>Ga0335085_10000090_pt1 | contig 302070 bp, 298 predicted proteins | sample Lox_Sample_45_FD_206712 | JGI IMG/M metagenome (GOLD analysis project Ga0335085, IMG submission 206712) | Soil microbial communities from Loxahatchee National Wildlife Refuge, Florida, United States - Lox_Sample_4.5 | ecosystem: Environmental > Terrestrial > Soil > Wetlands | place: USA... | reverse complement strand
CCAAGCTCAACGTGAGCGTCGCGCCGGGCCCGAACGAGAACCTGACGATCCTCGACACGGCGAACACCTCCGCGGCCCTCGCCCAGGACTGGCTGTACCCCTCGGGGGTCACCGGCGGGGAGGTCGTGGTCTTCTACAACAACACGGGCCTCTACACGACGACCGCCGACGTGAAGGTCTGGTACAACGGGCACGGCTACTTCCTCGGACCGGTCACGCTCCAGAACGGCACCTCGGGGGGCCGCGCCACGGCGGCGTTCACTCCCAAGCTGACGACCGCGGTGAACACGCTCGGCCTGATGGACTACCTCAACTTCACCGGACTGTTCGGCGTCGGCCCGGCGAAGATCGCGGTCGACCTGACGAACATCACGAACTCGGGCGCGGAGATCCTGGTCGTCTCGGGCGTCTTCTTCCAGCTCAACCCCCCGCTCTCCTACGACATCGAGGCGACCGGCGCGGGCACCCACGTCAACTCGGTCGACACCTCGATGGACCTCACCTTCAGCGAGCCCGGCGCGACGGCGATCTCGATGCACCAGCCGTACCCGTGGCTCGCGAACAAGCTCTCCCTGACCGACGGGGCGAACGCGAGCCTCGGGAACCTCACCGTGCCGCACGACATCCCGAGCGTCTTCCAGACGTCGGCGGTGCTGGCGGACGCCACGAGCCACGCCTACCTGTTCCGGTGGGCGGCGGTCAACCTCACGGGCCTCGGTGGGCTCCTGCCGGTCTACGGCGGGCACGTCACCGCCTACTACGCGTACAACTCGGTCCAGCAGAACAACGTCACCGCGAACGCGGCGAACGACCTCGAGACGTGGGACCATCCGATCTGGCAGTTCCTGCAGTTCTGGGACCGCACGAACGCCCTGCCGGCGTATGCGACCTCGGGGTACGGCGGGGTCTCCTCGCTGCTGCTCGTCTCGAACGAGATCACCGCCGCGAGCCTGCCCGACGGGATCTTCATGGGCGGCTACCACTTCCTCGTGACGATCCCGGTCGCGAGCGGCAACTCGCACGCGTTCAACGGCTCGGTGAGCCCGTACCCCGTCGGGGTCGCCTACGGGACCCCGGGGTACGGCGCTCCCGACTTCGCCCACCCCCAGAACTTCCCCTCCTACTTCGCGGGGGTCTCGCTGACGAGCCTCAGCGTGACCGTGAAGGGGCTCGTCGTCGCCCCGCCGATCGTTCGGATCGGCCAGGACCTGGGCTTCCTCGTCGAGATCACCGACACGGGCACGGCGCCGATCTTCTCGGTCGCCCCGTCGATCTACTGGAACGCGACCGGCCTCGAGCTGCTCAACTCGAGCTCGAACCCGGTGCATCTCACGCTGCCGGGGAACACCTACACCTTCCGGATCAACTGGACGGTCTCGGAGGCCGTCACGGGGGACCACGGGAAGTTCAACAACACCTTCGACCTCGCGATCGGCTGGAACGACGAGGAGGCCAGCCTCGGGGGCGGCGTCCTCCCCGAGCCGGTCACCGTCACCATCGAACCGAGCTACGTCCTCGTCACGGACGGCAAGACCCCGGCCCTGCCGATCCCCGGCGGCGGCCAGACCACCCCGATCAACGTGAACTCCCTCTACCAGACGGTCGGCAACGTCACCTTCAACGGCAGCGGATCGGCCGCTCTCTTCGTCTACCTGACGCCGTTCCCCGCGGGGAACCCGATCCTCGTCGGTGAGTCGAGCCACCTCTCGGGGGCGTTCAAGATCAACTGGTTCACCCAGTTCTCCGACCCGACCCTCGCCCAGCGGCTCACCCCCGGCACCACGTACACGATGAGCATCGTGGCGTCGTACAACGGGCAGTCGAACACGGAGCAGATCGCGGGCGAGTACAAGGACCCGTCCCCGCCCGCCGCGGCCCACAACCTCCTCACCGAGAAGATCCTCGGCCTGCCGCTGTGGATGTGGCTCGCGATCGCGGGCGCCATCGTCGCCGGCCTGCTGGCGTTCTTCTTCGTCGCGCGGCGTCAGGCCGCGGGCAAGGTCGTGGAGTGCGGGGAGTGCGGGGCGCTCGTCCCCGAAAGCGCGACCGCCTGTCCGAAGTGCGGTGCGGACTTCGAGTCCGACCTCGTGCGCTGCAGCCGGTGCGCCTCGACGATCCCCGCCAACTCGCAGTTCTGCCCCGAGTGCGCGGCCCAGCTCCTCGGCAAGCCTGGCGAGGGCGGCCGCGACCCCGAGCGGGACGGATACGCCGACTTCACCGAGCGGTTCCGCGCCGAGGCGAAGAAGGAGCTCGGCGAGAACTACAACGAGGGGTCGTTCTGGGACTGGTGGAAGCGCCAGCCGACGTACACCTCGTTCAGCACCTGGAAGCTCCAGCAGCAGCAGGGCGCCCCGCGCGGCGGCATGATGGCCCCGCCGGTCCAGTCGACCGAGGCCCCGACCCCGCCGCCCCGGATGCCGCCCCGCGGCAGCACGCCGCCGCCCGCCGCCGCCGCGCCCCCCGGCGACCGCCCGTCCGCGGTCCGCCGCACCGTCGCCGACACCCCGCCGGCGCCCCCCGCGAGCGGCGCGGCGTCGACCGGGGCGGCCCCGGCGGCGAGCGGTCTCAAGCCCTGTCCGAACTGCCGCAAGGAGATCCCTCCGGAGTACCTCGTCTGCCCGTTCTGCGGGTCGGTGACTCAGTAGGGTCGGTCGGCCGGTCGAACCCCTTCCTCCCCTTCCGGGGCCGCCCGGCCCCGGAGAATCCTTATCCTGCCCGACGGCTCGTGACGGCGTTTCGCCGATGGACGGGGATCTCGAGCGCGGGCGCCTGAAGGTCGAGTGGGCCCGGAGCCACATGCCGGTCCTCGAAGGCGTCCGGCGGCGCTTCGAGGCGGAGCGGCCGTTCCGGGGCCTCACGATCTCCGCGGTGCTCCACGTCGAGGCGAAGACGTGCGTCCTCGCGCTCGCCCTCCAGGCCGGGGGCGCGGACGTGCGCCTCGCGGCCGGGAACCCGCTCTCGACCGACGACGACGCCGTCGCCGCCGTCCGGGAAGGAGGCGTGGAGACCCACGCGAAGAAGGGCGAGTCGGTGGCGGAGTACCGGGCGGGGATCGCGACGCTCCTCGCCGCCGACCCCGACCTCATCATCGACGACGGCTGCGACCTCGTCGCCTCCGTCCACACCGAGCGGGGGACGCGCGGCAAGATCCTCGGCTCGACCGAGGAGACGACGACGGGCGTGATCCGGCTGCGCGCGCTCGAGCGCTCGGGGTCCCTGCTATTCCCCGCGATCAACGTCAACGACGCTTCGATGAAGCATCTCTTCGACAACCGCTACGGGACGGGCCAGTCGACGATCGACGGGATCCTGAGCGCGACCAATCTCCTCCTCGCCGGCAAGGTCTGCGTCGTCGCGGGGTACGGCTGGTGCGGCAAGGGGGTCGCGGCGCGCCTCTCGGGCCTCGGGGCGGACGTCGTCGTCACCGAGATCGACCCCGTGCGCGCCCTCGAAGCCCGGCTCGACGGCTTCCGGGTCCGGCCGATGCTGGACGCCGCGCGCGAGGCCGACCTGATCGTCACGGTGACGGGGTCGACCGGCGTCGTGCGGGAGGAGCACTTCCGGGTGCTGAAGGACGGCTGCCTGCTCGCGAACTCCGGGCATTTCGACGTCGAGGTGTCGAAGCGGGAGCTCGAAGGCCTCGCCGTCAGCCACCGGACCGCCCGTCCGAACGTCGAGGAGTACCGGTTCGCGGACGGCCGCCGCGCCTACCTGCTCGGCGAGGGGCGGCTCATCAACCTCGCGGCGGGGCAGGGCCACCCGGTCGAGATCATGGACCTCTCCTTCGCCCTCCAGGCGCTCTCCGCGGAGCATCTCGCCAAGCACGGACGCACGATGTCGCTCAAGGTCCACGCCGTGCCGGCGGAGATCGACCGCGGGGTCGCGGTCGCCGCGCTCGGTCCCCTGGGCGTCGCGCTCGACGAGCCGACGGCGGAACAGCTCAAGTACGCCGACTCCTGGAAGGGGGGGACCTGATGGAGACCGGCAAGATCCCCCCGGAGCTGCGCTACACGAAGAGCCACGAGTGGCTGCGCATCGCGGGGACGAGCGTGACGGTCGGGATCACCGACCACGCCCAGTCGCAGCTCACCGACATCGTCTTCGTCGACCTCCCGGCCGCCGGCAAGGCGATCGCGAAGGGGGCGAGCGCCCTCGTGCTCGAGTCGGTCAAGACGGTCGCGGACGTCTACGCGCCGGGCGCGGGGACGATCGCCGAAGCGAACGCCAGCCTCAAGGCGCACCCCGAGCACGTGAACCAGGACCCGTACGGGAAGGGGTGGCTGTTCCGCCTCGACCTCTCGGGATCGCTCGACGAGACGGGGCTACTGTCCGCGGACGAGTACCGCGCGCACGTGCTGGCGGGCGGCTAGGGCCCCCGGCCCGGCGGCTACTTCCCCTCGAACGCCGGCTTGCGCCGCTCGAGGAAGGCGCGCATCCCTTCCGTCCGGTCGCTCGTGCCGAACGTGTGCCCCGCCGACTCCGCCTCGAGGTGGAGCGCGCTCGCGAGGGAGGCGTCCATGCCGCGGTCGATCACCTGCTTCACCCAGCGGACGCCGAGGGGGGCGCGGGAGGCGATCGTCTCGGCGAGCGCCTGCGCCTCCTGCCGGGCGGTCGCCGCCGGGACTACCGAGGCGACGAAGCCGAGGCGGTACGCCTCCTCGGCGCTGACCGGGACGCCGGTGTAGGTGAGCAGCTTCGTGCGCGCCCGCCCGATCAGGCGGGTGAGGCGCGTCGCGCCGCCCATCCCCGGATGGATCCCGACCGTCACCTCGGGGAGGCCGAGCCGCGACCCCTCGGCCGCGACGATGAAGTCCGCGGCGAGCGCGATCTCGAGGCCGCCGCCGAGGGCGTACCCCTCGACGAGCGCGATCACGGGCGCGGGGAACCGCTCGATCCGCTCGGCGACCCGCTGCCCGACGAACCCGAACTCGATCCCCTCGGCGAGGGTCTTCTTCTCCATCTCGGCGATGTCGGCGCCGGCCGCGAAGACCGACGACGAGCCGGCGAGGACGACGACCCGGACACTCGGGTCCGACTCGAGCGAGCGGAACGTCTCCGCCAGTTGCTCCAATAGGTCGGTCGAGAGGGCGTTGAGCACCTCTGGTCGGTCGAGCAGGACCCAGACGACCGGACCGCGGCGTTCGAGACGGATGTAGGCGATCGGCCACTTCCGCTCGCCCCGCACGGCGCGCTCGTGCAGCTCGCGGGAGACGGGGAACTGCCCGTGCCAGCGGCGGGCGTACTCCTCCGTCAGGTGGAGGCCCTCGGCGAGCCCGATCGAGTTGAGGAGGGCGAACGGACCCCAGTGGCGCCGCAGCCCGACGACCGCCCCGCGATCGGTCGCCTCGGCGGTCGCGATCTTCTCCTCCACGAGCCGTGTCGCGATCCCGATGGTGAGGCCGAGCAGGCGTTCGCGCACCGCGGTCTTCTTCTCCGGCTCGACCGTCGTCTCCTTCCACGCCCACGGCGTGCCGGCGCGGAACTGCTCCTCGAGCCTCGCGGACGGGGCGTAGGCGGGACCGAACGCCTGGTGCAGCGTCGTCTGGGCGTGGAAGGCGATCGGGATCCCGGTGACGTTCATCAGCTCGAACGGCCCGAGCGCCGCGCCGAACAGCTCCCGGCCGACCTCCTCGATCGTCGCGAGGCTCGCGACCCCCTCCTCGGCGATCCGCGTCGCCTCGTTGAGGTAGGGGACGAAGTAGCGGTTCACGCAGAACCCGGAGCGGTCGGCGGTCTCGATCGGCAGCTTGCCGAGCCGCTCGGCGAACTCGACGAGCGCGGTGCGGGTCGCGGCGTCCGTCGCCTCCCCGCCGACGACCTCGACCAGCTTGTTGATCGCGGCCGGGAAGAAGAAGTGGAGGCCCGCGAACCGCTCGGGGGCCGGGAACCCCCGGGCGAGGGCGGTCACCGAGAACGAGGAGGTGTTAGTGACGACGATCGTCCCGGGCTCGACGAGCGGCGCGACCTCCGCGAAGAGCGCGTGCTTGACGAGCTCCTCCTCGAAGACCGCCTCGATGACGAGCGCCGCGCCGGCGAGGGCGGCGGCGAGGTCCGTGGTGAACGAGATGCGCGCGAGGAGCTCGTCGCGCTGGGCGGGGGTCGACTTGCCCCGTTCGATCGCCCCGTCGAGGGTCTTCTCGATCAGCGAGCGGCCCCGCGCGATCGCCGGGGCGTCGACGTCGCGCACCCGGACCGTGAACCCCGCCTGGGCGCACGCCTGCGCGATCCCGCTGCCCATCGTTCCGCCGCCGAGGACCGTCACGATGGCGGGCGGGCGGACGGATCGCGCGGGGGGGGACTCGGTCGTGCTCACGGATGGACGGTCCCGGGGAGACGGTCCGGCTATTAACCGTTCGGCCGGCGGTCCCCCCAAACGCCTCTATCTCGCCCGCCGTGCGTTCGGCATGGACCGGGCGCCGAACGCGACGGACGTCGAGCGCGCGCTGCGCTCCGAGCGGCGGTTCGTCCTCGCCCTGGGGGGGTACGCCCTCGAGATCCCGGGGGCGCTCCTCGTGACCCACGAGAAGATCCCGAGCCCCCGCTTCAACTACGTCCTGGTCGGACCGGTCGCCCGCGAGCGCCAGGCCGCGTTCTTCGAGCGGGCGCTCGACCACTACTTTCAGCGGGCGCTCCGACCGCGGTTCCGGGTTCCCCTTCCCGTCCCCGATCACGTTGACCGGGGGCTTCGGCGGTTCTCGTTCCGACCCGCCGAGGCGACGCTCGACCTGTGGATCGAGCCGGACGGCCCGGCCCCCGGGGACCGGAGCGGAGTCGAGGTCCGTCCGGCGACCCCGGGCGAATCGGACCTCGTCGCCTCGTTCTGGACCGAGGAGAAGGAGCGACCCGAGCTCCACGCCGCCCTCGAGGTGGCGATCCACCACCCCACGCCCGGCGAGGAGCTTCTCCCGCTGCTGGCGCGCGTCGACGGCGTGCCGGTCTCGGCCGCGCTCGTCTACCGGGCGGACGGCGCGGCGGGGATCCACCTCGTCGCGACGCGGGCCGAGGCGCGGGGACAGGGGGCGGCCACGGCCCTCGTCGAGCACGCTCGGTCGGACGCCCGCCGGCACGGGGGCACGCGCTGCTCGATCGGCACGGACTCCCCCCGCATCGGGGCGCATCTCGCGCGGCTCGGCTTCGTCGCTGCGGCCTCGTTCGCCGAGTACGCGCTCCCGAGAGAGGCGGAGCTCGACCTGCCGCCGCCGGGTCCCCCGGGGCCCGCGCGCTGGCGGCCGCCCCGCTGACCGCTCCCGGGATCACTCGCGCCGGCGCACTCCGTCGAGCTTCAGGCGCTGCTCGAGGGAGGCGATCGTGCGCATCGTCGAGAGCACCGTGTCGGCGTTGAGCGAAATCGAGTCGATCCCCTCGCGCACCAAGAACTCCGCGAACTCCGGATAGACGCTCGGCCCCTGGCCGCAGATCCCGACGGTCCGGCCTTCCGCGTGGGCGCCCCGAAGGAGCATCTCGATCGCCGACTGGACCGCGGGGTCCCGCTCGTCGAAGTATCCCATCCGTCCGAGCGTCTCCGAGTCGCGGTCCGCGCCGAGCACGAGCTGCGTCAGGTCGTTCGACCCGATCGAGAAGCCGTCGCAGTGCTTCGAGAACTCGCGGGCGAGGAAGACGGTCGAGGGGACCTCGGCCATGAGGTAGAGCTTGAAGTCGCGGGAGCGGCGCAGCCCCGCCGCCCGCATCGTCCCGGCGATCTCCTCGAGCTCCCAGGTGTTCCGGACGAACGGCAGCATCATCATCGCGTTCTTGAGGCCGAGGTCGGTCCGGACCCGGTGCAGCGCCTCGAGCTCGCACTCGAACGCCGGCTTGAACACGGGCGAGATGTACCGGGAACAGCCGCGCCAGCCGATCATCGGGTTCTCCTCGACCGGCTCGTACGGCTCGCCGCCGGGCATCCCGCGGTACTCGTTCGTCTTGAAGTCGGAGGTCCGCACGATCACCGGCCGGGGGTGGAACGCCTGGCAGACCTTGCCGATCCCGTCCGCGAGGCGGCGCACGAGCTCCTCCCGCTTCCCCTTCTTGATCAGCGCGAGCGGGTGCTCGCGGACGTGCGCGGTGAAGATGAACTCGATCCGCAGGAGCCCGACGCCCGAGACGGGGAGCCGCGCGTACTCCTCGGCCTTCTCCGGAACTCCGACGTTGACGAGGATCTTCGTCGCCGTGACGGGCGCGGAGTCATGCGAGGCGTGGCCGGAGACGACCGCCGCCGAGGCGGCCGGGGCCGCGGCGGCCGCCCGGAGCCCGCGGTAGACAGCGCCCGTCTTCCCATCCACGGTGACCTCGCTGCCGTCCCCGATCGCCTTCGTCCCTTCGCGCGTGCCGACGACGCACGGAACGCCGAGCTCCCGCGAGACGATCGCGGCGTGGCACGTCATCCCGCCCTCGTCGGTGACGATCCCGGCGGCGCGCGACATCGCCGGAACCATATCCGGCGTGGTCATCGTCGTGACCAGGACCTCGCCGGCGCGGAGCTTCTCCATCTCGGCCGCCCCGCGCAGGATCCGGGCCACCCCGCTGGCGATCCCGGGCGCGGCGCCGAACCCGCGGACGAGCGGCGCCTCGCCGCCGGCGGCTTCCGAGGGGGCGGAGACCTTGGGGGCGGTGGAGGTCGGGATCGTCGTCACCGGGCGCGCCTGCACGATGTAGAGCGCGTCCGAGTCCCCGCACCATTCGACGTCCATCGGCCGGCGGTAGTTCGATTCGATGAGACGGGCGAGCGAGACGAGGCGGAGGAGGCGTTGGTCCGGCAGCTTCTGCCGGGACCGATCTGCCGCCGGAACGTCCTCGCGACGGTTCCCGCCGCCCTCGGCGCGGACGATCCGGACGCGCTGTTCGGAGATCTGCTTGTGGACGATCTTCTGGGTCGCGCCGTCGATCACGTAGTGGTCGGGCGTGACCTCGCCACCGACGATCGCCTCGCCCAGGCCCCAGCCGGCTTCCACGATCATGTGGTTCTCGCCGGTGTTCGGGTCCCGCGTGAAGAGGATCCCGCTGACGGTGGCGTCCACCATCTTCTGGATCAGGACCGCGAGGCGGACGCTCGCGTGGTCGAACCCCTTCGCCTGTCGGTAGACGAGGACCCGGGGCGTGAACAGCGAGCCCCAGCACTTGCGGATCGCGTCGAGCACCTTCTCCGTCCCTTCGATGTTGAGGTACGTCTCCTGCAGGCCCGCGAACGACGCCCCCTCGAGGTCCTCCGCCGTGGCGCTCGACCGGACGGCCGAGAAGCGAACCCCGTGCTGGCGGGCGAACGTCTCGTACGCCGACGCGATCTCGGTCCTCAGCTCCGCCGGGAACGGGGTCGCCTCGAACGCGGACCGGATCCGCTGGGCGGCGCCGTCGACCGTCGCGGGCGCGTTCGGGTCGATCGAGGCGAGGGACGCCGGGATGATCGCCTTGAGCTCGGTCGCCTCGACGAAGGCGGTGTACGCGTCCGTGGTGACGACCATCCCCGGGGGGACGGGGAGGCCGTGGCGGACGAGCTCCCCGAGCTTCCCCGCCTTGCCGCCGACCTGGGCGATGTCGGCGTCCGAGACCTCGGAGAGCGGGAGGACGACCGGCATGAGGCGGACTCACTCCCCCCGGCGGGCGAAGACGAATCCCGCGAGGTCAGCGTCGGGGGCGTACGGATGGACGACGTGGAAGGCGATCGGGCGCCATTCCCCCGTCGGTCCCAGTGAGCCCGCGATCACGTCCCCCCGCTGTTTGAGCTCCGCCCGGGGGACGATCTCGTAGTAGTAGAGCCGGCCCCCCGGCGCGACGACGCCGGCCACCGACGAAGCGTACTTAATTCCTTCGTGGGGAAGGTTCAGGATCGCCCGCTCGAACGGCGCCCGGTCGGCGAGGAACGTCTCGATGCGCGCCTCCACCGCCGTGACCCGGCCGCCGAACGAATACCGCGCCAGCGTGCGGCGGAGGAGCTCGATCGCCGAAGGGTTGGAGTCGACCGCGACGATCTCGCGGGCCCGCCCGTCGCGCGCGAGGTGCACGGAGAACGGCCCGACGCCGCAGCAGAGGTCGTACACGCGGTCCCCCGCGCGAACCTCGGCCGCCACGCGCGTGTGCTCGAGGGCGAGTCGAGGGGAGAAGTACGCGCGCTCCAGATCGACCTCGAGCTCGAGGTGGTTCTCTCGGTGGACGGTCGCCCATCCCCCGTCCCCCGCCAGCCGCTCGATGGAGCGGCGACGTTCCGTGCCGTGCACTCCGCGATCGGCCCCGACGATCCGGGCCCGAGGGACGAACCCCAGGAGCGCCTCCCCGATCTCGTGGCCCCGGTGTCGGAGCTCCGGCGGAAGGCGCACCAGCACCACGTCGCCCACCACATCGAAGGAGCGGGGCAGGAGCCCCTTCTCCGCGTCGGGCCACGCGAGGAGCTCGCGGTAGTCGGACGGCGACTCGGCGGTCCGAGGGTCGAACTCGGACTCCCCCAGAACCCCCCAGGAGGGGACGACCGACCCGTCCGCGGCGATCGGGAAGACGATCGTTCCGTCCCCCGTCCGGATCTTCAGGTCGGCGCGCAGCGCCCCCGCCTCGGCCAGCGCCTGTCGGACGGCCTCGCCTCGGTCCCGAGGGACCGTGAGCGAGCGCGACCTCATGGCGGGCCGGCCGGGAACGGCTCGGAGAAGAGCAGCCGCAGCGCGTCCGTCCCGCGCCGGTGCCCGAGCGACCCGTGCGCGGCCGCCGTCTCCCCGAACTTGAGCGCCGGGGGAGACGGGTCGGCGCCGACCCCGCTCCCGTTGTACAGCAGCGGCACGGGGTCGTCGGAGTGGCCTTTCAGGATGCACGGAGTGGCGTGGTCCGCCGTCACGAGGATCCGGGTCCGGCCGAGGTCGAGGCCGTCCAGGAACGGGCCGAAGAACGCGCGGTCGATCGATTCGACGATCGCCTGCTTGGCGGGGGCGTCGCCGTCGTGCCCCGGCTCGTCAGGCCCTTTGAGGTGAACGTAGACGAACGGGAGGCGGGCCGCCATCTCGCGGACCGCCCGCGCCCGCTCGGCGTATCCGAGGTCGCGATCTCCCGTCATCGGCCCCAGGTACCGGTCCTCGAGTCCGAGCGTGCGGGCGATCCCGCGCTCCACCGGCATCTCGGTGACCGCTCCCCCGTCGACCCCGTATCGGGAGCGGAACGAACGCAGGGGCGCGGTCGGGAGGGCCCCGGCGTTCCGGACCAGGATCGCGTTCGCGACCTTCTTTCCCGCCATCGCCCGACGGGCGTTCACGCGATGGCCGGCGAGGATCGGCGCCGCGGCGGCGAGGAAGCGGTTCACGGCCTCCGCCGACCGTAGGGCGGCGGGGGTCGGTTCGAGCGGCAGCACGGGGCGGATCGTGGGGGCGTCGGGGCGGCGGGCCTGCCCCATCCCACCGACCTTGTCGTAGAACGGGTCGGCGTTCGAGATCGCGGGCGAGAGCGGGCCGTCCCGCACCGGGTGCAGCCAGAGGACGCCGCGGTGGCCGACGGTCGCCCGAACCTCCGCCCGAACGCCGAGGTCGGCGAGCAGGTCGGCCGCGGTCAGGCTGGCCGCGAGGTCGCGGGACTCGGCCGTCCCCAGAGAGCGGCCGACGCGGGAGTCGACGATCGTCCCGGTGCCGTCGGTCGTCGCAAAATTGAGCCGCAGGGCGATGTCCCCGGGGGCCAGCGGGAGGTCGACCCCGAGCGCCTCCAGGACCCCCCGCCCGGGCGAGTCGGCGCTCGGGTCGTAGCCGAGCAGCGCGAAGACGCCGGCGTCCGACTCCGGAGCGATCCCGGGGCCGACCACGATCGCGTCGCCGAGGCGACCCGTCCGAGCGAGACGGTCGAGGTTCGGAGTGGACGCCGCCTCGACCGGGCTCCGGTTCCCCGTCTCCGGATGGGGCCGATCGGCGAGCCCGTCGAGGACGACCAGGACCCGGGTGACCGGCAGGGCGACCGGTGCGGAGGAAGGGGCGGCCATCACGTAATAAGGAGACCCGGAACTGGCGACCGGTCCCGTGGAGCAGCAGCGCCCTCGCGGTCTTAGGAGTTTCGTCCAGACCCCGATCGGACGGAGCCTGCTCCTCGCGATCGGGATCGGCGCGGTCTTCGGCGCCTTCTACATCACGGTCCTCCTCGCGATCCCCGCGATGCTGATCGTCGGCCTCTGGCTGCCGATCTACCTCGGGATCAAGCGTCCGCGCTACCTGGCGATCGCGGGCATCGTGATCATCCTCCTCGTCGCCCCGCTCGTCACGGTCAGCTACACGAGCGAACTGCTGGTCCCCGTCGGGGCGGTCGCCTCCGCGCCCACCGGGGTCGACTGGAGCGTCACCATCGGCAACACGACGGTCGACTCCCAGTCGAACCAGGTCGCCTTCTCGCTGCCGAGCGGCACGCACGGGTACGCCGTCACCCCGATCCCGGGGTATACCGGCGCGAGCTCGGGGTCGGTGGTCGTCGGGTCGAGCGCGGTGAATCAGGCCGTGACGTTCGCCCCGGTGAAGTACCCCGTGACGTTCTCCGAGTCGGGCCTCCCGTCCGGCGGCGCCTGGACGGTCTACGTCGGCTCGACGTCCCGGAACTCGACGACCGCCACCCTCACGATCTCGCTGCCGAACGGCTCGCTCGCCTACCGAGTCACGACGGCCACGGGGTACGTTCCGATCTCGCCGTCGGGAACCGTCCACGTCGCCGGGGGACCGGGCGCCGTTTCGCTCGCCTTCTCGAAGCGGGCCTATCCGACGACCTTCACGGAGACCGGCCTCACCACCGGGACCCGGTGGGGCGTGACCGTCGGCGGAACCACCGTCACCTCCGAGGGCAGCGCGATCGTGGTGTCGCTGCCGAACGGCACCGATCCGTTCGCCGCCTCCTCCGCCCCGGAGTACACCACCCCCTCGGGCCAGACCGTCGTGGTCGCCGGGGCTCCGGCGGCGGCGAGCGTGGCGTTCTCCACGGTCACCTTCCCGGTGACGTTCAACGACAGCCTCGGGGCGAGCCAGCCGCAGTGGTCCGTGACGATCGACGGAGATCGGGTCGCCTCGACCGGCGATACCCTCGTCTTCGACCTGCCCAACGGCACGTTCGTCTACCGGACCGGACCGGCGGCGGGGGAGCGGGCGGTCGCCGGCAACGCCACCGTCACGGTGGCCGGGGCCCCCGTGAGCGCTCGGGTGAACTTCGTGCCGACCGCCTCCTCGTACGGGGTGCGGTTCACGGAGACCGGCCTCGCGGCCGGCACCGAGTGGGCGGTCACGACCAATCAGACGACGCTCGTCTCGACCGCCTCCGCGGTCGGGTTCAACCTCTCGAACGGGGCCTATCCGTACACCGTCACTCCGATCCCCGGCTACACGGTGGCCGCCTCCGGCACGGCCACGGTCGCGGGGGCCGCCCTGGGGATCACCGTCGCCTACACCCCGGTGGTCTATCCGGTCACCTTCACCGAGAGCAACCTGCCCCTCGACACCGCCTGGAACGTGACCCTCAACAGCGTCGTCCACGCCGCCTCCGGACCGTCGATCGACCTGTCGCTCACGAACGGCACGTACCGCTACACGGTGCCCCCCGCCGGCGGCAAGAGCCCCCCGGCGTTCAACGCGACGATCGTCGTTGACGGCGGGGCGGTCTCCGTCGCGATCCCGTTCGCGTCCGCCGTCTATACCGTGACGTTCACGGAGTCCGGCCTCCCCACCGGCGCGGTGATCGAGGACGCCTCCCTCGCCCCGTTCCACGGTTCCGTCTCGACCGAGTTCTCCTGGTCGGCGACGATCCATCCCGAGTTCCTGCCGCGCGGCACGTCAGCCCCCCTCTGGGTCGACCTCTACCTCAGTACCTGCCCGGGGGCGACCGGCAACAACTCGGCGAGCTGCAACGCGGGCTACCCGTTGATCGTCCTCACCGATTTCTTCTGCGCGGACCCGACCTCGGCCGCGACGTGCGAGGCGTCGTCGTACGACCTGAGCCAGGCGACCACGGTCACGTTCAACTACACCGTCGGAGAGAACGGGATCTGGGAGTGGCAGATGGGCGCGGCCGTCGAGGACCTGGCGCTCCACGTCCCGTCGTACGCCCTCCTCGTGGGGGACCCGCAGTACAACGGCGTCGAGGGCCCCGTGATCGGCAGCTACGGGGTGATCTTCGAAGAGGTCCTCCCGTCCGTCTACATCGAGGCGCTGCTCTACCTCGGACTTCCGTTCTACGCGGTGCTCTTGCTCTACGCGATCTTCAAGAACCGCGAACGCCGCCGCGAGGACGCCCGCCAGCGCACCGCCGGCCCGATCCCTCCGACGTCCGGCGCGGAGGCGACCGTCGGACCGGTGCTTCCCGGCGCCCCGCCCCTCGAATCGGACGCCGCGAGACCGAGCGCTCCTCCCGGACCGGTCCCGGGCGAGCACGCCTGTCCGAAGTGCGGGGCGGTCGTCTACGCGGGCGAGTCGAAGTGCTGGAAGTGCGGGCAGAGTCTCTCTGGGACCCGCTAGACTCCGCGTTCCCGCTGGCCTCCGACGCCGTCCGGGGTAGGGTGAGTTGACGAAGGGGAGGTACGGGTCTCGCTCGACTACGTGAACGTCGCGTGATACGAGTCGGTGATGAATCCCACGAGCGTGGTCCCCGAGTAGACCGCCAGCCAGAGCCGGGCGACGTAGACGGTTCCGGACCCGCCCCCGGGCGAGGACCAGCGCGCGGTCGTGCTCCCCGCGGTCACGCAGTTGATGACGAGCGCCGTCCCCTCCGTGAGGGTGGTGGACGCGATCGTGTAGGTGTGGCTGTGCCCGCCCGTGGTGCTGTTGGTGGTGACGACACCGCTGATCGTGAGCGAGCCGGGTCCCGCCGAGTAGTTGTCCCAGGCGGTCAGGTAGAGGAACGGACACGACCCCGAGCCGCAACTGTGGCTGAAGGAATGCGTGTGGGTCGTTCCGCCCGTGCTTCCCGTGGTAAAGTAGACGATCCCCGTGAGCCCCGGGTTCGCCACGGCGAAGCTGAGGGAGCCCGACGCCTTTCCGACCCCGTTGACCACCGTGGCGTTGGCGTACACGGTGACCGTGCTGTTGGAGACCCAGCCGTTGAAATTGGAGGACGGCTGGCTGTACACCGTGACGGACGACGGGCCGGTGATCGACTGCCCGGTCTGGCCGGGGATGGTCGTCTTGACGAGCTTGGCGTGGCCACCGGCGGCCTGCAGGATCGTGAAGTTGACGTAGACCCCCGCGGTCTGCGAACCGGTGTACGTCACGACCCCCCAGAAGTAGCCCGAGGGGCTCCCGAGGGGAACGGTCGGCGGCTGCGGGGACATCCCCGCCGAGACCGTAAGTCCCGTGGACCCGCCTCCCCCGGCGCCCGCGACCACCACCGGCACCGTGGTCGACGCCACCTGCCCCAGCGAGTTGGTGACGTAGATCAGGGCGTACCAGGTGCCGCTCGAGGTGGGACCGCTCGCGGACGTATAGGTATAGAGTCCACTAGGCTGGAGGGTCAGCGAGACGTTCCCGCCCAGCCCGGGGACGGCGTTCAGATTGACCTTCGCGACGAGACCCGTCAGGGTTCCCCCGAGCGAGGCGTAGACCTGGAACCCCTCCCCCACGGAAAGCGTGGACGGGGAGATCCCCGAGGAGAGGATCGCCGGCGGGGTCGAGATGACGAGGCCGGGCAGGACGACCGAGTAGAGCAGCTGGTTCGGGGTCAGGATGTAGACCGTGATGTTGTCGGGGATCCGGATGAGCTTCGTGAACGTCGTGCTCCAGTACTGTCCGAAGCTCCACGAGGAGGTGGACGCGTTCGGAGAGAGACCCCAGTAGATCGGGATCCCGCCGGAGATCGAGAACTGCCAGTTCGGTTCGTGGTTCGCCGACTCGAGATAGATGTGGTCGGAGCCGGGGACCGACGGGCCCGCGAGGTGGTTGATCTTCAGGCCGGAGATATACGACTGGTTGGCGGTCCGGACGATCGAGGCCTGGAACTGATTCACGTTCTGCGGCGGCGGAGCCGGGAACGACCCCACGAACGCGAAGATCGACGCGAACAGCGTGACCGTCAGGGCGAGGATCAGGATCGTCGCGACGACGTCCGAGACGGCGCGACGCGCGCGGCCGGACCGGAACGGAGAGCGACGGAGTCGTCGGTTGAGCGACGCGCGGGCGCGGTTCGTGGAAGGAAGCGACATCGGTCCGCGGGCGCTCAGCGCTGCCCGCACGTTGGAAAGGCGGGCGGCCGGTATTTAGACGTTCGGGTCTGGCGAGGCGCGAGAGCCCGGTCCGAAGCTCGGGGGGCGCCGGGAAAGACGAGGTTCGGGCGCGGTTCGCGAGGACTCCGGCCATCGGGAGTCGGAGTTCTCCCGATCAGATTGAATGGATAAGAGAGAAGGAAAGGGTTGGGCGCGGCCGCCCCGCGTGCGCGGGGAGCTCAGGCGCTCCTCGGGGGTGCCCTTACAGAAGGCACTGACCGCTGACCGAGGAACTCCCGGTGCTGTAGGCCGACAGCGTGTAGCTGTTGCCCGCGACCTGGATCGCCGTGACGATCCAGAGCTGGTAGCCGTTGTTCAGGGCGATCGTGGTGCCCGAGGCGTAGGTCCAGCCGGCGCTCGCGCCGGACCAGAGGGCCACGATGTAGCCGGTCGAGGGGCTCGTCAGAACTCCGTACCAACCGCCCGCGGTGCCCGTACAGGACGACGGCAAGTTGGTCGTGGCCGAGATACTGCAGCCAGAGCCGCTCGCGGCCACCGTCGGGAACACGGTCGAGCTGGGCGTGGTGACCTTCAGGCCGAAGGCGGTGGTCGTCAGGCCGGACGTCGGCGAGAGGGCGAGGACGTCCGTCCACGTCGAGCCGCTGCCGCCCTGGCTCGACGGGTTCATCCCGAGCGTGTAGGGCACGTTCGCCCCGGTCTTCGTCAGACCGGAGACGAGGACGTACAGCACGGCCGCCAATACGACGGTGATGGCGACGAGCAGGATGGTCGCGATGATCGGCGACACTCCCCGCTTCGACTTTCGGCGCTGGGCTCGCGCGGCTCGGATCTTGCTTCTCTTTGCGTTCATCTGTGGTTTCTCCGCTCTTCTCCCGGTTCCTCGTGCTCCGCGTGGTGCTCCAGGACTATAGGGTCCCCGAGCCCGAGACGGACGAGGAGCCGGTCGAGAACGCGCTAATGGTGTAGTCGTTTCCCGCGAGCTGCGCCGCCGAGATCACGACGAACGAGTACGAGTTCGACAGCGCCACGGTCGTGACGCCGGAGGCGTACGTCCAGGTGCCGACGCCGCCCGACGTGAGGTAGGTGGCGGCGATCGTGTTCGACGAGGTGACCAGGACGCCGTACCAGCCGGAGGCGGGGCCGTTGCATCCCGTGGCGCCGGTGGCGTAGGCCGAACCGGCCGTGCATCCCGACCCACCCGCCGCCGCCGCCAACGTCACCGTGACGGAGGCGGGGGAGACGACCGACAGGCCGAACATGCTCGTGGTCAGACCCGACGTGGGGCTGAGGGTCAGGGTGTCGAACCAGTTCGCACCCGAGCCCGTGGCACCCGAGGACGTCATGCCGAGCGAATACGGTGTATTCGCCCCGGTCTTCGTGAGCCCGGATACCAGTACATACAATACCGCTGCCAGCACGACGGTGATGGCCACCAGCAGGATCGTCGCGATGATCGGCGACACCCCCCGCTTCCGGGCCTTCTTCCACCCTCGCGCTCTCTCGCCAAAGACGTTCATCCTCTCGTTTCCTCCGAAGGGCCTTTCGACCCGCGGGTCCAGCTATGTCGAAGGTCCACTATATGAATGTAGACCCCAGTGGAAACGACCAGAGTCGTCATACACTTCGGCAATTGACGCATTACATACTAATGCGCATTAGCCCACACCCGGCTCGACTGTGTAGCAGAGGATGGCCGGCGAGTTGACCTTACTGCCGGGAGGTTTGGTCCCTCCCAACATCGGCCCGTCGAGGCACCGATCGGCCGGGCCGCCCCAGACCCGCGGCCGTTCCCTGCGCTGTGCCTGAGTCGATGGATGGGCGCACCCGCGGGATCTCCCCCGGGCATCGGCGAGGCGCGCGCTCGGCTGATTCGTGAGGCGCGGAAGCGAGGTTATACTGATGGCACGGCACGCCCGGACCGCGTTCGACCCGATCCAACATTTGTTCGACACGTCAGAGACCTGCGATATGGATGCGTCGGACCGTTTTCGCCTGAGCAGTATCCCTTAGTTTAAGTACAAGAATTTCTCATGCATCTGGTTGGCTGTGTTCGACAACGCTCCCGACGGGAAGAAGGCTCGATCCGTCGAGCCCGAGGCCCCCCGGCATGACGCAGAGGACGCGCGCATCGCCCTACGGTGCAACCGCAAGGAGCTTCGGCTGGTCGACTCGTTCGTATCTTCGGGCGAGTTCCCGACCCGGTCGGAGCTGATGCGGGCAGCGCTGCACGCGTTCCTGCGTTCCCGGGCGCTGTCGACCGCCCCGACCCCCCGGGTCGACGCCGACGGGTACCTCGAGGTCCCCGTCCGGCTGACCCCGGAAGAGTACGCCGAGTTCGAGGCCTTCGCCCACCACACCGGCAACCGACACGCCGTCAAGGACGCGCTCGCCATGCTCGTCCGTCGTGGCGCGCTTGAGCTGAAGGTGACCGAACTCGCCCAGAAGGCTCGCGCCCAGGTGCGCGAGGCGGCCGAGACCCGCACGCAGGTCGGCGCTCTGCACGAGAGCGCCAAGGACCTCGAGCGGAAGGGGTTCGTCGGGCGGTAGCGGGGAGCGAGGGAGGACCGGTCGAGGGGGGGTTGTGGCAACCTACGAGTCCGAGCGAGCGCCGAGCGAGCCGACCGTGTCGAACGTGTTCGATTCCGCGGACGCGGGGTGGGAGAATCGCCCGCGGCTCGGCCAGGACGTGCGTCTCGTCTTCGCGGCGGTCGGGGGCGGTGCGATCCGGATCGGCCACGAGGTCGCCCGTCGTCACATTCGCCATCTCGAGACGGTCGCGATCAACTGCGACCCCAAGGTCGAAGGGTTCGAGGAGTACGACCAGCGGGTCTACCTCGGCCCGGACTCCGGGGTCGACCGGGACATCGGCGGCTCGACGGTCGTCGGCGGCGTCCTCGCGCGGGCGGCCGAACCGGCCCTGCAGCGGATCTTCCACGGGGCGACGTTCGTCGTCATCGTGGGCAGCCTGGGCGGAGGGGCCGGCAGCGGGGCGTTCCCCCACGTCCTCGACATCGCCGCCCGGAACGCCGAGGTCGTCAGCGCCTTCGTCATCAAGCCGTTCCGCTGCGAAGGGGACCGCCGGGCCCTCGCGGACCGGGCGATCGGTCGCCTCCACTTCGTCGAGTCGTTCGCGGAGAAGCGCGAGCGCGGCTGCGCCACCCTGCAGACCCTCGACAACGAGAGCCTGATCGGCGCCTTCGGCCGGACGGCCTTCCGCGAGGTCGGCCGCCACTGGGCCCAGGTGATCGAGGACCACATCGAGAGCTCCTTCCTGGGACCGGCCGAGGCGATCCTCGGCGCCCCGCGGCTCGCCCAGCTCTCCCAGTCCGTCTCGTTCGGGGACGCGGGCCCGGTGGAGACGCCGGCGCTCACGGTCGTCCCGTCGCCGCCCGCGGGGGGGCCCGAGCATCCCCCCCTCCTGCCGGCCGTCCGGGCTTCGGGCCGAGAGGTCGAACTGACGTTCGAGGTCGTCGGCGAGGCCCGACCCCCCACGCCGCCTTAGGCAGCCGACGGCGAGGAGGGCCGGGCTCTCCTCACGACCGCGCTCCAAACTTATATGGAGCGTGGGCTCCGCTCGACACCGATGGACGGGCGAATGATCACCGTGCTCGGGTTCCTCGTCCTTCCGGCGGCTCTGATCGGCGTAACGATCGGCGTGTTCCACTCGAACCCGGTCGCGATCATCGCCCTGATCGTGGTCATGCTCGTCGGGTCGTTCTATCTGCTGACCTACCGCGAGACGTTCGCGTGAGCCGGGCCGCCGGCGCCGAGGCGGTTCGCTACCCGTACATCCCGGGCGTGGGCTCCGTGTCGGGCGGAGGTTCCGCGGCGGTCGTCGGCCGCTTCATCGCCGTGCGGAGCATCTTCTCGATCTGCTCGGCCTGATTGCGGAGCGGTCCGGTGTCGATCTTGAGCTCCGGAAGAAGGCGGTCGAGCGCCTCGATGAGCGCGGCGCCCGCTCGGTGATCCGGAAGACCCTCCGCGGCGCGGGCGCTGACCAGAAGCGCGGCGACGGGGACCGTCCGGGCGATCCCCTGGACGAGGAGCGCCCCGGAGACGCCTCCGATGACGCCCTCCTCGAGCGTACGCGCGTTCGTCGCCTCGAACGCCCGGACGAGGGTCGGCTCGCGCCGGGAGAAAGCGACCCAGATGTGGCCCTCGCTGTTCGCGTCGGACGTCGCCCCGGCCTGGGCATCCTCGTCGTCCGCGGTCGGGTGGGGTACGACCCCTTCGAGGCAGATGACGAGACGCGACTTGCGTCGCTCCGCCCCGTCGAGGATCGCCTGCGCGATCGCGTTCGCCTGCGTCGGAGTGGGCGGGAACTCCGAGAGCACCAGCCCGAGGTCCGGCCGGCCGTAGATCCGGATCGTCGGATGCACCTCTCCGCCCTGGACGACCGCGACGGGGGAGAGGTCGGGAGAGTCGAAGCGGCCCACGCGGGGGAGCTTGAGCGCCCGGACCATGTAGTGCCCCGCGACGGTCGTGGCGAGACCCGCGCTGGGGAACGACGAGAGAAGGACGTTCCCCGGGGTCGCGGGCGGCGCGGCGGGGCTCTCCTCCTTCCAGGCGAACTCCATGGGGCCCCCGCGCTCCCACGACGCGCGTCCCCCTATAGCGCGAACGGTTCTCGGCGGCGCCGCGGTCGCCGGCGGGGGCCAACCCCAAGTACTCTTCCCCGCTCGAGCGGGCCATGGGACTCCCGTTGCGGGAGATCGTGACCGCGCAGGAGCTCCCGTGGGACGCGCTCGCCGGCCGCACGCTCGCGGTGGACGGCTTCAACGCGGCGTACCAGTTCCTCGCCACGCTCCGCCAGCGGGACGGCCAACTGTTCTCCGACGCCCAGGGGCGTGTGACGAGCCATCTGATGGGGGTCTTCTACCGGACCACCTCGCTCCTGCACGAGGGCGTCCTACCGGTCTGGGTCTTCGATGGGAAGCCCCCCGACCGCAAGGCCGGAACGATCCGCCGGCGGATCGCCTCGAAGGAGCGCGCCGAGGGGGAGTGGCGGGAAGCGCTCGCCGCGGGGGACCTGGAGACGGCCCGGCGAAAGGCGGCGCAGACGTCTCGCCTCACCCGCCCGATGGTCGAGGAGATCGGCGCGCTCCTGAAGGCGCTCGGCGTGCCGTGGGTTCAGGCCCCGGGGGAGGGGGAGGCGCAGGCGGCCGTGATGTCGGCCCGCGGGATCACCTGGGGCACCGCCTCCGAGGACTACGACACACTGCTGTTCGGAGCCCCTCGGCTGGTGCGGGGGCTCGCGGCCCGGGGACGCGGCGGCAAGGCGGCCGATGCCCAGCTCATCGACCGCGCGGAGCTGCTCGCCTCGCTCGAGATCAGCGACGAGGAGCTGATCATGCTCGGGGTCGTTGTCGGCACCGATTTCAACGAAGGCGCGAGCGGCTTCGGCCCGAAGAAGGCGCTGAAGCTCGTGCGCGAGCACCTGGGGTTCGACGCGACGATGGCCCGCGCCGGGATCGACCCGGGGGAGGCGCGCGAGGTCGCGGAGATTTTCCACCACCCGAGCGCCGAGGACGTCGTCCCGCCCACGTTCGGTCCGGTGGACGAAGAGGGGGTCGTGCACATCCTGGTCGAGGACCACGGCTTCTCGGACGAGCGGGTTCGGGCGGCGATCGGGCGGGCGCGGCATCGGCCGGTGCCCGTGACGTCTCCGACGGAGGCGCGGGCCCGGCAGACGCTCCTCGACACGTTCGGGGGGTCGAGCGAGTGACCCCGTTCGAGTGCGTCCCGAACTTCTCGGAGGGGCGCGACGAGGGGAAGATCGCCCGCATCGCGGACGCCGCACGGGGCGTTGCCGGGGTCACGGTGCTGGACGTCGAGCGCAACGCGGACCACCATCGGTGCGTGATCTCGCTCTACGGAGACGCGGAGCCTCTCCTCGACGCCGTCTTCCGAATGATGGAGGTCGCCACCGCGACGATCGACCTGACGCAGCACCACGGGGAGCACCCCCGGATGGGGGCGACCGACGTAGTTCCGTTCGTCCCCCTCGGGAGCGTGACGATGGACGAGGCGGTGAAGCTCGCCGAACGGCTCGGCGAGCGCGTCGCGCGCGACCTCTCCATCCCGGTCTACCTGTACGCCCGGGCGGCGCGCCGCCCCGAACGGGCCGATCTCGCGAAGGTCCGGGAGGGCCAGTTCGAGGGGCTCCGGGACCGCATCGGCACCGACCCCGACCGGGCCCCCGACTTCGGGCCGGCCCGCATGCACCCGACCGCCGGTGCGGTGGCGATCGGAGCGCGGGCCGTTCTGATCGCCTACAACATCAACCTGACGACCCCCGACGTGGCGATCGCGAAGCGAATCGCCAAGGCAGTCCGGGCCCGCGACGGCGGCCTCCCCGAGGTGAAGGCGCTCGGCTTTGAGATCCGCGAGCGGGGCCTCGCCCAGGTGTCGATGAACTTGACGGACTACCGGACGACCCCGGTCCCGCGGGCGTTCGAAGCGGTCCGCCAGCAGGCCGAAGCGAACGGGACGGGGATCGAGGAGTCGGAGATCGTTGGGCTCGTCCCCGAGGATGCGCTGCTCGACGCCGCGGAGTCGCTGTTGCGCCTGCGGACGTTCGACCGCGCCGCGATTCTCGAGCGGAAGGTCCGGACGGCCGACGCCGCGCGCCCGGGCCACGAACCGATCGGTTCGTTCGCCGCCCGCCTCGCGGCCCGGACTCCTACTCCCGGTGGGGGGAGCGCGGCGGCCGTCGCCGCGGCGTTCGCTGCGGCGTTGGGCGAGATGGTCCTCTCCTACTCGATCGATCCGAAGGCTCCGGCCGCCGCTCTCGTCGAGACGCGCAGCCGGCTCACGACGGGGCGCGCTCGGTTCCTGGAGCTCGCGGACGACGACGCTCGCTCGTACGAGTCGGTGCGCTCCGCCCGACGAGCGATGAAGGATCGGCCGGACGATGCTACGAGCCGTGAAGCGTACCTCGGCTCGCTCCGGCACGCCTCCGCGGTGCCGCTCGAGACGGCGCGGCAGTCGGTCGACCTGGCTCGGGCCCTGACCTCGATTCGCGCCTCCACGAAGGCCGCCCTGGCGAGCGACCTCGTGACCTCGCTCGCGCTGTTTCGCGCGGCCGCGGAGGGGGCGCTCGCGAACGTCGCGATCAACCTGGACGACCTGAGGTCCGCCGGCGTCTCGACCGAGGCGATGGACCAGGAGATCGCCCGCCTCCGCCCGGTCGGGTGATCGCGCCGTGCGCGCTTCGTCGGGTCCGCCGGCCCGCCCCGAAGTGTGGGTCAACTGCGCTGCGTCCGTGGACGGCCGGATCGCTTTCGCGGAGGGCGCTCGGGCCCGCCTCTCCTCTCCCGAGGATCTCGTGCGGGTCCAACAACTTCGCAGCGAGGTCGACGGGGTGGTCGTGGGAGTCGGTACCGTGGTGAAGGACGACCCGTCCCTGCGGGTCCACTGGGAGTTGTTGGGGCGTCCCCCAGGCCGGGAACCGACCCGAGTGATCGTCGACGGGAGCGGACGAACTCCGGAGGGGGCGAAGGTCCTGGACGGATCCGCCCCTACGATCGTCGGCGTGGCGGAAGGATGCCCGCGGCGGTTCCCGCCCAAGGTCCGAACGATCGTCGCCGGGAGGGGTCGGGTCGATCTGGGCCGCTTCTTCGAGCGGCTCGCGGAGGCAGGGATGCATCGTCTCCTGGTGGAGGGCGGCTCTCAGATCCTAGGTGCAGTGCTTCGGGCGCGCCTCTACGATCGTCTCACCGTGTACTATGCGCCCTGGGCGATCGGGGACGGGAGTGCTCCCCCGCTCGACGCCGGCCCATCCGCCACGACGTTCGACGACGCGGTGGCCCTCGAGCTCATCGGCGTCGAGCGGGTCGGCGCCGGATACGTCGCCTCGTACCGGCCCGCCGCCGGAGCGAGCCGGGCCTCCGAACCGCAGGTTGATAAGCCCGCGCGCCCCCACCCCCGGTAGCCGCCTTCCGGAGAGTGACGTGCCGCCCCCGTCGGAACCGACCGTCTACGCGCCGCCGTCCCGCCCGCTCGGCGTGGCGATCCTCGCCGTGCTGGTAGGGATCGTCGGATTCCTCTGGATCCTCGGAGGGCTGTTGCTGCTGGCCGACGTCACGGCGATCACGTACTTCAACGGCGGAGGGCTGCCGCAGCTGCTCCACGCGACCGGCGTGTTCGCGGGGCTGATCGTGCTGATCTTCGGGCTGATCGTGCTCGGGCTCGCCCTGGGCCTCTGGCACCTGCGGATGTGGGCGCTGGTGCTGACGCTCCTGGTCGTGATCGTCGAGCTCGTCTCCTACGGCCTCGCGGGCGATTTCGCCAGCCTCGGCTTCATCGTCTCGTTGGTGCTGTTCGTCTATCTGGTCGCGGTCCACCGGCACTTCGACTAGACCGGCCGCTCCGATCCCCCGCCCTCCCCCGGCGCGCATCCGTTATCAACGCGGGGAGTTCCTCGGCTCCCCGAGGTACGGCCCGTGAAGCTCGTCCATTTCACGCTGCAGGACCAGTTCCACTTCGGCATGATCAACGACGCGAACGAGTTCATCGACCTCGACACCGCCTGCCGGGACTACTACGGCGTGAACCCGGTCAAGGGGGCCGACCCGAGCCGGTTCCGGGACATGCAGGGGTTCTTCTCGGGGGGCGCCGACTCGGTCGCGCTCACGAAGAAGATCGCCGAGTACATCGACCGGCGGCGCGCGATGGGCTGGACCCCCCGCGCGGCGACCGGCGCGCGCTTTCTGTTCAAAGCCGAGGAGGGCGTGAAGCTGCTCGCCCCGGTCCCGGCGGGCCAGAAGGTCTACTGCCTCGCCCAGAACTCCAAGAGCCACCTCGCCGAGCAGGGGAAGCCGGCTCCCCCTCGTCCGTACGCCTTCTGCCGGTACTTCAACAGCCTCGTCGGCCCGAGCGAGTCGCTCGTGCTGAGCTCGGTCGCCACGTTCCCGGACGTCGAGCTCGAGCTCGCCCTCGTGATCGGCCAGCGGGGCAAGCACATCCCGGTCGAGCGGGCGATGGAGCACGTCGCGGGGTACACGATCGCGCTCGACATGGGCTACCGCGACCTTCAGTACCCGAACGGCGGACCGACCGACTGGGTGATGGGGAAGGGGTTCGACGCCACGATGGCGATCGGGCCGTGGGTGGTGCCGAAGGAGGAGGTCGGCTCCGTCTACCCGCTCAAGATGGAGCTGAAGGTCGGCGGGACGGTCCGGCAGCTCGGCGACACGACCGACTATCTGTTCCGGATCCCCGAGATCATCCACCACTTCTCGCAGGGGATCACCTTCGAGCCGGGCGACGTGATCTCGCTCGGCAGCCTCGGCGGGACGCCGGGCTTCGAGTTCGGGAAGGAAAGCCGCCGGCTCAAGCCCGGCGATCAGATCGAGGCGTCGATCGACCGGATCGGTCGGCTCGTCATCCCGGTGAAGGCCGAAGCGCCGCCTCCCCCCGCAGCACCAGGAACGTCGCCACCGGCGTAGGCAGCTCGTCGGTCGCGCCCGGGTGCCCCCGCACCCCGCCGTCGGGGAACGGGTAGGAGAGCTCCGCGGTGTACGTGACGGCCGTGCGACGGCCGTCCGCGGTGGGCACGAGCGCGTCGCGGAACGGGTCGAACCCCCGGACGTCGTCGCGGCCGAGCGGCACGACCCGGAGGCCGGTGCCACCGTGGAGGGAGTTCGGCAGCCGGATCAGCCGGTGGATGTCGGTCGTCACCGGAGCGTCCGTCTCGCCCTGCACCTCGATCGCGGCCCGGGGGACCATCGCGGAAAGGAACTCGTCCGGGGAGTCCTTCCCGAAGACGTCGATCGTGAACGACGCCCGGACCTTCTCCGCGCCGCCATGGTCGACGAGCACCTTCGCCCAGCGACGTGCCTTCCCCGGCGCGATCCCGGCGGCGGTCATCTCATCGGCCGCCGCCTTCGCTCCCTGCTCCTGCCACCGGGCCAGGACCGCGAGCACGGCCCGCGTCGTGCGCCCCCGCCACCCCGGGGCGTCCGGGGGGGCGAGGCGGGCGGTTCGGGGGCCGGCGCGGCCGCGCTCTCGCCCGCTCTCCTCCTCGTCGGCGGGAGCGAGGGTGTGTCCGCCGCGGACGTCCGATCGGCGGCGCTCCACCGCCGCCCCCGGGTCGACCCCCGTGCCCAGCACGTAGTCGACCAGTTCGCGCCGTTCGGGGCTCGAGAGCGGCAGGAACCGCTCGTCGCGGATGTGCACGTGGTAGCCGCGGCCTCCCGAGAAGACGATCGACGTGGTGGCGGGGTCGATCTCGAAGTCCCGGAACAGGAAGTCCTCGACGAGCGCGAGGAGCCGCTCCTTGACGAGCGAGAGCTGGCCGGCGTAGTCGAGCCTCTCCGCGCCGCGCAGGTGGTCGGAGTCGAGGTCGAAGATCAGGTCGGCGCCCAACCACTCCTTCGCGGCCATGGACGGGTCGGCCGGGCGCCGATAGTAGGCGGAAGAGTAGTAGACGTGCCGCGGCACCTCGCGCGCCAGGTAGTCGCGGAGCTCGTCGGGGGAACGGAGCGCGGCGTGCCGCCGCATCATCGTCTCCGTCGCGAACGGGAACGCCGCGAACTCCCGGCGGGCGAGGCGCGAGGGGGGGTCGATCGTCGCGCGACCGTAGTACTCCGCGAACTGCTGACGGACCCACGCGAGCGTCGCCGCGTCGAGCGGGACGGTCTTTGCCACGGCCCTACTCTCCGTCGAGGTCCGGAACGGTCGGGACCCCCGCCTCGGCGGCGTCCGCCTCCTTGCGCAGGCGCGCCAGGAGATGGAAGACGGTCGAGTGCTCGCTGCCGCGCAGCAGGAGCTCGACCGCGCGGGTGCCGCGTTCGAGCTGCTCCTCCTCCCCGATCAGCGCGACCGTCGAACCGTAGACGCTCATCGAGCAGCCCGACAGCTCCTCGATGCGGGTCCGCGCCCGGCCGTGGGCGCCGATCACCCGGGAGCGGATGCGGCGCAGCACCGACTTCTCGCGCTTGCCGGTCGTGAACTTGATGTCGAGGATCCCGAGGAACGTGTTCTCCTTCAGCAGCCGGAACGCCCGCTCCGGGGAGAATCCCCGACCGATAGCGAGGACGATGTCGCGCGCCCGGATCGCCCCCATCGGGTCGGAGTCCGGCGCCGAGACTCGGACCTCCCCTTCCTCGGCGTCGATCTCGATATCGGTCCGGGTGCTCTCGGCGATCGCCCGCTTCGTCCGGCCGCCGGGGCCGATCAGCACGCCGACGCGGTCCTCGGGCACCCGCGCGTAGAGCACCGGCATCGCTAGCTACCCTTCCCCGGGGGCGGACCGATCTCCTCCCCGCCGACCGCGGCGAGGAAGTCGACCGGGTCGACGGGGTGGCCGAGCCGGCCGAGGAACTTCGCGAAGTTCGCGAGGTCGCGCTCGAGCAGCGCCCGCGCGTTCGGATGCGTCGACGGAACTGCCTGCGCCACGTCGATCAGCACGACCTTCCCCTCGTAGTAGAGGGTGTTGTACGGCGAGAGGTCCCCGTGCACGAGCTTCGCTTGGCGCGTCATCCGCCCGATCTCGCGCACGAGGTCCTCGTAGAACTCCGCCGGGTCGTCGATCGGCGCGTCCCGTACTCGGGGCGCCACCCCCTCCGCCGACCCGATCAGTTCCATGACCAGGACGTTCCGGAGATGTCCGTACGGCCGGGGGACGCGAACCCCGGCGTCGACCAGGCGGCCCAGGATCGAGTGCTCGCGGCGGGTCCAGGCAAAGATCAGACCGCCGTAGTTGGTGGCGCTCGCCTCGCGCCGGAGCGCCTCCATCGCGTAGGGCGGCAGATTGCGGAAGACCGAGTTGCCGATCCGGTAGATCTTCACTGCGCGCAGGGAGTCGCCCGCCGAGGCGCGGAACACCCCGCCTTCCTTACCGGTCGAGATCGGGAAGTCGACCGAGTCGAACAGGCCCCGGGTGATGAGCCGCGAGACCGTCAGGAGCGTCGAGTGGTCGAAGAACTCGTCGAGCAGCTTGCGCTGGGAGCCTTCCTTGCGGCGTTCTTCGACGCGCTCCCAGCGGGGGAAGACGACGTCCTGCGGTCGGGGCATCGTCCGCAGTAGCGGCGCGGGGCTCATAGGCCCTCGGTCGACCGGTCGCGGGCCGGGGTAGGCTTGTGGCGTCGGAGGAACCATCGGTTTATCCGTGGGCCGGGCGTGGTACGGCCGATGGACCGCGCTCCCCCCGCTCCCCGGATCCCGCCCTCGTCGCGCCCCCTGCCCGGGCGCGGCAGCTCGACCGCCCCGTCGGCGCCGGTGCTCGCGGACCTCGGAAAGCGGCTCGAAGAGACGTCCGGGTACGACGGGATCTTCCGCATCGTCCGGGCCGTGGTCCATCGGGTCCTCGGGATCGAGCGGCCCGGGCTGGGTCTCGCGCTCTCCAACCTTCCCCCTCAGCTCGGCGCTTACTGGCCCGTCACGGGCAATCTGATCGTGCTGAACGAGGGGCTGGTCGCGGCGATGCGGGCGTCCGCCTCCTCTCCGCTCGAGGTCAACTCGTTCGTCTACGTCGTCCTCGCGCACGAGTACCTGCACTCGCTCGGCTATCTCGACGAGACATCGGTGCGCGCGGTGACCGCGCGGGTCACGCACGCGGCGTTCGGGCCCGACCATCTCGCGACGCGGATGGCGGAGGGTGACCTCTGGAAGATGTACCCGTTCCTGGCGCACGCGCCGACGGGCGACGGACGTCGCCTGAGGATCGTCCCCGGGTTCGATCTCGCCTCGACGCAGAACTACATCCGGTAGCGGGGCGCCGCCCGTCGGTCTTTATCCCGCGCGGCTCCATCCCCGGCCCGCTCGGTGCTCATGGTGATCGACGTCGCGCTCGGGCTGGCCCTGGTGATCATCGGCATCGCCCTGCTCGCCCTGGAACTGGCCCATCCGGGCGCGCTGCTCTTCATCCCGGGAACGATCCTCCTCGTCGCGGGGTTCCTCTACCTGTTCTTTCCCACGACCCTGCTCGACTCCGCCGTCGGGCCGGTCGCGGTGATCGCCGGCGCGGCGATCGCCACGGTGATCGAGGTGTTCTACTATCGGTGGGTCGCCCCGACGCACAAGCCGCTGAGCACGACGGTCGACGGGCTGGTCGGCGAAGAGGCGGTCGTCGTCGCCGAGATCATCCCGGACACCCTCAAGGGGAAGGTCCGGGTCCGCACGGAGATCTGGTCGGCCCGAGCGCCGGTGCGCATCCCGGTCGGAACGCGCGTGCGGGTCGTCCACGGGGAAGGGGTCTCCCTCGGCGTCGAGGAGATCCGTCCGGCGGAGACCGCCGCCCGGCCCGCGCCGCCGCCGTAGGCAACCGTTTGTAGTTCGGCGGTCTGGGCCGCCCGACCGGGGAGGACTCCGGGCAGTAGGGAACGCGGTGTTCGATTGGGCTCTGCTCACGGTGATCCTGATCCTGGGCTTCATCATCGCCCTCGTCCTCCTCTCCCGGGTCCTCTACACGGTGCAACCGTACCAGCAGGGCGTCGTCACCCTGCTCGGCTCGTACAAGCGGATCATCAATCCGGGGCTGAACTGGATCAGCCCGATCGCGACGGTCCTCAAGATCGACCTGCGGACGCAGGTGCTCGAGGTCCCCCGCCAGGAAGTGATCACGAAGGACAACTCGCCGACGAACGTCGACGCGATCATCTACATCAAGGTCGTCGACGCGCCGAAGGCGATCTTCCAGGTGCAGGACTACCACATCGCGACGGTCGCGCTCGCCCAGACGACCCTGCGGTCGGTGATCGGCGACATGGAGCTCGACGAGATCCTCTACAACCGCGAGCGGATCAACACCCGCCTGCGGGACATCCTCGACGAGGCGACCGACCGCTGGGGCGTGCGCGTCGAGGCGGTGGAGATCAAGGAGGTCGACCCGGTCGGCCCCGTCAAGACCGCGATGGAGGAACAGACCGCCGCGGAACGCCAGCGGCGCGCGGCGGTGCTGCGGGCGGACGGAGAGAAGCGCAGCGCCATCCTCGTCTCCGAGGGCCAGAAGCGCTCGCGCATCCTGCAGGCCGAAGGGGTCCGGCAGTCGAAGATCCTCGAGGCCGAGGGGGCCCGGGTGGCGACGATCCTGGAGGCCCAGGGAGAGGCCCAGCGGCTCCGCATCCTGTCCCTCGGGGCGGGCGTCCTCGACGCGAAGGCGCTGACCGTGCTGTCGCTCGACACCGTCGCCAAGGTCGGCGACGGCCAGGCGACGAAGATCCTCTTCCCGTTCGAGTTCTCCCGTCTGATGGAGGGGGCGAGCGAGTACCTCGGCACGAGCCGACAGGTCCCCGACCGGCAGCTGAGCTCGATCGAGGAACTCGAGTCGAAGGTCGGCACGATGGACGATATCCTCGGGCCGATCCCGAAACAGGACGAGCTGATGACCGAGATCCGGTCGATCGAGGACGAGATCAAGGCGGAGTCGGTCGACGCCCCGTCCATGAGCTCGCCGTTCCCCGCCAAGGGCGCCAAGGCTGCGGACGACCTGGTGAGCGAGCCGGTCTTCGGCGCCTCGGACGACAGCACGCCCGGCGGCCCCCCCCACCACCTGATCCGACCCCGGGGTCCCGGTGCGCCGCCGCCGGCGTCGAGCCCGCCGCCCCCGAGCGTCGCGGCGTCCGCCGGTCCGACCCCGTCCACGGGGAACGACCCCCGACGACGCCCCCCGCCGACCTCCTCCACCTGAGGAGCGGCCGCGGGCGAACGCGATTATACCCCGCGGCCCGTGGCCGCGGCGATGTCCGCGATCTCGACCCGCCAGGACGGCCCCGTCCGGACGATCACGATCGACCGGGCGGACCGGCGCAACGCGCTTGACACCCCTGCGATGAAGGAGCTCCGCCTCGCGCTCCAGGCGGCGGCGCTCGACGCCGCGAGCCAGGCCGTGGTGTTGACCGGGGCCGGTAGCGCGTTCTGCGCGGGCGGCGACGTCGCCACGATGGAGGAGCATCGGAACGCCGGCAGCCTGCCGCAGCTGTTCCACGAGCTGACGGGAGAGCAGGAGCTGAGCGTGCGGGAGATCGTCGGGATGAACAAGCCGGTCGTGGCGGCGCTCCCGGGGGTCGCCGCCGGAGGGGGCCTCTCCCTCGCGCTCGCCGCCGACTGGCGGATCGCCGCCGAGGGCGCCGTCCTTCTGCCGGCGTTCCCCGGTCTCGGGGCCGTCCCCGACGGGGGGTTGACGTACTTCCTTCCCCACTACCTCGGACTCGGCCTCGCCCAGGAGATCCTGTTCACGAACGCGAAGATCCCCGCCGCCCGCGCGCGGGAGCTCGGCCTGCTCCACGAGGTGTGCGCTCCCGCGGACCTCGGTCGACGGGCGGCCGAGCGGGCGAGGGTGCTCGCCGACGGACCGACGTTCGCCTACGGCTGGACGAAGCGGCTGTTCGAGGCGGCGTTCCACGGGAGCCTTGAGCAGCAGATGGCGCTCGAACGACGAGGGGCGGTCGAGGCCGCGCGGGGCGTCGAGCTGCCCGAGGGGATCCGCGCCTTCCGGGAGAAGCGGCCCCCGCGCTTCCACTGACCTACGGGCCCGAAGCGGCCGGTCGGTCGCCGACCCACGGGCGGGCGAGGGAGCGCTCGAGGCGACGGCGCACCCCGGGCCACTCATCCGCGAGGATGCTGTAGACGACCGAGCTGCGGCGGTACCCGTCGTGGACGACGCGGTCCTCCCGCATCACTCCCTCCCGTACCGCCCCGAGCCGCGCGATCGCGCGCTGGGAGCGCTCGTTCCGCAGGTCCGTCTGAAGGACGACGCGGTGCGCGCCCTGCTCCTCGAACGCGTAGCGGAGCAGCAGGAACTTGACCTCGGTGTTGACGGGAGACCGCCAGAGGCTCGAATCGATCCACGTCCCCAGCTCCACCGAGTCGTTCTCGCGTTCGATGTTGAGGTACCGGGACGCCCCGACGACCCGGTCGTCCGGCCCGAGCAGGACCACGAACGGCAGTTCCGTTCCCTCGTCCCGGTGCTGGAGGATCTCGCCGATGTACCGCCCCACGGAGTCCGCGGTCTGGCCCGGGGGTCGGCTCAGGAACCGTCCCATCTCGGGGTCTCGCGCCGCGTGCACCAACGCATCGCGGTAGTCGAGGCTCAGCGGGACGAGGCGGACCCGGATCCCGCGGAGCGTGACCGGAGGGCGGAAACTCTCCTCGCGCACGAGGGGCGGACCCGGTCGGCTCGCATAAGCGTCCGGCCCCCGCGGGAGGCGCTCCGGCCGGCGTTCGGGCGATTTGCCCGGGGGGAGTTAAATAACGCCGCTCGGTCTCACGCAGTGCCCCTTCGCGAGCGGAGGCAGAGTCGATGAGCGCGGGCATCTCCACCTTCCTCGTCTTCGCCGTGGTCGCGGGGGCGTTCGGGGCCGGCTCGATCGTCGCGAACCGCGTCCTCGGGGCCGGGCGGCGGAAGTCGTACCTGCAGCTCACGACGTACGAGTGCGGCGAGGAGGCGGAGGGCGAGGCGCAGATCGACTTCCCGACCCAGCACTACACCTTCGCGATCGTCTTCGTCGCGGTCGACGTCCTCGGGTTCATCCTCGCCCTCTGGGGCCTCACGTTCCGGGGCCCGAACTCCGCCTGGTACCCCGTGTTCATCGCGGCGGCGTTCACCGCCCTCGCGATCACGGGGATCTACTACGCCCTGAGCGGCGAGAAGAGGTGGGTGGTGTGACGGCGACGCCCGCGACGATCCCGGCCCCCAAGCCCGCCGAGACGGCCGGCGGCCCCCTCCCCATGGCTCCGGCGACCCCGGTGCCGTTCGTCGAGATCGAGACGCTCCGGGTGAAGGAGTTCCTCCCGGCCGCGAAGGAGGCGCTCACCGACATGATCGCCGAGCAGGGGCAAGCGAAGCTGATCCGTCCGGTCTTCAACTGGGCGGGACGCAACTCGCTCTTCCCGCTTCACTGGGGGCTGGCGTGCTGTGCGATCGAGTTCGCGGCGGGCTTCGGGGCCCGCTGGGACGCGGAGCGGTTCGGGGTCGTCCCGCGCTCTTCGCCCCGGCAGTGCGACCTCCTGATCGTCAACGGCACGGTGACCTGGAAGGTCGCTCACAAGCTGATCACGCTCTACGAGCAGATGCCCGAGCCGAAGTGGGTGATCGCGATGGGGAACTGCGCGACCGGTGGAGGTCCGTTCCGCACCGCCTACTCGGTCGTCCCCGGGGTCGACAAGCTCGTGCCGGTCGACATCTACATCGCGGGCTGCCCGCCCCGTCCCGAAGCGATGCTGGACGGGATCCTCCGTCTCGAGCAGTTGATCCGGGAGCGCAAGGAGTAGCCGGCCCGCGGGCCGGGGCAAGGGGGGACGGGAACGCAGCCGGACGACCTTGCCCGTGCGCTCGCCCCGAAGCTGGGGGCCCACTTCCTCGGAGCGGAGCCGTTCGCCGGGACGGCCGGTCGCGTCCGGTTCGCGCGCGACGGCGCCCTCGCGCTGTTCCGTGCGGCGCGGGACGACCTCGGCTTCGCGCACCTCTCCATGGTCGGGGCCATCGACTGGGTCGACCGGCGCGAGGTGTTCTACGTCGTCTGGTCGGACCGCGACCGTCAGTACGCGCTCCTCTCCACGGACCTCCCCGCCACGGACGCGCACGTCGAGACGGCCAGCGCGATCTGGCCGAGCGCCAACTGGCACGAGCGCGAGGCGTGGGAGATGGTCGGGGTTCTCTTCGACCACCACCCCGACCTCCGCCACCTGCTGACGCCGGACGGCTACGCCTTCCATCCGCTCCTGCGCTCGTTCAAGCTCCACGAACCCGAGGAGCTCGAGGTGAAGACGCGCCATGTCTGAGATGTGGATCAACATGGGGCCGCAGCACCCCATGACGCACGGCCTCTGGAACCTTCGGGTGCGGATCGACGGCGAGACGATCCTCGACGTCGACCCCGAGATGGGGTACTTGCACCGCGGGATCGAGAAGATCAGCGAGGACCGGCACTACAACGAGGTGATCACGCTGATGGACCGGTGCTGCTACGTCGCCGGCTTCTCCTGGGAGCACCTGTACATCCTCGCGGCGGAGGAGGCCCTCCACATCGCTCCGCCGGAGCGGGCGAAGTACCTGCGGATGCTCTGCGACGAGTTCCAGCGGATCGGCTCCCACGTCATGTGGTACGCCGCGTTCGTCCAGGACCTCGGCCTGATGAGCCCGTTCCTGTACGGGATGCGCGACCGGGACCTCGTCCTCGACCTGTTCCAGAGCTACACCGGCGCCCGGATGACGTACGAGTACATGCGGGTCGGCGGCGTGCGCAACGACCTTCCGCCCGGATTCCTCGGCCAGGCCCGCCAGGTCCTCGACTGGCTCACCGACCGCTTCCGGGAGTACGACCAGCTCTGCCTCGGCTCGTCGATCTTCCGTCAGCGGTGCGACGGGTTGGGGGTGCTGAAGGCGAACGACTGCATCGCCTACGGCGTCACCGGTCCGATGCTCCGCTCGGCCGGGGTCAAGCGCGACCTCCGCAAGGACCGGCCGTACGCCGCCTACGACCAGGTCGAGTTCGACGTCGCCGTCGCCGACGGGGCGGACGTGACGGCCCGGTACCTGGTCCGGATGGAGGAGATGCGCCAGTCGGTCCGGATCCTGCGCCAGGTCCTGGACTGGCTCGAGCGCAACCCGGGTCCGGTGATCGCCGAGGACCTGCCGCGCTGGCTGGGGGCGCCGTACGCGCCAGTCGGCCTCGAGGGGTACCTGCTGAAGCGCAAGTTCCCGAAGGGGGTCGGTTTCTCCTCGGTCGAGGAGCCGCACGGGGAGGCGCAGGCGTACGTCGTCAACGAGGGCGGCGAGCATCCGTACCGCGTCAAGTTCCGCTCGCCGGTCTTCTCCAACGTCAGCGCCGCCCGGCAGTACCTCGTCGGCTACCACGTCGCCGACATCCCGCCGATCATGGGGAGCGTCGACGTCTGCGTGGGGGAGGTCGACCGGTAGGTCGCGGCCCGCATGTCGACCGTCACGCTCTACTCGGTCGCTCTGGCGCTCGCGACGGCCCTTCTCGGGGCGGTCGGCTCGATCCTGCCCGCCCCGGCCCGGGCGTTCCTCACGAGCGCGAACGTGGAGACCGCGCTCGCGGTCCTGATCTTCGCCGTGATCCTGCTCGCGGCGAGCATGATCAACACGATCGTGCTGATCTGGTGGGAGCGCAAGCTGCTCGGACGGTTCATGGACCGCCGGGGCGCGATGCACGTGGGGTACGCCGGGCTGCTCCAGAACTTCGCGGACGGCCTCAAGCTGTTCCGCAAGTACACGCTCAAGCCGCGCGAGGCGGACGGCGCGGGATTCTACTTCGGTCCGACCGCCTACATGGTGAGCTCGCTATTGATCTTCGGGATCCTGCCGATCTCCTCGGGCTGGAGCATGGGGCTCCTGCCGCTGAGCCTGCTGCTCGCCCTCGTCATCTTCTCGTTCGCCCCGCTGTTCATCTTCGTCAGCGCCTGGTCGAGCAACAACAAGTACTCGCTGATGGGCGGGATGCGGTCCGCGGCGCAGATGATCGCCTACGAGGTGCCGCTCCTCCTCGCGGTCGTCGCCGTGATCGTCGTCTCGGGGAGCTTCAACCTGACGACGATCGTCCTCGAGCAGCAGAACTACTGGTTCTGGGGCCCTCTGTTCGTCGCCCTGATCGTCTTCGTCGCGGCGATGCTCGCCGAGATGGAGCGGATCCCGTTCGACCTCCCCGAGGCGGAAGCGGAGCTGGTCGAGGGGTGGAACACGGAGTACGGCGGGATGTTGTTCGCCTTCTTCATGCTCGCCGACTACCTGCGCGCGCTGGTCGGGAGCATCCTGGTCGTGCTGTTGTTCCTCGGCGGCTGGACGCTCCCGTCGTACGTCCCGAGTGCCCTCACGAGCTTCCCGCTCGCGGGGATCTTCTGGTTCATGCTGAAGACGTACCTCGTCTTCGGGCTGTTCGTCTGGGTCCGGGCGTCGCTGCCCCGCGTGCGTACGGACCAGCTCCTGCGCCTCGGCTGGAACCGGATGATCCCCCTCGCGCTCCTCTCCGTCTTCCTCGCCGCCGCGCTCGTCACGGTCCGATGCCTGCCGGTGTTCGGCTGCGTTCCGTCTTCAGGAGTGTAGTGGGAGATCTCTATCCATGAGCGCGGATGTGAACGCCACGGAGAAACCGTCGGACAACCCGGTCCTCTGGGTCGCCCGGCCGATGACGACCGCCGCCCGCCAGTTCGCGAAGAGCCTGCTCCGGCCGTCGACGATCGTCTACCCGTTCGAGCGCCTGGAGGACCCGGCGTTCCGGGAGAAGGTCGGGATCGCCCCGGGGAAGCCGATCGGGGTCGGCGCGGTCTGGGACAACTACCGCGGCGTGCACGCGCTGAACATCGCGACCTGCATCAGCTGCAACCTCTGCGCGTTCTCCTGCCCGGACCTGTGCATCGAGATGGTCACGGTGCCGGGCGGCGACCCGAAGCACCCGAAGAAGTGCCCCCAGATCGACTACGGAAAATGCAGCTACTGCGGGTTCTGCTCGGACGCCTGCCCCGAGGGGTGCCTGACGATGACGACCCGCTACGAGCTCTCCACGCCGAAGCGCTCGGAGATGGTCTACTCGCCCGAGAAGCTCCAGACGGTCTTCGAGCACAAGCTGCCGATGAACCCGATCCGCATCGAGCGGCCCGCGAACGAGGACGCGATCCTCCTCGACCCGCCGCTCTGCATCGGCTGCAACGCCTGCGCCCGCGACTGCCCGACGCAGTGCATCACGATGCTCGACGTCCCGAAGACGGAGCCGAAGCCGGGCGAGAAGCCGGCGCGGCGCATCTGGAAGGAGCCGGTGATCAACGACTCCGACTGCGTCCGGTGCGGGACGTGCATCAGCGTGTGCCCCAAGGAGTGCCTGTTCTGGGGGACGCACAAGTGAACCTTCCCGAACTGGCGTTCTTCGCCCTCGCCGGGACCGCCGTCGTCACCGCGGCCGCCGCGCTCCTCGTCCGGGAGCTTGTCCACACGATCATGTGGATCGCGGTGTTCTTCGTCGACCTTTCGGCGATCTACTTCCTCCTCGAGGCGCCGTTTCTCGGCGTCCTCCAGCTCGGCGTCTACGCGGGGGCCGTGACCGTGCTGCTCCTCCTCGGGATCATGGTCACGCGGAAGCGGATCTTCTCGCGCGAGGCGGCGACCGGGATCGGGCCGGTCGCGCTCGCCCTCGCGCTCCTGAGCTTCGTCTTCGTCGTCACGGCGATCGGGGAGTACCCGACCGCGCCGGTCGCGATCCGGTCGTACGACCCCGCCGCCCTCTCGGCGAACCTGTTCGGGACCAACGGCCCGTGGCTGATCCTGCTCGGGCTCGTGATGCTCGCCTCGGTCGCCGGGGCGATCTACCTCGTCCGGGAGGGTCGCGAGTGATCGCCCTCTCCCCGGTCGGCTTCGTCGCCCTCTCGGGGGCGCTGCTCGGCATCGGGATCTTCGGCATCCTGACCCGGCGCAACTTCGTGCTCCTGCTGATCGCGATCGAGGTCGCGATGAACGCGGCGATCCTGAACTTCGTCTACTTCGCCGCGTTCGCTCCGACCCCCGCCGGGGGCCTCTCGGGACAGTCGATCGCCGTCGTGCTGGTCGGCTTCGCGGCGACGGAGGTCGCGGTCGGTCTCGCCATCGTCCTCGCGCTCTACCGCGTCAAGGGGACGATCAACGTCGCGGAAGCGATGGAGCTCAAGCTGTAGGAGGGAGGACCGACGAGCGTTCTCAGCGGGTTGTTCGGCTACGCCTTCCTCGTGCCGTTGTTCAGCGTCGCCGCCTTCGTGATCGTTGGCCTCGCCGGAACCCGGCTCCCGCGCCTCGAGTGGGGCGGCTGGATCGCGGTCGCCTTCGCCGGGGCGGCGATGGTGGTCGGGGTGCTGATCGGCGTGGGCGAGATGATCGCCCCCGGGAACTACACGGACGTCCACTTCACCTGGCTGCACCTCGCCCCCGCCTCCGGCACGTTCCCGAACGGCTTCTCGCTCGTCATGGGAACGCTCGTCGACCCGATCTCGGCGCTGATGCTGATCGTCGTCACCGTCGTCGGCTTCCTCGTGATGCTCTACTCGATCGGCTACATGCACCACGACCGGGGCCTGCCGCGGTACTACGCGGAGCTCTCGCTGTTCCTCGCGGCGATGACCGGCCTCGTCCTCTCGGACAACCTGCTCGAGTTCTTCCTCTTCTGGGAGCTCGTCGGGGTCTGCTCCTACTTCCTGATCGGATTCTACTACGAGAAGCCGAGCGCGGCGAGCGCCGCGAAGGAGGCGTTCCTCGTCACCCGGGTCGGCGACGTGATGTTCCTGCTCGGGGTGTTCCTCTACTTCGCGAACTACGCGACCGCCGGGCCCGGCGGGTGGGCGGCGAGCGGCTTTTTGTTCGTCCACGGCACCCAGCCGTTCCTCGCCGGCGCGATGGGCGGGCACTCAACGCTCCTCACCGTCGCCGGGATCATGATCCTGGGCGGCGCCGCCGGAAAGAGCGCCCAGTTCCCGCTGCACGTCTGGCTCCCGGACGCGATGGAGGGTCCGACGACCGTTTCGGCGCTGATCCACGCGGCGACGATGGTCGCCGCCGGCGTCTACCTGCTCGCCGTCACGAGCCTCTTCCTCGGCTTCACGCCGATCGACTCCCTCCTGATCGTGGCGATCGGCGGGTTCACCGCGTTCTTCGCCGCGACCATGGCGGTCGTCCACCCCGACATCAAGCGGGTGATCGCCTACTCGACGATCAGCCAGCTCGGCTACATGGTGCTCGCCGTCGGCGCGGGGTTCACCATGGTCGGGCTGTACCACCTGTTCACCCACGCGTTCTTCAAGGCGCTCCTGTTCCTCGCCGCGGGCTCCGTCATCCACGCCGTCGGCACGCAGGACCTGTTCAAAATGGGCGGACTGCGAAAGCCGATGCGCCTTACCGCCGTCGCCTTCGCGATCGGGGGCCTCTCGCTCGCCGGGATCCCTCCGTTCGCCGGCTTCTGGAGCAAGGACGACATCCTCTCCTCCGTCTACTCGACCCTCGGCGCGCACCCGGACTACTGGCCGTTCTTCCTGCTCGCCTTCGCGGCGGTGTTCCTGACGGCGTACTACATCTTCCGCGCCTGGTTCCTCGCGTTCTCGGGGGACAGGGTACGGGACCCGACCCTCCCCGCCGCCCACGAGGGGCCGTGGGTGATGCAGGTCCCGCTCGTCATCCTCTCCGGGTTCGCGGTCGTCGCCGGCCTCTTCGTCTTCCTCCCGGGCTTCCCAGGGCTCCTCCTCTCGGGGACGGGCGCGGCGGCGGTCGGGATCCCGCCGCACCTCGGGCTGACCGACCTCGCCCTCTCCTCGGCGAGCGTCGGGCTCGGGGCCGCCGGGATCGGGCTCGCCTACCTCCTGTGGGGGAACGGGCGCGTCTACGCGCTCCCGTCCGCCAGTCCCCTCCAGTCGGTCCGCACCGTCCTGCTCCAGCGCTACTACATGAAGGCCGGATACGACTGGATCGGGGCGAAGGGACTCTACACGGTCGCCCGGGCGGCCGACTTCTTCGACCGCTTCGTCATCGATGGGACGGTCCACGGCTTCGAGCGGGCGTTCGCCGGGCTCTCCGACCGGATGCGCCGCCTGCAGACGGGGCTCGTCTCGGATTACGCAGCGTACTTCGTCGGAGGGCTGATCGCGCTGTTCGCGCTCCTCCTCGTCGCCGGCCCGTACCTGATCGCCCGGTTCGGAGGGGGGTAGGCCGGTGCTGCCGATCGTCTCGATCGTCCTCGCGACCCTGCTCGTCGGGACGGTCGCCACCTTCTTCTCCGGCGCCCGGGCCCGCTGGACGGCCCTCGCGACGGCGATCGCCTTCCTCGCCGAGACGGCGCTCCTCTTCTACGACTACGCGGGGTGGCCCGGCTACAACGGCGCGCTCGTTCCCGGGTTCGCCGAGACCGAGACGCACGCCTGGATCCACCTTCCGTGGCTCCAGATCAACTACGCGGTCGGCGTCGACGGGATCTCGCTCGTCCTGATCCTGCTGACGGCGATCCTCCAGATCGCGACCGTCCTGTACTCCTGGGGGGAGTCGAAGCGGCCGGGCGCCTACTTCGGGCTCGTCGGCCTCACCTGCCTCGGCTCGGTCGGTGTGTTCGTCGCCCTGGACGTGCTCCTGTTCTTCCTCTTCTGGGAGGCGGTGCTCGTCCCGATGTTCTTCCTGATCGGGGTCTGGGGCGGCCCGCGCCGGCGCTACGCGGCGCTGAAGTTCTTCGTCTACACCCACGTCGCCTCGATCGTGATGCTCGTCGGGCTGCTCGCGGTCGTCTTCTACTCGGGGTCGACCAGCTTCGACTTCGCCTCGATCTACGCCTCGGCCCGGGGTCTCTCGCCCGTCCTGCAGACGTTCCTGTTCCTTGCCATGTTCTTCGGCTTCGGCGTGAAGTTCCCGATCGTACCGTTCCACACCTGGCTTCCCGACGCGCACGTCGAGGCGCCGACCGGCGGCTCGGTGCTGCTCGCCGGGCTCCTCCTCAAGCTCGGCGGCTACGGGCTGATCCGCTGGGCCGTGGAGATCCTGCCGCAGGGGTTCGCCCACGCGCGGCCGATCCTCCTCGCGGTCGCCCTCGTCTCGATCGTCTGGGGGTCCGTCGTCTCGCTCGCCCAGCGGGACATGAAGCGGCTCGTCGCGTACTCCTCGATCAACCACATGGGGATCGTCCTCCTCGCGATCGCCCTCAACAGCTCGCTCGGGCTCCTCGCCGCGGTCCTGTTGATGTTCGCCCACGGGATCGTGAGCGCCCTCCTGTTCATGACCGCCGGAAGCCTGCACCACACCTACGGCACCCGCGACCTCTCCGCCCTCGGCGGGATCACGCCGTCGACCCCGACGCTCTCCACGCTCATCATGGCCGGGTCGCTCGCCTCCCTCGGCCTTCCGGCGCTGATCAGCTTCCCGGCGGAGTTCGCGGCGCTCCTCGCCACGTGGAACGCCATCGGCTACTGGGTGTTCGTGCCGCTGATCATCCTCGTCGTCACCGCGGCGTTCTACCTGTGGATGATGCAGCGCCTCCTGTTCGGCCCACCCCGCGACGTGCCGCCGGCGGTGCACGACGTGCCGTGGTACGAAGGGGTCGGCATGGGCCTGCTCGTCGTCTTCGCGGTCGTCTTCGGCATCCTCCCGTCGCTGCTCGTGAACGTGATCGCGAACTCCCCCGTCAAGGGGTTCCCGGGGACGTGAGCCGATGATCGCGCTCACCTCGTTCGCCGGTCCGTTCGTCCCCGAGCTCGTCCTGCTCGCCGCCGGCCTCCTCGTCCTCCTGTGCGACGTGGTAGGACTGCGGCGCACCGAGGTCGTCGGGGCGATCGCCGCGGCGGCGAGCTCCCTCGCGCTCCTGTTCGTGGTCGCCGACCTCGGCTGGGCCCCGCTCGCGGCGATCCGGACCCTCGGGGCGGCCCAGCTCGACGTCGTTCCCGCCTCGCCGACGGCGCTCTACGCGTTCAGCTCCCTCGGGCTCGTCTTCCAGGGGGTGTTCCTCCTCGCGACGATCTTCGTCGCGCTCGCGTCGATGAGCCGCCGGTCGGACGACCGCGGCGCGCCGATCTTCTTCGGCCTCCTCCTGCTCGCGACGCTCGGGATGCTGCTCGTGGCGATCGCCGCCGACCTGATCTTCCTGCTGCTCTCGATCGAGGTGACGAGCATCGCGACGTACGTGATGGTCGGCTACACCCGCAAGGGGGTCCGCTCGCTCGAAGCGGCGATGAAGTTCTACATCATCGGCGCGCTCTCCTCGACCCTCTCGTTCTTCGGCGTCTCCCTGCTCTACGGGGCGTACGGGACGACCAGCCTGTTCGCGATCCGGGCGCTCGTCGCCGCCGGGTCGGTCGGCTATCCGGTCCTCTCGCTCCTCGGCTTCGGTTTCCTGATCGCGGGGCTCGCGTTCAAGACGACGTTGGTGCCGTTCCACGCCTGGGCGGTCGACGTCTACGACGGCGCCCCCTCCGAGGTGAGCGCCTACCTCTCGGGGGCGTCGAAGAAGCTCGGCCTGTTCGCCCTCTTCCTCGTCTTCGTCGGGCCGATCCTCTACTTCGGGCCCGGGAGCACGAACCTCTTCTCGGGGGGCCCGGTCGACCTCGGTCCGGTCCTCCGGCTGACGTTCGCCGTGCTCGCGGTCGTGACGATGTCGGTGGGGAACGTGCTCGCGCTCCTGCAGAAGGAGATGAAGCGGATGCTCGCGTACTCCTCCATCAGCCAGGCGGGCTACCTGCTCCTCGGCCTCGCGATCGGGACCGCTCCCGCGCTCGCCGGGGCGACCCTGCAGGTGTTCGCGCACGTCTTCATGAAGACGGGGGCGTTCGTCGTCGTCGCGGCGGCGGCCGGCCTCGGCATCGGGCCGCTGATCGACGACTGGCGCGGGGTCGGCGCCCGACGACCCCTCTTCGCGGTCGCCTTCGGCCTGATGCTCCTCTCCCTGGCCGGCGTTCCCCTCACGGTCGGGTTCGTCTCGAAGTTCGTGCTGTTCAGCGCCGCCGTGCAGGCGCAGGGGTTCTACGTCTGGCTCGCGGTGGCGGGGCTCCTCAACAGCGCGCTGTCGCTCTTCTACTACGGACGGGTCCTCAAGGTGATGTTCTTCGACGACGCGGCCGCCTCCGCCGAACCCAGCGGGGCGGTCGTCGGCGCCGCCGGGCCACCGGTCCTCGGGTTCGGCGGCCTCGGCTACGGACGGGGGACCGCGATCGCCGCGATCGCGGTCGCGATCGTCGTCTTTGGGGTCTACCCACAACCGGTGCTGGGGGCGTTCCAGAGCGCCGCCACCCACTTCCTCGCGACCGGGGCGTGAGCCCGTGGAGCGGTTCGACGTCGCCGTCGTCGGCGCCGGGCCGGCGGGGGCGCTCGCCGCGCGGGCCGCCGCCGAGGGGGGCGCTCGGACCGTCCTCCTCGACCACCGGCGCGAGATCGGCCAGCCGGTCCAGTGCGGGGAGTTCCTTCCGTCCGCGACCGAGCTGAACGACCTGTTCGACTGCCCCGCGCTGATCGCGGCGGCGTACGATATCCCGCCGACGACGGTGCTGCGTTCCACGCGCTGGATGACGTGCGTGTCACCGTACGGACGGCCGTACCGGTTCTCGCTCGACGGGATGACCGTGTCGCGCCGCGCGTTCGACAAGGCGCTCGTCGCGCGGGCCGAGGGGGCCGGCGCGGAGCTCCGGTTCCCGTGCGGCGTCACCGGGGTCTCGGACGACGAGCTCGTGACCTCGGACGGCGGCCGGATCCAGGCCCGGGTGATCGTCGGGGCCGACGGCCCGACGTCGACGGTCGCGCACGCGGTCGGCTTCGCCCCGCGCCGCACGATGTTCCGCATGATCACCGCGACCGCGGATGGTCCGCTCGACGACGGGATCTCCCTCTACTTCGGCCGGGCGGCGCCCCACGGCTACGCGTGGAGCTTCCCCCGGGCGCACGACGCGAACGTCGGGCTCGGGGTCGCCGTGCTCCCCCCGGCGACGAGCCTCGGCCGTCTCCTCGACCGGTTCGCCGCCCGCGAGCACTTGGGGCCGGTCCGCGACCGGACGGCGTGGTGGGTGCCGATCGGCCCACCGCCCGAGAGCCTGGTCGTCGGGCGGGTGCTGTTCGCCGGCGACGCGGCGAACCTCGTGATGGCGACGAACGGGGCCGGCATCCCGACCGCGATGCTCTCCGGGTGGCTCGCCGGCGAATGCGCGGCGCGGGCCGTCCGCGGCGAGTCGCCCCTTCGTTCGTACGACGCGGCGTGGCGGAAGGCGCTGTACGGCCCGCTCGCGACCGCCGCCCGCATCCAGGCGTTCTCCGACCGCGTCGGAAAGTTCGACCCGCTCCTTGCGCTGGGCATGCGCTATATCGGAGCGCCGGGTTTGGATGCGATGATGCGGCTGCGCTGGCCCGCCCGGCTCGGAGGCGCCTCGTGACGAGCCCGTCGGCGAGCGACCCGCTCGAGCCGTCGGTCGAGACGCTCGTCGCGCAGACGCTCGGCGCCGAGGTCAGCCGGGAGCTCTCCGAGCTGTTCCCGGTGCTCTCCCGGGACCTCGCGGACGTCGATTGGCGGCTCCACCAGGTCCTCGGCTCCCGGTTCGCCCAGCTCACCGAGGCGGCACGGTACGCCTGCTCCACCGGCGGAAAGCGCGTACGTCCCCTCCTGATGGCCGCCGCGTTCCGCGCCCTCGGCGCGGAGTCGGCCCAGCCGATCGCGTCGCTCGCCGCCGCCTTCCAGCTGATTCACACCGCCACTCTCGTCCACGACGACGTCATCGACCACGCCGACACCCGTCGCGGCCGGCCGTCGATGCCGCGGGCGTACGGGATCCCGCTGTCGATCGTCTCCGGCGACTACCTGTTCGTCCGGGCGTTCGAGCTAGCGGCCGAGTACCCCAAGTCGATCATCCTGCGGTGCGGCGAGTCGTGCGCGGACCTCGTCGAGGGGGAGGTGCTGCAGGAGTCGGCCCGCTTCGATCTCTCGAGCGGCCGGGAGCACTACTTCCGGGTCGTGGAGCGGAAGACGGCGGCGATCATCTCCGCCGCGCTCGCCTCGTGCGCCGAGATCTTCGAGTCGACGCCGCCGCGGATCGATGCGCTCGCCTCGTACGGCCGCTCGCTCGGCATCGCGTTCCAGATCCGGGACGACCTGCTCGACGTCTTCGGGGACGCCGACCTCCTCGGAAAACCGCTCTTCGGCGACTTCCGGGAAGGGAACCCCACCCTCGTGGCGCTCGAGACGTACGCCCGGCTCGAGGGGCGCCGCCAGGGGGAGTTCGAGCAGCTGTTCCAGCTGCGGCGCAAGCGGACGAAGCACCTGCTGCGCCTGCGCGAGCTCGCCGAGCTCGCCGGCGCCCACATGTCGGTCGCCGCGGAGTCCGAGGCGTGGGCCGGTCGGGCGATCGCGTCGCTCGCCCCGATCCCGACCGGACCGTACCGGCTCCTCCTCGAGCGCCTCGCGAACGGCGCCGCCGAGCGTCGCTTCTAGGGCCGTCCCCGCGTTCGCGGGGGGACGGACGCTCGGCAGCGCGCCGTTCCGGCCCCCGGCCGCTCCAACGAAAGGTACATTTGCCGCCCCCCGGCTCGAACGGTCGCCCGAGGCGGGATGAGCGGCACATCGACGGCCTCCGCATCGTCGACCGGGTCCGGCGCCCCGGTCGAGTTCGACCGGCTCCCGCCCGCCTGGCAGCCGACCCCGGTCCGCCCGAGGCTCCCGATCGGCGTCGCGGTCCTCGCGATCGTCATCGCGTTCCTCGCGGTCGTGATGGTCCTCGCGGGCCTCCTGTTCGTCCTGAACGGCGCTCTCGGACCGATCGTGCCGTCGTCCCTCGAGATCTTCCAGTCGATCGACCTCGAGGGGGCGGCGATCCTGATGGTGCTCGGTATCGCGATGCTCACCGTCGCGACGTCCCTCTGGCGCCAGGAGACGTGGGCGCTCTGGACGACGATCGTCCTCGTCTTCGGCGCGACCGCCTACCTGTTCTTCACCGGGCTCATCACGATCCTGTTCCTCGTCTTCGTCGTGCTGCTCGTCTACCTGCTCGCCGTGCGTCGCTACTTCTACTGATGCGGCTGACGCTCGGCCAGCTCGCCCCCGCGCCGGCGGACCCCGCCCGCAACCTCGAGCGGATCGACGCGGTCGTGCGCGCGGCGCCGAGCGACCTCGCGGTCTTCCCCGAGCTGTTCCTATCGGGGTACCGCGTCGGCGACCGCGTGCACGCGCTCGCGCTCTCGGCGGACGGGAACGACGCCACGAGCGACGCCCTGCGCGGGATCGCCCGGGAGCGCGGCACGCCGGTCGTCGTCGGCGCCCCCGTCGGATCGCCCGACCGCCGCGGCGAGGTCCACAACGCGGTCGTTCTGGCGCTCCCCTCGGGGACCTTCGGCTACCAGGTAAAGCGCTACCTTCCCAACTTCGGGCCGTTCGAAGAGGCGCTCGTCTTCTCTCCGACCGACACCAGCCGTCCCCTCGATGCCGCCGGCCACCCGGTCGGGTTCGAGATCTGCTACGACGCGTTCTTCCCGGAGGTCGCCCGGGACCTCGCGCTCGCCGGGGCGACGCTCCTCGTCAACATCTCCGCCTCCCCCGTCACGAGCCGCTCCCTGTTCGAGCGGCTCCTGCCGGCCCGGGCGATCGAGAACGGCCTGCCGGTCGTCTACGTGAACCGGGTCGGGGTCGAGGACGGGTTCGTCTTCGGCGGCGGAACCGGCGCCTGGGATCCCCGCGGCGAACCGCTCCCCCTCGAGTCCGTGAGCGTCCCCGGCCTCGCCCCCGAGGAGTCGGTCGTCCGAGTCGAGGTCGATCCCGGCGCCGTCGGGCGCTGGCGCCCGTTCCGCCCGGTCCTCCGCGACCTCGCCGCCCGTCCCGCGCCGCCGACCCCCCGGTGAGGTCACCGTTCCGGTCGACCGCCGCCCTTATACCTCGACAGTCCCCCGAGGAGAACGGTGCCGCCCCCTCCCACCATCGCCCAGCAACTGGCGGCGAAGCAGCGCGAGATCTCCGTCGCCGAGTTCTTCGAGCGGAACCGCCAGATCCTCGGCTTCGACAACCTGCAGCGCGCGCTGCTCACGACCGTCAAGGAGGCGGTCGACAACTCGATCGACTCCTGCGAGGAGGCCCAGGTCCTCCCCGACGTGACGGTCGAGATCGCGAAGGAGAGCGAGGACCGCTACCGCGTCGCGGTCGCCGACAACGGCCCGGGGATCCTGCGCCGCGAGATCCCGAACGTCTTCGGCCGCCTTCTCTACGGGTCGCGGTTCCATTCGAACCGCCAGGCCCGCGGCCAGCAGGGGATTGGGATTTCCGCCGCGGTGCTGTACGCGAACCTGACGACGGCCCGGCCCGCGCGGATCACCTCCAAGGTCGAGGAGGAGGACGCGGCCCACGTCCTCGAGCTGTTCCTCGATACGCAGAAGAACCAGCCGCGGATCGCCTCGGAGGACGTGGTCCTCTGGGACCGGCCCCACGGCACGAGCATCGAGCTCGTCCTCAAGGCCCGCTACCTGCGGGGCCGCCAATCCCCGCTCGAATACCTGCGGGGGACGGCGATCGTCAACCCCCATGCGCGGATCGTCCTCGTCGAGCCGGACGGGTCCCGGACGACGTTCGAGCGGGCGACGACCGAACTGCCGCCGCTCGCGAAGGAGACCCTGCCGCACCCGTACGGTCTCGAGCTCGGAGAGCTCGGCTACCTACTCAAGGGAACGAAGCGCCCGACCCTCGGCGAGTTCCTCGCGAAGGACCTGCAGGGGGTGAGCGCCCGCGCCGTCAAGGAGGTCGTCGCCGCCGCGGGCCTCGCGGCGGGAGCGAAGCCGTCCTCGATCCAGGGCGAGACCCAGGAGCGCCTCCTCTCCGCCCTGCACACCGTCGCGCTCGTCGCCCCGTCCGCCGACTGCCTGTCGCCGATCGGGGCGATGCTGATCAAGCGCGGCCTGCGCAACGTCCTCGGCGACCTGAAGCCCGAGTTCTTCGCCCCCCCGGTGAGCCGCCCTCCGAAGGTGCGGGGGGGATTCCCGTTCATGGTGGAGGTCGGCCTCGTCTACGGGGGCGGCCTCGCCGCCGACCAGCCGATGCAGATCCTCCGGTTCGCGAACCGGGTGCCGCTCCTCTTCCAGCAGGGGGCCTGCGCCATCACGAACGCGATCGGGACGGTCGACTGGCGCCGCTACGGCCTCGACCAGAAGGGGGGCGCCGGGGTCCCGGTCGGTCCGGCGCTCGTCCTCGTCCACGTCGCCTCGACGAAGGTCCCGTTCACGAGCGAGGCGAAGGAGGCGATCGCGGAGGACCCCGAGATCGACAAGGAGCTGACCCTCGCCCTCCAGGCGGCGGCCCGGCATCTCCGCTCGCACCTCTCCCGCAAGAGCCGCCGGGACTTCGCGAGCGAGAAGTTCGCGATCATCCAGCGGATCCTGCCGAAGCTCGCGGAGAAGGCGAGCCACCTCGTCGACAAGCCGGTCCCGGACCTCACCCCGGTGATCACCCGCATCATGGACGTCGTGAACGTCGAGACGACGTTCGCCTCCGAGAAGACGGGGGTCTCGGTGCCGATCGAAGTGACGAACTATACCCCGCGGGCCCGGGTCCTCGAGCTGTTCCTCGAGGTCGACCCCGAGCTGTTCCGGACGGCGACGTTCACCCCGGCGCCGGACGGCTCCGAGCCGAACCTCGGCCGCGCGTGGTGGACCCTCCCCAAGCTCGCCCCGAACGGGCGGACGAAGCTCTCCCTCGCCTTCCCGCCGAAGACGGACGTCGACGCGAGCGACCTCGACTGGTACGTCGCGGGGATCGACGAGGGACGGGTCCTCGGGGCCGACCCGCTCCCCGGGGACTGGGACGTGCGCCTCCCGCGCACGATCGTCGAGGCGGCCGAAGCGGCCGCGGCGGAGACGGACGGCGGGGCGACGGGCGAAGAAGGGGAGGTCGATTACGATGCCGCCGAAGCGAGCGCGGGTAGCCGCGACGAAGAGTGAGGACGACGCGCCGAAGGTGAGGGCCGACGCGCTCACCCCGACGGTCGGCCTGGCCGGCCAGATCTACGAGCAGCTCGAGCGCGGCGAGATCCCGCGCATGCGCCTCCCGCTCCGGACGAAGCAGAACCTCGCCTTCCAGAGCCGCGAGGGGGTCTGGCGGCTCGGCCGCGCGATGGGGACCCGGAGCGCCCGGAAGCTCGACGGCGCGCTGATGCTGCTGCGGACGTTCTACCTCGTCGATTTCATCAACGAGATGGCCGTCGACAAGAAGACGTCGACGTTGCGGGAGCTCTACTACATCAGCGAAGGCTGGGAGGACGCCAAGTTCCACAGCGAGGACGAATCGAACCTCCTGATCGAGGACCTCGAGGTGATGTGCGAGCGCCTGCGCGAGGATTTCCGCCTGCACCCGGAGGAGAACGGCGCCTCCGTCATCGGCGACCTCACGATCAAGGAGCGGAACCGCAAGGGGATCGTGAAGACGATCAACTGCCGGGACGACGTCGGTGACGGGGGCTACGCGCTGCCGTTCAACGTCGAGAAGGAGAAGATCCAGTTCGTCGGCACGAACGCGAAGTTCATCATCGCGATCGAGTGCGGCGGCATGGTCGACCGCCTCGCGGAGAACGGCTTCGACGAGAAGTACAAGGCGATCCTGCTCCATCTGAAGGGCCAGCCGGCGCGCTCGACGCGCCGATTCCTGCGGCGCGTCTCCGAGGAGCTCAAGCTGCCGGTCGTCGTCTTCACGGACGGCGACCCGTGGTCGTTCCGGATCTTCGCGAGCGTCGCGTACGGGGCGATCAAGACCGCGCACCTGTCGAACTACCTCGCGACCCCGTCCGCGGAGTTCCTCGGCGTGACCGCCTCCGACATCGAGAACTACGACCTTCCCAGCGACAAGCTCTCCGAGCAGGACGTCCGCGCGCTCGAGGCGGAGCTGACCGACCCGCGGTTCGGCACCGCGGAGTGGCGGAGCGAGATCGAGCTGATGCTCAAGAACGGCAAGAAGGCCGAGCAGCAGTCGCTCGCGAAGTACGGCCTCAACTACGTCACCGACCACTACCTGCCCGAGAAGCTCGGGCAGATGGGCGTCCTCTAGGGGCTGCCTCGCGCCGAGCCCCCCACCGCCCCCCCGACCGGAGGAAGGTTTTAGAGGGGGGCGGAAGTGGCCGTCGCGTCCATGAAGTGGTCGTCCGGCCAGCGGTATCTCGCCGAGTTCGTCGGAACGTTCGGACTGCTCGTATCGATCACCGGAGCGGCCTTGCTCTCGTTCAACGTCGACTCCGGAGTCCTTGATGGCGACGGCCGGGTGATGTTGCTGAGCTTCGCCCTCGGCTTCGGGGTCCTCGGGATGATCTACGCGTTCGGCGACGTCTCGGGAGCGCACTTCAACCCCGCCGTAACCATCGGCATGCTCCTCGCGGGCCGGACGAGCCTCAAGGACGCGGTCGCCTACATCGTCGCCCAGGTCCTCGGCGGCGTGGTCGGGGTCGCCTCGATCGCGGGGATCGCCTACGGCTCCTCCCTCCTCTGGCACATGGTCAGCGGCCCCGGCGTGGCGCTCGCCTCCCAGGGGTACTCGGGGAACGGCTCGCCGTACACCGTCTCGATGGGCTCGGTGTTCCTGCTCGAGGTCGTCTTCACGTTCTTCCTCGTGACGGTGATCCTGTTCGCGACGCGGACGGACGGCTTCGCCAAGAATCTCGCCCCGGTCGGCATCGCGCTGACCCTCGCGATGACCAACTTCATCGCGATCCCGATCGACGGAGCGTCCGTCAACCCGGCGCGCAGCTTCGCGCCCGCGATCCTCTCCTCCGGTTTCCACGGCGCGCACTGGGCGATCCAGCAGGACTGGATGTTCTGGGTGGCGCCGATTGTCGGCGGTCTCCTCGCCGCGCTCCTCGAGCGGGCCCTGCGCCCGCGCAGCTGAGCGACCTCAGCCGATCCCCAGGGCGGAGTAGCCCTTCGGGGTGAACACCGCCGCGGCGAACTCCGCCGGGGCGTAGACGAGCGAGTGCGACGGGCCGTCGGTCCGCCGCCACTCCACCCCCTGCTCCCGGAACTCCGCCCGCTCGGCCCCGACCTCGACCACGCCCTCCGCGGAGACCATCGGAAGGCCGAGGCCGTCGCGGGAGACCCGCAGCGAGTCGGTCGTCTCGTCGAGCCGGATCCAGGCGAGCGGCACGGCGAGCTTCAGGTGCACGAGCTTCGGCCGGAACTTGCTCTCGCTCTCGGTCTCGGTCCGGGAGAACACGGCGAACTCGGTGCCGTCCAGCGTCGCGAGGCGCTCGAACGAGAACGACCGCTGTCGGAAATCGAGGACGTTCACCTCGAGGTCGGACGCGGTCAGCACGCGTCGGCGAGCCCGGTGGGATAGTTAACCCACCCGGAGCGCACGGTCCGGGGGTCGGTTCGGGCGCCGGTGGGCCGGCCGTCGTCACGTTGGCCGAGGTAACCCTAATAAACGGGCACCGGTAGGCGCGCCCCAGTCGGACGCGGGTGGAATGAAACGCTCTTCTCGGGTTTGGAAGAAACGCGGCCACATGCGGTGGAAGTGGCGCAAGAAGCGGATGCGCCGCCGCATGAGAGCCCAGAAGATGCGCAAGGCCTAGGGCGGCCGTCGTCGTTCGGCTACCAGCCGAGCCGGTCGAGCTTCCGGGCGTCGCGCGTCGCCTTCTTCCACTCGCGGTAGTGCTCTCGGCAGAGCGGGGCCCGCCGGCCCTTCTCGGGGAGATCGGGGAACCCTCGCCGGGCCTCGGCGAGCGCGAGGTGTCGGACGGACGGCGCGCCGCACCCCTTCACGAGGCACGGCTCGGTCTCCTCGGGCGGCGCGGGACCGGTCCGCTCGGGCGTCATCGACGGGTCCGCTCGGCAACCAACCCGGCCACGAGGTCGGGGATCTCGTACGGGAAGCGGGCGACCCGGGCGCCCGCCTTCTCGAGCGCGGCGAGCTTCGTCTCGGCCGTTCCGCGTCCCCGCGAGATGATCGCCCCGGCGTGGCCCATCCGCTTCCCCGCCGGGGCGCTGCGGCCGGCGATGTAGGCGACGACCGGCTTCGTGAAGTGGTGCTGGATGTACTCGGCGGCGTCCTCCTCGGCCGTGCCGCCGATCTCGCCGACCAGCACCAGGATGTCCGTCTCGGGGTCGGACTCGAACAGCGGCAGGGCATCGACGAACGACGTTCCGGTGACCGGGTCGCCGCCGAGCCCGAGGCAGGTCGACTGGCCGAGCCCGTGCTCCTTGATGCCGCTGACGATCTCGTAGGTCAGGGTGCCGCTGCGCGACACGACGCCGATCCGCCCCGGGCGGAAGACGACGTTCGGGATGATCCCGACCTTCGCCTTTCCCGGCGCGGCGATCCCCGGGCAGTTCGGGCCGATGATCCGAGCGCCCTTCGACCGCGCGTAGTGGTACATCACGAGCATGTCGTGGAACGGGATGTGCTCCGTGACGACGACGGCCAAGCGCAGCCCCGCGTCGACCGCCTCGATCAGCGCGTCCTTCGCGAACGGCGCCGGAACGAAGATGCAGCTCGCGTTCGCCCGGGTGGCGGCGACCGCCTCGCGGACGGAGTCGAAGACGGGCACGCCTTCGACGGTCGCGCCGGCCTTCGCGGGGGTGACGCCGGCGACGACCTGGGTGCCGAACTCCTTCATGCCGCGGGTGTGCACCGTCCCTTGGTGGCCCGTGATCCCCTGGACGACCACGCGGGTCGCGCCGTCGACCAGCACGCTCACGGAGACCCTCCGGCCGCCGCCACGACCGCCTGCGCGGACGCCTTCAAGTCCGGGACCGAGGAGATCCCGGCCGCCCGAAGGATCTCGACCCCCTCCTTCTCGTTGTTCCCGCGGATCCGGGCGATGAGTGGGAACCGTTCGGAGGCCGGCACCTGCCCCATCGCCTCCACGAGCCCTTTGGCGACGGTGTCGCACCGGGTGACCCCGCCGAAGATGTTCAGGAACACGGCCTTCGGCTTCGCCTGGGCCATCAGAAGGAACGCCTCGGTCACCTTGCGAGGGTCGTCGGTCCCGCCGAGGTCGAGAAACACCCCCGGGTTCCCGCCGAACTCCTTCAGCACGTCGAGCGTGGCCATCGTCAGGCCGGCGCCGTTCGCGATGACGCCGATGTTCCCGTCGAGCTGGACGAACGCGATCTCCTTCTCGCGAGCGATCTCCTCGAGCGGGGTCCGGTCGTCCTGGATCGCGGCGTACTCGGGATGGCGGAACCCGGCGTCGTCCTCGATGATCACCTTCGCGTCGAGCGCCACGAGACCGTCCCCGACGACCGCGAGCGGGTTGATCTCCACCAGCTCCGCGTCCTCGCGGTTGAACAACGTCCAGAGGGAGGAGAGCAGGCCGTCCAGCGCCTTGGCCCGCGCCCCCGTGAGCCCGAGGCTGCGGGCCGCCTGGCGCCGCTCGTACGCGGCGAGGCCGGGGAACGGGTCGACGAACTGCCGGTCGATCGCCGTGTCCGGGACCGACTCGATCTCGACGCCCCCTTGTCCGCTCGTGATCAGCACCGGTAGCCGCGCGCTCCGGTCGAGGGCCAGGGAGACGTACAGCTCGCGGGCGATCGACACCTTGCCTTCGAGCAGCACCTCCTTGACCCGCTCCCCCTTGAACTCGAGGGCGAGGATCGCTTCGGCGGCGGTCCGGGCCTCCGCGGGCGTGGAGGCGAATCGGACCGCACCCCCCTTCCCGCGGCCCCCCGCGAGCACCTGCGCTTTGACGACGCACGGGAGCGGCACCGCGCCCGAGGTCACGGCGCGTTCCGCGTCCGCCGGCGATCGAGCGACCTGGCCGGGCGGAAGGGCGATGCCGTACTTTCGGAACAGCTCCTTGCCGCGCCACTCCGCGAGCTTGACCATCGGAAACCCCTCGGCGCGAGAAGGGCTCCTCTCTTAAGCGCGGCGGACCGAAGTCGATGGGAACCGGAGAACGGTTCGGCCGGAGGTCTCGTTACCGGGGGCCCCGGCGCCGGCCGGCCCCGCCGCGAGGTCGCTTCGTGCCCCGCGGGGGAGCTCCCGGCGCCACGATGTCGGAGAGCTCCCGGCCGAGGTCGTCGAGCAGTTTTCCCGCGACCTCCGCCTTCGGACCCCGCACCCAGCGTCGGCCCTCCCCTCGGGGGAGAACCATCACGGCCGCCTCGGCCGCGCCCATGGTGCGCGCGTCGTTCGCCACCACCCAGTCCGCCCCCGACTCCGCCTGGAGGCGCCGTCCCTCCTCCTCGAGGACCGAGTCGGTGGCGTCGGCGAGCAGCTTGAACGCGACGAGCCGGGTCGGCTCGGCCGCTAGCTTCCGCAGCTCGGGCAGCACCTTCGGCGCCCGGGTCAACTGCAGGGTAAGGGTCCGTCGTTCGCGGGAGGCGATCTTGCCCGGGGTGGCGAGCAGGGTGAAATCGGAGAGCGCGGCCGGAACGGCGATCGCGGACGCTCGCGAGAGCTCCGAGCGCCGACGGCGGGCTAGGGCGAGCAGGTCGCCGACCCCCCGCCACGGCCGCACCGGGATCCACGACGGCACGGGCACGCTGAGCGCCCCCGCCCACAGCTCGACGTCGGCCCCCCGGTAGTACGCCTGGTTCGCCCACGCGACGGCGGTCGCCCCCGAGCTCTCGTTCGTGACCGACCGCACGGCGTCGATCGACTCGCGGGCGGCCCCCCCGATCACGACGATCCGACGGCCCCGCCACGGTCCGTCCGCCAGGCGGTGGATGACGGCGGCGGCGACCTCCTCGGGGGCGGCGACCTTCTCCTCGCCCTCCGTGCGCGGGCCGTAGAGGAACGAGACGCCCCAGCGCTCGAGCTTCTCGCGGCTCTCGCGGACCGCCGGATTCTCCCCCATGAGGGAGTGCATCGCCGGCGCGAGGAGGATCGGAACCTTGCCGCCGAGGGCGACGGAGGCGCAGGAGGTGACCGCCGTGTCGTCGATCCCATGGGCGATCTTCGACAGCGTGTTGGCGGTCGCCGGGGCGATGAGATAGAGATCGGCCCGTCCCTCCCCCGGCCCCAGCAACGTGACGTGCTCCACGTTCCCCGAGAGTTGGAGCACGGGGGGATGCCCGGTCGCGAACTCGACCGCCTCGGGCGTGATGATCCGCGCCGCATCCGGGCTCATCACGGCGCGGACCTCGGCGCCGTGTCGGATCAGCTCCCGTGCGATCTTCGGGACCTCGACGGCGGCGATGGAGCCCGTGATGCCGAGCACGATCCGTCGGCCCTCGAGAAGCCGGGTCGTCCTGCCCCGGATGGCGCGGCTCGGATGCATCGCGTTCTCCCCTCGGCGGGGGGCGGAGACGCGGTGCGTCTATTAGGTCGGCTGGCGCCCGCGGTCTTTAAAGCCGGCGCGGTTCGGCCCCGCGATGGACACCGGCCCGCCCCCGAAGGGTTCGCTCCGCACGTCGCCGTCAGGTGACCTGGAGGAGCCTCCCGTGAGCCTGCCGATGGCGGCGCCGTCGCGCCCCGGAGGGGCCCCCGATCCGAACCCCATCCCCCGCCGGCCTCCACCCGCCCCGACGGCGGTCGAACGCGGCGTGGTGCTGTTCGATCTCGACGGGACGATCCTGGACGATCTCGGGCTGATCAGCGACGTCGCGGCGGACGTGATGCACGCCGAGTTCGGGACACCCCCGGACGAGGGTAGGATCCACTACCTCGCGACGACCGGCATGCCGTTCGAGGCCCAGCTCGCCCAGCTCTACCCCGAGGCCCCCCCCGGCGTGCGGGTCGCCGCCGCGCGCACCTTTCACCAGCGCAAGGTCAGCGAGGCGTACGCGAAGGCGTCGCCGTTCCCCGAGATCCCGAAGATGCTGAAGCGGCTCTCGGGGGAGCGATGGACGCTCGCGATCACCACCGGCACCGAGACGGAGATGGCCGACCTGATCCTCGAACGGGAAGGGCTTCGCTACTGGTTCGAGGACGTGCTGGGATCGTTCGAGGGGACGAAGCGCGAGCACCTCGCGGAGTATCGTCGACGGTACCCTTCGGCCCGGCTCTTCCTGGTCGGGGACTCGCGGTTCGACATGGAGGCGACCGCGTCGGTCCCCGGAGTGACGGCGGTCGGGCGGGCGAGCGCGCTCCCGGGCTGGAACCTCACCCCCAAGGACCTCAAGCAGTGGGGGGCCGCCTGGGCGGAGTACACCCTGTCGGGCCTGCCCGAAGCGTTGGAAGCGCTCGAACGGGCGGCGACCCGACGGACACGCCCGGCCCGGCGTCGGACCCCGCGCTCACGGGCGTAGAAGGGCCGGGACCGAGAGTCTCACGGCGCGGGGGTCAGCCCCGCTCCGCTTTGAACCCGGGTCGAGGGATCCACAGTCCCCCAGGATAGGCCAAGCTACCCCATCCCGGCCACGGCGTTCGAACAACCCGTCCCCACGTAAAGGTTTGCCCGAAAACACTCGGTCTAGACGGGCGGACCCCCCGGCGGCAGGGGAACTCCGGCCTCGGCCGCGCGAAGGTACTCCGCCCGGAATCGACGCGCCTCGCGTCCGACGTGGAGGAAGAAGGCGCCCAGGACGAGGGCGACGGCGGCCGAGAGCCACGCGTCGAGGTAGACCGGGCCCGCGCCGGCCCAGAGTAGTCCGACGATGAGCAGAGCTCCGAGGGCGATCGCGAGCGCTCCACCCAGGAAGAAGGTGGTCTCCCGCAGCATCGCCTCGCTCGCCCGAGCTCCCTTCGGACCGGAGCTCGTTCAGCGGTACGCCCACACGACCGCTTGGCCGAAGAAGCGCCAGGGAACGCCGACGTGGGAGAATCCGGCCCGTTCGAGACGATCGAGCTCGTTCGGCAGCGTGCAGGGGTGGTCGAACTTCTCGTGCTCGTGCCAGACGGCCTGCGGGCTGTTCCACGAACCCCGGCCTCGGATTCCCCGTCCTTCGGAGCCCGCGATCTGGGCGAATCGGGTGTCGAACACCGGGTCCTCGGGGAGGTGGTCGTCCCCGTCCCCGAAGTACCCTCCGGGCGGCAACGCCCGGTAGATCCGGCGGTAGAGGCGCCATTTCTCGGGGTCCGCCAGGTGGTGGATGGCGAGCGCCGAGACGACCGCGTCGTACGGACCCTCGCGGAACTCCTCGAGCGGTCCCGGGACGAGCTCCACCCGGTCCCGGAAGCGTCGGAGCTTGGTCCGGGCGCGCGCGATCATCTTCCGCGAGAGGTCGATGCCCGTCACTTGGGCGTGCGGGTACTCGGAGAGCAGGAGCTCCGTGAGCGTCCCCGTCCCGACCCCGAGCTCGAGGATCCGGAACGCCCGCGTCGGCAGGAACGGGATCCCTCGGCTCAGCATCCAGTGGAGGTTCGAGTAGCCGGGCATCGACGCTCGCGCCGTCCGGTCGTACTGCTTCGCCTCGCGGTCGAACTCCCGCCGCAACGTGCGCGCTCCGGTCACTCCAAGCCCCGGCGGGCCAGACCGAGGGGGGCAAAGCCGTTGGGGTGGGGGCGCGCAACGGTTTTCTTCGGCCTCCGCTCCCGAGAGCGGGCGAGGCGATGCCGAGATCGGGGGACCGGTACCTCGGGGCGGCCCTCGGCCTCGTCGGCGCGGTGCTCCTGTTCCTTGAGGCGTTCCTTGACGTCGTCCGGAGCGTCGTCTACTTCGCGGTCGGGCATACCGTTCGAGCGTTCGGGCCGATCGACCAGGCCGCCGTGCTGGTGGTCATCGGAATCGTCGTGGTGATCTTCTCGGCCCTCGGAGGCTCCCGGCGGGAGGACCGCTCGATGGTCGCGGGCGTCGTCCTCGTCGTCCTCGCGTTGATCGGCTGGCTGCTGCTCGGGTTCGGCACCGGGGTCCTCGCCCTGCTCGCCTCGATCCTGATCCTCATCGCGGGGATCGTCTTCCTGGTCTCCGCCCGGTGAGCCGGCCGTCCGCGCGGCGCGGCGTTAAGTGCGTCTCCACCGGTGGGTGGCCGTGCCGCTCGCCCCCATCGACTCGGTGGACCGCTCGGCGCTCCGCTGGCTGCGCACCAATCCGACCGTCCCCGAGTACACCCTCCTCGCCGGGGAGACCGCGATCGCGATCGTCCGCTGGGCGCACCGCACCGGGGCGAGGGCCACCGCGGAGACCGCGGACGGGATCTGGACGCTCGGACGGAGCGGATTCCTCGTCCCGCACCTGACGGTCCGACGCCAAGGAAGCGACGACTCGATCGCGCGGCTCACCAACCGCCTTGGCCACCACGACATCGAGGTCGGCGGCGGAGGCTCCTACCGGCTCAAGCGCGCCGGCCTTCTGCTGCCCGCCTGGCGGGTCTGGGACGCCGGCGGCGAGGAGCGACTGCACATCGAGGCGGTCGCGGAGAACCGGCGCCTTGAGGGGGGCGCGGTGATCCCCACGGGAGCGCTTCCGCCCCGGGAGCTCCTCCTTCTGACCGTCCTCAGCTGGTACCTCATCGTCCTGCTCTGGATCGAGGACGAGACGATCGAGGCGCTCGTGCCGTTCGAGGGGCCGGACGCCCCGGCGCGGTTCGGGTCGACCCGAGGCTAGGCTACCCGCGCGCGATCGCCTGCTTGCCGAGGTCGCGGAAGCAGTCGGAACAGAGATTGTGCATCGTGGCCCACTCCGCGTCGGGCGTCGACGTGAGGCGCGTGATCACCTTCTGGCAGGCGTCGCAGATGAGTTGCTGGTCGCGGATCACGATGATCTCCCGGGCCCGGCCGCCCCAGCACGGCGGGGTCTAAATAGCCGTCCCGCCGCGCTCGCCGCCCAGGGCGCGGAGAAGACGCGGGATCATCACGTCGTAGCGGGGCCCCGAGTCGGCGTGGATCCCGTCGAACTCCTCGAGGTCGACGGAGACGCCGACGGAACGCGCGCGGGCCGCGAAGACCCGGGCCCCGACGTCGAGCGCATTCTCGTCCCGAAGGCCCCCGTCGACGTACAGATAGGCGAGCCGGCGGGCGGCGGAGCGGTACGGTTCGGTGGTGACCATCCGGACCGGGTCGAGCGCCAGCCAGCGCTGCCAGACGTCGTCCACGAGCTCCCCCGACTCGAGGTCGAACGGCAGGTCGAACCGGCCGGGCTCGGACGGCCGAGGGGAGTACGCGGAGGCGTAGGCCATCATCTCGAGCCCCTGGATCATCGGCTGGCGCGGGCCGAATCCGCTCACCGGTTCCGAGAACAGCCGCCGCAACAGCGCCTCCGGGCCTCCGATCTTGCGGATCTCCCGGAACGCCGTGGGAAACTCGGGCGCGTACGTGTACTCGAAGTACGCATCCCCCGCGTTCGAAGCGGCCGCGCGGATCAGGTCGGGGTGCCGGAGTCCCAGGGAGAGCGCCCCGTACCCTCCGCTGGAGGTCCCCAGCGCCGCCACCGGCCCGGTGCGGTACTTCTCTTGCACGAACGGGATCACTTCGTCGATCACGTAGTCTTCGTATCGACCCGTGGCGGAGGAGTTCAGGTACTGACTTCCTCCGAGCGACGTGAGGCAGTCCGGAGCGACCATCACCGCCTCCGGCGCAAGGCGGGTGCGGATCAGGCGGTCCAGCCGTCCGACCAGCGAGTCCCCCATGTACCGGGGTCGCGCAAAATGCAGCCATCCAGCGCCGGTGTAGCCGCTCAGGAGGAGGAGGAGCGGCGCCCCCTCGGTCTTCCCGGACGGGGGCACGTAAACCGGTAGGTCCCGTTCCGTGGGGTCGTTCCACGGGTTCCCTTCGAGCACGCGGCTCGGGAATCGAACCGTCTCCACCCGACCCCGCAGCGGCAGCGGGAACAACTTGTCGCTGCGCGCCTCGATCGGTACGCGAAACGACCCGGTCATGGCGCCGAGCAGCCGGCTCGGGCTCTTGAGGTCGCGGGCGCTGACGCGGCCGATGGGAGAGCTTGGCCGCACCTCCGTGCCCCCGCCCACCCCGTTCCGCGAGCTCGCGGCGCGACTCCGGTCCGACCGGGTCCACGGGGCGCGGGAGATCGCTCTCGCCGTGCTGAACGGGCTCGACGCGGAGGTATCCTCCTGGGCGGGTCGTACGCCCGCCGAACGTCGGCGCGGTTCACGACAGGTCGCCCAGGAGCTCGATCGGATCCAGCCGGCGATGGGGACGCTGCGGGAGTGGGCGCGGGCGTGGCAGGCGATGTCGACGGGTCCCGTCGGCGCGACGGACCGATCAAGGCTGCGACGATGGATCGCTCGACGACGCCGTCGGCTGCGGGACGAACCCGTCGCGATCGCGGGGGTGGTCCGAAGGCGCCTGCCTCGGCGAGCGCGCGTGCTCACAATCAGCCGGGGATCGACAGTGGGCGCGGCGCTCCGCTCTCTTCCTACGGCTTCCCGGCCGCTCGAAGTGACCGTCCTCGAGAGTCTGCCGGGAGGAGAAGGGAGACGCTTCGCGGCCGAGCTGCAACGCGCCGGCGTGCCGTCCCGGTGGGTCCCGGACCGCGCACGGACGGCGGCGGTCGCCGCCTCCTCCCTCGTCCTGATCGGGGCCGACTCGGTGGAGGCGGACGGCGCCGTGATCCACAAGATCGGAACACGCCGCCTGGCGGCCGAGGCCGCGCTCCAAGGGGTTCCGGTGATCGTCGTCGCAGGGGGATCGAAGTGGCTGCGTGCGGCCCCGCGGCTGCGGCGCCTTCCGTCTCTCTTCGACCGGACCCCGCCGGAGTTGATCTCCGAGTGGTGGACCGATCGGGGGGCGCGCCGAGCGGGACGAGGGCGAACACCAGCCGCCAAGGAGATGAGCCGTAGCGGCCGTGAGACCTCCCGTTCGGCCTCGGTTCGGCGGGGGAAGCGCGGATGAGCGGAGTGCCACGGATCGGTCCGGAGGCGTTCGACGGCGCTCGTCTAGGACGCCCAGGCGTCTGGGCGGTCGAGTTCCTCGCCGATTGGTGCCCGTACTGCCGCGACTTTGCGCCCCGGTTCGAGGCCCTCGGGGCGATGGGGGCGAATCTCTTGGCAGTGGATCTCTCCGATCTCGGCAGTCCGCTGTGGGAGCGGTTCGGGATCGACATTGTCCCGACGGTCCTCGTCTTCCAAGACGGAGCGATCGTCGTGCGGGCGGACGGCGTTCCGATGGAGGGCCTCGGTCCGTCCGACCTCGCCGCCATCCGGGCGGCGCTCGAAACGCGCGGCGGTATGGCCGCCTCGTCCGCTGGACGTCGTGCGCCGCGCACGAGGGATCGGCCGTAGCATGTACGTCCGCCGTCGTTCCGCGGAGCGACCGCGGTCGCCGCCTCCCGACGGCTCGATGCGACCGGTCGCTCTCGTGACGGGAGGAGGCACCGGCATCGGGCGGGCGATCGCCGCGGGATTCGCTCGCGACGGCTACGACCTGGTCCTCGCGAGCCGGTCGGCGGAGCACCTCGCCGCGGGGGCCCGTACGCTGAGGCCGCTCGGCGCGAGAGTGCTCGAGGTCCCGACCGACGTCCGCGACGCGGAGCAGGTCGAGTCGCTCCTGCACGCCGTCCGCCAGGAGTTCGGACGGCTCGACGTGCTCGTCAACAACGCCGCAGGGAACTTCGTCGCCCCCGCCGAGCGGATCACTCCGAACGGGTGGAGGGCGGTCGTCGGGATCGTCCTGGACGGTACGTTCCTCTGCTGCCGGGCGAGCTTCCCGCTCCTCCGGGTCGCCTCCGCGCCGTCGATCGTGAACATCGTCGCGTCGTATGCGTGGCTGGCCGGGCCCGGTACCGCGCACTCAGCGGCGGCGAAGGCGGGCGTTCTCGCCCTCACCCGGACCCTCGCGGTCGAGTGGGCTCGGTACGGGATCCGGGTGAACGCCGTCGCCCCCGGACCGGTCCGAACGGAAGGGACGGATCGGCAGCTGTGGGTCACGGAGGGAATCCGCCGAACGATCGTCGAGGGGATCCCCCTGGGTCGGTTCGGAACGGAGGAAGAGATCGCCCACGCGGTGCGGTACCTCGCGAGCGCGCGGGCCGCGTACATCACCGGTGAGGTGCTCACGGTCGACGGCGGTCAGTGGCTCGGCAAGGGGGTGCTTCGCCTCCTCGAGGAGTTCCGGGCGGGCGCCCACGACCGACCGAAACCCGCCCGCTCCGCGCCGGAGGTCCCGGCACCGTCGTCGCGGTCGGTCAGGTGGAAGGAACGTCCCGCTCGAGGAGGAACGTCACCAGCGCGCCGGCGTAGACCGCGGGGTCGGTGAGGTGGGGAACGTGGCCCGTCTCGGGGAGCGTCCGGGTCGTGGCGTTGCGAAGGACGTGCGACAACTCCCTCTGAATGCGGTGGAACAAGGCGAGGCTTAGCTCCCCCGTGGTAAGCAGCACCGGTAGGTCGAGAGCCCCGAGCTCCGCCCGCGATGGGGCCGTAGCCTCGGGGTCACCGTACTCCTCGACCGACCGTTCGGCGCGCTCGACGAACCGGGCGCGGGAACCTGGGTCGGCCGGCCCCCACGGGCCCGACTCGGGAGAGAGCCACCGCGCGAACGCACGGGCGGCTCCTTCCGCATCCCCGGCCCGCGCCGTCGCGCGGAGACGCTGTATCTCGGATCGCGCTGCGTGCGCCGTCGCGCGGTCCGTGGCATCGCCGTCGTCGAGCAGGCCGACGAACAGGGGTTCGTGCAGCGCCACGCTCCGGACGAGCTCCGGGCGATCGATCGCGAGCCGCAGCGCGACGGCGCCTCCGTAGGAGTGTCCGATCACGTGGGCGGGAAAGAGGTCGATCGACTCGAGCAGGAGGGCGAGGTCGCCCGCGTCGTCCCGCACGGGCCGATCTCGAACGGGGCCGCGGCTCGCTCCGTGGCCCCGCCGATCGTAGGCGGTCAGCGCGAGGGCCTCGGAGAGGGACGGCACCAGTCGCGCCCAGCTCGCGTGGTCGGCCCACGACCCGTGGACGAGGACGGTCGGGTCGCCCGAGCGCGAGTACGTCTCGTAGAAGAGATGGACCTCGTTCCGAGCGACGATCGGCATCGTTCCGAGCCCCGGAGGCCCCGACGGCCGGACGGGTCGGTGCGCGACGGCGTCGTCGGAGATAGCAAGGACGGTCGATCCGAACGGCGGACGGCGCCCGGGATCGGTCCGGACGCCCCGAGCGGCTCCCGAATCGTTTAGTATCGCCCGCGAGCTTTCCCGCCGGGTCGACCATGCCGTACTACGCGGTGCTCGCGAACTGGACCGAGGAGGGAGTGCGGACCGTGAAGGAAGCTCCCGCGCGGACCGAGGCGCTGCGCCGCTCGGTCGAGGGCGCCGGCGGCAAGGTCCTCGCGATGCTGCATACGATGGGGACGTACGATGCCGTCGTCATCCTCGAATTGCCGTCCGATCAGGTCGCGAACGAGCTGATGCTGCGCGCGGGCATGGAGGGATTCGTCCGAACGACGACGCTCAAGGGATGGAGCCCCGCCGAGTTCTCGACGCTCGTCGGGAAGCTGTAGCCACGGTCCAGGGCGATGAGCGCGATCTTCCAGCGGCCGCTGTGCGAGATGGGCGCCGCGTACGACTTTTCGCTGAGACCCCTGATCGGCGACGCCGACCCGGGGAGCGGCGGACCGTGCGACGACCGCCCGCACCCGGTCGAGATGTTCTCGTCGGACGCCCACCCCGAAGCGGTCGGAGCCCCGTCGCGCGCCTTCTCCCTCTGCCCCGAGCACGAGCAGCAGCTCCGCTCCCACGACGCCAGTCTCGCGACGCGCGGGATCCCGTCCCGATTCCGGGGGGCTCCGACGTCGCCCGAAGCCCCCGCCTCCGCCCGGCGGTGAGATGACCGCCGTCCCCCCGCGGAGCAGCCTGGCCTCCCGCGTCCGCACGAACCAGGGCGTCGAGATCCCCTGGGTCGGCCTCGGCGTCTTCCAGACGCCGCCCGGGGCGGTCACGCGCGACGCCGTCCGAGCCGCGCTCGAGGTCGGGTACCGCCACATCGACACGGCGAAGCTCTACGGGAACGAGGCCGATGTCGGCGCGGCGATCCGCGAGAGCGGCGTGCCGCGCGAGGAGGTGTTCGTCACCACTAAGCTGTGGTACACCGACCACGGGTTCGAGGCCGCGCAGACCGCGGCGCGGGCAAGTCTCGAGCGCCTCGGCCTCCGATGGATCGACCTGTACCTCATCCACGCCCCCCGGGCGCCCTCCCCCGAGGACCGGCTCGCCTCGTGGCGGGCGCTCGAGAAGCTCCAGCGCGAGGGGGTCTGTCGTGCGATCGGGGTGAGCAACTACGCGATCCGCCACCTCGAGGAGCTGCGCGCGCACGAATCGATCGTCCCGGCGATCAACCAGGTCGAGATGCATCCGTTCGTCTACGACCCCGCGCTGCTCGACTACTGCGAGCGACGGGGGATCCGGCTCGAGGCGTACTCTCCGCTCACCCGCGGCCAGCGCCTCGCCGACCCGGTGCTCCGGGAGGTCGCGGCGGCGCACCAGCGCACGCCCGCCCAGGTCCTCGTCCGCTGGGGGCTCGAGCACGGGATCGTCGAGATCCCGAAGTCGACCCGACGCGAACGGATCGCCGAGAACGCCGATGTCTTCGGCTTCTCCCTCACCCCGGCGGAGCTCGCGAGGCTCGACGCTCTCGGGGGGAGCGGGCGGATCAGCGGTTGGGGCGACACCAGCCAGATTCCGTGAGGGCGGAGCCCGGTCCGCGCTGCCGGCGGTTCGTTGACCTAATATAACCCCCGATTTGTGTGAACGAACGGTAGGCATGGTCACCGTCGAAGTCGCTCACGAAAAGTGCACCGGCTGCACCCACTGCCGCGACGTCTGCCCCGTCACCGTCTTCGAGATGCAACCCCGCGAGAACTGGCCGAACGTCACGGACGATCCGGCCGTGGCGGCGAAGTTCCAGTTCCGGGCCGAGAAGTCCGCCGTCATCCACGGGCCCGACTGCATCATGTGCGAAGCGTGCCTCTTCGAGTGCGAAGGGGAATGCATCACGATCGTCGACGACGAAGGGACCACCCACCAGTCCACCTACAAGTGAGTCCGCGGGCGTCCCGGCGGCTCCGGGCGTCCCGCAGAGCTTAGGGTCCGGTGCGCCTCGCGCCGGCATGGCGCTCCCCACCGCCCCCGCCGCTTCCCCCGTCGGCTTCGTCGGTCTCGGCCGCATGGGCTCGCCGATCGCCCGTCGTCTGCTCGACCGGGGCGTCCCCCTCGTCGTGCACAACCGCTCGCGACCCAAGGCCGAGGAGCTGCTCGCGCTCGGAGCGCGATGGGCCGAAACGCCCGCGGCGCTCGCGCGGGAGGTCGACGGCGGGGTCGTCTTCACGCTCCTGACGGACGCGAAGGCGGTCCGGGCGGTCCTGTTCGGGCGGACCGGCCTCGCGCGCGGGGCCCGCCCCGGCACCCTCGTCGTCGACCTGAGCACCGTCGCCCCCGCGGAGAGCCGCGCGCTCGCGGCCCGGCTCGTCGAGCGCGGGATCGGCTTCGTGGACGCCCCGCTCGGCGGCAGCGTCGCCGCCGCCACGGGCGGGACCCTCCTGGTCTACGCCGGGGGCGCGGCGGCCGACATCGACCGGGCCCGGCCCCTCCTATCGATCTTCGCCCGACGGGTGGAGGCGCTCGGCGGCGTCGGGGCCGGCACCTCCATGAAGCTCGTCAACAACCTGCTCACCGTCGCCCACGTCGCGCTCGCCGCGGAGGCGCTCGCGCTCGCCGGCGGGCTCGGGCTCGACCGCGAGCGGGTCCTCGACCTCCTCCTGGACGGCGGCGGCCAATCCCGCATGCTCGCCGACAAGCGGGAGGCGTTCTCCCGGCGCGACTACCCGGCCCGGTTCACCCTCGCGCTCGCGGCGAAGGACCTCGGGCTGATCGACCGGACCGCGCGGGACGTCGGGGGAAGCGTGCCGCTCGCCCACGCGTTGCGCCGCTGGGCGCAGGCGGCCGCGCGCAGCGGGCTCGCGGAGAAGGACCTCTCGGCGCTCCTCGAAGCCTCGATCGGCCGGTTCCCGGCCGCCTCCCCCGCCGCCGCTCCCTAGCTCGGCCGGGCGCCGGGCCGGTAAAACGCCGAGCGGACCGTCGCCGGCCCGCCGCCGGTCGGGAAGTGGACCCGGACCGCGGCGGCGCGGCCGAGCATCGTGAACTCGAGGGAGTACCAGACGGCCGTCCATCCGCCGGCGGCGTCCGGGAACGCCTCGCCGAAGTGGTACGTCGAGGCGAGCATCCGGCTCTTCGTGCGCGCGAGCGGCAACGACCACTCGAGCGCCTCCCCGGCGGTGGCGGGGACGCCCGGGGGCGGGGCCCCCGAGAGCGGCGCCTCGACGACGAACGGCCCCGCGACCAGCCCCCGGCCGAGGGCGTAGCGGCCCCACACCGTCCGCTCGCGCCCGTCCCGGACGTGCTCCGAGATGACGAGGAAGGAGAACGGGTTCGTCAGCGGCACGACGTGGTCGAAGTCGCCGAGGGCCCGCAGGCGACGGCCGATCGCGAACCGCCCGGCGAGGCGGATCGCGAAGTAGGCGACGTAGAACGCGGCGAGGAGGTCGATCGTCAGGAGGTAGACCGCGAAGGCGCTGTGGTTGCGCTCGACGCCGAGCAAGAGGTAGAACGACGCCGCCGACACGACGAGCGTGAAGAAGTTCACCGCTCGGTCGGCGTCGAGATGCACCTCCGTCCTCGAGAACGGCAGGAGCGGCGGGACGGCGAAGTTCGTGAACCCGTCCTGGGCGATGTGGCAGAGCCCTCCGACCTCGAGGACGAGGAAGTAGACGACGGGCGACCCCGGGGCGAGGTGCGGCGCGACGACGGCGCCCACGACCGCGACGACCGAGACCCCGGTGAGCGAGTGCGTGATCCCGTGGTGGCGCAGGATCGGGAAGCGGCGCGCGAGCGGGAAGAACAGCGCGTCGGCGTCCGGGAGACCGCCGGCGAGCGCCCCCGCGGCGAGGTACTGCGGGTGGAAGCCAACGATCCCGTACGTGACGAGGTAGGCGACGAGAACGTGGGTCAGCAGGTCCACGGACGGGGAGGAGGGGTGCCTCGCTAGAGGAGGCCCTCTTCCATCACCTCGACCGATTCGACGTGCGGAAGCCTCGCGAGGGCGTGCTCCGTCGTCTCGAGGATCCCGCCCGCGTCCTCCATGACGACCGAGACGAGCAGCGTCCGGAGGCCGTAGGCGACGTCCCGGATCTGCATGCCGCGGATCGTGACCCCGGGAGGCACCGCGGTGCGAACGCCCTCGGCGACCGCCTTCAGGTCGGTCTCGACCCCCTGGGGCATCAGCCGGAACAGCACCGCGACCTGGCCCATCGTCCCCTCCGGGCCCCTACGGCCCTTCGAAGCCGCACTTCGGGCAGTGGTAGAGGACGCTCTGGTCGCGGCAGCGGGCGCAGCGGCCGATGACGACCTCCCCGCAGCCCGGGCAGGGGAACTGCGTCCCGCCCGGCGTGGGCAGCGCCCGGCCGCAGGAGGTGCAGCGCAGTTCGGATCGTGCCAGCATGGGATCGGTCGCGGCGGCCCTACTTCCGCGTCGCGGACGGCCGCCGGCGCGCGGCCACCCGGGTGACGAATATAAAGAGAACCCCGGCGAAGACGACGACCCCGGCGAGCACGTACAGCGCGTAGTCCGGCGCCGGGCCGACGACGTAGAACGACTGCGAGTACTCGATCGCCCCGCCCGCGAACCGGACGAGGCCGTGCTCGTTCGCGAGCGAGATCGTGAACGTGTGCTCCCCGACGGAGAGCCCCGTCGTCGCGTAGGCGTACGTCAGGTTGTACGTTCCGTTCGCCGCGATCGCCGGCACATGAACCGTACCGACGACGGCCCCGTCGAGCTCGACCGTCACGTCGAAGCCGAGGACGCTCGTGTGCGGCCCGACGACGAGCTGCGCGTGGACCAGGTACGGCACGACGACCTGGACCGTGTAGGTGACGTTCGTCGTGGCGTTCGAGGAGAGGTAGACCGACTGGATCTCGACCGTGATCGTCAGCGCCTCCGTCACCTTGGCGACCTTCAGGTGCGTGATCCCCGGCGTTCCCGGCTGGAACGTCGACGCGTTCGGTGAGAGGGAGACGCCCGAGAGGTCGTTCCCCGAGATCTTCGCCTTCCAGGAGAGCGACCCGACCTGGGTCCCGTTCGGCGCGATCGCGGGGCCGCCGGAGCCGTTGAGGTAGTAGGTGGAGTTCGAGGAGGTCGCGACGACCGTCGGCCCGTTCACCGTGCCGTGCACGGGGGGATACGTCGGCGCCGCCGCTCTGGTCGCGCCGGTGGCCCCCGCGGCACCGGTGCCGAGGAGCAGGAGCACGACCACGGCGAACCCGAGGACGACCCCCCGGGTCACCATCGGCTCCACCTCCGCGTTGCCCACCAGCGCTGGCCCAGGAGGAGCGCGACCAGGAGACCGGCGGGGATGAGCGCGAGCGCGAGGAGCTCCCACTCGCCGAGGTACTTCGACCGGGAGCCGATCCCGGGCCCCGTCACCGTCACGGCCGAGCCGTGCGCGTTGGAGACCGTCACCTTCGCGACGACGATCGGCACGGTCACGGAGGCGGTCGGACCGCGCGTCACGTTCAGAACCGAAGCGGTGAGGGTCAGGGACCCGGGCGCCACGAACGCGATCCCCGCGAACGTCAGGTTGAGCGAGTAGGACTGGTTCGCCGCCGCCGCGAGGTCGACCACGTCCGGGGTCCCGTTGGTCTTTCCGAAGGCGTACGACCACCCGAGGCCTTCGAGGCGCGCCGCGTTCGCGACCGAGATCTCGACCGACTCCTCGACGTTCCCCGAGTTGTGGACGAAAAAGCGCACCTCGGCCTGGTCGGCCCCGAGTCCGACCGGGTGGGCCGCCGTCCGGCCGATGGCGATCCCCAGGTAGCCGGCGACGGTGACGACCGGGGCGGGGGTGACGTTCCCCGCCTGGGTGCCGTTGGCGAGCTCGAAGGTGATCGCGACCGGAGGGTGGGAGACGGGGGTCGCGGCCGGCACGGCGATGCGCACCGAGCCCGTGGCAGCGCCGCCCGGGCTCAGCGTCAGGTTCTGCACGCTGAAGTTGAACGTCCAGAACGCCGGAGAGCCGACCGGATGCACCGTCACGGGGACGTTCCCCGCGTCCGAGACCGAGAAGGAGAACTCGGCCGAGCCGCCGACGGTGACGTTCGCCTGGCTGGGGCCGACCAGGAACGCGGTGACGGTCGAGCGGATCGGGACGGTGAGGGCGAGCCGCGTCGCGAGGTTCCCGGCGAGCCCGATCGTGACGGAGCTCCGCGCGCTCGCGTTGCCGGCGATGCCGTTCAGCGTCCCGGGGGCGCTCGCGCGCAGCGAGTACGTCCCGGGCGGCAGCGCGACCGCGACCGTCGATCCGATCGAGAGATCCGGATAGACGACCCGGTTGCCCCCGAAGCCGACGACGGTGAGGGTGGCGAGGTCGAGCGTCTGTCCGGCGGCGCCCGAGGAGCCGACGGTGATCTGGTCGGTCGACGCGGGGGTGAGCAGGACCGACCGGGGGCCGCCGCTCGACGGCAGGGCGAGCGCGGTGGCGAATCCCGCGTACGGCGAGCCGTCCGACGGGACCGCGTAGAGGTAGTACGCCCCGGGCGCGACGTGGAGGGCGAAGGTGCCGTTCGGCACGGAGACGACGGTCACGGTGGTGAGCGGGTACGGGCCGACGAGCCGCAGGACCGACGCGACGGCCCCGGGGAGCCCGGCGCGCGAGACCGTTCCGTTCAGCCAGGAGAGGTCGGCGGTCGAAGCGAGCGGGACCGCGCAGGTCGTGGCGGTCGTCCCGATCCGGCAGGCGGTGCCGGGGACGACGCTCCAGGTGAGGTAGTACGAACCGTTCGGGCCCGGGGCGCGGACGGTGAAGTTCGCGGAGACCGAGAAGTTGTGGTCGGTGGGGACGTGGGCCGTGAACTGGCCGTCGGAGGCGCTCGCGAGGATCGTCGCTCCGCCGGGCGCGCGCAGCGTGACGGTGCCGTTCAAGAAGAGCGTCGCGTTCGCCTCCGTCTCGAGGGTGCCCGAGAGGCGCACGCCCGCGCGGTTCAGGACCAAGCGCGGGATGATCGTCCCGCCCGACGCCACCGAGACGCTCGTCAGGTTCTCGAGCGGCCCGAGCGTCCCGGTGGCGTTGACGCTCGCCGTGAACGCCCCGAGCGAGATGCGGAAGCCCGCCAGATAGTCGGTGCCGTTGACCGTCACGTTCTGGACGGAGGAGGAGAGCGTGACGGTGGTGTTCTCCGCCGTCGTGCCGCTCGGCAGCGAGAGGGTGCCGTGGGCCAGGATCTCGGTGAGCATCGATAGGGTGAACGACGCGTCGGTCGCGCCGAAGGCGACCGTCACCGAGAGCGGCGTGGCGGGGGCGTAGTCGATCGCCCCGTGGTCGGCGGTGGCGGACGCCTCGATCGAATAGCGGCCGGGGGGGAGCGCGAAGGAGAACCGCGGGCCGCCGGTCAGGTTGCGCACGACGGCCGTCGGGCTCTTGGCCGTGATGTTGACGAACACCGTCGTCCCCGTCGGGAGCCCGACGACGTTGAGGGTCACCGGCACCGGCGCGGGCGTGAGGCGATAGGTCCCCAGCGAGGCGAGCGACGTCGGGGCGATCCCGCACGTCGACTGGCTCAGGTAGCCCGGGGCGCTCGCGGCGATGCAGTAGCCCCCCGAGGCGAGCGGGATCGCCGACGGCAGGAAGAACGCGATCGACCCGTTGGACGTGGAGGTCTGGGAGAGCCCGGGCCCGGTCGGTCCGGCCGACACGCGCAGCGTGGCGTTGGCCACGGGGTAGGTGGTGTCCGACGAGACGTTCGCAAAGACGGCGAGCCGGGGAGCGATCGACGGGCCCGGCGAGAGGGAGTAGGAGGTCGGCCCGGTCACGTTCACGTGCGCGAGGGCGACGTCCGAGGGGGAGCCGACCCCGACCGCCCCTTGCAGGGCGAGCAGGTCGTACGACCCGGCGGGCAGGTAGATCTGGAACGACTCGTTCGACGCCGTCGCGGCGACGACCTCGCCCCCGGTCGACGGGTAGGCGACCACCGCGCTGGAGGTGCCCGAGGCAGTCACGACCGGGGGAACGAATCCCGAGAGGGAGTACGCGGGCGCCAGCGACAGCGTCGTGGAGATCCCGCCCGGGGCCCCGGAGACGGCAAGCGAACCGATCGCTGCGTAGAGGGAGGCGCCCACGGTTCCGAGGGCGTACACCGAGTAGTTCCCGATCGGGAGCGAGAGAGAGACCTGGCCGTTCGCGTCGGTGACCGCCGCCGTGCCGTTCGTCGCGATCTGATCGACCGCCCCCAGCGCGGTGGTGCTGCCGGCGCTGAACGAGAGGATCGGGGTGAATCGAACGGCGATCCCCGCGGCGGCGCTCGAGCGGTCCATCACCTCCACCGACACCGGCGCCATCGTCAGGAGCGCCAGGTTCGCGGTCGTGGTGGTCCCCCCGGCCGAGATCGCTTCCGAGGTGGAGGCCGAGCGCAACGCCGTACCGGGGACGGTGGCGATCAGCGAGTAGTTTCCGGGGGCGACGTTCGGGAACCGATAGTCTCCGCTCCCGTCGGTCGCGGCGGTCGCCACGACCCCGGTCGCTCCGGAGAGGGTGACGGTCGCGTGGGGGTACGGGACCCCGCCGGGGCCGGTGACCGCCCCCGTGATGACCGCCGGCGAGAGCCCCGCCGACGCGTCGACCGACGCGCCGGGCGTCACCAGCGTCGCGCTCTCGTTGTAGGTCCGGCCGTGGTACTTGACGCTGAAGGTGTAGTTCCCCGGCGGGACGTTCGGGAGGGCGTACGTCCCACCGGCGTCGGTCGTGGCGGTGAGGTTCGCGAGCTTCCCGGGCGCGCTGAAGACGACCTCGGCCCCCGGGACGACCGCGTCCTTGGAGGGCACGTAGGTGGTGTTGTTCGCGCTGTTCCAGTAGACCGTCCCGTGGAGCGTCGCGGTCGCGAGCGTGATCCGCTGGGCGACCGAGGGCGCGTCGAAGCTGTAGCCGACGGCGTCCGGCACATTGAGGGAGACCGACTTGAGGACGGTCTTCCCGGCCTGGGTGAGCTTGTCGAACGCGCCCGTGGTGATGTTGAGCGTGTCGTTCCCCGGCGGCAGGACGACGCGGAAGCTTCCGTCCTTGGCCGTCACGGTCGTCATATGCGGGATCCCCCAGCTGTCGTAGACGGTGACCCGCACGCCGGCGTCCGGGATCCCTCCCGAAAGGGCGACCGTCCCGTCGAGGGTCTCGCCCGGATAGTAGGCGAGCATCGTCTCGCCGCCCTGGAAGTAGGAGAGCGCCGAGTCGTCCAGCGTGCCGTTGGTCGACTTCGAGAGCGACCGGGCGGTCGGCAGGTTCGCGGGCAGCATGCACTTCGAGCCGTTCGAGGCGTTCTTGACGCCCGGACAGTAGTACGCCGTCCGGTAGACGATCTCGAAGTGCTGCTCCATCCACCCCGGCTCGAGGCGGTCGGAGGCCGCCGCGCCGCTGAGGCCCGGGATGCCGCCGGTCTGACCCACGTCCGTCCCGTTGTAGCCGATGTACGTGTGGTAGAGCATCGTGTTGTAGAACGGCGAGAAATAGTTGATCTCGTACTGCTCCGACGCGACGCCCGCCGGCACCGTCCCGAGGGCGTACGTCTGGTTGTCCGAACCGAGGACCGTGACGTTGAAGAACGTCGTCGGGAGCCCCGCGGCGTTGATGATCCGGCCCGTCAGGTCCGCAGGGGCGTAGAAGATCCCCGTGTCCGAGCCGCTGAACGGGAACAGGCGCGAATCGATCATCGCGTAGCGGATGGTCCAGCCCGTGTACGCCTGGATCGCGTCGTAGACCGCGGCGACCCGGGTGATCGACAGCGAGCTCGACAGGAAGTAGGAGACCGCGAGGTACATCGCGTTGTCATCGGTGATCGTGCGCGGATTGACCGGAAGGTAGACGTCCGGGTGGTTGACGACGAGAGCGTAGTCGCTCGCGGGGTTCGCGAGCAGGCTTTCGAGCTTCGACACGTTCACGCCGTCGTTCGCGAGGATCGCGTCCAGCGCGCTCGGGAGGTGCGTGGCGTGGGTCTTCGTCTCCTCCGCGGAGAGGAGGGTCGTGGCGAGCACCGAGATCGCGAGCGACTCGTTCTGCGAGAGCAGGAACTGCCCCGCGGGGTCGATGCCGTTCTGGAAATTGTCGGCGACGCTTGGGTGGTCCCCCTGGTCGATCGCCTGGAACCCGTAGTCCCACCAGCTGACGAACGCCGGACGCTGCGGCTCCGGCACGTTCGTGTCCTGTTGGCTCAGCCAGGAGTACGCCGCGTAGTCGTACTGATTGGGAGTATCGAGGTCGGTGCCCGTGGCCCCGAGGTAGTTGCTCGCGGGCTGCGAGGCGTTGAGCTTGAGGAACGACGGGATCGAGTTGTTGATCTGGTCCGCGATCGCTCCCTTCGTGTTCCCCGGGATGCCCGCGTCCACGGCGACCCAGACGTTCGGGAGGACGACGAGGACGACGACCGCCATCACAAGGACGTGCCGCGCCTTGAACGCCCGCCGGAACGCCGCGAACTGGCTGCCCCGGTCGGAGAGCGAGGCGACGGTCCGTCGGAGCTCGGGATAGCTTCCGACGTCCAGCGCTCGGTGCAGGGCCTCGGCCGAGAGGAGGGCGTAGGCGGGGGCGCCGACCAGGAAGAACTTGGTCGCGGTGATCGGCAGGTAGAGCGAGACGACCCCGTAGACGAGCAGCGCGATGTGGTAGCGCTTGAACCGGTGGCGGGCGAGGACGTAGACGAAGATGGCGAGGCCCACGAAGGCGAGGAAGAACGTCGCGACGCCGTACCCGAGGACGAGCGCGTCGAACGACGGCGGCTGGGCCTCGGCGACGGTCGAGTAGATCAGGGTCTTGACGAAGTACCCCTGCCCGGTGACGACGTCCGCGAAGTAGCTCGGCAGGACGACCTTGAGGAACAACGCCGCCGCGCCGACGATGGCGGCGAGCGCGGGCAGCGAGAACACCCACGGGATGTCCCGCATCAACAGGAACGGGAGCATCAGCGCGAGCACGCCGAACAGGAGGAGCACCGGAAGGTCGAAGAACGTCCGCAGGTCTCCCTGCACGAGATAGTACGGCATCATCATCGGGATCGCGACGAGCCCGATGATCCAGGTCGTGACGTACAGGCCGAACGAATCGACCCGGCGGATCCGCTCCGCGATCATCGCGATCAGCAGCGCGGCGCCGATGACCAGGATCGCGTAGGTGTACCCCTGCCAGGAGAGCGCGAGCGCCCCGAGCGAGACGCCCGTGAAGACCCCCCATTTCACGGCGGTATGCTCGCGGTGGTAGAACGCCCGCAGCGCCGGGACGAACTGGCGCACGTCCCGGTAGCTCTCGACGTAGCGATGCGTGCCGAGCGCCTTGACCGTGCGGATGTAGGCGTAGACGACGACGAGGATCATGAACGTGTAGAACGAGAGATAGTTGGCGTAGCCGAACGTCGAGGAGGTGATGCTCGCGCTCAGGAACGGCAGGAGGAGCGCGGCGATGAGACCGGTACGACGGCTGCTCACCTCGCGACCGATCATGTACAGCGGGAACACCTCGAGCGCCGCCCAGAGCGGGGCCTGCAGGTCGAGGAACCAAGCGCCCGCGACGACCGCGTTGCCGCCGAAGAACGGCGCGAAGAGGAGGCCCAGGATGGCGTTCATCCAGTCGAACAGCGGCTCGCGCGGGTTCGTCCCCCCGATGGGGTACTTGAGCATCGGGTCGTGGACCAGGTTGTGGCCGGTGAGGATGATGTACTGCATCACCCGCGAGTGGTAGTACGAGTCGGAACCTCCGGCGTAGACGTACAGCGCGCCCCACTTCTGGATGACCGGGTACGACCAGACCGTCCGGATCGAGAACGCGAACGCGAACGCCGTGAGGAGGAGGGCGACCGTCCAGCCGTGGCGGTGCCACCATCCGGTTTCGGTCGTATCCATGCCAGGCCGGCTTACTCCGAACCGGCGGGCGCGAGACCTAGGGGCCGTATAAATAGCCTACGCCGAGGAGAGTTCCGCGGCGAAGACGGGGCGGCCGGGGAGGGCGTCGAACGAACGGCCGATCCTACTCTTCGGCCCGGAAGCGGTAGAACCAGCGTCCGTCGGGGACGGAGTACGTTTCCACGCGCACCGTGGCGCCGATGCGCAGCGCCTCCCACGGCTTCCCCTCGATCCGGCCGAACAGCCGGAGGGGGACGCCCGCGAGGTCGACGAGGCCGACCGCGAACGGGACGTCCGCCTCCATCCCCATCGGTGCCCCGGCGAGCACGGCGCTGAAGGCGTAGATCCGTCCCTCGGTCGGCAGGTCGACCCACTCGAGGCCGTCCGCGTGGCAGTAGGGGCAGGCGGTGCGGGGCGGCCAGAGGAGACGGCCGTCGCTGGGGCACCGGGTCGTCGAAAGCCGGCCCTCGGCGAGACGGGCGAAGAAGCGGGCGAGGCGGGTCTCCTTCTCCGACTCGAGCGGAAGGAAATCGAGGAGGAACGGCTTCGGGGGGGGCTCGCGTTCGGTCGGCCGCTCCACGGGCGCGGGGGCGGCCGTCGCCGGTGGCCGCGGGCGGGCGGGGCGAGCGCCGTCGCTCACGAGGCGCCTCCGCGCTGGTAGACCATCACCGAGTGGACGTTCGCGCTGCCCGAGAGGTTGTGGACCAGCGCCCACTCGGGGTCGGGCACCTGCCGGGCGGCGGGGGCCTTGGAGGCGAACTGCGTGAACACCTCGACCGCCTGGGCGACCCCGGTCGCTCCGAGCGGATGGCCGCAGCCGAGCAGTCCCCCGCGCGGGTTGATCGTGATCGCCCCGCCGAGGTCGGACTGGCCTTCCGCGACGAACGACCCTCCCTGCCCCGGGGGGCACAGCCCGAGCGCTTCGTACTCGACGATCTCGGAGATCGAGAAGCAGTCGTGCACCTCGGCGAAGTCGACCCGGTCGATGCCGATCCCCGCGCGGTGCAGCGCTTCCCGGGACGCGTGCGTGAGCCCGGTCCACTCCGTCAGCGAGCCGGCGTTCGCGAGGTTGTGGAAATCGGAGTACTGACCGCTGCCCCGGATCCACGCCGGGGGATCGGGGAACCGCCCTACCGCCTCCTCCGAGACGAGCACGACCGCCGCGGCGCCGTCGGTCATCGACGAGCAGTCCCCGAGCCGCAGGGGGGGTGCGACGAGCGGCAGGCGCATCAGCCGGTCGCGCGCGAACGTCTTCTCGTGGAACTGAGCGCTCGGGTTCGAGTTCGCGAACCGGTGGTTCTTCTCGGAGACCGCCGCGAGCTGCTCCTCGGTCGTTCCGTGCTCCAGCATGTGCCGCTGCGCGACCATGGCGAAGAACGGAGGGGCCGTCGCGCCGGCCGGCCCGTCCCAGGCCCGGTCCATGACGCACGCCATCGCCGTGTTCGCTTCCGCCATCGACGGGAGGTTCATCTTCTCGAGACCGACCGCGACCGCCACATCGGAGAGCCCGGAGGCGATCGCCGCGTAGGCGGAGCGGATCGCCGACTGACCGGACGCGCACGCGAGCTCGGTCCGCTGGAGGATGCGGGTCGGTCGGATCCCCATCTGCTCGGCGACGTACGGCGCGGCATGGGACTGGAAGGCGAGCCGTTCCGGCTCGGCCGCGCCGACGAACAGCGAGTCGACCTCCTCGGACCGGAGGGCGGGGACGGCGCGGAACAGCGCCGCCCCGACCTCCTGGGCGAGCTCGCCCCAGGTGGACGAGCGGAGACCGAACTTCGTGGTGACTCCGCCTACCACCGCGACCGACCGGCCGTTCATCGAGGCTCCCCTCGCACGGCGGCGGCGACCCGGTCCCCCGCTTCGCTCGTCGTAGCGGTCCCTCCTTGGTCGTACGTTCGGGCCGTTCCGGCCGCGAGGGTCGCGGAGACGGCATGCTCCAGCCGCTCCGCCTGGCGGGCGAGGCGGGGGTCGGCGTGCCGCTCGGCGAGCCACCGGAGCATCTGCTCGATCGCGAAGAACGTCGCGAACGGATTGACCCGGTTCTTCCCCGCGTGCTTCGGCGAGCTCCCGTGGACCGGCTCGAACATCGCGTGGTCGACCCCGATGTTGCCGCCCGAGGCGAACCCCATCCCGCCCTGCAGCACGGCCGCGAGGTCGGTGATGATGTCGCCCATCATGTTCGGGGCGACGACGACCGAGTAGTGCTCCGGGTTCCGGACGATCCACTGCGTGAACGCGTCGACGTAGGCGTAGTCGCGCTGGATGTCGGGGTACTCGGCGCCGACCCGGTCGAACGTCTCCCGGAAGAACCGACACCCCTCGAGCACGTTCGACTTGTCCACGCACGTCACCCGGCGCACCCCGTCCTCCGGCGCGCCGCGGGGTCGCGCGCGGGCCAGCTCGAACGCGTACCGGGCGATCCGCTCGCACCCCTTCTGCGTGATGACGCGGGTGTCGATGGCGACCTCGGTCGCCCCGCCGCGGCGCAGCCGGCCGCGCGCCGGCGTGTAGAGCCCCTCGGTGTTCTCCCGCACGATGACGAGATCGACGTTCTTCGGAGACCAGACCTCCCGGAACTCGCCGCTGATGCGGTGGGTCACCCCGGGGTACAGCCGGCACGGCCGAACGTTCGCGTAGAGGTCCAGGCCCTCCCGGAGGCCGAGCACGAGCGCCCGTCCGGCGATGTCGCCGTTCGGGAGCGTCGCCCCGGGCCAGCCGACCGCGCCGAGCAGCACGGCGTCCGCCCGGCGGGCGGCCGCTTCCCCGGCAGGGTCCCACTCCCGCCCGTTCGCCTGGTAGTACTGTCCGCCGCCCGGATACTCCGTGGCGTTCCACGGCGCCGGGCCGCCCTCGGCGAGGGCCCCGAGGACCTTCAGGCCCTCGCGGATCACCTCGGGGCCCGTCCCGTCCCCGGGGAAGACCGCGATCTCGTAGCCGGCGTCCTTCATGGGGCCGCCCCGGCCGCCCCACGGCGCGCCTCGAGCTCCCGCCGGACCTTCTCGACCAGGCCCCCGGCTTCGAGGAGACCGATCAGATGCGACGGAAGGGGCGGGAAGTCGAGCGACGCGCCGGTCGTGACGTTCGTGATGCGGCCGTTCGGAAGGTCGATGCGGGCGGTGTCGCCCGTGGAGAAGAGGGCCCGGACCCCGCGCGCCTCGATCGCGAGGATCCCGAGGTTGATCGCGTTGCGGAAGAAGATCCGGGCGAACGAATCGGCGACGACCGCCCCCACCCCGATCGCGCGCATCGCCTGCGGGGCGTGCTCCCGGCTCGACCCGCTCCCGAAGTTCTCGTCGGCGACGAGGATGTCCCCCGGACGCGCCGCCTTCGCGAACTCGGGAAGCGCGATCTCGAAGACGTGCTTCTTGAGCTCGTTCGGGTCGATGATCGTGAGGTACTTTCCCGAGATGATCTGGTCGGTGTCGACGTCCCGTCCGAGCGTCCAGACGCGGCCCTCGACGATCGTCTGCACGGAACCCTCGTTCAGGCGAGCGCGCGCGGGTCCGCGACCTCGCCCTGGATCGCGCTCGCGACGACCGCGGCCGGCGACATGAGGTAGATGCGGGCCTCCTTCGCCCCCATCCGTCCGGGGAAGTTGCGGTTCGACGATGAGGCGCACGCCTCTTCCGGCGCGAGGATCCCCATGTTCCCGCCGAAGCACGCCGAGCAGCTCGAGTTCGTGAAGACCGCCCCGGCCTCGGTGAACACCTCGATCAGCCCCTCGCGCAGGCACTGCTCGTAGATCTTGGTCGACGCGGGAGAGACGATGAATCGGACGCCGGGGGCGACCTTGTGGCCCTTCATGATCGCCGCCCCCTCGCGCAGGTCCTCGATGCGGGCGTTCGTGCAGGAGCCGAGGAACGCCTGGTCGATCTTCACGTGCTCGGCCACGACCTCGGTGAGGGGACGAACGTTGTCCGGAGAGTAGGGGCAGGCGACCATCGGCGGCATCCCGTCGACGTCGACCTCGATCGTCCGGGCGTACCGCGCGTCGGCGTCCGCGTGGAGCGGATGCATCGGGTGCTTGGCGATCTTCTCGAGGTACTCGTAGGTCGTCGCGTCGGGGGGGACGATCCCGGTCTTCGCCCCCATCTCCGTCGTCATGTTGCAGATCGTGAACCGCTCGGGCATCGAGAGCCGCTCGATCGTCGGTCCGCCGTACTCGACGGCCTGGTAGGCGGCGCCGGTCGTCTTGAGCTCCCCCAGGACCCGCAGGACGAGGTCCTTCGCGGTGACGCCGGGGTCGAAGCGTCCCTTCACGCGGACGGCGATCGAGCTCGGCACCTTCAGCCACAGCTCCCCGAGCGCGAGGACCGCGGCCATCTCGGTCGGTCCGATCCCCGTGGCGAAGGCGCCCATCGCGCCCAGCATGTTGGTGTGCGAGTCGGTGCCGACCGCCAGGTCCCCGGGGACGACCCAGCCGTTCTCCGCGAGGATCTGGTGGCAAATCCCGTGGTTGCCGACGTCGTAGAAGTGGGGGAGGTGGACCTCCTCGGCGAACTTCCGGAGCGTGCGGTGGAGGACCGCCGCCCCTTCCGTGGACGCCGGGACCCAGTGGTCGATCGCGATGACCACGCGCTCCGGGTCCCAGACGTGGTCCGCCCCCATCTGATGGAACGGCAGGACCGTCTGTGCTCCCTGTTCGTGCATCATCGCGAGGTCGACCTTCCCCTCCACGATCTGGCTCGGCACCACGCGGGGAGTGTCCGACGCGCGCGCGAGGATCTTCTCGGCGAGCGTCATCCCATGGCCGTTCCCGCTCGTCACGGCGCCACCGCCCGGAGCCCGACCGCCTCGACCATCGCCCAGAACTCCTCGTCGGAAAGCCCCGGACGCTCAAAGCGCGCGCGGTACTCGGCCAGGAAGGCGGAGAGCGCCTCCTTCGACTGCGATTCGGCGTCGAGCTTGATCCGCTGCAACAGCTCGAGGAGGACCGGCTCCGACGCCGTGATCCCGCGCTCCTTGAGCTTCTCGACGATCGCCGCCTTGCCGGTGTGCTTGCCCAGGATCATCTGGCGCTCGCGACCGACGAACGCCGGCTGGAGCGGTTCGTACGTGAGCGTGTGGGCGAGGATCCCGTGCGTGTGGATCCCGGCCTCGTGGGAGAACGCGTAGTACCCCACGAGCGCCTTGTTCGCCGCGATCGGGACCCCCGACAGCCCCTCGACCAGGCGCGAGAGCTCGTAGAGGCGCTCGGTTCGGATCCCGGTCCGATAGCCGTACAGCGACTCGAGCGCGACCACGACCTCTTCGAGTGACGCGTTGCCCGCCCGCTCGCCGAGCCCGTTCACGCAGACGTGCGGGGCGCGGGCGCCGCACTCGATCGCCGTGAGGGTGTTCGCGGTCGCGAGCCCGAGGTCGTTGTGGCAGTGGACGGAGAGGTCCTTCGGCCGGACCCGGCGCTGGAACTCGGTGAGGTACCAGCGGAAGGTGAGCGGCGTCATGATGCCCACCGTGTCCGCCACGACCAGCCGGTCCGCCCCGGCGTCCTGCACCGCGCGGTAGAGCCGCTCGACGAAGTCGAACGGAGCGCGGACGGTGTCCTCCGTGACGAACGCGACGTGGAGGCCCGCCTCCTTCGCCCGACGCACCGAGTCGAGCGACGCCCGGAGGACCTCCTCCTGCGACATCTTGAGCTTGTACCGGAGGTGGACGTTGCTCGCGGCCACGAAGATCGCGATGTGGCTCGCGCCGCTGTCGATCACGGCGTCGACGTCCTTCAGCACCGTGCGCGCCGCGGCCAGCACCTTCGCCTTCAGGCCCGCCCCCGCGACGAGCTTCACCGCGCGCGCCTCCTCGTCGGAGACGACCGGGATCCCGGCGTTCAGCACGCCGACCCCGATGTCGGAGAGGAGCCGGGCGACCCGGAGCTTCTCGTCGGGGGTGAAGTGGACCCCGGCCATCTGCTCGCCGTCGCGCAGCGTCTCGTCCCAGACGACGAGCGATTCGGGGAGGTGCCGCTCGGCCGCCGTGAACGGATGGAAGTCCTCGACGAGGCGAGGCTCGGACACGGTCGATTCAGGCCGTCGAACGGATTAAGGCTTGGCCGCGGAACCGCCGGAACCGGGGGCGGTACGAGGGCGGGCGGTCGGCGGGATGATGATGACTTAAATAGAGCCCGAGGCTGAAACGGGATAGGAATCGGCAGCGTACCGGTCGACAGCAACCATGTCCAGCACCCCAGCGTCTCCAGCGAGGCCCGTACCTGCCGAATCGGGATCCGGCTCGTCCCGGACCCCGATCGACCTCACCGACGTCTGCGTGATGATCGGCGGTCAGGGCGGGGACGGGACGCTGACCGTCTCCGACCTGCTCGGTCGGTACTTTCGCAAGCGGGGGCTGTACGTCTACCTCTCGCGCAACGTCCTCTCGCGGATCCGCGGCGGCCACGCGGACGCCTCCGTCCGGGCGTGCCGGGACCCGATCTCGGCGGTGAAGTCGCACGTCGACGTCCTCGTGGGGTTCGACGCCCAGGCGATCGAGATGGGGAAGGAGGACCTCGCGCCCCACGGGTTCATCCTCTACGACTCGACCGCGTTCAAGACCGAGGTGCCGAACGGGGTCGGCTTCCCGTTCGCCACGCTCGTTGGCGGCGTGCTCGGTCAACCGATCTTCAAGAACACGGCCGCGTACGGCGCGCTCTCGGTCCTCTTCGGCTTCGACCCCGCGGTGACGAAGTCGGTCATCGAGGACCGCTTCCGGCGCCGCGGCGGGGAGGCGCTCGAGAAGAACCTGCGCGCCCTCGAGATCGGCCGGAAGGCCGCGCTCGAGGCGGAGGGGGTCGCGCACCGCTTTGCGGTCGCGGACGGGGACGCCCACGATATGATCCTCACCACGGGCAACCAGGCGGTGGCGCTCGGCTTCGTCGTCGGGGGGGGCCGGTTCTTCGCCGGCTACCCGATCACGCCCGCCACCGAGATCATGGAGTACCTGCAGCGGTACCTGCCGCCGCTCGACGGCGTCGTCCGCCAGGCGGAGGACGAGCTCGCGGCCGTGAACATGATCATCGGGGCGAGCTACGCGGGCGCCCGGGTGATGACGTCGACAAGCGGGCCGGGCCTCTCCCTGATGACCGAAGGGATCGGTCAGGCCGGGACCGCCGAGATCCCGATCGTCGTTGCGGACTGCGCCCGCGTCGGGCCGTCGACCGGCCAGCCGACGCGGCACGAGCAGTCGGACCTCTCGCACCTCGCGAACCTCGGCCACGGCGAGTACCCCCGCTTCGTCCTCGCCCCCGCCGACCCCGAAGACGCCTTCCTCGTCACGATCGAAGCGCTGAACCTCGCCGAGCGCTGGCGGGTGCCGGTGCTCCTCCTGCTCGACCAGGCGCTCTGCCAGAACACGACGACCTCCCGCCGCTTCGACCTCTCGAAGGCGTCGATCGACCGGGGGAAGCGCCTCTCGCCCGAGGCGGTCTCGAAGCTCGCCCAGTACAAGGTCTACGAGCACGCCGCGGACGGGCGCAGTCCGTACGCCCCGCCGGGGACCCCGGGGATCTGGGCGGAGGTCACCGGCAACGAGCACGACGAGTGGGGCCACGTCTCGGTCGACCCGGTGAACCGCGTCCGCATGATGCACAAGCGGATGGACAAGATGGTCCACGCCCGCCCCGAGCTTCCTGCGTGCCGACGGTTCGGTCCGCCGGGGGCGAAGATCGGACTGATCGGCTACGGCAGCACGTCCGGCCCGATCTTCGAGGCGCAACGGATCCTCTCCGCGCGCGGCGTGCCGACGCTCTACCTGCAGGCCCGCACGCTCTACCCAGTCCCGGTCCACGAGATCGACCCGTTCCTGAAGGAGGTCGATGTCGCCTACGTCGTGGAGCACAACTTCACCGGGCAGTTCGCCCGCCTGCTGCGGGAGACGATGCCCTGGCAGTACGGCAAGCTCCGCTCCATCCTCAAGTACGACGGCTACACGTTCCGCGCGCCGCAGATCATCCACGAGCTGAAGGAGGTCGCCTAGCGATGGTCGAGTCGGCGAAACCGGTTCACCCGATCTGGTGCCCGGGATGCGGGGACTTCGGCCTTCTCGCCGCCGTGAAGCGCGCCGCGGGCGACCTCAAGATCACCCCGGCCGACCTCGTGCTGGTCGGAGGGATCGGCTGCTCCGGGTCGATCCACAACTTCCTCGAGGTCAACGGGATCCACGCGCTGCACGGCCGGCTCCTGGCGCAGGCGGTCGGCGTGAAGCTCGCCAACCCGGGGCTCACGGTCGTCGCGGCGGGCGGGGACGGCGACGGCTACGCGATCGGCATGGGCCACTTCATCCACGCGTTCAAGAAGAACGCCTCGATCCTCTACATCGTCATGAACAACGAGACGTACGGGCTCACGAAGGGCCAGCCGTCCCCCACGAGCCAGATCGGCTTCGAGGGGAACGTCGAGGCGCCGTTCGACGCGATCCTCACCGCGCTGTCGATCCCCGCGCCGAACTTCATCGCCCGGACGTTCTCGGGGGACCCGAAGACGATGACCGCGATCTTGAGCGAGGCGATCCGGTTCAACCGCGACGGCCGCGGGTTCGCCTTCGTCGAGGACCTGTCGCCGTGCGTGACGTACAACGACACGTACAAGCTCTGGCGCGAGAAGGTGATCGACGTCACCACCCTCCCCGGCTACGACCCGACCGACCGTAAGGCGATGTTCCAGCGCTGCCTCGAGCAGATGGAGGCCGGGCGGATCCCGATCGGCGTCATGCACCGCCCGAAGGAGTCGTCCCCCGAAGGCCTCGAGCGCAAGCTGCTCGGGGAGCGGGCGGGTCCAGTACGGACCGACATCTCCCTCGAGACCCACCGGCCAGCGTACGAGAAGCTCCTCGCGGGCCTGACGTAACCGCGGGCCCGAGCCCGCGCCCTCCGAACCCGGGGGTGGCCAGGATCTGGATCGGCGTGGACGACACCGACAGCCCGCGCGGGGGCTGCACGACGTGGGTCCTCACCGAGATCGTTCGGCTCGCCCGGGCGCGGAGGATCGACCTCCTGGGCGAGCCGCGCCTGGTCCGGCTGAACCCGAACGTTCCCTGGAAGACCCGCGGCAACGCCGCGCTCGCCGCCCGATTCGGCCACGGCCGTGGAGCGGCGTCGGTGGTGGGAGAGATCGACGGAGCACCGGTCCGTTCGTATCGCCGGGGAACCCCGCTGCGGGGAGCCGAGGCGGCGTCGCTCGTCGACGCCGCCTGGGATCGGGTGAGGTCCCTGGCCGAACCCGCCCGCCGCACCAATCCGGCCCTAGTCGCCTCGTCCCGCCCGCTTCCCCCCGCGCTCTACTGGTCGGCGGTGCAGGAGGTCGTGCCCGTGGGCGAGCGCGTCGCGGCGTTGCGGTCGCGGGGCGTCGACGGCCGGACCCGAGGCAGCCGCCGCGGACTCATCGGCGCGTCGGCGGCAATCGCCTGGCCCGGTCGGCGCGCCACGTGGGAGCTGATCGCCTACCGGCCGGCGGACCGGTGGGGGACGCCCCGATCGGTCGACGCCGAGAGCGTGCGGCGGGCGCAGCAGCAGGAACCTTCGCTGTTCCTCTGCCACGATCCGCGCACCCGCCGACTCCTCGTGGCCCCTCACTCCCCGTGCCCGATCCTCTACGGCCTCCGCTCAACGACGCCCGACGCCCCGGCGCGCGCTCGCCGCATCGTCCGCTCCGAGCCGGTCGACCGGTGGATGGTGTTCCGCACGAACCAGGGAACGGGGGACCACCTGCGCCCCCGCTCCGCGGGCTCGATCGATCCGTACCGGTCGGCAATCGTCCGCGGAACGATCGCCTCGACGCCGACCCCGGGGACGGGGGGGCACGTCCGGTTCGAGGTGGTCGACGCGACCCTGGCCCGCCTTCCGTGCATCGTCTTCGAACCGACCAAGACCCTCCCCCGGGTCGCCCGGTCGTTGGTCGTCGGGGACCGCGTGCGGGTCTGGGGAAGCCGGGGCCGCGACGGCGGCCTGCGCCTGGAGGGCCTCGCCATCGAGCGTCTCGCCCGCCGGACGGAGACCGCGAAGCCGGTCTGCTCCGAGTGCCGCCGGCCGGGGCGGTCGTTGGGAACCCGCCGGGGATTCGAGTGCCCCCGATGCGGGCGCCGGTGGCCGCCCGAGGCGGCCCGCACCGTGCGGCGGGCTCCGGGGGTCTCCGTCGGAACGTACCATCCGACCCCGTCCGCGCGCCGGCACCTCGCCGTCCTCGCTCCCGAGGGCCGAACGGTCCGCGCGTAACCTTTTGAGCGGTCGGCCGCTAGCATGCGTGAGGCGGACCGGTGGGTACGCTCGGTCGGACCGCGGTGCTGTTCGCGGTCGTCGTCGCCCTGTTCGTGGCGGTCGGCGGCCTGGTCGGGGAGTATCTCCTCGGGTCGTGGCTCGCGGGGCTCGTCGTGGCCCTCGCGCTCTCCCTCGTGCTCAACCTCGTCTCCTACTTCGCCTGCGACCGGCTCGTCCTCTGGTCGACGCACGCCAAGATCGTCTCCCCGGCGGAGGCGCCCCGCCTCGCCCGCATCGTGGAGGAGCTCGCTCCGATCTTCGGCCTGCGCTCCCCGCGGCTCGCGATCGTGCCGACCCAGACGCCGAACGCGTTCGCGACGGGCCGGGACGAATCGCACGCGGTCGTCGCCGCGACCGAGGGGATCCTGCGGCTGCTCGACGACCGTCAGCTCCGGGGAGTCCTCGCCCACGAGCTCGCCCACATCCGCGACCGCGACGTGCTCCTGATGACGTTCGTCGCGACGCTCGCGGGCGCGATCTCGTACGCCGCCCAGATCGCCTTCTTCACCACCGTCTTCGGCGGCTCCTCGAACCGGGGCTCGAACCCGATCGTCCTGTTCCTCGCCCTGCTCACCGCCCCGATCGCCGCGCTCCTGCTCCGGCTCGCGATCTCGCGGACCCGGGAGTACCGGGCGGACGAGGTCGGCGCTGCGACGATCGGCGACCCCGAGTCGCTCGCCTCGGCGCTCCAGCAGCTCGAGACGGCGAACCTGAAGCGGCCGATGAACGTGGGCTCCCCGACCCAGGCGAGCCTGTTCATCGTCAACCCGTTCCGCGGCGGCGCGTTCGCCTCGCTGTTCTCGACCCACCCCGCGACCGCCGAGCGGATTCGGCGGCTCCGCCGGATGAAGGCGGACCCGCGCTACCGCCCCGCGGTGCGCGCGCCGTCCGTCGCCGCCTCCTCCCCCGCCCGCCCGGACGGGGCCTGAGGCGGAGCCGCGATGGGGGCGTGTCCGGCCTGCGCGTCCGAGGTCCCCGGGGGCGCGGCCGAGTGCCCGGCGTGCAAGCTCTCGGTCGAGCTGTTCGGGGTCGTCCGCGAGGCGGCCGGCCCGGAGGGACGAAAGGACCCGGTGTTCATGCAGACGGTCGGCGAGCTATTGCGGTCCGTCGACCTCACGACCGCGGCGTCGACGGCGACGACGGACGAGGACGAGCCCCCCCAGCTGCTGGACCGGGGGGGGACGCGCCGGCGGATGGGCGCACCGGCCGACCGTCCGGCCCGCAGCCCGGACGCCGTGGCGCCCCTCGACGCCCTCCCCTCCCTCCCTCCGCGCGTCGAGTCGGACGCGCTGCGGCGACGCCTCGAGGAGTACAGTCAGCTCGGCCGCCGCCTCGGCGTCGACCTGAGCGGTCAGGTCGGCCGCGCGGGTCCCGCGGCGCTGGTCGCGGACGACGCCGCCCTCGAGACGATCGTGCGCGAGATGTTCGTTCGGCTCGCCAGCACGCTCGCCGAGGAGTACGAACGGACGCTCGGACGACGCAACGAGCTCGCCCAGCTCGTGCCCACGACCTCGGCGGACGTCGAGTTCGCCGCGATCCGGGGGGCGCTTTCGGCGGGGGACCTCGCCGGCGCGTTCCGCCGGCTCGACCACGTGCGCGAGCAGCTGAGTCAGGTCGAGGAGGATTGGGCGACGGGCCGGATCCTCGCAACCGAGTGCGACCTCCTCGCCGAGACGCTCCGGGAGCTGGGCGGCGACCCCGGCCCGGCGCTCGGACCGCTGCAGGAGGGGCGCAAGTACCTCGGCGCCGGACGGCGCGAGCCGGCGGAGCGGATGCTCGCCCGCAGCGCGATCGCCCTCTGGTCGCTGCTCAAGCCCCGGTTCATGGAGGAGCTGAAGCGGCTGCGCGACCGGATCCTCGAGGCGAAGTCCGCGGGGCTCGACATCGCCCCGGCGATCGCCGAGCTCCGGTCGATCACGGTCGAGCTGAAGGCGCGGAACTTCGTCGGGACGATCGGCGCCTATCGGCACCTGAAGGCGTTCGCCGACCGCGCCGAGCCGGCCGGAGCCGTCGGGGGCCTCGAAGGCGTCCCGGACGGCGCGGGCCCCGCGCCGTCGGCATAACAATAGATAAGGAGGGACGCCCGGTCGGCCGGCGATGAGTCCCGGCGTCCTCCGAGGGTTCCGAGACTACCCGCCGCCCGAGGCCGGGGCCCGCTCCGAGATCCGACGACGGATGCGCGCGGCGGCCCGCCGGGCCGGGTACGCGGAGCTCGAGCTGCCGAGCGTCGAGAGCTTCGAGCTGTACCAGACGAAGAGCGGCGAGGGGATCGCCGCGGAGACCTGGCTGTTCCGCGACAAGGGCGACCGCCCGGTCGCCCTCGTCCCCGAGCAGACGCCGTCCCTCGCGCGCGTCTTCGTCGACCGGGCGAAGTCCGAGCCGATGCCGGTGAAGTGGTTCACCGTCGCGAAGAGCTGGCGGTACGAGGAGCCCCAGGCCGGGCGCACCCGCGAATTCCTGCAGTTCAACCTCGACCTCCTCGGCGTTCCCGGAGTGGAAGCCGAGGCGGACCTGCTCGCGACCGCCGCCCTGATCCTCGACGAGGTCGGGGCCCAGGGCCTCTACGCGTTCCGGATCAACGACCGCGCGCTCGCCGAGGGGCTCGGCCGGCTGTTCGGCGCGACCCAGACGACCCGGTTCTTCCGGGCGGTCGACCGGTTCCGCAAGGTGCCTCCGGCGGAGTTCGAAGGAGAGCTCGCCGAGGCGGGCGTGACGCCCGACGGCGCCCGTGAGCTGGTCGAGCGGTTCCGCGCCGCCGGGGCCGGGATCGGGCCGGCGGAGCTCGACGCCTACCTCTCGGCCCTCGAGGCCCGCGGCCTCGACGAGACGGCGAAGGCCGGCGCGACGCGCCTGCGCGCCCTCTTCCGGCTGCTCGAGAAGAGCGGGCTCGCGGACCGGATCGTCTTCGACCCGACCGTCGTGCGGGGCCTCGCCTACTATACGTCGACCGTCTTCGAGGCGTTCTCGCGCCGCGGCGAAGGGCGCTCCGTCTTCGGCGGCGGTCGGTACGACCACCTGATCGAGCTGTTCGACGGGCCGCCGACCCCCGCCGCCGGGCTCGCCATCGGCGACCAGACGCTCGAGATCCTGCTGAAGGCCGCCGGCCGCTGGCCGGAGGGCGAGCCGCCGCTCGACACCTTCGTCGTCGTCGCGGATGCCTCCCTCGGACCGGAGGCGGTGAAGCTCGTGGACGAGCTGCGCCGGGCCGGGGTCTCCGCGGACGCCGACCTGCTCGGCCGTTCGATGTCGCGGCAGTTCAGGGAGGCGGCCCGCCGGCGGAGCCGCCGTGCCCTGATCCTGGGGCTGAAGGAGGCGACGCCGGGTGCGGTGGTCGAGCGTGATCTCGCGACGGGTGCGCAGCGTGAGGTCGCTCGGAGCGCGGCGGGACGACCGGCGTGATCCCCTCGAAGGTGTCGCCGTCCCAGAGCAGGATCCCCGGCGGGGACTCGGCCCCTTCCTCGTAGCCGTACCAATAGACGACCGCCCCCTCGCCGAAGATCTCGGTGTACGGCCCGAGCTGCCGCTTCAGGTTCTTGCGGAGCTCGACCTCGTCGCCGAAGTTCGCCTTCGACTCGATCCAGGTGAGCTTCTGGCCGTAGAAGATGATCGGTTCGTCGAGGAGCGCGTCCGGGGTCTTCGCGTACTTGCCGCGGAGATCCTTCTCCGTGCGGTAGCCGATCCCGTGCTTCTTCAGCCACCGCTCGAGACGCTCCTCGCCCTTGCGGCCCCGCTCGCGCTGGAGCTCCATGCCGTGGGGCGAGTAGATCATGTCGGCGGCGAGGAGCGCCTGCACTTCGCTGCGCAGGCGCTCGTCCGGGGCCGTCTCGGGATGCAGGAACGTCTGCCAGACCTTCTTGCGGGGGATGCCGAGCTCCCCCAGCATCTGCTGGCCCATGAGCACGGGCGGAAAGCGCCATTCGGTCGCGATGTCGAGGATGGAGGCGCCGTGCTTCCACTGCGCGACGAGCCGGGGCAGCTGCCGCTTCACGACGTAGAAGCGGCGGGTCGCGTCGCGGGTCACCCGGTGGGTGTGGATGACGAACAGGAGCTCTTCGTTGCGGTGTTCCGCGTGCGCGATCCGGTGCACGTCGTCGTACGTGACGAGCTGCTCGTAGAGCCGTTGGTAGGTGGCGTGGTCCATCGCGGAATCCCGGTGTCCGCGGCGGTCGAGCCGCGGTCCCGTAAAACGTTACGCGGACGCGTACCGAGCGCGGGCGCGGCCCCCGGGTCACTCCCGCCAGTCGATACCGACCGTCCGCAGGCCGACCTTGGCGACGGGCGCCGGTCGGCGCTTGTGGCGGCTCTCGTGGACCCGGCGCGCGATGTCGCGGATCCGCTCCGGCGAAAGGCCGGTCGCCTCGGCGATCTCGGCCTCGCTGCGCAGCTCCTCGAGCCCTCGAAGGATCCGGTCGACGACCTCGTACGGGGCGCCGAGCTCCTCCTCGTCGGTCTGACCGTCCCAGAGGCCCGCCGTGGGGGGCCGCGCGAGGATCGCGGCGGGCAGACCGAGCTCCGCGGCGAGCGCCCGGACCTCCGTCTTGTACAGATCGCCGATCGGCAGCAGATCGACCCCGCCGTCCCCGTGCTTCGTGAAGTAGCCCAGCAACAGCTCCGACTTGTTCCCCGTCCCGACGACCAGGCGGCGACGGCCGCGCGCCAGGGCGTACAGCAGCACCATCCGGATCCGCGCCTTCGTGTTCCCGATCGTCACGAGGTCGGTCGGCCCCGGGAGGGCCGAGGCGAACGCCCGCTCGATCGGGTCGATGGCGATGGTCCGGCTCTCGATCCCGAGCGCGCGGGCGTACTCGACCGTCTCGGGGATCAGCTCCGGCGGGAACCCGGCGTCCGGGAGAAGAACGCCCAGGACGTGCTCCGCGCCCAGCGCGTTCACGGCGAGCCGGGCGGTGAGCGCGCTGTCGATCCCCCCCGAAAGGCCGACGACGACGCCGTCGCGCCCGTCGCCGAGTGCGTGCGCTCGGAGGAACTGCTCGATCGTCGACCGGGCGTGCGACGGCAGCCGCGGGACGAGCGCGTCGCTCACGCCTCGACCCCGAGGGGCTCGAGCTCCCGCTCGGCCCGCCAGGTCGACCGGCAGGCGCAGTCGAGCGCGCCGAGCGCTTCGAACGACTGGTCGAGCGAGGCGTCCTCGATCGCGCGGAGGACGCGCGCGTCGCACGACCCGCAGTTGTGCGGTCCGCGGCGGAGGCCGCCGGCCGTCGGGAACGAGACGAGGCGCACCCCCGCCCGCCGGTCGGCTCCGCGGTGGAGCGCCTCGACGACCGACCACAGCCAGGGAGGCCGGTAGCGTCCCCGGTGAAACAGCCACTCGACGACCGTGCCGTTCTGGATGTGGACCGGGTTGACGGAGAGCGTGTCGAAGTGCGCCGCGGCGACCTCGGTCGAGCGGACCACGTCCTCGATCGACTCGGACTCGGTGAGGTACGGGGGCTTGAGCAGCAGGTACGCCTTGGCCCGGAGCCCCATCGCCCGAACGCGGTCCCCCGCGGCGAGATACTCGGCCGGGGCGGCGCTCTTGTGCACGAACTTCCCCAGGACCGTCGGGTCGGTGGATTCGAGCCCGAGCGCGACCTCGAGCTCGCCGGAGAAGGCGGCGCGCAGGGGATCGAGCTGCTCCGGGGTCACGAACTCGGGGAGGGTCTCGAGCAGGATCCGCTGCGCGCGGCCGGAGAACGCCGCGACGATCGCACGTCGGCTCTCCGGGTCGACCTCGCGGTCGTCCAGAAAGCTCCCCGACGTGTAGAACTTGACGTACGGTTCGCCGTCGTACCGCCGGAGCGCCTGGGCGAGCTGCTCGGCGAGCTCCGCGGGGGTCGCGGAACGGCCGAGGGTGTCCTTCGAGTAGCCGCACATCGAGCAGCCCTTGACGTCGGCCCAGTAACACCCGCGCGTGCGCAGGATGACGACGAACGCCCGCACGCGCCGACCCCCCAGCGCCTCGTCCTCGGTCCACAGGTTCACGTAGCGACCCGCGGAGCCGGGCGGCGCCGGCGGCGGCCGCCGATCCTCGGCGATCGACCGGGCAATCGACCCGCGGCTCATGGCTCCTCGATGTCGACCTTCACCGGATCCTCGTCCTTCAGGTGCAGGGCGTCCCGAAGGCGCTCGGAGGCGATGAACTCCACGACGTCCTTGTAGTGCGAGCGGTCCGGCCGGATGAGATGGCCCGCGCGCCCGTTGATGCGCGCCGCGAAGCAGCTCGCGCCCCCGAACGTCCGCCCGCTCGCCTGGAACCCGTCGATCCGGATCCCCGTCCAGCCGGCCATCACCGACAGGGTCCGAAGGGCGGCGCCGTCGACCCGGACGTTGAGCGTCCCCGGGTAGGGCGAGTAGCCGAGCCGCTCGGAGAACTGCACGACGTACCCCGGCTGACTGAGGTAGTAGCGCCCTTCCCCGAGACCGGAGACGACGGTGCCCTCGATGGTGACCCGCGCCGGCCCTTCGAAGATTCTTCGATACAGATGGTATTCGGCCCGCAGGAGGTCCATCGCCGCCGGCGTCAGCTGGATCCGCTGGCGCCGCTGCGCGAGCGTGCGGACGAGGAGCCCGCGCTTCTCGAGCGCGACGAGGTAACGATCGGCCGCCTGCTGGCTGACCCCGAGCTTCGCGCCGACCTCGCGGGAGGTGACGACGACCGGAGTGTGGTCGGCCCCGACCTGCGCGAGGAACTTGAGGACCCCGAGCGACTCCCCGCGCGCCCGGGGCGACGTGCTGGCGGTGGCCCCGGAGCCGGCGGGCACGTTCAGCGCGGATGCGCGCCGGACGGCGCCGGCCCCTGCAGGGTGACGACGTTCGATCCGCGCAGGACAACCCGCCCGAGGTGACGGCTCACCTCGGGGGTCGTCTCGTTCGCATCGTCGAGCACGACGTTCATGTGGTCGTCGATCCCAACGAGCTTCCCCGCGAGCTCCCGCGAATCCTTGAGCACGAGCGTGACCCGCTGGTCGAGGAAACGCTCCAAGAGATGGGCCGCCCCTTCCGGCATCGGGCGCTCGACCGGGACGCGGGGCTTTAGCGTTTGCCCGACGCGACCGCTGACGCTAAGCCCCGGTCGTCGACTGCCGCGAGCGATGCCGGACGCTCCGCGGCGGTCGAAGGGACTGGACGGCGTGTTCGTCGGTCAGTCCCGGATCTCATGGGTCGGAGGGGAGTCCGGGGACCTCGTCTACCGCGGATTCGATGTTCGGACCCTCGTCCCGGGGGTCCCGTACGAGTCGGTCGTCCACCTGCTCCTTCACGGCGAACCGCCGTCGGCCGACCCGTCGCCGGAAGCCGTCGCGGCCCTCGCGAAGGCGCGGCCGATTCCGGAACCCGTCCTACGGGCCGCCGACGCGATCCCGCCCGGGCTCCCGCCGCTCGAGGCGCTCCGGACGATGCTCTCGCTGCTCGGCGACGGCACCGCCGGCTACCCCCCGCGGCTCGAGGACGGCTACCGGCTGATCGCGCGGACGCCGATCCTCCTCGCTCGGTACGTCCGCCGGTCGGCAGGCAAACCTCCGGTCGATCCGCTCGCCGAGCTTTCGCACGCCGCGAACTACCTCTGGATGCTGCGGGGGGAGCGACCCGCCCCGCGGGTCGTAGCGGCCCTCGAAGGATACCTCGACCTGCTCGCCGACCACGGCATGAACGCATCCACCTTCGCGCTGCGGATCGTCATCTCGACGGAGTCGGACCTGTACAGCGCGGCGACCGCGGCGCTCGGAGCGCTCAAGGGCCCGGTGCATGGCGGGGCGCCGAGCCGGGTCGCCGACATGCTCGACGCGATCGGCACTCCCGACCGCGCCGAGGCGTGGATCGACGAGCGGCTCGCCCGCGGCGAAGTCCTGTACGGGTTCGGCCACCGGGCGTACAAGACGGACGACCCGCGCGGGCTCCTGCTCCACGAGATCGCCCGCACGGTCGCCGACCCGGTTCGCCTCCAGCTCGCGGAGGCGGTCGAGGCGGTCGCGCTCGCGCGGCTGCGGGCCGCTCACCCGGGGGCCCGCCTGTTCACGAACGTGGAGTTCTACAGCGCGCTCGTGCTCGAAGCGATCGGGCTTCCGCGCGAGTTGTTCACCCCGACGTTCGCCGTCGCCCGGACGGTCGGCTGGACGGCGCACGCCATCGAGCAAGCGGGCGACAACCGACTGATCCGGCCGGACGTCGAGTACGTGGGCGCTCCGAAGGGGCGGGCCTGGCCCCGGCCGCTCGCCGGTCGACCGTAGGCCGCTACGGCGCTTCCTTCTCGTTCCCGGCGTCGTCGACGACCTTGAAGTCGGCGTCGACGGGGCCCGAGGCCGGTCCGGCGTCGGGCGCATCGGCCGGGGGCGGAGGGTTCGGGGGCGGCGAGCCGGGCGTCTGCGCCCCGGCCGCCTGGTACATCTTCTGCGCGATCCCGTGGAGCGCCTTCGTGAGCTCGTCCGTCTTCGCCTGGATGGCGCTCGCGCTCGCGTCCTTCTGCGCGATGACGTCGCGCAGCGACTTCACGAGCCCCCGGATCCGCTCGGCCTCGGCCGCATCGATCTTCTCCTTCTGGTCGGCGAGGACCCGCTCCGCCTCGTAGGCGAGGGACTCGGCTTGGTTGCGGGCGTGGATCTGCTCGGCCCGGACCTTGTCCTGGTCGGCGAACTCCTCGGCCTGCTTGACCATCCGCGCGACCTCGTCCTTCGAGAGCTTGTTGGAGGCGGAGATCGTGAGCCCTTGCTGGCGGCCCGTGGCGAGGTCCTTCGCCGAGACGTTGAGGATCCCGTTCGCATCGATGTCGAAGCTGACCTCGACCTGCGGCACGCCCCGGGGCGCCGGCGGGATGCCGGTGAGGAGGAAGCTCCCCAGCGCCACGTTGTCCGCGGCGACCGGGCGCTCGCCCTGGTAGACCTTGATCTCGACCGTGGACTGGTTGTCGGCCGCCGTCGTGAAGATCTGGCTCTTGCGCGTCGGGATCGTCGTGTTCCGCTCGATCAGGTGGGTGTGGACCCCGCCCATCGTTTCGAGACCGAGCGAGAGCGGCGTGACGTCGAGCAGGAGGACGTCCTTCACCTCGCCGGCGAGGACGCCGCCCTGGATCGCGGCCCCGGTCGCCACGCACTCCATCGGGTCGACGCCGCGCTCGATCGGGCGGCCGATCTCCTTCTCGAGGAACTTCTGCACGATCGGCATCCGGGTCGGTCCGCCGACGAGCACGACGCGCGCGATCTGATCGATCGTGAGCTTCGCGTCCCGGATCGCCTGCTCGACGGGCGAGCGGCACCGGTCGACGATCGGCCGCACGAGCTCCTCGAGCTTCGCGCGCGACATCTGGAGCGCGAGGTGCTTCGGGCCCTCGTGGGTGGCGGTGAGGAACGGGAGGTTGATCTGCGTCTCCGCGGTCGAGGAGAGCTCGATCTTCGCCTTCTCCGCCGCATCGCGGACCCGCTGCATCGCCATCTTGTCGGCGCGGACGTCCACGCCGGACTCCCGCTGGAACTCGCCAGCGATCCACTCGGTGATCGCGTTGTCCATGTCGGTCCCGCCGAGCTGCGTGTCGCCGCTCGTCGAGAGGACCTCGAAGACGCCGTCCCCGAACTCCATCACGGTGACGTCGAGGGTCCCGCCCCCGAGATCGAAGACGAGGACCTTCTGGTTCTTTCCGGCCTTGTCGAGCCCGTAGGCGAGCGAGGCCGCCGTGGGCTCGTTGATGATGCGGACCACATCGAGACCGGCGATCGCCCCCGCGTCCTTCGTCGCCTGCCGCTGGTTGTCGTTGAAGTAGGCCGGAACGGTGATGACCGCCTTCTCGACCTTCTCGCCGAGGAACGCCTCCGCGTCCCGCTTGATCTTCTGCAGCAGGAACGCGGAGAGCTGTTGCGGGGTGTACTTCTTTCCGTGGAGCGAGTACTGGTAATCGGTACCCATCTTCCGCTTGAACGCGGTGACGGTCCCCTCGGGGTTCGAGATCGCCTGCCGGCGGGCGGGCTCCCCGACGATCAGCTGACCGTCCTTCGTGAACGCCACGTACGACGGGAACGCCTTCCCGCCGCCGACGGTCGTCCCTTCCGCGCTCGGGATGATCGCGGGCCGGCCCGCTTCCAGGACGGCAGCGGCCGAGTTGCTCGTTCCGAGGTCGATTCCGATGATTTTCGCCATGAGGATCTCCGCACCCGGCGCCCGATCCGGACGGGCCGAACGGACGCCGATTTACACGTTTTAGTAAGAAAGCACTCATATAAAAGGACCGCCGGGTGGGGGCTCCTTCCCCAAGCGGTTGCGAGAGGTGCTTGGATTGGGATTGTCACGCCATGTCGGTCAGGTAAGCCCGCCAGTGCTCTTGGGGGGACGTCGCACACGGGTGAGTAGCACCAGACCGATGATCGCCACAGCGACCCCTGCCCCCAGGCCGTAGGGCGTCGTATCAATCTGAGCAGGACATGGTTCGCAACCCTGGACACTCGAGCATTCGCATTGTGGGACACGGGTAGTGAGCGTGACCATGACGAGCGCGACTCCGGCCCCAACGAGCAACAAGGCTAGCAGGGACCGGAGTGGGTTTCGCATACGGTTCGGGATACCTCCGGCTTACAAACGAGCTCGCGGTGCTGAGCAAGACCTTCCTAGCAGGGTTTTTCATGCGAGGCGCGGCGCGCCGCTCGTCCGACCAAACGTGAGGGGACATTGGCTTCGAGCCCCGACCGTCCTTCCGCGCAGAGCGATACGGTTCGCTCGTAGCCTACGCTTGAACTCGTCAGTCTCGCGAATGGTCCGCCGACGGGTCCACTGGGAGGCTACCCGCCGCTGCGCTCCCGTTCGCATTATAATGCGCGGATAGATGCAACGCCGATGGCTCGCGTCCCCGAGGCGTGGACGCCGTCGGCGCGCCGGGTGCTCCCGGCGATGCGGGCGTGGAGGGCCTCCCTCCACCAGGATCCCGAACTGACGAACCACGAGGAGCGTACGCGCGACAAGCTCGTGGGGGCACTCACCGAGCTCGGCCTTCCCTGCCGAACGTTCGACGATCTCGCCGGTGTGGTCGGCCTGGTCGGCGGCGATCGACCCGGACCGGTGGTCGCGCTGCGCGCCGACATGGACGCTCTTCCGATCACCGAGGCGACCGGACTTCCGTTCCGCTCCCGGACGCCCGGGGTGATGCATGCCTGCGGCCACGACGTGCACATGGCCTCGCTCCTAGGGGCCGCCGCGATCCTCTCCCGCCGGGCCGACCGGCTGCCCGGACCGGTGAAGCTGATCTTCCAGCCGGCCGAGGAGGAGGGGCACGTCGGCGGAGCGGCCCCGATGATGGAGCGGGGCTGCCTGGAGCGACCGACCGTCTCCTTCGTGGTGGGGCAGCACGTGGACCCGAGCGTTCCGCTCGGAAAGATCGGCTGGAAGATCGGGCCGTTCATGGCGGCCGCCGACTCGTTCCGCATCGTGGTCCACGGCACGGGAGGCCACGCGTCGACCCCGCAACAGGGTCCGGATGCCGTGCTCGTCGCGAGCGAGATCGTGACCGGCCTCCAGGCCCTCGTCAGCCGGGTGCGGGACCCGTTCGATCCGGTCGTGGTGAGCGTCGGGTCGATCCACGGCGGGACGCGCCACAACATTCTGCCGAGCGAGGTCGTGCTCGAGGGGACGGTGCGGACGTTGCGGCCCGAGACCCGCGACCTGATCGAACGATCGCTGAAGCGACGCGTGCGGTCGATCGCCGCGAGCCTGGGAGCGCGCGCTCCCGTGACGTACCGTCGGGGGTACCCGACGCTCGTGAACCCGCCCGACGCGACCCGGACCGCCGTGAGGGCGCTCGAGATCGAGTTCGGACGGGAGAATCTCCTCGAGTCCGACCGGCCCCTGATGGGCGCCGAGGATTTTTCTCGCTACCTCGAGCGGGTCCCCGGAACGTTCCTGCGGCTCGGGGTGGGAGTGCCCGGCCGTCCGGCAAGCTTGCACAGCGCGACGTTCGCACCGGACGAGCGGGCCCTGGTGGTCGGCGCCGCCACGCTCGCCGCCGCCGCCACGGGGCTTCAGGGGGCGGGAGCGTGAACGTCGAGGAGATCCGGCACGACTTCCCCGCATTGCGGACGCGGCCGGACGGTGCGCCGGTCTACCTCGACTCCGCGTGCATGTCGCTCGTCCCCCGCCCGGTGCTCGAGGCGATGAACGCCTACTACTCGGAGTATCCGGGCTGCGCCGGTCGCAGCCTGCACCGGTTCGCCCAAGAGGTCGGGCAGCGGTACGACGCGGCGCGCGAGACGTTCGCGCGGTTCCTCGGACGGGCCGATGCGCGCGGGATCGTCTTCCTGAGGAACGCGACCGAAGCGATCAATCTCGTGGCGCAGGGCCTCCCGTGGAAGCCGGGCGATGTCGTCGTCATCTCCGACCAGGAGCATAACTCGAACCTCGTGGTCTGGCAGCGGCTCGTCGCGGAGCGCGGGATCCGCATCGAGGTGCTGCCGCTCTCCGACGACGGGTCGTTCGACGGCGATGAACTCGACCGGCGCCTCCGAGGGAACGTCCGGCTCGTCAGCCTCTTCCACACCTCCAACGTCGACGGGCGCACGCTACCGGCGCGGGAGATCGTCGAGCGGGCGCACGCCCGGGGCGCTCTGGTCCTATTCGACGGTTGCCAGGCGGCCCCTCACCGCCGGGTCGACGCCGACCGGCTCGGGGCCGATTTTTACGCCGTCTCGGCCCACAAGATGCTCGGGCCGACCGGGACCGGCGTGCTGGCGGCGGCGGTGGAGCCGCTCGCCGCGCTGCGACCGCTGTTGGTCGGCGGGGAGACCGTCGAATGGACGACGCTGTCGGGCCACGCGTTGCGCGGACCTCCGCACCGGTTCGAGGCGGGGCTGCAGAACTACGCCGGCGTGATCGGCGCCGCCGCCGGGCTCGACTACCTGAGCCGGCTCGGTCTCGAGGAGGTCGAGACGCAGCAGCGCTCGGTGAACGAGGCCGTGACCCGCGCGCTGCGGGACGCGAAGCGAGTCCGGCTGCTCGGGCCGTCGGACGCGGCCGAACGACCGAGCGTCTTCGCGTTCACGCTCGAGGGGATCGACCCGAACGACGCGGCCGTGTTCCTCGACGAGGGCCATCGGGTGATGGTGCGCTCGGGCCGGCACTGCGCGCACTCGTTCTACGAGCGGCGGGGGATCCCGGGGAACGTCCGGGCATCGTTCTATCTCTACAACCACCGGGAGGACGGCGCAGCGTTCGTGCGGGGGATCGAAGAGTTGCTCGCGCGGATCCCCGCGCCTAGCGGTACATCGGCGGCGACTGCGGCATCGTCGACTCGGGGCGGCTCCGCTCGGCGCGCCGCTGGATCGAGAGGAGCTGCTGTTCGATCCGCTCGGCCTCGGCGTACAGCGGCACCGCGTCGAGCGGGGTCCGCAGCAAGATCCGGTTGATCGCTTCGATCACCTTGGCGGCGGCCCGAGCGTCCGGGTAGTCGGACTGCGCCTCGGCGAGGAACGTCAGGACGTCGAACCCCCGGCGGCGTCCCTCGTTGAGGAGCACGCCGGCGATCCCGGTGATGACCCCCTCCGTGAACGGGATCGCGTTCGGCTCGATGTACAGCTCCCGCGCCTTCGCGGTGCTAGCGATGCCGTAGACCTTCACGTCGTTCAGCCGGGCGGAGTGGGCGCCGCGCGCCCGGGGCTCCGCCTCGACCACGAGTCCTTCGGGAGAGACGAGCAGCGAGCAACGCTGCTCCTGGACCCAGTCGAGGATCGCGGTGGCGAGCGGGTGGATGATCGTCGGGGCCGGATGGAACTCGGAGACGAACGCGACGATCTTGTCGGCGCCCCGTCCCGCGCGGTCGGCCGGGGGCCGCCCCGCGTAGATCCGCACCGGGTGCTGGGGGACTCCGTTCCGCACGAGGGAGACGGTCGGGAACGTCGGAGATTCGACGATCCCGATCTGCTCCATCTTGAGCGTGTCGATGAGGAAGTTCGCGACGATCGAGCTGACGAGCCCCACCGAGGGGAACCCGTCGATGACGATCGCGCCTTCGACGTCGACCCGCTTGACCTCGTAGATGCGGACCTCGTCCGCGGCCATCCGCTGGGTCACAGCGACCTCTCGACGATCTGGCCGAGCTCCTTCGAGATCATGTCGACCAGATCGTGCGTGAGCGCCCGTCGGATCTCGGGCGGCAGCGCGGAGAGGCCGAGCCGGGCGGTCGCCGTGCCGATCCGGACCATCGCCGCGTACTCGTTCGCCCGGGCCGCGAGGAGGTCACGGACCGCGTCGCGCAACGCCTGCGCGAGCTTCGGGTCGTCATGGAGCGTCTTCTCTAGGTGCCGGCGGATCTCGTCCTTGACGATGTCGCGGGTCGCCTCGCGGACGATCTCTTCGGGGCGAAGGAGGTCGCGGGTGCTGCGCAGGAGCACGTCGAACGGCTCGCCGGCCGACCCCTCGTCGCCCATCGGTCGCGGGAGCCGAGGCCGCACCATAAGGGTTTGGTCCGAGGCGCCGGCCGCCGGTGCGGAGCATGCCGCGCGCGCGGAAGTGCGCCGACGAATCAGAAGGGCTTATCGTTCCGTCGGCCTCGGCGCCCCCGGTGGGCCGGTAGATCAGCGGAAGATCGCTACCTTGGCAAGGTAGAGGTCGCGAGTTCAAACGGCCGCGGAGCGACCCTCTCGGTCGGAGACTCTCGCCCGGTCCACTCCCGTGCCGGCCGGGTCCGGTCGGCAGATGTCGAAAGCACCCACCGACAGGAAGCACACCGATTTATAGCGCCGCAGACTCGTTCCCGCCCGTGGAGGCCGAGATCCGCGAGAAGATCGCGGGCGAGGTCGTTCTCTCCCCGCACCCGGGGCGCACGCTGCGCAAGTGGCGGGAGGACTTCGGCATCTCGCAGCGCGATCTCGCGAAGCACCTGTCCACGGTGCCGTCCGTGATCAGCGACTACGAGTCCGAGCGGCGCATGAACCCCGGCGCCGGCTTCATCCGCAAGTACGTCGGCGGTCTCGTCACGCTCGACACGGAGCACGGGGGTCGCGTGGGGCAGCGTCTCGGACTGCGCCCGCACTCGGACGGCATTCTCGGCATGAGCGAGTTCGCGGTCGCGATCCCGCTCAAGTCGCTCGCCGACGCGCTCGACGCGCGGCCCGTCAGCCGGGTCGACCTGCACCGGGACGTGCACGGCTTCACCGTCCTGGACGCCCCGCGGGCGATCCTGTCGATCGACGCCGCGCACTTCGTGGAAGTGTACGGGTGGTCCACGCAACGGGCGCTGATCTTCTCGAACGTCAAGTACGGGCGATCCCCGATGGTCGCGATCCGGGCCCACCCGCTCAAGCCCGCCGCGGTCTTCTTCTCGAACCCCGGGCGCGTCGACCCGCTCGCGGTCCGGCTCTCGGAGGTCGAGAACATCCCCCTCCTCACGACGGCGCTCACCGCGCCGGCGGTGCTCGAGAAGCTCGAGGAGCTGTGAACGGAGGAATACCGTGAAGGCAGGGATCGTCAGTTACGGCGCATACGTACCGAGGTACCGCATCACGCCGGCCGAGATCGGCCGGGTCTGGGGAACGGACGGGGCGAGCACGGGAGAGTCGCTGAACGTTCGTCGCAAGAGCGTCCCGGCCCCGGACGAGGACACGATCACGATCTCGACCGAGGCGCTGCGCGCGGCGCTCGTGCGCGGTGCGATCGACCCCCAGCAGATCGGGGCGCTGTACGTCGGCTCCGAGTCGCATCCGTACGCCGTGAAGCCGACGGCGACGGTGGTCGCGCAGGCGGTCGGCGCGACGCCCAACCTGACCGCCGCGGACTTCGAGTTCGCGTGCAAGGCCGGCACCGCGGCGATCCAGACGTGCCTCGGGCTGGTCGGCGCCGAGATGATCCGCTACGGGGTCGCGATCGGGACCGACACCTCCCAGGGGGCGCCGGGCGACGCGCTCGAGTACTCCGCGAGCGCCGGTGGGGCGGCGTTCGTCGTCGGGCGCGAGCGCGTCATCTGCCGGGTCAACGGCACCCTCTCCTACACGACCGACACGCCGGATTTCTGGCGACGCGAGGGCCAACGGTACCCGAGCCATTCTGGCCGGTTCACCGGGGAGCCCGCGTACTTCCGGCACGTCACGGAGTGCGCCCATCGGATGATGGAGAGCGCCGGAACGACCGCCGAGTCGTACCGGCATGTCGTCTTCCACCAGCCGAACGGGAAGTTCCCGCAGCGGGTGGGAAAGCAGCTCGGCTTCTCGGAGGCCCAGATGCGCTACGGGCTCGTGACGCCGCACATCGGCAACACCTACTCGGGCGCGGCGTTGATCGGCCTCGCCAACGTCCTCGACCACGCCGGACCCGGGGAGCGGATCCTCGTGGTCGGGTACGGCTCCGGGGCCGGTTCGGACGCGTTCGACCTCGAGACGACCGACGAGCTGCCCGCGTTCGACAAGAGCTTCGGCCGGCCGGTGCAGTGGTACCTGGACGGGGGCGTCGAGATCCCGTACGCGGTCTACGCGAAGTTCCGGGGCAAGATCCACATGGGAGGGGGGTAGCCGATGCGGGACGTCGCGGTGCTCGGCATCGGACAGACGAAGTTCGGCGAGCTGTGGGACCGTTCGTTCCGGGAGATCGGCATCGAGGCCGGCCTCCAGTCGCTCGTCGACGCGAAGCTCTCCTCCGGGGATCTCGGCGGCCTCTTCCTCGGCAACATGGCGAGTGGCTCGCTGCTCGAGCAGGAGCATATCGCCCCGCTGATTCTCGATTACGCCGGACTCGCCGGCCGTCACCTGCCCGCGGTGCGCGTCGAGGGCGGAGGGGCCTCCGGAGCGCTCGCCCTGCACCAGGGGTACCTCGCCGTGGCGAGCGGCCTCTACGACTACGTCGTCGTCGGCGGGGCCGAGAAGCTCACCGACGTGCCGGACGCGACCGCGAGCCAGATCTCGAGCGCGGCCGCGGACCACGAGTGGGAGATCGTCTTCGGGGCGACGCTGCCCGCCCTGTGGGCGCTCGTCGCGCGCCGCCACATGCATCTGCACGGAACGACCCGCGAGCAGCTCGCCCGGGTCGCGGTGCACGCCCACGAGATGGGGTCGAAGAATCCCAACGCGCACTACCGCAACAAGATCTCGCTCGCCCAGGTGCTCGACGCCGGACCGGTGGCGGAACCGCTCGGCGTTTTCGATTGCGCGCCCCTGTCCGACGGGGCGGCGGCGGTCGTTCTCGGACCGCTCGAGACCGCGCGCAAGCACACCGACACCCCGATCCGGATCGCCGCGAGCCAGGTCGCCTGCGACACGATGGCGCTCCAGCACCGGGCCGAGGTGACGAGCGTCGGCGCGACGGTCGCGGCCGCCGAGCAGGCGTTCCGCCGGGCCCGTCGGGCCCCCGCGGACGTCCAGGTCGCCGAGATCGATGACTCCTACACCATCGCGGCCCTCGTCGGGCTCGAGGATCTTGGATTCGTCGAGCGCGGGACCGCCGGCCCGGAGTTCGCCTCGGGCCGGTTCGGCCCGGGGGGGAAGACCGTCCTGAACCCGTCCGGGGGACTCAAGGCGCAGGGCCGGCCGTTCGGCGCCGTTGGCGTCGCGCAGGTCGTGGAGATCGTCCGACAGCTGCGCGGCGAAGCGAAGGACCGCCAGGTGCCGGGGGCGACGGTCGGACTTGCCCACGACCTGGGGGGTACCGGGGCGACCGCGGTCGTCCATCTGCTCGAGAGGGCGAACTAGGGAGGGTCGATGTCGATCGCACGTTTCTGGCGCGAGACGCCCCGCCGCTACAACCTCGGCGGATCGAAGTGCACGAACTGCGGCACGGTCTACTTTCCGCCCCGGGCGGTCTGCCCCGCCTGCACGCACCACCGCCAGTCGATCGAAAAGATGATTCCGTTCCCCCTCACCGGCGAGGGCGAGGTGATGTCGTTCACCGTCATCCACGACGCGGCGGAGGGGTTCGAGATGCAGGTGCCGTACGTCCTCGCCCTCGTGAAGACGCCCGAGGGGCCGGTGCTGACCGGCCAGGTCGTCGACGTCGACCCGGCCGAGGTCGCGATCGGACTCCGGGTCCGGGCGACGTTCCGCAAGCTGCGCGAGGAAGGGAAGGCCGGGGTCATCCACTACGGCTACAAGTTCTCCCCGGCGGAGGACCCGGACGACGACCGGCCGGCGCGGGGCCAGGACGCTCCCGTCCGCGCCGACGCCGCGGTCCGGGACCGGGCCGCCGCGTGAGCGCGTCGAACGAGGGGGACGGAGCCCCTCCGACGGACTCGGACCCGCCGGCGGACGAGGAGTACGCGCGGGCGTACGCGGCGGGCTACGAGGACGGAGCCCGCAACGCGCTGCGCGAGGTCGTCCAGCACGCCGCGCGCGGCCACACCCCCCAGGAGATCCGGATGCTCGCGGAGGGGCGGCTCGTCCGCCTCCCCGAGGAGGTCGAGACGAAGCGCAAGGGGCTGCTCGCCCCGCCCCGGCGCACCGCGTGGAACGCGATCCTCCGGCCCGTCCCGCCGACCCCGACCCGCGCCTGGACCGTCCCGGTCGGGAGCGCGAGGCCGACGCTCCGCCCGATGCCCGGCCAGGGGATCCTGGTGCGGGAGGAGCGGCCGGCCCGCGCCCTCGAGCTGTTGCGGTCGAGCGTCGCCTCGTTCCCCCGGCTGGTCATCGTATCGACCCATCCTCCCGAAGTGCCCGGAGTCTCCCCGGACCGCCGGGTCGACATCTCCCCCCGGGGCGCGGTGGCGCCCGACGGCTCGGTCCGCCCGGTGGGCCTCTCCGAGCTCGGGGGCCGTCTGAAGGGTCCGACGGAAGCCCCGGGCGGCGCGTTGGTGTATCTCGACGCGCTCGAGTACTACGTAGGAGAGGAGGGGGCCGAGACGACGCTCCGGGCGGTCCACTGGCTCCTCGGACAGATGCAATCGACCCGGTCGTCCCTGATCGTGTCGTGCAACACCCGCTCGATGGACCCGACGAACGGCGTCCGGCTCGAGCGGGCGTTCCCGACGACCGTCTAGGCGGCGGCCGCTCCTCCACCCATAAGCATACCAACCCGGGCGCCGGAGCCGGTGCGACCGATGGAGATCGCGTTCTTCACGGACTCCTACGACCCGATGCACGACGGGGTCGCCGCGGTGACGGGCGGACTCGCCCGGACCATCGCGCGGCTCGGCCACACCGTGCGGGTCTTCACGTCGGACACGAAGGTCGGGGCGCCGTCCCGCGAGGAGGTCGTCGGAGGCGTCACCGTGCGACGGGTGAGGTCCGTGCCGGTGCCGCTGTACGGGCAGTACCGCTGGCCGGTGTTCCCGTTCTCCCTCATCCGGCAGACCCACGGCGTGCGCGACGCCGACGTCGTCCACCTGCACACCCCGGGCCCGATCGGCAGCATGGGGTTCCTCTCGTCCCGCCGGTACCATCGGCCGCTCGTCGGGACGTTCCACACGAACATCCGGGAGATGCGGGAGAGCGTCCCGCAGAAGTTCCTGGTGCCGACGTTCTTCCGGATCGCCTGGTGGTACAACCTCGGGACGTACTGGCGCTGCGACCTCGCCACCGCGCCGTCGGCCGCCGCCCGGGACGCGCTGCTCGCCGCGTCGCGCAAGCCGTTCCGCCGTCCGGTGGAGGTCGTCCCGAACGGGATCGACGCCGACCGGTTCCGGCCGGACGAGCGCGTCCCGGACTGGCGGACCCGATGCGGGCTGCCGGCCGGCCCGCTGCTCACGTACCTCGGGCGGCTGACGGTCGACAAGGGGGTCCACCGGTTCCTCGATGCCGTCGCGGCCGTCGCCCGGACCGAGGAGATCGGGGCGATCGTCGGGGGCACCGGCCCCGAGGAGCTCGCCGTCCGGCAACGGATCGCCGACGACCCCGCCCTCGCGGATCGCGTGCGGTACGTCGGCCCCGTCGCTGAATCGGAAAAGGCGGCGCTCCTGGGCCAGACCGACCTGTTCGTGCTCCCCTCGACCAGCGACACCTCGAGCGTGGCGCTCCTCGAGGCGATGGCCTGCGGGGCGACGGTCGTGGCGCCGGCCAGCGGAGGCGCCGCCGAGGTCGTGGAGGACGGACGCACCGGTCGACGGGTGAACGTCGTCGACCCGGAGTCTCTGGCGGCGACGCTCCGCGCGCTCGTGGCCGCTCCGGACGAACGACGGCGCCTGTCGGCCGAGGCGAGCCGCTGGGCCCGCGAGAACGCGTCGCTCGAGGCGATGGCCCGGCGCTTTATCACGCTCTACCGGATGGTTGAGGAGGAGCGCGCTGCCCGTGGAGACCGTACCGCTCAGTGACCTTGATGCGCTCGGCCGTCGCCTCGCCGGCGAGCGGTTCGACGAGTTCTCGGCGCGCGTGCTCGCCCGCGCCTACGAGGAGTTCGTCGCGCGGCGCAGCGTCCCGCTCGGCGGCCTGACCCTGACGGTGGACGGCAAGCCGTTCCCATCCTTCTACGCCGCGCTCGGGGACCCGGAGGCGCTGTTCACCGAGGGAGAGATCGGGGTGGTGGGGGCCCCGCCGGCCGGACCCCCCTGGGCGTACCTGACCCCGTTCGAGCGCATCGCGTTCCATCCGGACGGCGCGGCCGAGCTGTTCCCCCCGGGCGGCGGGCCCCCCCGGCGGGCCATCGCGCGCGTGCTGCTGCGCGAGCATTTCGTTCCCCGAAGCCGCGCGGAGGAGGACCGCGCCGCGGCCGGCGGCTCGCGCGTCCAGCTCCCCGCCCGGATCGGCACCCTCGCCCAGGGGATGATGATCTGCCGGGTCCAGCCGGTCCTCCCGTTCTCGGTCGCGATCCTCCTCTACCTCGCCGAGGAGCGCGCGCGCTTCGAGATCGACCTGGTCCGGCAGTCGATCGTCGCCGACCCGCGGGCCGGGCGCCTCGCGATCAGCCGGCGCGTCGCGCGGCCGTCTCGGGTCTCCTGGTCGCTCGACCGGATCATCGGCCGGGGGGATTCGTCGCTCCTCGCGACCCGCTGCCTCGAGGTCCTCGCCGAGTCGAACGGACTGTCGAGCGTCGAGCTGGCCCACGTCTTCGGCGGCGTGCGCGAGCTCGTCGACTCGGCGCTCCAGGGGCTCGTGCAACGTCAGTTGGTCGCGTTCGACCGGCGCACGGGGATCTACCGGGTCCGGCTCGAAGCGCTTCTCCCCGAGGGGGACGGGGGCGGAACGCCGGCCGACGCCCGCGACACGAGCGACCCGGCGCTGCGCACGAGCGTCCAGGAGCTCATCGCCGCGGCGGACGCGCGCTCGACGTGCCCGCTGTGCGGCCGACGCCGACCGGCGGGGCCGAGCTCGGTGCTCTGCGACGACTGTGCGGCGCTCGTCGGCGCCACCTGACGGAAGGGAACGGGCCTGTCGGGAGTCTCCGCCCCGGGGCGGCCCCCGGGACCTTTGAACCCGAGTATGCTGGCTTAGAAGGCCAGTACTTCGTCCAAGCTAAGCTACAGGCCCGGCCGGCCGACGCCCCCGGCGCCCCTTAATGGTTCGGTCGGAGCGCCCCCCCGGCGGACGGGCCGCCGAGGCGACGAGGTGGGCCAGACGGAGCGGCTCCGGCCAGAAGCCGCGCACTGTCGCCCGATGGACCAGCCGCACGGCGTCCGCCTGCGTGCACCCGCTCGCTGCGGCCCAGATCGGGAGGCCGGAGGTCGGGACGCGGAGGAGCCGGTGCTGGCGCAGCAGCGCGAGGCGCGCCCGGGCCGAGCGAGGGAACCACCGTACGAGGGCGGCGCGGATGCGGGCCGCGTCGGGCGGCCGTCGCGTGAGCGCGACGACCGGGAGGCCGACGGCCCGGCGGATGGCGTCCAGGTCGAGCACGTTGAATCCGCCGAGGACCGGACCGTCCAGCAGCACGGCCCGGATACCGCCGTCGGGGCGGAGGGAACGCACCAGCCGCACCACCCGACCGGTCCCGTCCGTTCCGTCCACGCGCACGCGGGAGAGGCGGACCGCCTCGACCCGGTCGGGCGCCGAGACGACGACCGCCGCGACCGGCGCGAAGCGGTCGCCCCGGGCGAACGCCCCGTCGTCGACGCCGACGAGGCGCGGGTGCGGCTTTCCGAGCGCCCGCCGCAACGCTAAGACCCCGCCCCGGCGTGGCGGGCCGCGATGGCCGGTCCGGGGCTGGCGCTGCGCTGTCCGTCGTGTGGGACCGAGCTGCGCGCGTTTCCGGCCCCCGCTCCGCCGACCCAGTGGTTTCCGTGCCCGCACTGCCGGTGGGCGGTCCCGGTGGTCGTCCCCCGGGACCCGCCGCCTCTGTACACCTGGGAAGTCCTCCCCGGCCTATATCCTGCGATGGACCGGCCCCGGGGCCCCCGGTGGCGGGTCGCCCCGGCGGTCGCGATCGCTCTGGCGGTCGTCGCGGTCGCCTCGGCGATCCTCGGGGGCGCCCTGGTCTACGAGGGGGTCGCGGCCACCGCGCCCGGATCCTACACGGTCTCGGGGGTCGCCGAGAAGGTGAGCGGTGGGTCCCTGTTCGCCGCCGCGTTCGCCGCGGTGACCCTGACGGAGAACGGGGGCGCGACGGTGAGCCAGACGGCCGACGCCCAGGGGCGGTTCTCGTTCCCCGACATCCCGAGCGGAGGGGTCGCGGTGAACGTCAGCACCACCGGATACGCGCCGACGACCGTCCACACGTTCGTCGACCCGATCTACAACGCGGGGGCCAACGGCATCACGGTGCTGCTGTACCCGAGCTCGGTCACGAACGGAACGGACGTGGCGCTCGCCCCGTTCCCGACCCTTGAAAGCTTCCTCGCGTCGATCGACGGAGCCGCGGCGCTCCTCGGGATCGCCGGGGTCGTCGCCGGCATCGCGGCGGTCGCCGCGTGGCGCCAGTCGTTCCGCACCGCCGGCGTGATCGGGGGCGGCGCGGGGGTTGCCGCCCCGGCGGCGCTCTACGTCCTCGGACTGTTCCCCGCGCTCCCGGTCGTGGCGGCCGGGACCGCGGTCGCGGCGGGGTTCGGCCTGTTCGCCCTCGGCCTCACGGCCGGAGAACTGTATCGGGTCGGAGCGGCGGCGGGTCCGGCCTAGGACGAGAGGCCGGCGCGCGGCACGGCGGGCCCGTCCGGTTCGGGGAGCGGGCGCCGGTTCCGGAACCCTCCCGTGAGCGTATGGTAGAAGCCGACCGACGGCTCGTCGCGTCGCCAGCAGAGGAACACCATCTCCCCTCCTTCGATCGCGTAGAAGTCGACGAGCCCCGTGTCGATCGCCTTCACCTCGATCCCTTCGGACTTCAGCGACTCGATCGACTCGTCGAGTCGGCGGGAGAGGTTCTTCCACTCCGCCTCGAGGCGCTCCTTCAAGTGGTGGTCGGCGTGGTCGGCCGCGTCGAGCTCCGTCCCCCAGAAGGCGGTGAGGCGCCGCAGCTCGGCGTGCACCTCGCTCAACCGGGTCGCCCACTCGCGGAGCTTGTCGAGCAGCTCGCCGAGCGCGGGGATCCGGGCGTTCGCCTCCTCCACGCTCCACGTGCGGGGCGGCGCCGTCGCCGCCGGCGGGTCCGACCGCATGTCCCGGCTCATGCGATGCTCGGGCTAGACATGCCCCGCCTCCTATTTACGCCCCGCCGCACGAGCAGGTAACCGACCGGCCGGGTTCCGATGCCTCGACGTCTCTGGCGCGCGGCCCCGCGGGCCGCCAACCGTTAAGGTCGAAACCCCTCTGGCGCGGGCGGGGAGCGCAGTGCAGGCGGTCGTCAAGTCGCGGCGGGCGCCCGGCGGCGACGTCGTCACCGTACCCGAGCCGGCGCCGCGCGACCGCGAGGTCCTGATCCGGGTGCTCGCGTCGTCCGTCTGCGGCACCGACCTGCACATCTGGCAGTGGAATCCGTGGGCGGAGTCGCACCTGCGACGGATCCCGCTCATCATCGGACACGAGGTGTGCGGCGAGGTCGTGCGCCTGGGGCCGGGTGTGAAGGGCCTCGCGGTCGGCGACCGGGTCTCCGCCGAGACCCACATCGTCGACGGGACGTGCTACCAGTGCCGCACGGGCCGCATGCACATCTGCGAGAAGGTCGAGGTGCTGGGCGTCGATCGAGACGGCGTCTTCGCGGAGTACGCGGTGCTGCCGGAGCTGAACGCCTGGAAGAACGACCCGAGCCTGGACCCGGCGATCGCCGCCGTGCAGGAGCCGCTCGGCAACGCGATGCACTCCCTGCTCCCCGAATCGAGCGACGAGGACGGTGTCGCGGGCAAGGACGTGCTGATCACCGGGTGCGGCCCGATCGGGCTCATGGCCGTGGCCGCCGCGAAGACCCTCGGCGCCGGAACGGTCGTGGCGGTCGAGGTGAATCCGATGCGGGCCGAGCTCGCCCGGTCGCTCGGGGCGGACCTCGTGCTGCGGCCGGGGGCGGACGGCGACGACTTCGCGGCCCGCGTGCGCGAGGCGACCGGCGGCCACGGGGTCGACGTCGCGCTCGAGATGTCCGGTCACCCGGCGTCGCTCCGGCTCGTCTTCGACGCGCTGCGACCGGGCGGGCGCGTCTCCCTGCTCGGACTCTTCGACCGGCCGGCCACCCTCGACTTCGACACGGCGGTCGTGTTCAAGGCGGCGCGGATCCACGGGATCTTCGGGCGCCGGATGTTCGAGACGTGGTATCAGGTCAAGGGCCTGCTCGCGCGACCGGCGTTCCGCGAGAAGGTCGCCCGCGTCATCACGCACCGCGTGCCGATCCCCGAGATCGCCCGCGCGATGGAGCTGATCGAGTCCGGGCAGGCGGCGAAGGTGTCGCTGGAGGCGAAGTGGTGACGGCCGCGCGCGACCCGACCGGGTTCCTCGCGACCGAGATGCGCGAGCTCGTCGACGCCGACCTCGACTGGAAGCTGCACGTCCTTTCGGGGCCGAGCACCCCCTGGTGCACCGTCGACGGAAAGAAGGTGCTGATGTTCTGCTCGAACAACTACCTCGGTCTCTCCAACCATCCGCGGCTGAAGGAGGCCGCGACCACGGCGGTCCGCACGCACGGCGCCGGGTCGGGGTCGGTCCGCCCGATCGCGGGAACGATGGACCTGCACGCCGAGCTCGAGCGCCGGCTCGCCCGCTTCAAGGGCGCCGAGGCGTCCCTCGTCTACCAGAGCGGCTACGCGACGAACTCCGGACTGATCCCCCAGCTGGTCGGGGACGGGGACCTGGTCGTCAGCGACGAGCTGAACCACGGCAGCATCATCGACGGCGTTCGCCTCTCGCGCGCGGAGCGGGCGGTCTACCGCCACGCCGACCCCGCCGACCTCGAACGGGTGCTCGGCGAGGCGGAGCGCCACGCCCCGGCCTACCGCCGCATCCTCGTCGTCACCGACGGCGTCTTCTCCATGGACGGCGACATCGCCCCGCTCGACCGGATCGCCGCGATCGCGCACGACCACGGGGCGATGGTCTACGTCGACGACGCGCACGGGGAGGGCGTGCTCGGCGAGGGCGGCCGGGGGATCGTCTCCCACTTCCATCTCGGACGCGACCGGGTCCATATCGAGATGGGCACCTTCTCGAAGGCGTTCGGCGTCGTGGGCGGGCACATCTCGGGGTCGGAGGAGCTGCGCCGGTTCGCGTTCAACCGCTCGCGCACCTGGCTGCTCTCCGGCTCGCATCCGCCGGCGGTCGCGGCCGCGTGCCTCGCGGCGATCGACGTCCTCGAGCAGGAGCCCGAGCACGTGGTCCGGCTCTGGAGCCACACGCGCCGGTTCAAGGCGGCGATGCAGGCGCTCGGCTTCGACACGGGCCACAGCGCGACGCCGATCACCCCGGTCATCGTCGGCGACAGCGCCGTCGCGAAGAAGATGAGCGCCCGGCTCTTCGAGCTCGGCGTCTTCGCGCTCCCGATCGTCTATCCGATGGTCGCGAAGGGGAAGGCGCGGATCCGCACGATCATGAACGCCGCGCTCACCGAGGAGGACGTGGCGACCGCGATCGGCGCGTTCGAGAAGACCGGCCGCGAGCTCGGGCTCCTCTAGCGTCGCCTCGCTCTACGCGCGCGTTCGGTGGGCCGACCCACAGTTACGCACGGTCCGGACCGACTTTCTCTCGATGAACGACGTTTTTCCGCGAGCGCTTATATAGGGTACGCAACTCCCCCGTCCCCCGCAGAGGGGACCCATCGTCAATGGCACGACGTCATCGTCCGAGGCGAGGCTCGCTCGCATTCTCCCCGCGATCCCGGGCCGTCCGGCCCGTGCCGCGGATCCGTTCCTGGCCCCCCGGGCCGAAGCAACCCGCGATCGAAGGGTTCGCGGGCTTCAAGGTCGGCATGACGCACGCGTTCATCGTCGACTACCGAAAGCGCTCCACGACCGCCGGCCAGGAGGTCTCGGTGCCCGTGACGGTCGTCGAGGTCCCGCCGATCCGCGTCGCCGCGGCTCGCCTGTACGCGCGCAACCCGTACGGGTCGCGCGTCGTCGCCGAGGTCTGGGCCCCGGAGTTCTCCGCCGATCTTCCGCGCCGCATCCCCGCGCACGCCCCGGGCACGGCGGACGACCTCGCCGCCTTCGGCGGCCGCGCCGCGGACGAGGTTCGCCTGGTCGTGCACACGCAGCCCGCGCTCATCACCGGCACGTCCTCCAAGACCCCGACGCTCTTCGAGGTCCGGGTCTCGGGCGAGAAGTTCGACGAGCGTCGCGCCTTCGCCCTCGCGCAGCTCGGCAAGGAGCTCTCGGTCGAGGACCTCACCAAGGAAGGGGAGTTCGTCGACGTCATCGGCGTCACGAAGGGGTTCGGGTTCCAGGGCCATATCCAGCGCTGGGGCGTGAAGCTCCAGCCGCGCAAGAACTCGAAGCACCGGCGGATGATCGGGACGCTCGGGCCGCACAACCCGAGCTTCGTCAGCTACCGGATCCCGCAGGCGGGGCAGCAGGGATACCACCGCCGCACGCAGTTCAACATGCGCGTCCTGCGCGTCGTCCGCGACCCGCGCAAGGATCTCATCACGCCGGCGGGAGGGTTCCCGCATTACGGCGAGGTCCGGAGCGCCTGCCTCATCCTGCACGGCTCGCTGCCCGGACCGGCGAAGCGACTCCTCCGCTTCCGCGCCCCGCTTCGGAGCCGCGTCACCTCCGTCGAGAAGGTCGATATCCGCTACCTGAGCACCCACTCGAAGCAGGGGGCGTGATGCCGAACGCGCCGGCCCCCGAACCCGCGACGCCGGCGCACGACGCCGCGACGCCGCACCACCGCGTCCACTTCCTCTCGGTCGACGGGAAGCAGCAGGCGACCGTGCGCCTTCCGCTCGCGTTCTCCACCCCGGTGCGCCCGGACCTGATCCAGCGCGCCGTCGTCGCGGCCCAGACCCATCGCCGCCAGGCGTACGGGACGAGCCCGACCGGCGGGATGCGCCACTCGGTCCAGTGGTCCGGCAAGGGGAAGGGCGTCGCGCGCACGCCGCGCCTGATGGACTCGATGCGCGGGGCGCAGTCCCCGAACACCGTCGGCGGCCGGGCCGCCCACCCGCCGCGGACCGACCGGATCTGGGCGAAGAAGATCAACCGGAAGGAGCGGCGCCTGGCGTTCGCCTCCGCCCTCGCCGCGACGCGCGAGACGCGCCTCGCGGAGGCGCGCGGGCACGACGTCCCGTCGGGGCTCGCGCTCCCGGTGATCGTCGACAATCCGCTCGAGGAGATCCGCACCGCCGGGGCGGCGCGCGAGTTCCTCGAGAAGCTGCATCTCTGGGCGGACGTCGAGCGCTCGCGCTCGGGCGTCCACCTGAAGGCGTCGGGCCGGGCCCGCCGTCGGGGCCGGGTCCGCCGCACCCCGCGCAGCGTCCTCGTCGTCACGAGCTCCGCCGGCCGCGCGCGGGGCTTCGCGAACCTCTCGGGCGTCGACGTGGTGCCCGTCCTCCGCCTCGCGACCGAGGACCTCGCCCCCGGCGGGGTTCCCGGGCGGCTGACCCTCTTCTCGCGGGCCGCGGTCGAGAGCCTGCGCTCGCGCCTCGGCGAGGAGGCGGTCGCCGGATGACGACGATGCGCCACCGCGTGATCCTCCACGCGTACGTCACCGAGAAGTCGATGGACGAGATGGAACGCCAGAACAAGCTCGAGTTCGTCGTCGACTCGCGCGCGAACCGGGCCGAGATCCGGCGCGCCGTCGAGGAGACCTACCAGTGCAAGGTCGCGAAGGTCACCGTCAAGATCGTCCAGTCGGGCAAGATCGCGACGGTCCGCTTCGCGAAGGAGTACTCGGCCGAGGATATCGGCGGCCGGGCGGGGGTCTTCTGATGGGAAAGCGCATCATCTCCCGCCGCCGCGGCTCCGGCACCCCGACGTACCGGTCGCCGAGCCACCGGCACCACGGCGCGATCGTCCATCCGTCCCCGTCGCTCGTCGGCGAGGCCCGGGTCGAGACGATCCTGCCGGCGCCCGGGCGCACCGCGCCCGTGGCCACCGTCATCTCCGCGGGCGGCGAGCGGACCCGGATCCTCGCCTCGGCCGGCCTCGCCACCGGAGACACCGTCGCCTTCCAGGAAGGGAAGGTCGACCGCGGCTCGATCCTTCCGCTCGGGCTGATCCCCGACGGGACGCTCGTCTCCAACCTCGAGGTGAAGCCGTTCGACGGGGGCCGGCTCGTCCGGTCCGCCGGCGCGAGCGCGCTCGTCACCGCCCACACCGGCTCCGAGGTGACCGTCCAGCTCCCCAGCGGGGCGTTCAAGATCTTCCTCGCCACCTGCCGCGCCCAGGTCGGGGCCGTCGGCGGCGGGGGCCGGCTCGAGCGGCCGATCATCAAGGCCGGGAAGAAGTTCTGGGCGACCCGCTCGCTCGCCCGCGCCTACGTGAAGGTGCGCGGCGTGGCGATGAACCCCGTCAACCATCCGTTCGGCGGCGGCGCCCACCAGCACGTCGGCCGACCGAGCACGGTCTCGGCCGGTACGTGGCCGGGCGCGAAGGTCGGTCGGTTCTCCCGCTCCAACCGCAACAAGCGCCGGACCCGCGACCGCAAGCGCGGCGGAGGGAGCTAGCGATGGCGAAGGCGAAGCGCACCAAGCGGGTGGAGGCGCGCCGCAAGCGCGAGTTCACCTACCGCGGGAAGACCCTCGAGGGCCTGCGCGCGATGAGCCTCCCCGAGCTCGCGACGATCCTGAGCGCCCGCGCGCGCCGGTCGATCCGCCGCGGCTTCAACACCGAGACGACCCGGTTCTTCGAGCGGATGCGCGAGTCGGACCCCGCGAAGCCGGTACGGACGCACTGCCGGGACGCCCTCGTGCTCCCCGAGCACGTCGGCCGGCGGGTCGCCATCCACACGGGCAAGGAGTTCAAGGAGATCGAGGTCCGGCCCGAGATGATCGGCCACTACTACGGCGAGTTCGCGCTCACCCGGCGGTTCGAGAAGCACTCGGGGCCCGGCGTCGGCGCCACGCGCTCGTCGAAGTTCATGCCGCTCAAGTGAGGAGAGGGAAGGAACGATGCGGGGCTACACCTACCGGGACGAACCGGGCGTCAACGTCGCCCGCGCCCGCGGCATCGAGATCCCGATCTCCCCGAAGAAGACGTACGAGGTGCTGAACGCGATCCGGGGAATGCCGGTCGCCCGCGCCCGGGCCCTCCTCGAGGAGGTCACCGAACTGCGCCGCGCCGTGCCGTTCCGGCGGTACAACCAGGAGACGGCCCACAAGCGCGGGATCGGCCCGGGGCGCTACCCGCAGAAGGTCGCCGCGCAGGTCCTCAAGATCCTCACGAACGCGCAGGAGAACGCCGAGTACGAGGGGCTCGACGCGGACCGGCTGTTCGTCAAGGTCGCGGCGAGCGCCCGCGGCCGCGTCCGCAAGGCGTCGATGCCGCGCGCCCACGGGCGCGCGACCCCGTGGAACGAACAGACCACCCATATCGAGATCGTGCTGGGCGAATCGAAGGAGGCGCTGTGAGCGCCGAACGCCGCGTCATCCAGGAGTCGACGCGCCGGGTCCTCCTGAAGGACTTCCTGGTGCGCGAGAGCGCCCGGGCCGGCTTCGGGGGCCTCGACATCACCCGCACGCCCATGGGCACGCGCGTCACGCTCATCTGCGAGCGGCCGGGGATCCTGATCGGTCACCGCGGCGAACTGATCAAGCGGCTCACGGACGACATCCACGCCCGGTTCCAGCTCGACAACCCCCAGATCGAGGTCCAGGAGGAGCGCCAGCCGAGCCTCAACGCCCAGCTGATGAGCGCGAAGCTCGCCTCGACGCTCGAACGCGGCTGGCATTTCCGCCGCGCGGGCCACTCGACCGTCCGCCGGATCATGGAGTCCGGCGCCCGGGGCTGCCAGGTGATCCTCTCGGGGAAGCTGACCGGCGAGCGGCACCGGACGGAGCGGTTCAAGGCCGGGATGATCAAGTACTGCGGCGAGGCGGTCCACCTGTGGATGGACAAGGGGTTCTCGCAGGCGCGCCTCAAGCCCGGCGTCATCGGGGTCAACGTCTGGATCATGCGCTCGACCGCGAAGCTCCCGGACGAGATCGTGGTGAAGGGCGCCGACCTCCCCCCGAAGACGGCGCCGGTCGAACTGCCGCCCGTCGAGGAGCCGGGCGCGGTTCCGGTCCCCCTCGCCGCGGGCGCCCCCGACCTCCCCGAGGTGCCGCTGTGACGCTGCTCCGCATGAAGGAGCTGCGCGAGCTCACGGACGAGGACCTTCGGCGCCGCATCGCGGACGCGGAGAACGATCTGCTGCGCGAGCGCGGCGTGGCGGCCATGGGCGGCGCTCCGCCGAGCCCGGGCCGGATGCGGGCGCTCCGCACGAACGTCGCGCGCGCCCTGACCGTGCTCACCGAACGGGCGATCGCCCCACGGGAGGGGGACCGCCGCGGGGGGGCGTCTCGGTGATCCGATGCCGAAGGAACCCGCCGCACCGCACGCGCCGTCCCGCGCCGAGGCGGAAGCGCTCGCCGGCGAGCTGATCGGCGCCTCGGTGCTCCTGCCGGCGTCGCCGGCCCGCGCCCGACCGGTCGCGGGCACCATCGTCGACGAATCGCTCTCCACGTTCACGGTCCGCGCCGCCGGACGGCGCCGGACGATCGTCGTGCCGAAGCCGGGCCTCGAGGGGACGATCGTCCTCCCCGGCGGCGAGTTACCCTTAAGAGGCGACGGCCTTCGCGTGCGTCCCGAGGACCGAACGAAGCGGCTGTTGGCCGGCGGCCCCCGGAGATTCCGATGACGCCGACCCGCAAGTCCGCTGCGCCCCGGGCCCGGGACATCGGTCTCGACGTCCGCGCGCCGAAGGCGCGTTGCGACGACCGCCACTGCCCGTTCCACGGACGCCTTCCGCTGCGCGGCCAGCTGATCGAAGGGACCGTCGTCTCGACGGCGATGCAGCGGACCGCCGTGATCGAGCGCACGCTGCTGCACTTCGTCCCGAAGTACGAGCGCTACGAGAAGCGCCGCCGGCGCTACCTCGCCCACGCGCCGCCGTGCCTCAACGTCCCGGTCGGCCACCGCGTCCGGATCGCCGAGACGCGGCCGCTCTCGAAGCTCGTCTCGTTCTGCATCGTCGCCGACCTCGGCGAGGCGGCCCGGCGGGTCCGCGGCGAAGAGGCGGCGGGCGTCGAGCCGACCCCCCCGGCGGAGGAGAGCGCATGAAGGGCCTCGCCGGCCGCCGCAGCCGCGGTCTCCCGAAGGGAGCGCGCCTGGACTGCGTCGACAACACCGGGGCGAAGGTCGTGGAGATCATCGCCGTGCGGAACTGGCACGGCACGCACCGGCGCTACCCGCGGGCCGGCGTCGCCGACCTCGTGATCGTCTCCGTGAAGAAGGGGACCCCCGAGATGCGTCGCCAGGTGCTGCACGCGGTGATCGTCCGGGCGCGCGTTCCGATGCGCCGCCCCGACGGCACGCGCCTCCAGTTCGAGGACAACGCCGCCGTGATCACGACCGAGACGGGCGAGATCAAGGGCTCGCAGATCAAGGGGCCGGTCGCGAAGGAGGCGGCCGAGCGATGGCCGCGGATCGCCGCCGCGTCGTCGATCATCCTGTAGGGAGACGTCCATGCGGTCCTCCCCCCACTCCCCGAGGCGCCAGCGGCGCGCGCTCTACACCGCGGACACGTTCGAGCGGCGCAAGCGGATGACCGTCCCGCTCTCCCGGCAGCTCCGCACGCGGTTCAAGACGCGCTCGGCCCCCGTCCGCAAGGGCGACACCGTCCGCGTCCGCTCCGGCAGCTACAAGGGCCGGGAGGAGCGCGTCGCGAAGGTCGACCGTCGCGGCTACTCGGTCACGCTCGACAACGTCACCCTAAAGACGGCGGGCGAGAAGCTGAAGCCGCTCCCGCTCCGCCCGTCCCACCTCGTGATCACCCGGTTGAACCTCGCCGACCCGTGGCGTCGCCGCGCGCTGCGCGTGCGCGACGAGGACGTCACGCCGGAGGAGCTCGGGGAGTCGCCGGCCGCGCCCGAGGAGACCGCGACCCCCGTCTCCGCCCCCGCGGAGCCCGCGCCGCCCGAGACGCCCGGCGCGCCCGCGGAAGACGACCCGGTCGTCCCCGGGGCCCCGCCGACGCCGAAGCGCCGGACCCGCGCGCCGCGCGCGGAGGAGCCGGAATGACGTTCCGTCTGAAGCGCCGCGCCGCCCCGCGCAGCTGGACCGTCCCCCGCAAGGGGACGAAGTGGATCAAGCGGCCGAGCCCCGGCCCGCACGCCCAGGACCGGTCGATCCCGCTGCTCCTCGTCCTCCGCGACCTGCGGCGCATCGTCACCAGCGCCCGCGAGGCGCGGATCCTGGTGGGCAGCGGCGCCGTCCGCGTCGACGGCCAGGTGATCGACGACCTCTCCCGGGGGATCGGTCTCATGGACACGGTCTCGTTCGCGAAGCCGCTCGACCAGCACTTCCGCATGCTCCACGACCGGCGCGGGAAGCTCGTCCTCGTGCCGATCCCGTCGACCGAGGCGGCGGTGAAGATCGGACGGGTCCGCTTCAAGCACGCCGTGCGGGGCGGGAAGGTCGAGGTGACGCTGCACGACGGGCGCAACTTCGTGGTCGCGGCCTCCACGCCGTACCACGTCGGCGATTCCGTCAAGATCTCGCTCCCCGGCCAGAAGGTCGTCGAGCACTTCGCGCTCAAGCCGGGGGTGCTCGCCTTCGTCGCGGGCGGCTCGCACGTCGGCGAGCTGGCGCGCGTGGAGAAGGTCGAGGTCCGCAACTCCTCGCAGCCGAACCTCGTCCACTTCAAGGAAGGGTTCTCGACGATCAAGGAGTACGTCTTCGTCGTCGGCGAGACGACCCCCGCGGTCACGATCGCCGAAGGGGTGGACCGGTGAGCGCCCCGTCGACGGCCGCCGCCCCCGGCGCGGCGCCGGTCGCCAACCCGCACCGCGCGCTGCGCGTCATCAAGGTCGTCGTCAACGCGGGCGTCGGCGAGTCGGGGGAGGCGCGCACGAAGGCCGAGCGCGTGCTCCAGATGGTGACGCACCAGAAGCCCGTGCCGACCCGATCGCACTCCACGAACCGGGACTTCGGGATCCGCAAGGGCCAGGAGATCGGCGCGAAGGTGACGCTGCGCGGGGCGAGCGCGAACGACTTCCTCTCCCGCGCGTTCGAAGCGCGCGACCGGCAGCTCGACGGAGCGTCGATCGACCGGAACGGGAACTTCTCGTTCGGGATCGCCGACTACACCGACTTTGCCGGTCTCAAGTACGACCCCCAGATCGGGATCCACGGGATGGACGTCGCGGTCGAGGTCGGCCGCGCCGGCTACCGGATCCGCAACCGGCGCCTCATGAGCCGGCCGCTCCCCCGTTCCCTTCGCTCGACCCGGGACGAGACCCGGGCGTTCCTCGCGGGCACGTTCCAGGTGAACGTGCTGGAGTGAGCCGCCGTGAAGCCCAAGAAGCAGTTCGGACGGAAGGAAGGCTGCCTGCGCTGCGACCGCAAGCGCGGGATCGTCCGCCGCTACGGGCTCCACCTCTGCCGTCAGTGCTTCCGCGAGGTCGCGGTCGACCTCGGCTTTAGGAAGTACCAGTAGGGAGGACGACGCATGCAACAGGATCTGCTCAACGACGCGCTCGTCACCCTGCGCCACGCCGACCGCGAGGGCCGGCCCTCGGTGGAGATCGCCCCGACCTCGAAGCTGATCGCCGAGGTGCTGCGCATCTTCCGCGAGCACGGCTACATCTCCGAGTTCACCTTCGTCCCGACCGGCCGCGGCGGGAAGTATGAGGTGCAGCTCTCCCGCCGGATCAACTCCTGCGGCGTCGTGAAGCCCCGCATCTCCGTGCCGCACGACGGCCTGGAGCGGTACGAGTCGCGGTTCCTTCCGGCCCAGGACTTCGGCCTCCTCGTCCTCTCCACCAACCGCGGCGTGCTCGCGCACTCCCAGGCCCGGGAGCTCAAGATCGGAGGTCGGCTGCTCGCCTATGTCTACTGACGATCTCGCGCACGCGACGGTCGCCCTCCCGAAGGGGGTCACGCTCACGGTGCACGGCCGGCTTCTGCGCGCGAAGGGCCCGCTCGGCACGATCGAGCGGCCGTTCCCGTCCGACGTCCTCGACCTCGCGGTGGCGGACGGTGCTGCGACGCTCTCGCTCCGGCTGCCGCCCGAGCGCAAGCAGTCGCGCGCTCTGCTCGGCACCTGGGCCGCCCACGTGGCGAACCTCGCGGGGGGCGTCACGCGCGGCGTGGAGGCCCGCCTCAAGGTCGTCGCGGCGCACTTCCCGATGAAGGTCCAGGTCCGCGGCGAGGAGCTCGTGATCGAGAACTTCCTCGGCGAGAAGCACCCCCGGTCCACCCGTCTCCTCCCCGGGACCAAGGCCCAGGTCGAGGGGGACATCGTCACGCTCACCGGCTGGGACGTCGAGCAGGTCGGACAGAGCGCGGCGAACGTCGAGCGGGTCACGCGGATCCGCGACTACGACCCGCGGGTCTTCCAGGACGGCATCTATCTCATCGAGCGGGCGCACCTCAAGGAGGCGAGCTAGGCCGATGGCGGACGACGCTCCGGCGACGCCGGCCAAGGAGAACGCCCCGGCGCGACGCCCGCGCAAGCGGACCGCCCCGGCCGCCGAGCCCACGGCGGAGCCGGCCCCCAAGGCCGCCGCCAGCGCGAAGAAGGAGGACGCGAAGATCCCCCGCCGCGCCGACCTCTCGGCGCCGATGCGCACGCTGCTCTCGGTCCGGCGCACCCTCGACCGCCAGCGGCCGATCTTCGGCCGCCAGGCGGCGAACCGGTACTACCGCATCGGGCGGGACGGCGCCTGGCGCCGCCCCCGCGGGCTCCAGTCGAAGCAGCGCCGCCACTACGGCTACCGCGCCCAGATCGTGAGCATCGGCTACCGCTCCCCCGCGCGCGTGCGCGGGCTGGTGCCGAGCGGATTCGCCCCCGTGATCGTGCACACGACCGACGAGCTTCAGGGGATCGACGCGCGCCGCCAGGCCGCGATCATCGCCCGGACCGTCGGCACCCGGCGCCGCCTCGTCCTCGAAGAGGAGGCGCGCAAGCTCGGCATCCGGGTGCTGAACCCGATCGTCAAGGCGAACGCGGAGGCGTAGAGCGATGCCGGATCTTTCGAACCAGCGCCGCATGGCCGCCGCGCTGCTGAAGTGCGGCCTGGGGCGCGTCTGGATCGACCCCGCGAGCCAGGAAGAGCTCGCGGATGCGGTGACGCGCGCCGACGTACGCAGCGCGATCAAGGCGGGCGTGATCCGCCGTCTCCACGTCAAGGGCACCTCCCGCGTCCGCGCCCGGCTCCACGCGGCCGAGGTCGCGAAGGGCCGCCACTCCGGGCCCGGTTCGCGCCGCGGCACGCCGCTCGCGCGCGTGCCGAAGAAGGAGCGCTGGATGCGCCGGATCCGCGCGCAGCGCGACCTGTTGCGCGAGCTCCGCGCCTCGAAGAAGATCCCCCCGAAGGTCTACCGGGAGTTCTACCGCCGCGCGAAGGGCGGGATGTTCCGCAGCCGCGCCCACCTGCTCGTGAACCTGCGGCTCGCCGGCCACGTCCCCGAGGAGAAGCGATGAGCACGGGTCCGCGCTACCGGGTCCACTTCCGCCGCCGGCGGGAGGGGAAGACCGACTACCGCGTCCGCCTCAGTCTCCTGCGCTCGGGCCGCTCCCGCGCGGTCGTCCGCTGCTCGGACACCCGCGTGCGCGTGTCGATCGTCTCGTTCGACCCCGCCGGCGACCGGGTCCTCGCCGCCGCCGACTCCGCCGAGCTCGGCGGGATCGACTTCCCGACGGGCCGGATCGCGTCGACCCCCGCCGCCTACCTCACGGGGCTGCTCGCGGGCCTCCGGGCGAAGAGCGCAGGCACCGAGGAGGCCGTGCTCGACGTCGGGCTGCGGCACCCGACCCGCGGCGGCCGGCTCGCCGCCGCCCTCAAAGGGCTCCTGGACGCCGGCATCGACATCCCGCACGGCGAGGAGGGGTTCCCGAGTTCCGAACGGCTCAACGGCGCGCACCTCCCGACGCCGCTGCCGCAGCCGGTCGAGGCGTACAAGCTCAAGCTCCCCGGCATCGTGGCGCGCGCGGAGGCGAAGAAGTGAGCGGCGCGATGCGGGGCCCGCCCCGCGGTGGGTTCGGCCCGTCGGCGCCGGCGCCGGCGCCTCCGTGGGTGCCGAAGACCGAGCTCGGCCGCAAGGTCTCCTCGGGCGAGATCACGACGATGAGCGAAGCGCTCGCGGCCGGCCTGCCGCTGCGCGAGTCGCAGATCGTCGACAAGCTGCTCCCCGGACTGCACGACGAGGTGCTGGACGTGAACATGGTCCAGCGGATGACCGACTCCGGTCGTCGGTTCAAGTTCGCCGTCACGGTCGTCGTCGGGAACGGCGACGGGTTCGTCGGCCTCGGGCGGGCGAAGGGCCGCGAGGTCGGCCCGACGATCCGCCGCGCGATCGACCGGGCGAAGCTCGAGATCGTCGAGGTGTTCCGCGGCTGCGGCAGCTGGGAGTGCGGCTGCGGTCGCCCCCACACGCTGCCGTTCCTCGCGAAGGCGCGCGTCGGCTCCGTGGTCGTGAACTTCAAGCCGGCGCCCCGGGGCGTCGGCCTCGCGGTCGGGGACGTGGCGAAGCCGGTGCTCCGGTTCGCCGGGTTCACCGACGCCTGGGGATTCACCGAAGGGCACACCAAGACGACCGTCAACTACGCGCAGGCCGCCTACGCGGCGCTGCTCGCGCTCTCCGAGCTGAAGGTCCGTCCCGAGGACGCCGCGCGCCTGAAGATCGTGCGGGGCCCGGTCGGCACCTCCATCCTCCCGCCGAAGGAGGAAGGCGCGCCCCGCCCGATCCGCGGAGGCCGCGGCGGACGCGGACGGCGCCCCGGCGGTCCGGGCGGACGCGGTCCCCCCGGGCGGGGTCCCCCGGGCGGAGGGCGCGGCGGTCCGCCCCGGCCGGCGCCGGCGGGAGGGAGATAGTCCGATGTCCTGGATGGTCGTTCGCGTCCGCGGCACGATCCACGCTCGGCACGACATCACCGAGACGCTCGCCCACCTGCACCTCACGCGGCCGAACCACGCGACCGTGCTGCCGGAGAACCCGGCGATGCGCGGGATGCTGATCAAGGTCCAGGGGTACGTCACGTGGGGCGAGGCCGATGCCGCGACCGTCGGCGAGCTCCTCGCCCAGCGCGGCGAGCGGACGCCGGGGGCCGACGCGGGCGCGCCCGGGCCGGAGGCGGCGCAGCAGGTCACCGAGCACGGGTTCTTCGGCGCCGAAGGCTGGAAGCCCCGGTTCCGCCTGCGGGCCCCGAAGGGCGGCTGGAAGTCGACCAAGAAGCCGTTCGCGCGCGGTGGGGCGCTCGGCTACCGCGGACCGAAGATCAACGACCTCGTGCGCCGGATGCTGTAGGGAGGAGGGGAACGTTGCCGAGCCGCACCAAGAAGTTCCGGGGCCTGAGGACCCACGGCCGCGGCATCAAGGCGGGCCGGGGCGCCGGCAAGCAGGGGGGCCGGGGGAACGCCGGCCTGCACAAGTACAAGTTCAAGTCGATGCTGATCTACGCGCCGGACCATTTCGGCCGGCACGGCTTCAAGCGGCCGCCGAAGATGATCGCCCGGCCGACGTCCATCAACGTCGGCGAGCTCGAGGCGTTCGTGCCGGTCCTCGAGGCCGCCGGAGCGCTCGCGCGGGACGGACCCACGTACGTCGCCGACCTCGGGAAGATCGGGGTCGACCGGCTGCTCGGCAAGGGGAGCGTCGCGCGCCCGTGGACGGTCCGCGTGGCGCACGCGAGCGAGCACGCCCGGGAAAAGGTGACCGTCGTCGTCGAGGACGCCGCGCCGGCCGGCGGCGCACCGCCCCCGCAGACTATATAACACGGCCATCGGCTCGCCCGCCGCCCCTATGGCCCAGGACGACGAGATCCCCCGCAATCCGCGGTGGGCGGTCCCGCTGATCGTCGTCGGGGTCATTCTCCTCTCGCTCGTCTGGTTCTGGGACCGGCCGACGATCCTCGGCCTCGGGCTCGTCGGGATCGCCGTCGCCGCGATCCTCTCGCTCCTCTACCTCGGCCTCTCCTACGACGGCCCGAAGTCGAAGCTGTACGGGCTCAAGCCCGTGACGAGCCGGATGCCCGCCGTCCAGCAGCCGAAGGGCCACGTCCACTTCCGGACCAAGATGTCCTGGACGATCGGCGTCCTGCTGCTCTACTTCCTGCTCACGAACATCTACCTGTTCGGCGTCAACCAGGCGACCGTCATCGACCTGTTCGCCAGCTACCGCGCGATCCTCGCCGGCGCGCAGGGGACGCTCATGCACCTCGGGATCGGCCCGATCGTCACCGGGTCGATCATCATGCAGCTGTTCACCGGGGCCAAGATCATCGGCCTCGACCTGACCGACGACGAGGACAAGGGGACGTACCAGGGGACTCAGAAGGTCGTCGTCATCGCGATGATCTTCATCGAGGCGGTGCCGCAGGTGTTCGGCTACCTGACGCCGTCGTCGTCGATCGTCGCGAGCCTGAACCTCGCTTCCCCCGGGAACGGCCCGCTCCTCGCGAACGCGATCATCATCGGCCAGCTCGTCCTCGGCAGCTACCTCGTCTTCCTGATGGACGAGGTCGTCTCGAAGTGGGGGATCGGCAGCGGGATCTCGCTGTTCATCGCCGCGGGCGTCTCGCAGCAGATCATCCAGGGGACGCTCAACTGGCTCCCCGGCACGCCGACCGCGGCGATCAGCGCGCAGAACCCCCCGAGCGGCACGATCCCGAAGACGCTCTGGTTCCTCACGCACTACAGCGCCTCCCAGATGGCGAGCGGGGGCTGGGAGAAGGTCCTCCTCTCGCCGCCGAATCCGGTCGTCGCCCTCGTAGGGACCGCGGCGATCTTCTTCATGGTCGCCTGGACCGAGTCGACGCGCATCGAGCTGCCGCTCTCCCACGCCGAGACCCGGGGCGCGCGCGGCCGGTATCCGTTGCGGCTGATCTACGCGTCGAACATCCCGGTCATCCTGATGAGCGCCCTGCTCGCCAACGTCTCGATGATCTCGATCCTCCTCTGGTCGAACCCGACCCTCTCGCACTTCCCGTTCATCGGCCACCGGTGGTGGATCGGCATGTACCCGACCGCCGCGCAGGCGGCGGGCGGCCAGTTGAGCCAAACGCAACCGCTCACCGGCGGGGCGTACTATCTGTCGACACCGAACGGTCTCGAGTCCTGGCTGTTGCCGATGCTCAACTACCAGTCGTACAGCCAGTTCCTCTACGGCCACGCCTGGTGGCAAGGCCTCCTGCACGTCGGGATCTACTTCGTGGCGATGGTGACGGGCTCGATCCTGTTCGCGAAGTTCTGGATCCAGACGACGAACATGGGCCCGGAGGCGGTCGCGCGCCAGATCGAGGCGACCGGCATGCAGATCCCCGGGTTCCGGCGCGAGCCGCGCGTGCTGCGCCGGGTGCTCGAGCGGTACATCCCGGTCATCACCGTCATCTCAGGGGCCGCCGTCGGGTCGCTCGCGGCCGGCGCCGATCTGATCGGGACGCTCGGCAATGCGAGCGGCACCGGGGTGCTGCTGACGGTCGGGATCATCATCAACCTGTACGAGGCGATGGGCCGCGAACAGTTGATGGAGATGAACCCGCTCCTCCGGCGGTTCCTCGGAGGCGAGTCGTAGGGTGCCCGACGACACCCCGCTCCCGTCGGCGCCGCCGCTGGACGACGACGAGGACGACGAGACGGACGACGGGGACGACGACGACGGTCCTCCGTCGCCCGCGCCGTCCCCGCCCGCGCGTCCCCCCGCGCCCACGTTCAAGCTCTCCACGAGCCTGTACATCTTCCTCGGCACGCTCGGCTTCCTGATGCTCGTCGACCAGTCGGCGCGCAACCAGATCGCGACGCTCCTGGGCACGTCGCTCGGCCACAACGGGCCGCTCTACTTCGCCATCGGGTTCCACTCCCAGTACCTGCTCGCCACGATGGCGCTCGCCGGCGCGATCGAGATGGGAATCACGTCGCTCGCCTACAACTTCACGACCGACTGGGTGAAGGCCGCGAAGGTCCAGAAGTGGAGCGCCGCGTTCCGCAAGGTGCAGATGGAGGCGATCCGCTCGGGGAAGAAGGACCGGATCGAGGCGCTGAAGCCGCACCAGGAGCGGTTGACCCGGCTCTCCGGCGAGGTGTCGATCGCCCAGTTCAAGGGGATGGCGATCACGTACTTCCTCCTCATCCTGATCTACACGTGGGTCGGCCTCGTGATCGTCAACGCCACGGCGGCCCAGCAGACGATCCAGCTCGGCGGGGCGACCCTCGTCCTCACGAAGGTCCTCTTCTACAAGATCCCCTGGTGGTTCGCGATCTTCAGCCTGTACACCGTGCCGTTCTCGCTCGTCTTCCGCCGGCTCCTGAAGCAGGTGTGGCTGCGGCGGTACTCCGAGGAGCACCGCCTCGTCGTCTCCCCCGGCGGCGGGGCCGTCGGGGGTCCGGCGTGATCCGTCGGGTCGTCACGCTCGGCGGGCCCCCGGGGAGCGGCAAATCGACCGCGGGCCGCCTCGTGGCGGAGGCGCTCCGCCTCGAGCTGCGCTCGGCCGGCGAGCTGTTCCGGGCCGAGGCGGTGCGCCACGGCTTGACGCTCGAGGCGTTCGGCGCGTACGCGCTCGCGCACCCCGAGGTCGACCGGGCGCTCGACGCCGCGATGCAGGCGCTTGCGGCGCCCGGGCGCATCCTCGAAGGCCGCCTCCAGGGCGCCCTCTGCCGCCGGGCGGGCACGCCGGTCCACGCGATCGTCGTCACCGCGTCGGAGGCCGAGCGGGCGCGCCGGGTCGCGGGCCGCGACCACCTGGCCGTCGAGGAGGCGTTGCGCCGGATCCGGGAGCGGGAGGAGAGCGAGCGGACGCGCTACCGTTCGTTCTACGGCATCGATCTCGGGGCCGCGCCGTCCGACCTCACCGTCGACTCGACCGACCTCGCGCCGGGGGCCGTCGCGCAGGCGATCCTCGACTTCCTGAGGGCCGCGGAGACCGGCCCGTGACCGCCCCCGACCCCGTCCCCGCGCGCATCGCCGACGGGGCGTTCCTCCTCCTCGACAAGCCGCGCGGCCCGTCCTCGCACCAGGTGACCGCGTGGGCGCGCGACCTCCTCGGCGTGCCGGTCGCCGGCCACGCCGGAACCCTCGACCCGAACGTCTCCGGGCTCCTCTGGATCGGCGTCGGCCCGGCGCTCAAGCTCCTGCCGCTCGTCCTCGAGTTCCCGAAGCGGTACGTCGGCGCCCTCACGTTCCATGCGCGGGTGCCGTCCCGGGAGCTCGACCGGGTGATCGCGGAGTTCACCGGGCCGATCTACCAGACCCCCCCGGTCCGCTCGGCGGTGAAGCGGGAGCGCCGCGTGCGGACGATCCACCGCCTGACGGTCGTGGAGGCCGAAGGGACCCGCGCGATCCTCGACGTCGTGGCCGACTCGGGGACGTACGTCCGGACCCTCGCGGTCGACCTCGGGGAGGCGCTCGGGGTCGGGGGCCACCTCGAGGAGCTCCGGCGGATCGCCACGGGACCGTTCGAGGAGGGGGCGTCGTTGACCCTCACCGGCCTCGCCGACGCGGCGGCCGCGTACCACGCCGGGGACCCCGCGCCGCTGCTCGCCGCCCTGCACCCGATCCGCGAGGTCTGGCAGGAGTTCCCGACGATCGTCCTCAAGGACGGGGCCGCGAGCGCGGTCGCGCACGGCGCGGGGCTCGCGTCGGGGGGGATCCTGCGCGTCGGGCGGGCGTTCTCGAAAGGCAGCCACGTGGCGCTCGTCACGGCGGTCAACGAGCTGGTCGCCACGGGCGTCGCGCGGCACGACTCCAGCGAGGTAACGAAGGTGCCGCACGGGTGGGTCGTGGGCGGCACGCGCGTCTTCGTCGACCCCGGTCGGTTCCCCGCGCTCTGGCAACGGGCCGGTGGTGGGAAGAAGGCCCGCGCGACGGGGCCGACGGGTTAGGGTTATCTTCGGCCCTCGTCCGACGGCACCGTGGCAGGATCGGCCCCGACCCGCGGGCACGGAGGCGCACGGGCGTTCGCCTCGCTGGGGCGGTGGATCGTCCGCCACCCGTGGTACCCGGTCGCGTTCTGGGTCGCCCTCCTGGTCGTCACGGTGCCGTTCCTCCCCCTGCTCGGCTCGGTGACGACCAACTCGACCGATTCGACCCCCTCCGGGGCCCCGAGCGCGATCGCGGCGGCGCGGCTCGCCCAACTGTTCCCGAACGGCTCGGGCGGGTCGGCGGAGACGGTGCTGCTGTACGGCCCCGACCTCACGGACCTCCACGCCCAACGGGTCGTCGAGAACGTCACGGCGGCGATCGCCGCCGACCGCTCGCTCTCGGACGTCGCGTCGGTGGAGAGCATCTACACCGAATTCACGAGCTATCTGGCGGGGCAGGTCGAGCTGGCGTCGGGGGTGCTCGCCCCCGCGCTGACGGGTTCCCCGTCACTTCCCGATAGCGTGAACGCCACCGAGGCGGTGCTCTGGGCGCCTCCCGTCACGTTCCTAGCGACGTGGGAGGCGCTCAGCGCCAACCACAGTCGGTCGCCGGCCGGGTGGGATCTCCCCGCGTACAACCAGACCGCCGCCAACGTGACCGGCCCCGCCCTCGCCTCGCTGCGCGAGTTCTACGCCGAGTTCAACGGGTCGTTCGCCTGCGCGACCCTGACCCCGTACGCGAACGTCGAGCATTGCGCGGACCTCGCCGTGCGAGCCGGGGCCCGCGGGAATCTCGCGACGCTCCTTCCCGACCCGGCGCTCGGGGCCGATGTGCTGGCGGGGATGGCTGTCGAGAACGCCTCGCGCGGGTGGAACGTCACCCGCGCGGTCGGCTCCGTCTACCTCGGCAACGAGAGCGGCCTTCCGGGGACGTGGATCGAGACCGTCTGGATCGGATTCCCCTCCGGGGTCGTCTCGCCGGCCGCCGCGGCGCTGTACGCCGAGGCGAACGTCAGCGCCCACACGCTGGCGCACGAGTCGCTCCCCGTCCCGGTCGGGATGTACGCCCAGTTCGTCAACCGCGCGGGCACCGCGAGCATCGTGCAGGTCTCCTTCTCCGTGGCGGACGACTACACGAACGGAAGCGGCGGCGACCCCGTCTACGCCGACCTCCCGACGATCGCCTCCCTCGCCGCCTCCACGGTCCGGGCGTCGGACCCGAGCGACGCGATCGCCGTCGCGACGACCGGTCCGGCGCCGCTCGACGCGCTGTCGCAGGAGGCGGTGAACTCGTCGCTCTCGCTCGTCCTGCCCCTGACCGTCGGACTCCTGCTCGTCATCTCGATGCTCTACTTCCGATCCCCGCTCACGCCGATGGTGACGTTCGCGGGGCTCGCGATCGCGCTTCTGCTCGGGCTGGGCGCGACCGTCCTCGTCGGCACGCTGATCGAGCACGTCGACTCCTCGGCGCTGACCCTCGAGGAGGTGTTCGTCCTCGGCGTCGGGACCGACTACTCGATCTTCCTCGTCGCCCGGTACCGCGAGGAGCTCGTCGCCGGGGCCGCCTCGCACGACGCGATCGTCACGTCGATGCGCTGGGCGGGGCAGTCGGTCGCGACGAGCGGGTCGACCGCGATCCTCGTCACCCTGGCGCTCGCGCTGAGCGGCGTGGCGCTCCTCTCCCAGTGGGGGATGGTGCTCAGCTTCGCGATCCTGATCACGATGCTGATGTCGCTCACCCTCGTCCCGGCGGCGCTCGCGCTCATCGGACCCCGGATCTTCTGGCCGACGACCGGCGCGCGGTTCGAACGACGGGCGGCCGTCGTCTCGGGCCGGCTCGAGCGGAAGTCGACGTACTTCTACCGGGCGGGCCGCTTCTCGGAGCGACGCGCGGGCGTGGTCGTCGGCGCGATCGTTCTCGTTTCGGTCCCGCTGGTCGCGCTCGCCCTCAGCGTCCCGATCTCCTACGACTACTACGGCCAGCTCCCGAGCGGGCACCCGGCGACCGAGGGGCTCGCGGAGCTGAATTCGCAGTTCGGCCCCGGCTTCGCCACCCCGTCGTACGCGCTCGTCACGTTCACGACCCCCCTGCTCGTCGGCAACGTTACCGACGCCTCCGACTTCCTCACGCTCGCCAACCTCACGGAGATCGCCAACGGCACCCCCGGGATCGCCTCGGTCGGATCCCCGGTCGGGCCGACGGGCGCGTCGATCGCCGACTGGCTCGATCTGGCGAGCCTTCCGCCCGCGCTCCGGACGAACCTGATCGGCCTGCTGGCCGGGTACGTCGGAACGGACGGGCGGACCGTCCTGCTGTCGCTCGAGACGACCTCGACCGGGCTCTCCACGACCGCGGTCGCCGCCGTCGACTCCGTCGAGTCGTCGTTCTCCGCGTACGCCGCGGCCCATCCCGGGGTGACGGAGATCGTCTACGGCGGGGCGGCCCCGGTGATCCGCGACCTCGCGGACGAGACGAACCTCGCGACGGAGTACATGATCCTCGCCGTCACGATCGGGCTCATCGCCGTCCTGGTCGTCGTGCTCCGCTCCTGGATCATCGCGCTCATGGCCGTGGCGACGATCGGCCTCTCCATCGGATGGGCGTGGGCGATCACCTACCTCGTCCTCGACCGGTGGATCGGCTTTCCCCTGTTCTTCTACGTCCGCACGATCCTCTTCGTGCTCGTCCTCGGGCTCGGGATCGACTACAACATCTTCCTCCTGACGCGGGTCCGGGAGGAGCGGCTCAAGGGGCGCCCCTCGGGGACCGCGGCGGTCGAGGCGGTCGCTCGGACCGGCGGGATCATCACGGCGGCGGCGATCATCCTGGCGAGCGCGTTCGGCGCGCTGATCGTCGCCGAGTTCACGCTCATCCGGGCGATCGGGTTCGCCGTCGCGGTCGCCGTCATCCTGGATGCGATGGTCGTGCGCACCTACCTCGTGCCCGCGTCGCTCCAGCTCCTCGGGGACCGGGTCTGGAGCCTCTCGGGACGGAAGCACCCGCCGGCGGCCGCCGCCGCGCCGACCGGCCCGGACGCCGCGAACCCGCCCGCTACGCCGTAAGGAATCGGGCGCGGGCGCGCGCCACGTGGTCCTCCGCGGAGGAGGTCTCGACGACCTCGACCACGGCGCCTGCCTTGTCGATCAGGAACGTGATCCGCCGGGCGGAGCCCCGCGGGTTGAGGACCCCGAACGCGGTCCCGACCTCCTTGCTCGCGTCGGCGATGAGCGGGAAGGCGAGGCCGTACTTCTGCGCGAACGCCTTCTGCGCCGGGCAGTCGTCGGTGCTGACGCCGACGATCCGCACCCCGCGGCCCAAGAACTCCGCCAGGTGGCTCTGGAACCCCTTCGCCTCGACCGTGCAGCCGGGCGTGTCGGCCTTCGGGTAGAAGTACAGCACCACGGGGCTCCCCCGCAGCGTGGAGAGTCGGAACGGTCGGCCGTCCTGGTCGGGGGCTTCGAAATCGGGGGCGGGCGATCCCACGGCGATCATCGGGGACGGCGAGGGCCTCCCCCCTCATTACTCCGGCGCGGGCGCTACGTCAGGGCGACCGTGACGAGCGTCTCGGTCGACTTGATCCCGGGGGTCCGGCGGATGCGGTGGACGACGATGTCGAGCGCCTGGTTGATGTGATCGGCCTCGACCTTGACGATCAGGTCGAACGGGCCGGTGACGGCCTGGACCTCGACGACCCCCTCGATCCCCTTCACGCGCCGGATCACCTCGTCGAGCTTTCCCATCTCGGTCTCGACGAGCAGGTACAGCGTCTCCATCGGTCGGTCGCCTCGACCACGGCGGTTCCGCTCTTCAACCTAGCGCTCGCCGGCCGTTCCCCCCAAGCGTTATTCCCGCGGACCGCCGACTCCGGCGCCGATGGAGCTCCGCCTGGACGACTCGCTCTCGGGACGGCGCCGCCCCGTCCGCCGTCGGGACGGCCCGGCGGCCCGGCTCTACATCTGCGGCCCGACCGTCTACGACGCCGCGCACGTCGGGCACGCCCGCACCTACCTCTACTTCGACGTCGTCCGCCGATTCCTCGAGGCCGAGGGGGTCCCGGTGCGGCACGTCATGAACATCACGGACGTCGAGGACAAGATCGACGAGCGCGCCGCCGCGCTCGGCACCTCGCCCCGCGCGCTCGCCCGGCGGGAGGAGCGTTCGTTCCTCGCGAACCTGGACGCGCTCGGGGTGCGGGCCCCGGACGCCACGCCCCGCGCGAGCGAGTACGTCCCCGCGATGGTGGCGGTGGGCCGGGCCCTTGAGCGGACCGGCCGGGTCCACCGGACGGGCGACGAATGGTACTACGAGCCGCCGGCCCGGCCGGCCGGCGCGAACTTCCTCTCGGGGGCCGACCTCGCCGCGCGGGCGGTCGCCGAGCCCGGCCACCCGTTCCGCCCCGAGCGGGGGGACGGCCGCTCCTTCATGGTCTGGAAGCGCCAGGAGCGGCCCCGGCCGTCGTGGCGGAGCCCGTGGGGACCGGGGGTGCCGGGTTGGCACCTCGAGTGCTTCGCGATGGCGGAGCGGCTGCTGGGCGTCCCGGTCGACCTTCACGGGGGAGCCCGCGACCTCGTCTATCCCCACCACTACGCCGAGAACGAGGTCGCCCTCGAGCTCGAGGGGCGCCCGTTCTCGGACGTGTATCTTCACTTCGGGTTCGTCCTGCAGGACGGCAGCAAGATGTCGAAGTCGGTCGGCAACCTCGTGCCGCTGCGGACCGCCCTCGCCGCGGTCGGACCGGGCGCGCTGCGCTGGTACCTCCTCGACCGACCGCCCGCCGACCGGCTCGAGTGGGACGCCCACGACCTGCGGCGGGCCGCCGCGGAATACGACGGGATCCGGCGGGCGATCGCCCGGTGGGCCGCCCCCGGCGGAGCGGGCCGGGGGACGGCGGCGCGCGCGCGCACCCTGGCGGAGAGCGTCCGACGAGAGCTCGCAGGGGGCCTCCGAACCGACCGCGCGTTCGCCCGGATCCGCGCCTTCGCGCGGGAGGTCGGGCGGGAGCCGACCGGGCGGGTCGCCAAGGGAGAGGGCCCCGCGGCCCGAACGGCGCTCCGGACGGTCGAGGAGCGGACGGGACTCGCTCTCGTCTAGACCAGACTAGCGCCCGGGGAGTTCGACCGCGAGGCTCAGGCCGTTCCCTCCGCCCATGCAGAGGGTCGCGAGCCCGAGCCGGCCGTGGGAGCGCTCGAGCTCGTGGATCAGCGTGACGACGATGCGCGCCCCGCTCGCCCCGATCGGATGGCCGAGCGCGATCGCCCCGCCGACCGGGTTGAACTGGGCCTCGGTGAACCCGAATGCGCGCTGGACCGCGATCGACGCCGAGGCGTACGCCTCGTTGTGCTCGACCCGGTCGAACTCCTTCGGCGAGAGCCCCGTGCGCTCGAGGTGCTTACGGACGGTCGGGATCGGCGACTCCATCACGTCCCGCGGATGCACGCCGCTCTCCGCCTCCGAGTGGATCCAGGCGAGCGGAACGATCCCCCGCCGCTCCACCTCCGAGGCGCTGGCGAGCACCAGGGCGGCCGCGCCGTCCGAGAGCTTCGAGGAGTTCCCGGCGGTCAGCACCCCGTCCGGGGCGAACGCGGGCTTGAGCCGCGCGAGCCCGTCGAGGGTCGAGTCGGCGCGCGGCGCCTCGTCGTGGTCGAGCCCGGGGCTCGCGGCCGACGGGTCGGCGGGGACCGCGACGATCTCCCGGGCGAAGGTGCCGTTCGCGACCGCCTCGGACGCACGACGGTGGCTGCGCAGGCCGAACGCGTCGACCTCGGCCCGGGTGAGCCCGAGTTTCTTCGCGATCCGCTCGCCGGTGAGGCCCATGATCTCGTGCTCGTCGTACGCGTCGATCAGCGAGTCGCGCTGCATCGCGTCGTCGAGCGTGTGGGGGCCCGGAGGGGAGCCCCAGCGCATCCGGCCCTCGAGCAGGTACGGGGCGTTCGACATGCTCTCCATGCCGCCGACGAGCACCCGGTCGAAGTCGCCCGCCCGGATCGCGCTGGCGCCCCAGTGGATCGCCTTCATTCCCGACCCGCAGACCATGTTGACGGTCGCCGCGCCCACCGTATCCGGGACGCCGGCGCCGCGGAGGACCTGGCGCGCCGGGTTCTGTCCCACGCCGGCCTGGATCGCCTCGCCGAAGAGGACCTCCTCGATCTCGGACGGGGCCACCCCCGACCGCTCGATCGCGGCGCGGGCCGCGATCGTGCCGAGCACGGGGGCCCGGACGTTCTTGAGCGAGCCCCCGAACCGGCCGATCGGCGTGCGCACGGCGGAGAGGATCGCGACCCGGCGGGCGCCCCCGGAGCTCATGGCCCGCGGCGCAGCGTCGGTCCGATAATAGGGGTTGCCCTCGGCGGGCGCCCTCCGGGGTCGGCGCTCGGCGCCGCTAGTCCTCTTCGACCCGCGGCGCGAGCAGGTAGCGCCCCTCGCCGCGGCCGGATCCCATCGCGAACTCGATCTTGAGCGGGTACTCGTTGCCGACGTGGAGCGTCGTCTCCTCGGCGACGATCGACTTCACCATCCCCGAGAAGAAGTCGAGCGGGTACATGCTCTTCACCGGCTCCTTCACCTCGAGGCGGCTCAGCGAGTCCTTCGGGATCCGCAGGTCGAGCCGGTCGGTGTCCCCCTCGGAGTGCATCGTGAACGCCTCGGGTTCGAGCGTGAGCGTGACGTGGTCGGTGAAGCTCTCGCTGCCCCGGATCCCCTGGCGGACGTCCTCCGTCTTCACGGTCACCGACGCGGGGGGGGTCACGTTCGGCACCTTCGGGTCCGTGATCCCCGCCGGGTCGACGACGGCCATCTGCCGGGTGATCCGCCCGACGGCCGCGACGAGGCGGCTCTTCCCGTCGAACTGCAGGTCGATGACGTCCCCGGGCTTCGATAGCCGCAGGACCTCCTTGAGCTTCTCGACGTCGACCCCGATCTCCGTCGGTTCCCCGGTGAACTCCTCGAAGACCCCCTTCTGGAGCTTGAGGACGAGCATCGCCACGTGGGACGGGTCGACCGCCTTCGCCTCGAGGCCGTCCTTCGAGATCGACAGCTTGACCTCCGTGACCAGCGTGGAAACGACCTCCACGACCTCGCGGAGGGTTTCCATCTTGACGCGGAGCTTGAACATTCGGGGCCTCGGGGCGCGCCACATCGACCCCCGCTAAAAAGGTTGCTTGCGCGACTGTCGGTCGGAAGCTGTTTTGCCGCCGGACGGTACGGCCCCCGCGTGACGGAGCTCGCCTATCTCGCGACGATCGACGACGCGTACGTCCGCACCTTCCGGGCCCGGGTCACCTCCCTGCCCCCGGGGGGGATCGTGCTCGACCGGACCTACTTCTACCCGACCGGGGGCGGCCAGCCGAGCGACCGGGGGACGTTCGCGCTCGCGGACGGCCGGCAGCTCCCGGTCGTGGACGTCTCGAAATCCGGCCCCTCGGTCGTGCACCGGGTCTCAGGGGCCGCGAACGCCGCGCGGCCGGTGATCGGCGAAGAGCTCGCCGGCACGGTCGACTGGGAGCGACGCCACCGGCACATGCGCCTGCATACGTCGCAGCACCTCCTCAGCGCCCGCATCTTCGAGCGGACCGGCCGCCGGACGCGCAAGGCGTCGATGTCGGGGGTTCGCGCTCTCCTCGACCTGGACGGGGCGCTCGATCCGGCCGTCGTCGTCCGGTGCGCCGAGGACCTCGCGGACTCGGTCGCGCGCCCGCGGGCCGTGACCGTGACCCACGTCCCCCGGGCCGACTGGGACCGCCATCCGTCGTCCGCCCGCTCCGGGCTCGTCCCGCTCCCCGCTCAGGTCGATCCCGTGCGCGTGATCCGGATCGACGGGCTGGACGATTGCCCGTGCGGGGGCACCCACCTGCGGACGACCGCCGAGATCGGTCCGGTGACGCTCTCCCCGCCCGTCCCCCTCGGGGACGGGGGGTGCCGCGTCACCCTGGAGCTGGCGGACGCCGCCCCGTCCACTCCGCCCGCGTGACGCCGTAGACGTGGACGTCGTGCCAGCGGCCGTGGTGGAACAGGATCAAGCGGAGGGTCCCTTCCCGTCGGAAGCCGAGGCCCTCGAGCAGCCGGACGGACGGGACGTTCTCGATGTCGCACGTCGCGCCGATCCGCTCGACCGACTCCGTGCGGAACAACCGGTCGACGAGCAGTCCGACCGCCTCCTTCCCGAGGCCCCGCCCCCGCGCCTCGGGGCGGCCGAGGACGTACCAGATGTCGATCGACTCGAGGACGGGATGCGCCCGGTAGTGCCCGACGACGCCGACCAGGTCCCCCTCGGCCCGCCGCTCGACCCCGAACCGGGGAGCGAGGGAGGCCGGATCGGCCGGCGCCGCTTCGAGCGAGCGCACGAACTCGTCGTACGTGTCGACGCCGAACCGGTCGTACGGGGCGACGATCGCGGGGTCGTTGTACCACGCGAACAGCCCCGGTGCGTCGGCCCGGGTCAGGGAGCGCAGGCGGACGTTCGGCCCGTCGAGCTCGCCCATCCGACTAGGCGCTCGGTTCGGGCGCCCGCCCGCCGTACGCCTCGTCCGGCTCGGGGATGTGGGGGGGCGGGTCGTCCCGCGTCGTGGGCTCGGACGACCCGCCGGCCTCGAGGCGGAACTCGAGCGCCTTGCGGTGGCCGGACGGCGTGAGCGAGAAGACGTGCTTCGGCTCGGAGTAGCCGACCACGTACTGGATCCGGCGGTAGATCATCCGCGTCATCTCGAGGGTGCGGATCGCGGACTTGAGGAGCGCGGGGTCCTCGTCGGGGAACCGACGCAGGATGCCGATCTCGGTCGCCCAGTGGGACGCCTCGAAGCGGACCTGCTGGCCGCGGTGCTCGAGCAGGTGGAGGAGGACGATCCGCTGCAGGTGGTCGCTCGCCTCCCGCACGGGGGGCGGCGGAGGCGGCCCGCTAGGAGATCGTCGTGATCTCGTAGTTGACATCGAGACCTCGAAGACGACCGTGCATGTCGGTCATCAATCGAATCACGTCGTCGACCGACGTCTTCTCCTTCCACTTGTACACGAAGTCGTGCAACCCCATCGATTCTTCAAACCCGAGGGCGCGCATCACCTCAAGGACCTTGAGGGGGCTCGCGCCCTCGGAATGGAATGTCATTCGGACGTACGTTCGCATCCGTCCACACTCTCGTAAGAAGGTAGGTGAGAATTAGGCGAGCCTTCGGATATATAGGCTTGCGTAGCTGCGAGCGCACCCGAAATGACCGACGCACGACAGCACGGCCCGGCGGTGGTGACGGGGGGTGCCGGGGCGATCGGATCGGTGCTCGTCCGCGCGCTCCTCGCCCGCGGCCGCGAGGTGCGGGTCATCGACAACCTGTCGAGCGGCCGACGGGCCCACCTGCCCGCCGGGGGGGAGGCGGCGAAGCTCGCGGTCGTCGAGGCCGACCTCCGGGACCCGGCGACGTTCCAGGAGGCGTGCGCCGGCGCCGCGGAGCTCTGGCACCTCGCGGCGAACACCGACATCCAGCGCGGCTCCGCCGACCCCCGGATCGATTTCGAGAACGGGATGCGCGCGACGTTCCAGGCCCTCGAGACGGCCCGGGCGCAGCACATCCCGCGGTTCTTCTTCGCCTCCTCGAGCGCCGTCTACGGTCTCGCGACGGTCCTTCCGACCCCCGAGGAGTACGGGCCGCTCGTCCCCGAGTCGCTCTACGGCGCCGCCAAGCTCGCGGCCGAGGGGATGTGCGCCGCCTACGCTCACTCCTACGGGCTCCAGGTGTACGTCTACCGGTTCGCCAACATCATCGGGCCCGGGATGACCCACGGCGTCCTCTACGACTTCTTCGAGAAGCTGCGGCGCGACCCGACCCGCTTGGAGGTCCTCGGCGACGGCCGCCAGTCGAAGAGCTACCTGCGGACGGAGGACTGCGTCAGCGGGATGCTCGCGGCGGCGGACACGGCGAACGGACGGTACAACCTGTTCAACCTCGGCACGCGCGACCGCACGAGCGTGAAGGAGATCGCCGAGAAGGTCGTCGCCGCCCACGGGGGCGGCGCCCGCATCGAGTACCGGGGCGGGGACCGGGGCTGGACCGGCGACGTCCCCCAGGCGCTCCTTTCCATCGACCGGATCGAGGCGCTCGGCTGGCGGCCCAGCAGCTCGAGCGGCGGGGCGATCGACCGGACCGTCCGCGAGATGGTCGAGGCGCGCCGCACCGGGGCGTAGGACGCCGCCGGTCTCAAGAAAACCTTATCCAAGCGGCCGGTTCGGCGGCACGATGACGTCCAAATCCGCCGGCGACGACGGCGTCACCCGCCCCGGGGAGATCGTCCGGCTCGACTTCGAGCTCTGGTCCGAGATCGGAGGGAAGAGCGAGCTCCTCGACACGACGCGCGAAGAGGTCGCCCGGCAGTCCGGCGGCGAGCCGGCCGAGGGCCACGTCTGGGGTCCCCGACCGCACCAGATCGGCGGGGAGTACTTCCCGGCCGGCATCGAGAACTCCCTGACGGGCGTCAAGGTCGGCGAGGAGGTCGAGCGCGAGTTCGCCCCCGCGGACGCGTTCGGCGAGCGCGATCCCGACCTGATCGAGCTGTTCTCGATGCACGAGATCCAGCGCCTTCCCGAGATGCGACGGGAGGACGCGCACCTCGACCTCGGGACGACGCTGACGATCGAGGGGCGCCGCGGCCGCGTCGTGCAGCTGACCGCCGCGCGGGTACGGGTCGACTTCAACCCGCCGTTCGCGGGCCGCAAGGTCCGGGGGAAGTTCCGCGTCGTCTCGAAGATCGACGACCCCGCGGAGCAGGTCCGCGCGATCGTCGAGCTCCAGTACGGCCGCTCGGCAGAGTTCCACATCGAGACCCACGAGCACGTCCTCACGCTCAAGATCCCCGACCGCTCGAAGTTCGACATCGCCTGGATGGCGGCGAAGCCCCGGGTGATTGACCGGATCCGCAGCCAGCTGAAGCCGCACTCGATCCGCATCGTGGAGGAGTACGTCACCCCGGTCGCCGAGGCGAAGGGAGCCGAGAAGCCGGCGAAGGCGGCCGAACCGGCGGCCGCGGAGACCGCTCCTGCCGCCGAGGCGAAGCCGGCCCCGAAGCGCGCCTCCCACGCCAAGAAGGACGAATAGGCCCGGCTCGCACGAACGAACGTCGCCTTCTTGTACGCGCCCGCGGTGAGCCGCCCGTGTCCGTCCCGCCCTCGAACCCCCCGTTCCCGACGGGCTTCGTGGTCGCCACGTTCGTGGTGTCGGTCGCGATCGGCGCCGCGATCATCCTGTACGGGATCCAGGGCCACCTCGGCTGGGGCGTCCCGTAACGGTAGGGTTCGAGTCGAACCCAGATAAAGCACGGCGAGGTAGTTTATTTCGGAATGCCCGCGGACGAAGTGTACGAGGGCGGCCTGAGCGCGAACGCCGGGTGGCTCGCCGGCGGGCTCGTGATCGTCGGCGTGTTCCTCTTCGGGCTCGGCCTCTGGCTCAAGTACCACCCGTAGGGGCGGCGCCCGCGGACGCCTCCGGCCAGCGGTAGAAGTAGACGTGGGTCGCCGCGTCGACCGCGGTCGCGGTCCATCCGGGGACCGGATGGTGGTGGCTGACGACGCGCGCGCCGGAGCGCAGTTCGGCCTCGAACTTGGGGCGCAATCGTTCCATCGCGCCCGGCCAGAGGAACGCCGTCACGACCGTCGCCTCCCGAAAGTCGAGGGAGAAGAGGTTCCCCCACCGGATGCGGATACGGTCGGCGAACGGGCCGGTCCGGCGGCGCAGATGCAGGATGCCGACGCGGATCGGCTCCACCTCGACCGCGAGCGTCCTCGCCCGGTAGACGCGGGCCGCCCGGAAGACGATCGCCCCCGTGCCCGCGCCGAGGTCGTAGACGGTGTCCTCGGGGCCGACCTCCGCGAGGCGGAGCATCGTCTCCACGGCCCGCCGCGGGGTCGGCTGGTATCCCGCGCCGAAGGCGAACGAGGCGAAGACGAAGTAGGCGAGCGCGAGCGCCCCCGCGAGGAGGCCGAACGCCAGCCCGAGCTCGGCGGTCGCCATGGCGGCCTATCGGCCCCGCAGGAGGTCCGCGACCAGCCGGTCGGCGGCGCTGCGCGGGTCGAGGCTCCGGGCGGCGACCCGGTCGAGGAGCGAGCGGAGCGCGGGGTCCTTCCCGAGCCGCACGACGAGGTCCGCGGAGAGCCGGTCGCGCGCCCGCTCCACGATCTCCCGGGCGAGTCGGGTCCGCTCGGCGTCCGCCCGGACGTGTGCCTCGTCCAGGAACGTCTCGTGCGCCTCGATCGCCCGCCACAGCTCGGGGATCCCCGAGGGCGTGACCGACGACGTCCTCACGACCGTCGGACGCCAGCCGTCCCGCGCCGGCCCGAGGGCGGCGAGCTCGGAGAGGTCCCGTTCGGCGCGCTCCGCGCCCGGGAGGTCGGACTTGTTGACGCAGAAGACGTCCGCGATCTCGAACAGCCCGGCCTTGAGGGTCTGGACCTCGTCGCCGAGGTGGGGCACGAGGACCACGACCCGCGTCGTCGCCACGTCCCGGATCGACACGTCGACCTGCCCGCTCCCGACGGTCTCGACCAGGACGAGGTCGAAGCCGGCCGCCTCGAGGAGCCGGACCGCCTCGCGCGTGGTGACGGCGATCCCGCCGGCGGCGCCCCGGCTCGCCATCGAGCGGAAGAAGACCCCGTCGTCCTCGGGGGCGCGGTCGAACCGGATCCGGTCGCCGAGCACCGACCCGCCCGAGAACGGGCTCGACGGGTCGACGGCGACGATCCCGACCGTCCGGTGCTCGGCCCGAAGATGGGCGACCAGCAGCGAGAGCAGGCTCGATTTTCCCACCCCCAGGGGGCCGGTGAGCCCGACGACCGGGATCGACCCGGTTCGGGGATAGAGCGCCCGAAGGACCGCGTCGGCCGACGGGTCCCCGTTCTCCACGGCGGAGATCGCCCGCGCGAGGGCGCGGCGGTCCCCGCGAACGATCGCCCGGGCCGCGGAGGGGAGGGCGGGCGGTCGGGTCATGCGGGGCCGCGCGCGAGCTGGGTCGCGGTCCGCACGATCTCGTCGAGCGACGTGCCGGGTCCGAAGATCGCCCGGATCCCGAGGCGCTTCAGGCGGCGCGCGTCCTCGTCCGGAATGATGCCCCCGGCGAAGACGGGGATCTTCGACCCCCGCTCCGACTTCAGGAGCCGCAGGACCCGGGGGAAGAGCGCCATGTGCGCCCCCGAGAGGATGGAGAGGCCGATCAGGTCGACGTCCTCCTCGACGGCGGCGCGGACGATCTCCTCGGGGGTCTGCCGGAGACCGGCGTAGATGACCTCCATGCCCGCGTCCCGGAGCGCGCGGGCGACGACCTTGGCGCCGCGGTCGTGGCCGTCGAGCCCGGGCTTGGCGATCAGCACCCGGATGGGTGTGGTCTTCGCCTTGCGCGCCATCCCGTGCCTCGTCCGACCGGGCGACCCGGGCCGCAAAAAAGCTTTCGGACGGAACGGCCGCCGCGCCGGGGAGAGCGGCGACCCGGGCGAACCTAGCGGCTCAGCCGCGGGGGCGACGCCCTACACCCGGAGCATCAGATCGAGGAGGAGATTGCCGGCGAGCAATGCGGCGAGCGCTCCGACGGCCATCACGGCCACGAGCGGCACTTGCGGCGTGACCCAGACGCGGTCGATCCCTCGGGCCCGGAGCGAGCGGGCGAGCTCGGCGCGGCGGCGGTCGTCCTCCTCCGTCGTGTCGGCGTCCTCCTCTCCCGTCGCGGGCACGGCGGGGTCCTTCACCCAGACGAACCGACGGGGGAGCTCCCGCACCGCGAGCCAGTACCCCATGAACCCCTCCGGGACCGAGAACTCTCCCCGCCGCGCATTCCGCACCGCCAGGGCGATCGGGACCACGATCGAGAACAGCGCGGCGTTCGTGAGCAGCGAGATCGCGAACGGAACGTAGGCGAGGGTCGCGGCGGCCGTGGACGGCGCATAGAGCCAGGGGACCGGGAAAACGGGAACGAGCAGGGCGGCGATCATCAGCGCCTTCGCGTCGGCCGCCCCGTAAAGGACCTTGAACTCGAACAGTCCCCGCGCGAGAACGATCGTCGCGAGCACGGCGACGACGATCCACGGAACCCCCGAAGCGCCGATCCCGGTCCGGGCGGCCGCGATCGCGACGACCGCGATCACTCCGACGTACGCCGCGAGCTCCACCAGGTCCGCCCGCGCCTCCCAGCGGGCCCCGAACCAGAGGTCCCAGCCGGCGAGGTGCTCGAGCGTGAGACCCGCCACGAGCAGCCAGAGGACGATCGGAACCCATCCGCCCGGGGAGACGAGGACAGCCCCGGTGACGAGCCCGACGGCCCCCATCGCCTGCCAGAGGCGGTCCGAGACCTCCCGGCGCCGTAGGTCGGCGAGCGCGGCGAGCGCGAAACCGAGGAGCAGGGCGGCGACCGCGACCGCCGTCGCGAGGGCTGTGATCGACGTCCCCGCTACCCCCGGGCCGGGACGAAGGGCCGGCCTCATAAACGGGTCGCTCGCGCGGCAGGGGACGCCCGCGCCGCCGGCCCCCTCGGCCCGGCCGCCGCGCCGCTCGGCGCGCAAACGCTTTTAAATCCCCCCGACTCGCGCGCGTTCGCCCTCACGGAAGAGAATGGTAGAGTACAAGCTCGTGATCTCCGACCGGGAGACCTCCCTCGCCCGCTCGGTCGGCGATCCTCAGGCGGCCGGGTTCCTCGGCAAGCGGATCGGCGAGACGGTCGGTGGGGAGTTGATCGGAGCGAGCGGCTACACGTTCCGGATCACCGGCGGGACCGACAAGAGCGGCTTCCCCCTCCGACCCGACCTGCCCGGCGCCCGCCAGGTCCGCCTCTACGTCGGCGACGGATTCGGGTTCGACGCCCCGCGACCGGGGATGCGCAAGCGACGGACGTTCCGCGGCAACACGATCAGCGAGGACACGGTCCAGATCAATCTCGTCGTAGACCAGAAGGGACCGAAGGCGCTCGCGGAGCTGTTCGCCGCGACATGAACGTTCCGCGGCAACCCGAAGTCAATATCGGTCTGGTCGGTCACGTAGACCACGGAAAGACGACCCTCACCCAGGCGCTCACCGGCGAGTGGACCGACCGCCACTCCGAGGAGCTGAAGCGCGGCATCTCGATCAAGCTCGGCTACGCCGACGCGGCGTTCTACGAGTGCCCGAACTGCCCGAAGCCGACCGGCTACGGCATCGACCCGAAGTGCCCGAACTGCGGCGGCGACGCAAAGTTCCTGCGCGCGGTCTCGTTCGTCGACGCCCCCGGGCACGAGACGCTGATGGAGACGATGCTCTCGGGCGCGGCGATCATGGACGGCGCGCTACTCCTCGTCGCGGCGAACGAGGCCTGCCCCCAGCCGCAGACGCGCGAGCACCTCTACGCGCTCGATATCATCGGCGTCCGCAAGGTCGTCGTCGTCCAGAACAAGATCGACCTGGTCTCCCCGGAGGACGCCGAGAAGAACTACCGCGAGATCGTGGAGTTCCTCGCCGGCTCGCCGATCGCGAAGGCGCCCGTCGTGCCGATCAGCGCGAACCACCGCGCCGGGATCGACGCGCTCATCGGGACGATCGAGGAGACGATCCCGACGCCGCCGCGCGACCCGAAGAAGCCCCCGCTGATGTACGTCGCCCGATCGTTCGACATCAACCGGCCCGGGACCCGACCGAAGGAGCTCCAGGGCGGGGTCCTCGGGGGCTCGCTGATCCAGGGCCATCTCGCCGTCGGCGAGGAGATCGAGATCCGTCCCGGCGTCCCCGGGGCGCCGAACGTTCCGTCCGAGTCGCTGACGACGAAGGTCACCTCGCTCCTCTCGGGGGGCCGCTCCTGGGGGGAGCTGAAGCCGGGGGGGCTCGCGGCGCTCGGCACCTCCCTCGACCCGTCCCTCGCGAAGGGCGACGGCCTGACGGGGCGGCTGGTCGGGACCGCGGGGACCCTGCCTCCCGTCAGCCAGAAGATCCGCCTCAAGGCGACGCTCCTCGACCGGGTGCTCGGCGCCGAGCGGGAGATCAAGGTCGAGAAGATCCGCACGAGCGAGACCTTAGCGGTCACCGTCGGTACGACCGTGGCGACCGGGAAGGTGACGAGCGCGCGCGGCGACGATGTCGAGCTCGCCCTCCAGCGCGCCGTCACGGTGTTCCCCGGGAGCCGCGTCGCGATCTCCCGGCGGCTGAACGCCTGGCGCCTGATCGGCTACGGCATCGTGGAGGGAGGCGGGAAGTGAAGGAGGATCTCGTCGAGATCCTCCGCTGCCCCGTCTGCCGAGGGAAGCTCACGCTCTCCGTGAGCTCGAAGGTCGGCGACGAGGTCGAGGCCGGCGCGCTCGCCTGCCCGAAGTGCCCGGCCGACTATCCGATCGAGGACGGGATCCCGAATCTCCTGCCGCCGGACGAGCGCGAGTAGCGCTTCGACGCCGGTCACGCCGGGCGGAGCACCGCCCGGGCGGGCCCCCCGTCGCCGTCCTTCAGCCGCAACGGCAGGCAGTCGAGACGGTAGGACCCGGGAGCGGCCTCCGCCAGGAGAATCCCTTCCAGGATCGGGACGCTGTGCCCCAGGAGCTTCCGATGCACGGGGAACCGCTCCGAGGGGTCCGACTCGATCGAGAGCGCATCGATCCCCACGAACCGGACCTCGAGCTCGAGCAGACGCCGCGCCCCGTCGAGCGTCAGCGACACGTATTCGGTATCGAAACGGCCCACGTTCGCCCCCCGAGAGGAGTTAGCCGTTCGAAGGAGGAGACGCGTCGTCCCCGCGGGCACGGCCCGAAGCTCCTCACGACCGATCCGCGTCCGATCCGCCGGGACGTCGATCAGCAGCGCCGGGCCCGAGAGGAGGTCCAGGTCGAGCCGATCCACGGAGGCGGACCTCGTAAGAAAGTGGAGAGGGGGATCGACGTGCGTCCCCGTGTGGGAACCCAGCCGCAACGACGAGAGGTTGTACGGATCGCCGCGGGCGATCGACCGGACGGAGGCGATCTCGACCGGCGGGTCCCCGGGAAACGACGGCATTCCCGGCTCGATCGGCATCGAAATGTCGATCGCGCCTCTCGGAGACCTGGCGGTGTACTTCCGAGGTCGAGGGGACGCTGCTCCCGCTCCGGTCTCCCGTGTCGGCGTCACGTCGGCCCGGACCAGTCGCCGTTTGACGATAAGGGTTAAACGTGGCCGACCGGAGGAGGGAAGGATGGCCCGCGGCGGTCGAGGTTCCGAGGACGACCTGGACCTGGACTTCGATGGCGGCGACCCGATCGACGAGCCGCGGCGAAGGCCCTCTCGGCCTCCCGCGCGGCGGGGCCGTGTCGCCCCGGTGCGCGCGTGGGACGTCGACGGCACGTCCCCCGACGAAGAGGAGTGGGAGACGCCGTCCCGACGTTCGCGGTTTCGCCTCGGAGGGGACCCGGACCGGCGGGGCGTCCCCGTCTACTGGCGGGCGCGGGACTCGCTCTACTTCGAGCCGTTGGTGGCCCTCGCGATCGTCGTGCTGATGCTCGTCGGGCTGTTCGCCTTCACCCAGAACTGGCCGCCGGCGTACGTCGTGGAGTCGAAGAGCATGCAGCACGGCTACCAGGACCAGGTCGGCCTGATCAACGCGGGGGACCTCGTGCTCGCGGAGAAGGTTCCGCTCTCGAGCATCGTCCCCTACGTCGTCGGATACCGGGACGGGGTGCATACCTACGGCGAGCCGGGCGACGTGCTGCTCTACCATCCCAACGGAAACACGCGGTCGACCCCGATCGTCCATCGCGCGATCCTCTACCTCCAGTGGGACCCGGCGACGATGGCCTACAACGCCACCGACCTACAGGGGCTTCCGTGCGGCAACGGCTCCAACCGAACCCCGGGAGAGCTGTACTACACGGGAGCCGGCAGCGGGCAGTGCGGGACGACCGACCTCACGGGGACGATCTCCCTCTACGGCGTCGGGTGGAACTCCTCCGCCCCGACCATCACCCTCGACCTCGTCGATACCGCCTACGGCCGTCATTCGGGCTTCCTCACGCTGGGGGACCACAACCTCCGGTGGGATCAGTACCCCACGAACGGAGGGACGACCCCGTCGTTGAGCTCGCTGGTCGAGCCGGGGTGGATCCTGGGCGTCGCCCGAGGGATGGTACCGTGGTTCGGAGCGTTCAAGCTCCTCTTGGAAGGGAACGCGCGGAACGTCTCCTCGAACTCCTGGCAGTTCCTCGGACTCGCGGTCGTCGCCGCGATCCTCTCGGCGTTCGGCATCCACTGGGCGCTGCGGCAGGAGGGGATCGAGAGCCCGATCCGCCGGCGGGAAGAGGAGGAGGCGGCGGAGTTCGAGGAAGAGCGTCCGCCTCCGTCCCGTCGATTCCTCGGATCCCTCCGGGCCTGGGGGAAAGGGGAGGATGAGGAGGACGAGGAGGAGGTGGTGCCGAGGACCCGTCGGCCGCCCCGGCGACCCCGGGACCGAACGGGCGACCCGCACGGCCGTCCCCGACCCCGGGTCCACCGGTCGAACCGCCGGCGGTCGTCCGACGACGACGACTCCCTCTAGCGTCCCCGGGGCCTCCCTCTACCGGCGTTGCGGACACGACCGGGTGGCGGCGAGCCGGACCGGCCGCCGACTCGGTCCCCCATCGGTGGCCCCTCGAACGCGCCCGGGCGACCCGAGGAGTCTAATATTCCGCTCCGGGTCGACGCCGTCCCCGCGAGCCGCATGCACGTCATCGGAGGCACCGCATCGACCGCGCTCGCCGAGCGGATATCGCGGGAGCTCGGGAACGCTCCGTTCGGCATCCCGTTCACCAAGCGGTTCTCGGACGGCGAACTGTACCTGCGCGTCGGCGGCCGCCTCGAGGGGGACGATGTCGTCATCGTGCAGTCGACCCGGACCGACCAGGACCTTCTCGAGCTGCTCCTCCTCGAGGACGCGGTCCGGGAGGCCGGGGCCCGCCGAACGTTCGTGGTCGTTCCGTACTTCGCCTACGCCCGCCAGGACCGGCGATTCTTCCCCGGCGAGCCGGTCAGCGCACGAGCCCTGAGCCATCACGTGGAGCTCGACGCCGACGCGGTGATCACCGTCGACCTCCACTCGACGCAGACCCTCAGCCACTTCCACAAGCCGGCGTTCGAGGCGAGCGGGATCCCGGCGTTGGCGCGGCTCCTCCGAGAGCGGACCGTCGACATCCTCGTCTCCCCCGACAAGGGCGGCGTCGACCGGGTGCGCCGGATGGCGCAGCTCCTCGACCGGCCCTGGTTCGCCCTCGACAAGCGCCGGATCGACAGCGAGCACGTCGAGCTCGCCTTCCCGTCGACCGGGACCCTTCCGATCCAGGGAAAGCACGTCGTGCTGATCGACGACGTGATCACGACCGGCGGGACGATCGTCGAGGCGGCGCGACTGTTGAAGCGCCACGGGGCGGGCGCGGTCAGCGCCGCCTGCACGCACGGCTTGTTCCTCCGCGACGCGTTCGAGCGGATCAAGGCCGTCACGGACGAGATCTACTCGACCGACACCCTGGGGAACCCCGCGGAGAAGGCGTCCGTCGCGCCGGATATCGCCCAGATCCTCGCCCGCGAGTTCACGACGTAGCGCCGGGGTCGATCGTGGAGGCGCCGCGGGCGACCAAGGGGGCGCCTCGGGCGGACCTCGAGGAGCTCCTGCAGGATCTTCGGCGGGAACTGCTGGCCCGGGACGACTCCCCCACCGGGGCGTGGGTCGAGGAGACGGCGCGGGAGCTCGCGTTCGGCGCCAAGCCGGGATGGCTCCTCCCGGGGGGCGGGGGACTCGCGTTCTACACCCGTCGCGGCGGGGAAGCGTACGGGCACGTGCACGTGGTCGAGGGGCCCGCCCCCGGGGAACGCGCGGAGCGCCTCGCGACGACCGTGCTGGAGGCCTTCCCGCCGGACGTCGTCTCCGCCAACCTAGGGTTCAGCGGGCTCTCCCCGGACGAGGAGCGGGCGTGCGCCGCCCGCCTCGGGAGTCGCCCCGGCTCGACCGTGATCCCTCGCCTCCTGGTCGAACGCTCGCTGACGGAGTCCGACGGCGGGGACGCCCCTTCGCTCCCGGCCGGACTCCGGGCGGTGCCGGTCCGCGATGTTACGCTCGACGCGCTCGCCGACCTCGATCATCGCTGCTTCGAAGGGACCGTGGACGCCTTCCTGGTAGGGGCAGGTCTCGAGGGGACTCGTACGGCGATCTCCGCCATGCTGGACGGTCGGCTCGGACGGTTCGTCGACGAAGCCTCGCTCGCGGTCATCGACCCGGACCCGCCACGCCTCGTCGCTGCGGTGCTCACCACCGAACAGTCGATCCGGCGCGCGATCCTGGTCGACCTGATGGTCGACCCGGCGCGACGCCGCCACGGACTCGGCCGCTTCCTCGTCGCCTGGGCGTTCCGGGCCCTCTGGGCGCTCGGTTACGCCAGCGTTCGACTGTGGGTGACCGAGGCGAACCTCGTGGCCCGGGGATTGTACGACGCCGTCGGCTTCCAGACCGTCGGCTCCGCCACGATCTATCGCTGGGACCGGCCTTCCGCGGGGCCGCAGCCGCACGTCGCCCGGTAAGGGCACCCGTCGAACATCCACCCGGGGCACGGCGGCAGCGACGCCGGGGATCCGGCGGCGATCGCGGTCCGAAGCTGCTCTTCCGACTCCTTCCACAGCGCCCGGAACAATCCGGGGTCGCCGAACCGATATCGGAGAACCTGGAAGCGGTCCGTCTCCTTCTCCGCGCGCTCGTACGCCAGGACCACCCGGCCCTCCGCCGTGCCGGTCGTCGCGCAGCGGAATCCCAGTTCGAGCGCGTACTGCGGGAACCGGCCGACCGCCTCGAGCGGCCGGAGGCGTGACCACGCCTTCGAGGTCCGCACCAAGAACGGCCGACCCCGAAACCCCGGCACGTCCTCCTCAGGGCCGGGGTGGCGAGGGGGCAGTCGGACCACCTCCCCGACCGGGCCGCCTTCGACCGCCTCCACCACCCGCTCGAACCACCCGGGTCCCTCCGCCGCCGGACGGGCCGGCTCGGGGGCGGCCGGCGGGGTCGGTGCGGTCGCCTCGAAGTACGCGCGCCGGGGATAGATCAGGTCCCGGAACCGCGAGCACGTGGGACCCTCGGCGAGCGGAGGCAGGGACCGGAGCGCGGCACTCCACCGCTCCTCGATCTCGGGGCGGTGGGCGGCCGACTCGACCCGGTCGAGGATCTCGCGGCTGGGGGATGGTTCGGTCCCGGCGCAGTCGCACCGCCTCGCCTCCTGAAACTCGCAGCGGCGGCCAAACCAACGACAGGCCGGGAGGTCGGCCGGGCGCCCGGTCCGCACCGCGGTGCGGATCGCCTCCGCGCGGCGCTGCATCGCCTCGGCGACCCGAACGGGATCGGGGACGGAGAGATCGACCGCTCCGACCGAAACCGCGCCTTCGGCCCCGGGCGAGAGCGTGACGATCCGTCCCGTCCTCGCCTGCGTGAGCGCACAGTACATCGCGATCTGTTCGACGTGCTCCGGGCGGAGATCGAGGATGCGCTCGGCCTCGACCGGGCTCCCGGTCTTCACCTCCACGGGAACCTCCGAGAGCAGGTCGATCCGGCCGGCGATGCCGTCCTTCCGGACTCGAACCTCGAACGAGCCCTCGTCCGGGAGCGCTTCCGCCAACCGGGTGTGCCAGGAGCGACCGGTCTCCATCCGGTCCCGGCGCAACTCGGGGATCGGAGCCGCGGGCGCGACCCGCCGCCAGTACGCGCGCCGCGGGGCGAGGAGGTCGGTGACCGAGACCGGCTTCAACCCCGATCCCCGCGCGACCCGCTCCTGGATCTCGGCAGCGACTGACGGCTCCTCCTCGACCTGAACGGTCGTCGCCCAGTCGGGGGCGGCTCGGCGAGGTTCCGGCGCGGCCACGCCGAGGGACCTCTCGCCGGGAGATGAGCCCGAGGGCCTCCGGGGGTAGCCGCTATACTCGCCGCTACGCTCGAGCGCCCGTGGAGTCGAAACGGCGCGCGCCGCTCATCGTCGGGAGCGGCATCGCCGGCCTGTACGTTGGGCTCCGAGCGCGGGAGCTCGGGCTCCGGCCGACGATCGTGACGAAGGCGCGGCTCGAAGAGTCGAACACGCGGTACGCCCAGGGCGGGATCGCCGCGGCGATCGGTCCGGGGGACCGGCCCGAGCTTCACTTTGAGGATACCGTCACCGCCGGGGACGGGATCGTCGACCGGGCCGCGGCCCGGGTCCTCGCCTGGGAGGCACCCGCCCGCATCGCGGACCTCGTCCGGTATGGGGTTCCGTTCGACACGGTCGACGGCCGGATCTCCCTCGGCCGGGAGGGCGCCCACTCCCGCTCCCGCATCCTGCACGCCGGCGGGGATGCCACCGGGCTCTCGATCGAGGAGGCGCTCCGGCACCGCGTCCTCGAGATGGGGGTGGACGCCCGCGAGCGGACCGTGCTGCGCGCCTTGCGCCCCGGCGGGCGCGACGGTCCGGTCGCGGTGCTCTCGCGCCCGGACGGGAGCGGCACGGAGGTCCTAGAGGCCGGTCCGGTGGTCCTCGCCACCGGCGGCGCCGGGAGCCTCTACCGCCAGAGCACCAACCCGTCGATCGCGACCGGGGACGGCATCGCCATCGCGTACCGGGCCGGCGTGCTTCTCAGCGACATGGAGTTCCTGCAGTTCCACCCGACCGTCTTCGCCCGGGAGGGGGCGCCCCGATTCCTGATCACCGAGGCGATCCGGGGCGAGGGGGCGGTCCTTCGCGACCACCGGGGGGAGCGGTTCCTGCTCGCGCGCCGGGGCGAGGGGGAACTCGCCCCTCGGGACGTCGTCGCGCGCGCGATCCAGCGGGAGATCCTGCGCTCCGGCCATCCGTGCGTCTACCTGGACGCGACGAAGATCCCGCGCAACCAGCTGTACACGCGATTTCCCTCCGTCTGCCGATTCCTCCAGACGTACGGGCTCGATCCGTCCCGGGATTGGATTCCGGTCGCGCCCGTCGCCCACTACATGATCGGCGGCATCACCACAGACCTGGAAGGGCGGAGCTCCCTCGCAGGTCTCCTCGCCGCGGGAGAGGTCGCTGCCACCGGAGTGCACGGCGCGAACCGGCTCGCGAGCAACTCCCTCCTCGAGGGCCTCGTCTTCGGGGAACGGGTCGCCCGTCAGCTCGCGCGACCCGTCGTCGGCGCGCCCCGACCCCCCGATCGGACGCTGGTCGTCTCCGACCGGGCGGGCCTCGGACGCGACGGTACGGCGGCCGAGCTCGAGGAGGTCCGGGACCGCCTCTGGAACGACGTCGGGATCCTCCGCAGCGCCCGGGGGCTGCGCACGGCGATCGCCGGTCTGGGCCGGCTCGCGCAGGCGACGGGGCCCGCGGACCGCGACGACCTGCCCGGGGCGGTGGCGAACGCCGCCCTCACCGCGTCGTTGATCGCCCGCGCCGCGCTGTGCCGGACCGAGAGTCGCGGCGCGCACTACCGCGACGACTGGCCCCGGCATCGGGCGCTCTGGCGTCGCCATATCGGCCTTCGCCTGGGCGCCCGCCGACGGCGTGCCGGCTGAGCGCTCGATAACCGTTATCCTCGGCGGCTCCTGCGAGCCGGCATGGAGCCGACGCTCTCCGCGGAGGAGCAGGACTTTCGCGACGCGAGCCGGAAGTTCGTCCGACGCGAGGTCGTCCCGGTCGCCGAGGGGATGGACCGGGACGACCGGTTCCCCCGCGACGTCTTCCGCCGCCTAGGGGAGCAGGGGTTCCTCGCCCCGACCGTTCCGACCGCGTACGGCGGGCTCGGCCTCTCCTACCGGGCGCAGGCGATCATCATCGAGGAGCTCGCGCGCGCGAGCCCCGCGCTGGCCCTGAGCGTCGGCGCGCACTCGAACCTCTTCGCGGACAACGTCGCCCGGAACGGCACCGACGCCCAGCGGGAGCGGTTCCTGCCGAAGGTCGCCTCGGGCGAGGAGATCGGCGCCCTCGCGCTCACGGAGCCGAACGCGGGCTCGGACGCCGTGTCGCTCGCGACGCGCGCGGTCCGGCACGGGGAGGAGTACGCCCTCACCGGGACGAAGCAGTTCATCACCAACGGACCGGTCGCCGACGTCGTCCTTGTCTACGCGAAGACCGACCCGGCGAAGGGGAGCCACGGCATCAGCGCCTTCCTCTCCCGCACGAACGCTCCGGGGTTCACCGTCGCGAAGAGCCTCGACAAGATGGGGATGCGCGGCTCGCCGACCGGGGAGCTCGCCTTCCGCGACGTGCGGGTGCCGGCCGACCAGCGCCTGGGGGCGGAGAACGACGGGGTCCGGATCATGATGGGCGGGCTCAACGCCGAGCGGGCGGTGCTCGCGGCGATCCCGGTCGGCATCATCGCGGAGTGCCTCGACCGGTCGATCGCCTACGCCTCCGAGCGCGAGCAGTTCGGCAAGAAGATCGGGGAGTTCCAGCTGATCCAGGCGAAGCTCGCCGACATGTACACCGAGCTCTGCGCGTCCCGGCTCCTCGTCTTCGCCGCGTTGGACGAATTGGCGCGGAACCCGAAGAGCCTGCGCGACAGCGCCGCGACGCTCACCTACACCTCGGAAGCCTCGACCCGGGCCGCGCTCGAGGCGATCCAGATCCACGGCGGGTACGGCTACATGCGCGACCTGCCGCTCGAGCGCCTCGCCCGCGACGCGAAACTCCTCGAGATTGGCGCCGGGACCTCGGAGATCCGGCGCCTGATCGTGGCGCGCGACCTCCTCGGCCCCAGCGTGGGGGGCTGACGCGCGGGCGCGCGTCGCCCGGGGCTCAGTGAGCGCGGGGCTTCCGCAGCCCGAGCCCCTCTTCGATGTAGAGCGCGGCCTGCGTGGACGTCGATCGGCGATCGTCCTCGGCGGCCTTCCGTAGCCGGCGCAGGATGGCCGGCTCCAGATAGACGGCGAGTCCGACTCGGCGCTTCTCCTTGCTCTTTGCGGGACGTGGCATGGTTGTTTGCTCCTTCGCTGGCAGCCTGACGGCGGCGCGGGGCACCCGGTACCCGTGCGTCGCGCTGTCGAGAAATGGAGGCATCCTGCTTGCTTTAAAAGTTATTCGTCGGGAGAAACGCACCGCCCGGCGCCCGCGACGCCGCCGAGCGGCCGGGCCCCGCCGGAGGATGCGGTTCGTTCGCCAACGTATATAGCCACGGCCGGTCCATTTGCCGCCGATGGCCGGTCGCGCGACGTCGCCCGGGGGACCGCCCAGTTCGCTCCGGGTCGAGGTGCTCAAGGAGCTCCAGGCGCTCATCGACGAGCGCGAGGTGCGGGATCGGCTCGACCGCGGCCCGCTCGCCGAGACGAAGGGCCGCGAACACTGGGTCCTCCACCTCCTCCTCCGGGCCGCCGAGGTCGGCCAGAACCAGACGAACACCCTCATCGGGACCGCCTACTCCAACCTCACCGCCCGGCTGGCGTCCATCGAGGACCGCCTGCAGCGGGTCGAGGCAGCCGGGGGCGGACTGGGCGAGGAGCTCAAGACCCGGCTGCAGGGGATCGAGGCGTCGCTGGGCGAGCGGGTCTCGAAGGATATCTCCGTCGGATTCTCGCAAGCGACCGAGGCGCTCAACGCCTCGATGGCCGGGAACCTCGACGCGAAGTGGAAGCCGATCGGGGAGTCGGTCGAAACGTTCGCGCGCTCCTCCCATCAGTTGACGAAGGACCTCTCCGACACCTACCGCGTCTCGACCCAGACCCGGCTCCTCCTGAACGAGAACGCGCGGCGGATCACCGACCTCGGACGCGACCTCGTGGCGCTGGAGGAGAGCCTGAAGCTCTCGCTCACGAAGGCGCTCGAGGAGCTGCTCGGCCCGCTCGAGGACCGCATCGCGGCGCTCGAGAATCGACTGCCCGGCGGCGTCGTCGCGAACGGCGCGCCGGGCGGCGCGGATCCGCCCGCCTCGGGCTGACCGCCCGATGCGGCTCTCGCCCCGGCATCCCCGCTACCGCAGCCTCGTGGTTCGGGTCGGCCTCGCGAACGCCCACCGGAACGGCGTCGTCGTCCCCGAGGGGCTGATCGCCCACGGCCGCGGCGAGGCGTTCGACTATCTGCTCGGCGAGCGGACGTCCCCGAGCGCCCGGCGAGCCGAGCGAACCGCTGCCGAGTGGCTCCTCGCGGCCCGGCACCCCGTTCTGAGTGTCAACGGCAACGTCGCCGCGCTGGCGTCCCGGGAGGTCGCCCGTCTCGCCCGGGCGGTCCCGGGGCTCGGGATCGAAGTGAACCTGTTCCATCGCACCCCGGCCCGTGCCATACGGATCGCCCGTCGGCTCCGCGCGGCCGGGGTCCGCGCCGTCCTCGGCGTCCGGCCGACCGCCCGCATCCCGGGTCTGCCGTCCGACCGGGCCCTCGTCGATCGCGACGGGATCTACGCGGCGGACGTCTGCCTCGTGCCCCTCGAGGACGGAGACCGGGCGGAAGCGCTCGTCGCCCGGGGGCTGCGGGTCATCTCGATCGACCTCAACCCGCTCTCGCGGACCAGCCGGGCCGCCGACCTCCCGATCGTGGACGAACTGACCCGGGCCCTGGGGGAGATCGCCCGCGCCGCGCAGAAGCTCCGACGCCGAAAGGCCCTTCCGCGTTTCCGAAGGTATTCGGCCGCCGCCGCCCGAAGGGCGGCGCTCGAGACGATCCGCCGCCGGCTCAATCGGGCGGAGGCGGGTTCGCGCCGACGCGCGCGACGTCGCGGCTGAGCTTCGACGCCACGGTCTCAAGGAACGCCCGGTCGCTCGCGTCGAACGCCCCCTCGACGATCCCGTCGATGTCGATCTCTCCGAGGATCGACGATCCGTCCCGGATCGGCACGACGATCTCGGAACGGGTCTCAAGGAAGCACGCCAGGTACTCCGGGTCCGAGCGGACGTCGTCGACGATCACGGTGCGCCCCTCCCGGACCGCCCGGCCGCAGACGCCCCGCTCGATCGGGATCCGCGTGTGCTCGGTCGGCGCCTCCCCGCTCCATGCGTCCAGGACCAGCGTCTCCCCGTCCTTCCGATAGACGCCGACCCACCGGTAGTGGGGAAAGGAGCTCCGGAGGAACCGACAGACCTCCTCCAGCGCCGGGGCCGCCCCGAGACGCGTGAGGATCGCGTCGATCTGGAGCAGGGCCGGGCGCGCCGCCTTTGGGGAGACGCTCATACGCCTCCGCGTCGGGGTCCCGGCCCCGGGGTCCGGCCGGAGGGAGCGCCGAGGGGGAGAATTCCCGTCGGGGCGGGGCGGCCGCCCCCGGCGTTTGAACTCCCGAGGCGTATTCCGCCACGAGCTTTCCAGACTCGCGCCGTACCGGACTGAGCCACCTCGGCACGCCCTGCGCGCCGGACGGGAGGTGGGGAATAAGCTTGACGGAAGGAGCGCGGGCGCGCTCAGTCCCGCAGCGGGTACCAGCCGCACGCCGAGCAGCCCCCGGCACGCTCCTCGCCGGGGATCATCGCTCCGCAGCCGGGGCACGGGCGCGCGACGGGGACGGAGAGCGTGAGGCAGTCGAAGCAGCTTCCGGCCCGCCGGTCGTTGGGGAGCACGACCAGGTCCTTGCCGCAGAAGAGGCAGCGCGCGAACCGTTCGTCCTCCGAAGAAAACCCCCGTTGGTCGGAGAACGAAAGCATCGTGCGCCAGCACCATGAGCCCGGTACATAAGGACTCGCGGTGCGCGACGCGTCGCGACGCGTCGGAGAGGCCTACGGCTCCTTCCAGCGGGCCTTGAACGCGGCGATCGCGAACAGCGCGAGGGTCACGCCGAGGAGGACCGCCCAGTCGATGGCGGCGGTCCCGAAGGAGATCGATTGGCCCGGGATCGAGGCGGCCTGGACGAGGTTCGCCGCGTAGGTCGTCGGGGAGAATCGGGCGAGGAGCTGGGCCCAGTGCGGGAGCTGGGAGAGCGGGTAGTAGACGGGCGGGAGCACCGTCAGCATGAGGGAGATGAGGGGGCTGAACATGAACGTCTCGCGGACATCCTCGAAGTAGGTGGCGAGGGTGAACGCGAGCGCCGTGGCGAACGCCCAGACGAGGACAAGGACCCCCCCGACGATCAGCGCCCCGACGGGCGAGGCGTACCCCTTCACGGCGAACAGCACGACGAAGACGGCGATCCCCGGCAGGGAGTAGACGAGCTCGCTCAGCGCCATCCCGGCGACGTAGACGGGCGCCTCCACCGGGGAGGCGATGACGACGTCCTGGAACTTGAGGTCGTGGCGGTAGTGGGTCAGGTCGGACTGCAGGCCGGTGCCGGCGGAGAGCATCGTCAGGATCAGGCCGCCGGTGATCCCGTACGCGACAAGCGCTCCCTTCGAAATGACGTCGATGAAGAACAGGAACGACAGCGGCGACGCGAGGAGGTTGATCAGGTAGAGCGGCTGGGTCCGGATCGGGATCAGGCCGTTCAGCTTGACGAGGGTGACGAGCGAGCGGAGGCGGTGGCGTTCGCTCACGCCTCCGCCTCCTTCTCCTCGTCTTCGAGGGCCCCCGACCCGTCGTCGATCGACCGGCCGACGACCTCGAGGAAGATGTCCTCGAGGCTCACCGGGCCCATCGAGAGCCGGGCCCCGCGCTCGAGCGTGCGGCGGGCGAGCTCGCGGGCGGCGTCCTCGCGGGCGAAGACGAGGAACCCTCCTTCGATCTCGGAGACGTCCCCGAACCCCTCGAGCTCCTCCCGGGGGACGCTGCCCTGGATGGTGACCCGGTACGGATACCGGACCCGGGAGCGGAGGTCGGCGGGCGACCCCTCGAGCTTGACCCGGCCCCGCTCGATGAGGGCGAGCCGGCCCGAGAGCGCCTCCGCCTCGTCGAGGTAGTGGGTGGTCAACAGGATCGTCCGGTGCTCCCGGCTCGCCCGGCGGATCGCCTGCCAGACCTCCCGGCGGGCGAGCGGGTCGAGCCCGGTCGTCGGCTCGTCCAGGAACATGATGTCCGCGTCGGAGGCGAGGACCATGGCGCAGAGGACCCGCCGTCGCGTCCCGCCGGAGAGCCGGCTGACGAGGCGGGTGGCGTGCTCGGTGAGCGACAGCTCCTCGAGCGCGTCCTTCGTTCGACGCCTCGCCTCCACCGACGCGAGCCCCCGCATCTTGAGGTAGAGGTAGACGACCTCCTCGGTGCGCAGGAAGTAGAGCGGACGGGACTCCTGGGGGACGCAGGCGATCCGCGCCCGAATCGCCCGCTCCTCGGTCGCGATGTCGTGGCCGAGGACCTGCATCGACCCCGAGCTCGCGGCGAGCTGGGTCGCCGCGATCCGGATGAACGTCGTCTTGCCCGCTCCGTTGCGGCCGATCAGGCCGTAGACACCGCCGGTCGGCACCTCGAGCGAGACGTCGGCGAGGGCCGAGACCCCCGGGGGGGCGTGCGGGTAGACCTTGCCGAGATGGTCGGCTACGATCGCGGACGACATCGGAGCGGGGGTCCCGGGCGTTCGACCTCTGTGGCGTTCCGAGGGGGGCGGGGACCCCTAGCTCAGGACCTCGGCAAGCCGGCCGCTCGACTGGGCCCGCTTCAGCTCCTGGGCGATCCGCCGGCCCGTCGAGAGACCGGGTTCGATGAAGTCGGAGTACGGGCTCCCCGAGATGAACAGGTTCGTCCCCGCGACGATCCGCGTCGAGATCTCGAAGACCTTGAACTCGAGCTCCTCCGTCATGATCCCCTCGACGCAGAACGGACCGACCATCCCGCCGAACAGCTCGATCGACCGCTCGACGATCCGCGCCGCGACGTCGAACGCCTTCCCGAGGAGCGACTCCCGAAGGATGACGGGTACGTTCCCCGTGACGACGAACGTCGGTCGGATGCCGGCCTTCAGGAGCTCCTCCTGCGCACCGAGCTTGTACAGCTCGTCGATGTTCGCCTCGTCCCGCCGGTCCATCCCGAGCAACTCGAGCGAGCCGTGGCCGACGCGGTAGCCGCGGTCGGAGAGCGGCGAGTAGAAGAAATGCATGTAGTAGCGCGTCCCGAGGACGTACTCCTGGATCACGTACGGGCCGCTCGGCTTGAAGTCGGCGAGCGCCTCGCGGTTCTTCGCGAGGAAGAACCCCTTTCCGCCCTTCGCCCCGTAGTACTTCACGATCACCGGCCCGTCGACCTCGGACGCGTCCTCGAACCGCTCGGGCATCGAGACGCCGGCCGACTCGAGCCAGTCGCGCTCCTTGCGCCGGTCCGACTCCCACCCGAGCACGGCGCGGTTGCCGAAGACCGGGACGTCAAGCTTCCCGAACGCCTCGGCCCCCAGGTACTCGACGAACGAACCGTGCGGGATCAGGACCGCGCCCGCGTCCCGCAACGCCGGGGCGGCGTCGGGGAGGTCGGCGACCTTACCGACCGAGAGGAACCGGTCCGGTCGGGCGAGGGGAAAGGCGTCGTAGAATCGGGGTCCCGGCCCGACGCAGACGCCGAGGCTCGGGAGCCCCTCGACACGCGCCCCGTGGAATATCTGCAGGGAGGAGTGCGAGCAGAGGGTCGTTACGGTCGGCGCCCGGCCCGAGAGAGAGCGCAAACGCGCCTCGGACGAGAGGGGAATCCCCATAGGCGAGACTATCGTGCGAGTTTCATAGCCTTTGCGCGGAGCGGGGCGTTCCCGCGCCGCCGTCGCCGGCCTCGAGCTCCCAGTACCAGCGCACGCGGCGCGAGCCCGTCTCCGAGACCTTGCGGCGCAGCTCCGCCGGCACCTCGGGGTCACGGAGCAGGCGCTTCACCTCGTCGGGCGACTCCTGGCCGAGGCGCGTCGCCATCCCGGAGCTTTCGAGTAGGGGCCGGATCGAGTCGAGGGAGAACTGCCAGGCCTCTTCCCGACGGCGGATCGCGACGGAGCGGGAGCCGGGGACGCGGTGGACGCCGAGCGCCTCCGCCGCCCGGTGCAGCTCGTCCGCGGTGCGGGCGAGCTCGAGCTCGAGCCGCCGCTCGTCGGCGCGCAGCGCCTCGAACCGGTCGACCAGGGCGGTGAGCCGCTCGCCGTCTCCCGCCGGGACCTCCCGGAACTCGGGGCAGATCGTGCGGAAGTCGCAGCGGGCGCACTGGCGGCCCGGCGTCGGCTCGAACGCCTGCTCTCGGATCCCGTCCGCGACCGACCCGAGCCGCACGTGCAGCGGGTCGAGCGAACTTCGATCCCGCGCCCTCGTGCGCAGGGGTGTCAGGGTGCGCAGGTGGTACAGCGTGAGGCGTTCGACCGGCTCCGCGTAGTTGCTCTCGACCAGGACCTGGTAGAGGGAGAGCTGGTCCGACTCCCGGGCGTCCTCGTGGGAGAGCTCCCGCGACGTCTTGTAGTCCATCACCTCGAGGCCGCCCGTGCTCGTCCGGTCGATCCGGTCGATGTAGCCGTGGATCGGGATCCCGTCCCACTTCGCTTCGAGATGCTGCTCGACGGCGACGGGTTTGGGCGGGTCGCGCTCGAGCCGGTCGTGATACTTCAACAGCAGCTCGCGCCCGAGCGAACGGTACCGGGCCTCCTCCTCGGGCGAGGTGTACCCCTCGCTCGACCAGGAGCGGTCGTACAGCGCGAGCAGCTCCTCCGGAGACAGCCGATGCGGCGGCGCGCCGTCGGTCGCCGGCCCCGTCCGCCAGTCGTCGAGGGTCCGCTGGCTCTCGCCCCCTTCGGTCCGTCGCGCGGCGGGCACTACGAACGGGCGGACCAACTCCTCGAGGACGGAGTGGACGACGCGTCCGAACGTGAAGTAGCCGCGCGGAGTCTCCGGCCGACGCTCGACGTAGAGGTACTTCCAGCGGAGCGGGCACTCGAGGTACGTGCGGTACGACGAGTAGCTCAGCGCCGGCGCGGCGGCCACGGGCCCCGAGCCCGCCGCGGGTTCATCTGCCTTCCGGGGGGCGCCGCCCCCCGGTCGTCGCCCGGCCTAGTGCGCACCGGCCGCGGCGTCCATCGCGAGCTTGTCGTCGGGCTCGCCCGGCAACGTCCCGCGCGCCTGCGGGTTCGTCAGGTTCTTCGGCAGACCGAGCAGGTCGAGGAGCTCCTTGTAGTGGTTGCGGATGGTGACCGGCGTCACGTTCGCGACGGCGGCGATCCGGTCCTGGCTGCGCGGCTCGCCCATCAGGTTCGACGCGATGTAGATGATCGTGGCGAGGATCCCGTTGGGGAGCACGCCGCTCGTCGAGTAGACCTGCTCCACCTGCTCGAGGAGGGTGAGGACCTTCTGGCGGACCTCCTTCGACAGGTTCAGGTCCTGGGTGAAGCGGACCAGGTAGTCGCGGGGCTCGACAGGCTTGAGACCCAGCTTGAGCTCGCGGGCGAGCAGGGTGTACGCCCGTCCGACCTCGATCTTCGTCGCCTTGGAGTGGGCGATGATCTCCTTCATCGTCCGGGGGACATGGCACTGCCGGCACGCCGCGTACAGGCTCGCCGCGACCAGCGCGACGATCTTCTTGCCGCGGGTCGCCTTGTGCTCGAGCGCCCGGCGGTAGATGTAGGTCGCCGACTCCTTGACCTCCCGCGACAAGCCGAGAACCCCGGCGAGGCGGTTCAGCTCGCCGAGCGCGACCACCAGGTTGCGCTGGTGCGTGCGGGCGGCGCGGAGCCGATGGTTGAGCTTGCGCAGGTGGTAGAACTTGAGGGAAGTGTTGCGCGAGAGGGAGTTCCCCTGGAAGTCCCGGGTCGGGACGCCGATCTCGCTGAACAGCCCCTTGTCGGGCATGAGCGGCGAGATGACCGGCCCCCATCCGCGCGCTTCGCGCCCCGTGTCCTCCTTCGAGCCGCGCTGACCGCGGTCGCTCACGAGGGCGCTCTGGTCGACGACCAATCCGCAGTCCGCGCAGACGATCTCCCCGCGGATCTCATCCCGGATGAGGTGCGCCGAGCCGCAGTTCGGACACGCGTCCGACACCGGCGGGGGAGCGGGGATAGCGGGGGAGGTCGACAACGCGACCGGACCGCGCACGGACTTCGGAGTAGGCCGGACCTTCGCTGCCGCCGAGGACGGTGGAGTGGGCTTCATAGCTTCTACCCCTCGGTAACGGAGGCCAGTATTTATAGGTTCATCCGGCCCCTGTATCGTTTGTAGCCAACATCTGATACACCATGCCTAGGTATGACATGGCGCGAACACCCCAAACCGGGGCCCGATAGGGGAAGGGCGGGAGCGCCTGCGGGTCCGGCGTGGGACGGTTGCAGCGAGGTCGGCCCCCGTTACCAAGCTACTTGAGAACGAGGGGACTGGCTCGCCCGTTCGAGGGTGAACGAGGGTCGATGTCGAGAAAGATCACCGCAAGCCTGTACATGACGTTGGACGGCCGCGGCGCCTTCCCGAAGTACCCGGGGTCCGACCGGCAAACGTCGGAGCCCAACGAGATGTGGCGAGAGATGTGGTTGAACCGGTTCGACGACGTCACGACCGTCCTCATGGGGCGGAGATCGTTCCTCGGACACCGGCGGGTCTGGACCGAGAAGGCTCGGAAGCCGACCGACCCGAAGTACCTGATCGATTACTCTCGGTGGCTCGACCGGGTCGAGAAGGTCTGTCTGTCGAGGCGGTTGAAGGACCCGGGATGGGAGAACTCCCGGATCATGAAGGGCGATCTCTCCAGTATCGTCGCGAAGGTGAAGCGCGAGAAGGGCGGGAACATCATCGCCGAGGGAGGACCCCGACTGATCCTCGAATTCCTCCGGCGGAACCTCGCGGACGACTACTGGCTCGTCGTGCAGCCGGTGGTCTATGGGAAGGGACCCCAGTACTGGGGTCCGATGAAGGCGCAGGCGACCCTCAAGCTGCTCTCCTCGACGACGATGGAGGACGGAGAGCTGATGCTCCACTACGAGGCCGTGCGAGGATTCCGCGCCTAGAACGAGTCGATCCCTGCCGAGACCAGGGGGGCCGAGTGCGTGGGGCCACCCGTCCCCCACTCCTCAGTACGCTGTGCCCCCTTCTCGCCGCCGTCGGTCGGAGACGGACGGGTCGAGAGGGCGCCCTTCGTTCATGCGACCGTCGCGGTGAAGACGCAGCCCCGGGCGGCGTGCTTCGTCGGGTCGGGCTTCGAGACCACCCACTGCTGGCCGAGCCGGGTCTCGAGGACGGCCTTGAGGAGCTGGGGGCACATCACCCGCCCGATCTCGGGGGAGTCCTGGGTACAGGCAAAGCAGCCCGTCACCTGGAGCGTCAGCGGCCGCTCCTTTACGATGCCCAGCTGGCCCATCGTGTGGGTCGCGTAGTACCGCCCGAGCGACCGGGCGACCTCCTCGGGGGTCCGGCCCTCGACCTCCTTCGCGATCTCCCGCCCGAGCTGGAGGGCGATGACATCGATCAGCTCGGGCAGGTGCAGCCGGAACTCGCGGACCCCCGAGGCCCGCATCCCGAGCTTCGCGACCTCCTTGAGCCGCTGGAACGGGACCGACTCGCGTCCCGCGACCACCGGGAGGGTCGCGGTCGGCGGGCTCTCCAGCTCGACGAACCGCGACTCGGCGCGGTTGGCCGGCGCCCAGAGCCGCCGGTGGTAGTCGCGGGCGAGCTGGACGAACGACGGGGACGACGACCAGAGCGCGACCTGCTCCTCCCCGGTGCGACCGAGCCCCTCCTCCCCGGAGACGTACACGAGCGCGCCGGTGCGGTCGACCACCACGGCCCGGTTCCCGATCGGACCGTTCGCATGGCGCAGCTCCGAGAACCCGGAGAGATGCTTCGCCTCCGGGAGGTTCGGGAGATACACCTCCGTGACGACGCGCACCTTCACGCCCCGCGCCGAGGCGTCCTTGAGGGATCGGTCTATCCCGCCGTCGATCAGCCCCGAGAGCCACGGCCCGTTCGCGCTCACGAGGATCTGCCGCTCGGCGGTGCCGATCCGCTTGCGCAGGAACCGGCGGATCGTCTCGCGCCCCTCCAGCACGGCGAACCGCCGCGGGTCCCGCTCGTCGACCTCGGTGCGGCCCTCCTCCCACTCGGCGAGGACCTTCTCCCGGTCCTGCTCGAGCCGGTGGAGCCGGTCGGAGGCGCGGTGGATCCACTTGTCCACGAGCGCGTCCGGCGAGAGCGCCGCGAACCGCTGGGGGCGGCTTCCGGTGGCCGTGAGCAGCCCGTCGGCCGCCAGCTGCTTGATGATGCGGTACGCCTCCACGCGGTTGACCGCCGAGAGGCGGGCGAGCTCGCTGGCCGTCTGGGCGCCCGATCGGCAGGCCGCGAGGTAGAGCCGGGCGCCCTTGGCGGGCACCCCGTGCTCGGTGAGGAGATCGAAAAGGCCCGAGCCGGAACGGCTCACAATCCCGATAGCCCCGGAAGCGATATGACGCTATGCGGGCGCGGCCCGGTCGAGCGAAGCCTTACAGCGCCGCCTGGAAGTCTTCGATCGTGGGCGTGAACTCCTGGTCGGCGTTCCCGCTCCGGGCGCGGAGGACCTCGCGGGCGAGCAGCCAGTAGACGGTCGCCAGCGCGACCCGGCCTTTGTTGTTCGCGGGGATCACGAGGTCGACGTTCCGCGTCTCGTTGTTCACGTCGCACAGCCCGACGACCGGGATACCGATCGAGACGGCCTCGCTGAGCGCCTGCTGGTCCGTCGCCGGGTCGGTGACGACCAGGATCTTCGGCTCGAAGTACTCGGCGAGGTTGGGATTCGTCAGGCAGCCGGGGACGAACCGCTCGGAAAAGGAGACGGCCCCGATCGTCTTCGCGAAGACGCGGACCGGCTTCTGGCCGTACTGCCGCTGGGAGACGGCGAGGATCCGTTCGGCGGGGAATCGCGCAAGGAATTTCGCGGCGAGTCGGATGCGACGGTCGGTCTCCCGCACGTCGAGGACGTGCAGGCCGTCGAATCGGACCTTGAAGACGAATCGGCGCATCGACGCCGACTTCTGCTGGGTCCCGATGTGGACCCCCGATGTGAGGTAGGTATCCTCCGGGATCAGGAGCTCCCCGGGCCGGATATCCTGGGTGTCGGAGGCTCCGCCCTGCTCCTCCACCATCGTCTCGTCGTCGGGCATGGAACTACGGTCCGGTGGCGCGGCCGAGCCGCAGGAGTTCATTTAGCTTTGCCACCCGCTCTCCGCCGAGGAGACCGCACTTGAGGGCCCGGGCCCCCGTCCCCACCGCGACGTGCGAGAGCCAGGCGTCCGGAACCTCTCCCGATCGGTGGGAGACGACGGTCGCGATCCCCTCCCGGCGCGCGAGGTCGACGGTGGCGAACGTGTCGGTGAGCGTGCCGACCTGGTTCACCTTGATCAGCACCGCGTTCGACGCTTTCGCCGCGACCCCGCGTTCGAAGCGGTCCCGGCGGGTGCAGTAGATGTCGTCGCCAACGACGAGGGTCCGCCCCCCGACCGCGCGGGTGAGGTCGGCGAACGCCTCGTACGCTTCCTGGTCGAGCGGGTCCTCGAGGTACCGGATCCCGAACCGGTCGACCAGGTCCGAGACGAACGCGACCTGCCCTTCGGAGTCGAGCGTTCGCTCGCGGTAGCGGTACCGTCCGTCGCGGTAGAACTCGCTGGCCGCGAGGTCGAGCCCCGGGTGGACGCTCGCGTGGGTCTCGTCCCGCACGCGAGCGCACGCCGCAGCGAGGAGTTCGACCGCCGCCACGTTCTCGATCGGCGCGACCCACCCGCCCTCGTCCCCTCGCCCGAGCGCGTGGTTCGGGAATCGGCGATGGAGCTCCTCCCCGAGGATCGCGTGGACCCGGAGCGCGGCGGCGACCGCCTCCTCCGGCCGGGGCGAATCGGCGTAGGCGATGAACTCCTGGATATCCGGCCCTCCGATCGCGTGCCGGCCGCCGTTCAGACAGTTGCCGACGATGGCCGGGAACGAGCGCCCGTCGATCCCGGGCCGAGCGAGGACGGCCCAGAGCGGACGTCGGCGCTCCTCGGCGATCGCGAGCGCGCTCGCGACCGAGACGGCCGTCGCGGTGTTCCCGCCGATCGCCGAGAAGTTCGGGGTTCCGTCGGCGTCGTGAAGACGCCCATCGACCTCGGAAAGGACCGCGGGGTCGGCCCCGAGGAGCCGGGGGGCTACTCGCTCTCGGAACGTCCGCAGCGCCTCCGGTACTCCGCCGCCGGGGAACGCCTGCGCCTCGTGCGTGCCGGTGCTGGCGCCGCTCGGGGCCGCCGCGCGGCCCAGGGCGCCCGATGTGATCGAGATCGTCGCCTCGACGGTCGGGCGGCCCCGACTATCGTAGACGAGCGCCAGTTCGGCGGCGGAGATCGTGCTCACGGGCCCTCGACGAACTCGACCAGGACGCCGGCGAACGCGGAGGGGTGCGCGAAGCCGACGCGTCGCCCGCGCGCCCCCACCCGGGACGTGCGATCGACCAGCCGTCCTCCGCGCTGCTCGACGTCCGCCAGCGCGGCGGTGACGTTCGGGACGCGAAACGCGAGGTGGTGAAGCCCCTCGCCGCGCCGGGCGAGGAACTGCCCTACGGGCGACGCGGGGTCGGTCGGCTCGAGGAGCTCGATGTGCGCATCGCCCCCCTTCAGGAAGGCGACCCGGACCTTCTGCGAGGGGACCTCCTCCGGCGGCGCTTCGGGGGCGCCCAGGACCGGGCGCCAGCGCTCCAGCCCGGCGGCGAGGCTCTCGACCGCGATCCCGACGTGGTCGAGCGTCCTGCGGCCCCCCTAGAACGACCGGGACGGCGGCTGCTCGCCGAACTCTCCGCGCCAGAGGTCTGCGACCTCGCCGAGCGTGCAGCCGGCCCGCACGGCGGCGAGTAGCTCCGGCATCACGTTCTTCCCCGAGCGCGTGGTCGTTCGAAGCTTCTCGAGGGCGGCGGTCGCAGCGGTCGCGTCCCGTTCCCGACGCCACCGGCGCACGCGGGCGGCCTGGCGGGCCTCCTCGGAGGGGGAGATCCGTTGGGCGGTCGTCCCCCGACCGCGACGCTCGGAGAAGAGGGAGAACGACGGGTTCCCCTCCGTGAACTCGTTGACACCGACAACGACCTCCTCCTTCCGCTCGCGGGCGCGGGCGATCCGGTAGGCTTCCCGGGCGATCTCGCCGGCCACGAATCCGCGACGGATCGCCTCGGGCGCCCCGCCCATCGCGTCGATGCGGTCGAGGTACTGCCGTGCCTCCGCTTCGATCCGGTCGGTCAGGTATTCGATCTCGTACGCCCCGCCGACCGGGTCGACCGTCGACCCGACCCCGGACTCTTCGACGAGGATCTGCTGCGTCCGGAGGGCGAGGCGGGCCGACGCCTCCGTCGGCAGGCCGAGCGCCTCGTCCAGGGCGTTCGCGTGCAGCGACTGGGTGCCGCCGAGCACGGCGGAGAGCGCCTCGAGCGTCGTTCGCACGACGTTCAGCTCAGGCTGCTGGGCCGTGAGGCTCGACCCCGCCGTCTGCGTGTGGAAGCGGAGCTGCTGCGAGCGGGCTCGCTTCGCGCCGAACGTCTCGCGGACGATCCGTGCCCACAGCCGCCGCGCGGCCCGGAACTTGGCGATCTCCTCGAGGAAGTTCCGGTCGGCGGAGAAGAAGAACGAGAGCCGGGGGAGGAACTCGTCGAGGTCGAGCCCGCGGGCCTGGACGGCCCGGACGTAGGCGATCGCGTTGGCGAACGTGAACCCCACCTCCTGCGCGGCGGTCGCCCCGGCTTCGCGCATGTGGTAGCCGGAGACGGAGATGTAGTTCCACTGGGGCATCTCCCGGGTCGCGAACTCGATGAGGTCGACGGTGAGGCGCATCGACGCCTCGGGCGGATAGATGTAGGTGCCCCGCGCGACGTACTCCTTGAGGACGTCGTTCTGCACCGTCCCCCCGAGCCGGGACCGCGGGACCCCGTTCTCCTCCGCCACCGCGACGAGGAGCGCGGTCAGGATCGGGGCGGTCGCGTTGATCGTCATCGACACGGTCGCTCGGTCGAGCGGCAGGCCCGCGAGAAGCGTGCGCATGTCGCCGAGGGAGCAGATCGGCACGCCGCAGCGTCCGACCTCGCCGCGCGCTCGCTCGTGGTCGGAATCGAACCCGTTCTGGGTCGGGAGGTCGAAGGCGACCGACAGCCCGGTCTGCCCTCCCTTCAGCAGGAAGTGGAACCGCTGGTTGGTCGTCCGCGCGCTCCCGAACCCGGAGTACTGCCGGATCGTCCAGGGGCGGCCCCGGTACATCGTCGGCTGGATCCCGCGCGTGTACGGCGGCTCTCCGGGGAATCCGATCTTCTCGAGGAACTCCGGGTCGGGGTCCTCCGGCGGCCCCACCAGCAGCGGAACGGGGCCGCCGTCCGCCTTCGGCCCGAGCGCCCGGCGCGTCTCGCGCTCCCAGCGAGCACGGCTCGGTTCGCTCGGCCGGGACTCCCGGGCGCGAGGCATCGTGCTCCGACCGGGGGGTCGATATTAAGCCCTGCCGGGGCGGCCGAGGAGCGGAGCGATTGCGGCGAGGTCGAGCTCGGCCCAGGCCACCGGAACGGGGACGCCAAGGTCCGCGAGGATCCGCGGGTGGAGTTCCCCGATCTCCGCCACGGGCTCCCCGGCGATCCGCACCCGCGCCGCGCGTCCGGGGATCGTTCCCGGGATCTCCGCCGGTTCGCGCACGGAGCCCAGGTCGAGGGCGCGCAGCAGATAGTCGATGAGCGCGGCGGCGTCCGCGAACCCCGCGGCATCGGACGCCAGGATCGCCCCGGCGTGGTAGCGGGTCGACGCGCCGGCCTCGGCGTCGGGCGCTCGAACGACGACCGGCCCGACCTCCGCGAACCGTTGGGGGTAGCCGTGTCGGGTGTTCCGGGCCAGGACGTCCAGGTGCGAGAGCAGGAGCCGGTCCCGTACGAAGGCATACTCCGCCGACACCGGGTTGGTCAGGTGGATCGGACCCGGGCCTCCCACGCGCGCGACCGTCGCCTCCGAGACGAGCACGGGGGTGTTCGGGGCGACGTACCCGAGGCCGAGCAGCCAGGTCGCGACCCGGCGCCGCGTCTCGACCGTCTCCAGCCGACGCCCCCGGGTCCGGCTCGGCGGAACGACCCCGTCCTCGGGGCGGACGCCCCCCGACAGGACCACGTCCTCGACGACGTCGATCGGCGCGGTGACGTCCGGACGCCACGGCGGCACCTCGACCGTCCACCCTCCGGAGCGGGCGCGCACCCCGAGGCGGGCGCGGGCCAGTCGGTGCTCCACCTCCCCCGAGGGAACCGCGACGCCCGAGACCGCTCGTACGAGCTCGGCCGAGAGATCGATCTGCCGCGGCGCGATGAGCGAGCGCCCGTCCTCGACCGGCCCTCGGGCGCGCCGGAGGGGGACCGGCGCCACGCTCCAGCGCTGAGCGACGAACGGAACGAGCAGAAGGCCGAGCGCCTCGCGGACGGTGCGCTCGCGGGTTCCGGTCGACTCGAGCAGCAGTTCCCGGTCGCCGAGACGAGCCTCGCCGACGCTCCGGCCGTTCAGGACCGGCGGAAGGCTGAGCAGCTCGCCGCGCGCGTCCCGCAGGACGAGGCAGCGATCCCCGGCCCGTCCCAGCGCGCCGTACTTCGCTGCCATCGGATGCTCCGCGAAGAACCGGGCCCCGGCGACCTCGTCCGTCCCGTCCAGGGGCACGAACCGCACGGAAGCGATCGGATCGAGGGCGTACCGCACGGGTAGCGTGATCCGGTCGAGGGGGTAGATCCCGAGGCTCGCGGCCCGACGGTCGCGGCCGATCGTGGCGTGGATCAGCTCCTGGAACCGGATCGCCTCCGCAAGCAGGCCCGCGTCGAGGCCCGAGGGCCCGTGCGATCGCACGATCACCGCCCCGATCGCGGGGCGGAGCGGGTCGACCGAATCGTCGACCTCGATCGGCGCGATGCTCTCGGCGGTCGGGCCGGCCGCCAGATGCGGCAGGCCCACCGCCGCCCCCGTCGCCCCCTGGAGGTAGAGGCCGAGCCCGCCCTCCGAGAGGAGGTCGAGGCGGTCCGGCGTCGAGGAGAGGGTCAGGTCGTCCCCGTCGGACGACTCGATCTCGGCCTTGGAGGCGAACAGGAGCTCCTCCCACTGCTCGGGGGGCAGCGCGGACGGGAGGAGCGCCGCGACGCGGGCTCGGGAGAGCGTAGCGGTCGGCACGCTACGGAGCTCCTCCGCTCAGCTCGGCGAGGTCGCCCATGAACAGCTCCCGGATGTCCGAGCGGCCGAGCGCCACCATCGCGAGGCGCGTGATCCCCGCGCCCCAGGCGATCACCGGCACCTCGATCCCGAGGGGCCGCAGCACCTCGGGCCGGAGGAGGCCGCCGGGGAAAATCTCCATCCATCCGATCTGCGGATGGCGAACGTACCCCTCGATCGACGGCTCGGTGAACGGGAAGAAGCTCGGCCGGATCTTGAGGTCGTGGATCCCGATCGCCTCGGCGAACGAACGGAACAACCCGACGAGGTCCCGGATCGATAGGCCGTCCTCCCCGACGATCCCCTCGCACTGGCCGAACTCGAGGTGGTGGCGTGCGTCCAGCTCCTCCCGTCGGAAGTTCCGGTCGATCGAGTACATCCGGAACGGCGGCTTCGGTCCGGCCGCGAGGAACCGGGCGGAGACGGCGGTCGTCTGGGAGCGGAGCACCGGGCGCGCCGCGATCGAGGGATCGTAGCGTCCCGGCCATCCCGGCCCGACCGGAGCCGCCTCGCCCGGGAGGGGGCGCCCCTCGTGGACGGCGGCGACCCGGGCGAGCAGGTCGGGCGGGGGCAAGTGTCCGCTGATCCCCTCGACCGAGAGCGCGTCGTGGATCGAGCGGGCGGGATGGTCCTGGGGCATGAACAGAACGTCGTTGTTCCAGAACTCGGTCTCGAGGAGCGGGCCTTCCGCCTGCTCGAAGCCGAGGCCGAGGAGGATCTCCTCGAACTGCTCGAGCCAGGCGACGTACGGGTTCGGCCGCGCGCCCGTGAGATACGGGACCGGAGCGCGGACGTCGTACGCCCGGAACGACCGGCTCCTCCACTCCCCGCTTGCGAGGCGCGCCGGGGTCAACGCGCCGATCTGCTCCTCGCCCTCGGTCGGAAGCTCGAGCCGGCGCCCTTCGTCGGACGGAGCCCAGCGCTTCCGGGACCGGCGCTCGGTCCGGACGAGGCCACGACGCTCCAGCCCCTCGGCGAGCGGTCCATCGACCTCCTCCTCGCCGTTCGCGATCTGGCGCAGGACGATCTCCTCCGGAAGCGGCCCCTCGGGGATCGGCGCCCCCGGGGCGAGGCGGAACGGCACGCCCTCGGCGAGCCACCCCCGTCGCCGGAGCAGGCCGATCGCCGCGGAACGCTCCTCCTCCTGGAATCCCTCGGCGGCGATCTCGGCCGCAGAGAGCCCTCCCCGTCGGCGCAGGAGATCGATCAGTCGGCGCTCGGGGAGGCCGGCGTCCAGCGAGCTCTTGCCGCGGGGCGTGAGCCGGCGCAGGCTCTCGTGCTCTTCCTCGACCGTGGCCAGGTGCTTCGACCGGAGCCGCTGCAATGCTCCGCGGGTCTGGTCCTCGCCGAGCCCGAGCGAACGCGCGAGCTCCTCCTCGTCGACGGGGAGCGCGACGGCGGTCCGCAGGGCGATCAGAACCGAACGCTCCGGCCCCGAGACGGTCACGGGAGCCGCACCGTCCGGAGCCGCTTCCGACGCTCCGGGCACGCCGGCCCGACAGTGTCGCGGATTAAGGCGTTTCGGGAAAATTCTCCGGGAGCGCGGCCCGATGCCGGCCCTAGCTCGGGTCGCGGGTTCCCGCCGCCGGTCCGGGCGGGGCCGGCCTCGCCGGCGGCGAACCCACCGGGGGCGACGTGGGCGGCGCAGGGGGCGGAGGGGGAGGGACCGGAGGAGCGGCCGGGGGGGTCACGCGGGGAGCGGTCACGCCCGGGGGTGGGGCCGGGCCCGGCACGACGGTGAGCGTCGGGGGGCGACGCCGTCCCAGCCAGCCACCGGCGCCGATGGCGACCGCCATGATCGAGGCGTAGAGCAGGTAGCTGTACGGCGCGTCGCCGAGCCACTCGAGGGAGGGAAGGAATCCGAGCAGGTTCACCGAGACGCGGACCGAGCTGTGGCCGTAGAGCCGGTCCGTCTCAACGCCCGCGGAGGCGACGGCGTGCGAGCCGAGGTAGCAGGCCGGAACCGGTAGGCTCGCCTGGGCGTCCCCCGTTCCGTTCGAGGTGACGTTGATCGACTCGAACACGCCGGTGCACGGACCGACCGCGGAGCCCCCGGCGAGCCGGAGGACCACGGGAGTGTCGGTGAGCGGCGCCCCCGTCGACCAGTTCGCCACGTGCACGCGAAGCGTCATCGAGCCACCCGGCGCCACCGTGGACGGCTCCTCGGCGAGAGAGATGTTGACGAAGGAACCCGCGAGCTCGGTGTTGAGCAGGGCGCCGCGCGGTGTGCCCCACCCGGTCGCGGGGTCCCACCCCGCCCCGGCCGTCGGGTCGACGCAGTTCCCTCCGCCCTGCACATCGACGACCCCGTCATAGGCGCCGCCCGCCGTCTCGTTCGCCGCCACGTGGTAGAGCCGGTCGGTGAAGAACCCGAGCGCGTGGCCGATGTGCACGTCGAGTTCCGTGACGAGCCCGGCCCAGAGCGGAGTAGCGAAGCTCGTTCCGTCGGCCTGCTGATTCGCGCCGTCGTAGTAGAGGAAGTTCGTGTCGGCGCTGGCGCTGATGTCCGGTGTGCCCCGCCCCCCGCCGTTCGCCTGGATCGCGCTCTTCGCGCTCTTCACGAGCTGCCAGCCGGGCGCGCGGTAGTCCTTCGAGTAACCCCCGCCGCTGTCGCTCCACGCCGCTTCGGAGTAGCCCGTGATCGTCCCGAGTCCGTTGCGGTCGACCGTGACGTCCGTCCCCCCCACCGCCAGCACCTGCGGGGACGTCGCGGGGAACTCCGGGGCGGGACCCCCCGAGCAGGAGCTGTTGAGGTCGCCGCCGGTGTCGCCCGTGGCGGCGAGGACTGTGATCCCCCGGTGCGCCGCCTCCGAGAAGAGCGGGTTCCACGCCGACTCCAGCGACGTCGACTCCGGCTCGGGGGCTCCGAACGACATCGAGATCGCGCTCACGCCCGGGAGCGAGAGCGCCGTCTCGAAGGCGTCCGTCAGGTTGGAGGTCGACGGCGCGGCGGCGTACACCGCGTCCAGCGTGGCGCCGGGGGCCATCGAGCCCGACCATTCGATGTCGAGCGTCATCTCCTCCACGGAGAGCTGGTCGTTCGCGCTCAGCGCCCCCTCGCTCGGGGCAGGGGCGCCGTCGACCGGGTACGGGGCGATCGTCGGAGCGGGGAACGTCGACGGATAGTCGTCCGCGTAGAACGTGTCGACGTCCGACGGTGCGTACCCCGCCCCCCACAGGATGAGCGCTATCGACCGATCGGTGGCGTACGCCGCGCCGCCGCTGAGGTTGTAGAGCCCGGAGAGCCCGTACAGGCTGCGCGCCATCCCGGGCAAGAACGAGCTCGCGGCCGCCGGAGACGCTCCGCTTCCGACGCCGCCGACCGCGGGGACGGACGGAGTGAGCGCGAGGGAGAAGGTCGTGTACCCGCTCGAGAGGCCGACGACCGCCGCGACCTCCGACTCGATCGTCGGGGGAAGCGCCGGCGGGACGGCGGGGAACACCGCGGGGTGTCCGTCGTACGCCCCGCGCAGCAGCGTCGTCGCGAACGCCCGGTCCAGGGCAACGGGGCTCCCGCGGAGCGAGAGCGCGAGGCGATCCGGCCAGGTGTGGACGACCTCGAGCCCCTCTCGGACAAAGTAGGACTCCGCGGCGGCGTACGCCGCGGTCGATAGGCCATGGTCCTCCGCGAACTTCGGGGCCGAGACCAGAGCGCCGCCCTCGGCGGTCGCCCGCGAGCCGTTCGTCGGCTGGAAGACGACGTCCACGGATTGGGCCTCCTCGAGAGGGACCGCCCCGACCGTGTTCGAGCGGTACGTTGCGGAGTACCCCGCCCGTTCCGCGAACGCCGCGGTCGAGACCTCCTGGGGGCCGTCCGGAACGGAGTGCCCGGACGCCGGCGCGCTGCGTGCGATCGACGGAGCGGAGACGGCGAGCATCAGCAGAAGAACGACCCCACCGAGCCGGGCACCCCGATGCCACCGGTGCCGGTCTGAACGAAGCACGACCGTACAGGGCCGCGAAGGGCGGAAATACCTATCCCGGCGGACCGGTCACTTCCGGATGGGGGTGGTGTACCCCGGCGGCAGGTGGAACGACCCCGGGCCCCCGAACGGGTCGGGTCGGGCCGTCGGGGGCTCGCCCCGGCGCTCCGAAAGGTACGCGTCGATCGCCACCACCGCCTCCATGGCGGCGCCCATGGCGTAGACAACGGAGCGGCCGCCCGCCGCGAAGATGCCGGGCACCGCCGTTCGAAACCCGGGACCCTTCCCCTCGGGCCATCCCTGGGAGGTGACCTTCAGGTCGAGCTCCGGTCCGAAGCCGCGGAGGTCGGCCTTCTGCCCGACCGCGACGACCAGCGTATCGCACGGGATCGTCGCCTCGGAGCCCGCCACGGGGACGGGGGAGCGGCGGCCCCCCGCGTCGGGCGGCCCCAGCTCGATCGTCTGGACGACGAGGCCCTCGACGTGCGTCGTGCCGACGACGCGCACCGGCGCCCGCTGGAACACGAATCGGATCCCCTCGTGCTCCGCGCCTTCCACCTCCTCGGGGTCCGCCGGCATCTCCTCGCGCCCCCGCCGGTAGACGAGCGTGACCTCCCCGCCGTCGGAGGTGCGCAGCGCGGTGCGCACCGCGTCCATCGCGACGTCCCCCCCTCCGACGACGACGATCGACCGCCCGAGGGGGACGGTCACCCCCCCGTTGGTCTCCTTCAGGAACTCGAGCGCGGGGATCACGCCGGGGAGCGACTCCCCCGGGACCCCGAGGACCCGGTGGTCGGGGGTGCCGATCGAGACGAAGACGGCGAGGTACCCTTCCGTCAGGAGCGAGGCGAGCGGGACGTCCCGCCCGATCTTCCGGCCCCGTTCGAACGTCACGTCGAGGTCGCGGAAGCGGGCGACGTCAGTCTGGACGTCCGCGTCGGTCATGCGGTACGCCGGGATCGTCTGCATGAGGCCCCCCACGCGCTCCTCCTGCTCGAAGACCGTGACGCCGTAGCCTCGGACGCCCAGGTCCCAGGCGGCCATCAGCCCGGCCGGGCCGGCCCCGACGACGGCGACGCGCTGGGACTTCGGCTTGGAGGGCACGTAGGGGAGGTCGCTCGCGCCGTAGTCGAGCGCCGCGCGCTTCAGGTGCCGGATCGCGATCGGCACCCCCTTCTTCGTGATCACGCACGACTCCTCGCAGTAGTGGTAGCAGACCTTGCAGAGCGACGCGGAGAGCGGGTCGTCGCGCAGCGTGACCTTCGCCGCCCCGTCGAAATCGTCCGCCGCGATCAGCCGGATGTACTCCTTGCAATCCTGGGTGATCGGGCACGCCTCGACGCACCACGGCCGTCGGCACTGGATGCACCGCTTCGCCTCCAGGACGGCATCCTCGCGCGAGTAGGCGTGGAGCACCTCCCGAAAGTCGGCCGTCCGGTCGGAGGCGGGCTCCTCCGGCACCGGGACCCGGACCGGGTTCAGCTTCGGAGGGGTCGGCCGGACGGTCGGCAGGTTCGACGCCATGAGAACGGTCGTACAACGTCCCCCGCTCGGTAATAGGCTTGAGGACGCCGACGCGGCGTCCGCGTCCGACTTATACGGGCGCCGGTCTCGAACGGGGGCCGGTCTCGGCCGGGCGGGTCGCTCATGGTCCTCGATTCCCTGGGAAAGTCCCTGCGCGGGGTCCTGCAGAAGATCGCGAAGGGCTCGGTGATCGACGAGGCGCTGCTCGCCGACGTCGTCCGGGACATCCAGCGGGCGCTCCTCCAGGCGGACGTCAACGTCCAGCTCACGATCGACCTGACGCAGCGGGTCCGGCGACGCGCGACCGAGGAGCGCCCTCCGAGCGGGGCGAGCCTTCGCGACTTCCTGATCCGGATCATCTACGAGGAGATCCGCGGGATCCTCGGGAAGGACCGGCCGTTCGAGGCGAAGCCGAAGCGGATCCTCCTCGCCGGCCTCTTCGGCCAGGGGAAGACGACGACCGCGGGGAAGCTCGCCCGCTACCTGCAGAAGAAAGGGGTGCGGGTCGCCCTCGTCGGGGCGGACGTGCACCGGCCGGCGGCGATCGACCAGCTAGAGCAGCTCTCCAAGAAGATCGGCGCCGAGTTCTACTCGAACCGCTCGGAGCCGAAGGCGGAGACGATCGTCCGCGAGGCGCTCGACCGGCTCGCCCCCCACACGGCGCTGATCGTCGACACGGCGGGCCGGAGCGGCATCGACGCCGACCTGATCGAGGAGCTGAAGCGCGTGCGGGCGGTCCTCGAGCCCGAAGAGACGTTCCTCGTCCTCGACGCGGCGATGGGCCAGAGCGCCGGTCGCAGCGCGGAGGCGTTCCACAAGGCGGTCGGCCTCACGGGCGTCATCCTCACGAAGCTCGACGGATCGGCGAAGGGCGGCGGGGCTCTCTCGGCCGTCGCGGTGAGCGGCGCCCCGATCGTCTTCCTCGGCACGGGCGAGCATCTCGACGAGCTGGAGCGGTTCGAGCCGACGCGGTTCGTCTCCCGCCTGCTCGGGATGGGGGACATCCAGACGCTCCTCGAACGGTTCGAGGAGCTGTCGAACAAGGAGGCCGCCGAGGCGGCGGCGAAGCACCTGCTCGGCGGCCGCTTCTCGCTGCGGGACATGCGCACCCAGCTCGACTCCCTCGGCGAGATGGGACCGGTCTCCAAGCTCGTCTCGATGTTCCCGGTGCTCGGCGGGGCGAAGCTGGACGACCAGCAGCTCGACCAGACCCAGCAGCGGCTGCGGCGGTTCCGCGCGATCCTCGACTCGATGACCCCGGCGGAGCTGGACGACGCATCGCTGATCAAGGCCGACCGCGTCCACCGCATCTCGCGGGGGAGCGGGCAGCGCCCGCAGGAAGTGCGCGCGCTGCTGAAGCAGTACGAGACGACCCGGAAGGCGGCGCACGGTCTCGTCTCCAACCGGCGCCTCCGCCGCCAGCTCGAAAAGCAGTTCGCGAGCGGCGCCCACGCTCCGCCCGAGTGAGCCGGCGGGCCGTCGATGGGCGCGGTCGATCTCCTCGAGGCGGTGGTCGGAGGGCTCCTGCTCTTCGTCGTGCCCGGGCTCGCCCTCGCCCGGGGACTGTTCCCGGAGTGGCGGTTCCGGGGCCCGGACGGCCCCCGGCGCGCGCTCGAGACCGCGACGCTCGCGCTCGTCCTCAGCGTCGCCCTCACGGTCCTCGTCGGCTCCGCGCTGCTCGGGCTCGCCCCGGGAGGGTTCGCGGCCGCCTGGGGGGACCCGGTCCTGGAGGCGGCCCTCGCCGCCATCGCGCTGGTGGCGTTCGTCGCCGGCGTCGTGCGGGGCGCGTACTCGAAGGTCCCCCCCCGGGCCCCCGCCGGTGCGGAGGAGCCGGGAGGCGAGGGGGCGTTCGCGCTGACGCGCGAGCTCGACCGGCTCCACCGGGAGGACCGCGCGCTCGCCCGGCGGCTGCGGGCGGCTCGGGACGACGGCCCCGAGGCGAGCGAGATCGACCGGGCGCGCACCGAGGTCGCGCAGCGGATCGACGGGCTCGAGCGCGGACGCGAGGAGGAGTATGCCCGCTAGCCGTCCCCGCTCCCGCGAGGGAACGTGGAAGATGGTCCTGGTGCTCCGAGGGGAGCTGCGGCTCACCGCCGGAAAGTCGGCGGTCCAGGCCGCCCACGCGGCCGTGATGCTGTTCCAGCGCGCGCGCTCGCGGGACGCGGCGGCGCTCGACGCCTGGCTCGCCCAGGGCCAGATGAAGGTCGCGCTCGAGGTCGACACCCTCGCCGAGCTCGAGGGGCTCGAGCGTCAGGCGCGCGCCGCGGGGATCGCGACGGCCTGGGTGGAGGACGCCGGGTTCACGGAGGTGCCGCCGGGGACGCGGACGTGCCTCGGCCTCGGACCGGCGCCGTCGACGGCCCTCGACCCGATCACCGGGTCGTTGGCGCTCCTGTAGACGCGGGAGCGCTCGGCCCCGGCCCACCGATCGATCCAAGAAGAAGGAAGGAAGGGGTTCGGCCCCCCCTTGCGGGGGGGCTCGCGCGGAGGGCGGGGTTCAGCTCTTGGTGTCTCCCTCCGAATCGATCTCGGAGTCGCTCGACTCGGTCGATCCGGTCTTCGGCGCCTCGTTGTCGGCGCCCTTGTCGTCCGCGGACCAGCCCTTCGGCGGCGGCGAGGACGGCGGGCCCCGCATCGAGGCCCAGCCCGCGAGGGCGAACCCGAGGACGGCGAGCACGGCGAGGGCGATGATCAGCTCCTTGGCGAGCGGCGACAGATAGCTCGAGCTCGGGGTGCTCGCCTTCGGCGCGGGCGCGAACGGCACCACGGTCGTCAGGTTGCCGCTCAGGGTGAACGCGGTGGTGGGGAGCAGCGCGTTGAAGCCGGTGGGCGCCGTGAACGTCGCGGTGTACTTGCCGGCGAACTCGCTGAACGAGATCACGGTCGCGGTCGAGGTCACGGTGTAGTTGCCGCCGTTCTTGGACGAGATCGTCGCCGACCAGGACTGGCCGGCCGTGAGCCCGTTCGCCGTGAAGTTCACGGCGAAGATCTTCAGCGTGCTCGAGGTGTAGGTCACGTCGACGAACTGGGCCGCGGTCGCGACCGTGAACGTGCCGGCGGAGGAGTTCGTGTACCCCGCGACCACGCTCGGCGCGTAGGTGTACGCCGCGCTCGGCAGGCTGACCGTCACGTTCGCGTCCGTCGAGCCGATCGTTCCGACGCCGGTGACGATCACGCCCCACGCCGTGCTCGAGACGAGCCCGGTCTCGTTGAACTGGACCGCGAACGTCGCCCCGCTGAACGCGGTGAAGGCGATGTCCTGGGTCCTCGCGCCCGAGATCACGAGCGTCCCGTTCGCCGGCGTCCCGGCGTAACCGGGGACGAAGGCGGTGGTGTAGGCGTAGGTGCCGTTCGCGATCCCGCTGAAGACGATCGAGGAGGTCGAGGACGTCTCGGTCGTGGGGCCGAGGGTCACCGACCACGGCGTGCCGCTCGGCAGGCCGGTCTCCGAGAAGGTGACGGCCGAGGAGAAGGCGTACTTCAGCTGGTACCAGATCTGGTCCCCGCCGCCCCCGATCATCGGGTTCTGGTTGAGGCTCGACAGCTCGATCCACGGCGCGGCCGACAGGACCTCGTTCGCCTGCCCGTCCCAGACGTACATCGCCTCGTCGTTCAGGATCTGCTCGATCAGGTTGTAGTCGAGCGTCCGGTTCGGTCCGACCGGCAGACCCGCCGCGACCGCCATCTGCCCGACCGCCACGGAGTACGCGACCCCCTGGCAGGTGGCGTTCAGCAGGCCGGAGGTCAGGTTCGCGGTCTGGGCCGCGCTGGCCCAGTACGAGAGGTTCTGGAAGGTGGTCCCGTTGTGCCCGCAGGTGGTGTTGTTCGCGACCGTCGCCTGGCCGGTCTGGAGCTGCTGCGAGAACGCATCCGCCGCCGTGTAGGTCGCGTCCGGGGAGGACATCGGCACGATGTAGTCCGTCGGGTCCGGGTAGTCGGGCGCCCAGCCGGAGCCGGTCTCCGAGATAAGCGGGTTCTGGTACGCCGACGTGAAGGCGACGTCCAGGAACTGGTCGAACGTCAGGTCGAACGTCGCCCCGCCGAACGGCTGGAGCGCCCCGCCCGTCAACGTCTCGATCTCGGCGATCCAGTCCGCGATCGACTGGTCTCCCCCGGGGTCGCCCTGCAGGCCGGCGATCGGGAACGTACAGGGGGTACCGGACGAGCACGCGGAGAGCTGCGGGTCGTAGTACGGGGAGGAGGCGTTGTTCGCCTGCGCCCACCACCACGCCGCGCCGCCGACCACGCTCGGGTTGGTCTCGGGGTCGCCGGACGGGAACGACACGTTCGTCGGATAGTAGTTCCCCATCCCGTACGGGATCGGTCCGCCGGCGTTGAACTCGTACTGGATGCCGTCGACCGTGTTGACCGTGTTCTCGACGGTGGCGTACGGGTAGGCGTGCACGTAGAACTCGCGCAGGGCGAGGTTCGTGAAGAAGTCGTTCGGGATGTTCGGCGTCGGCTCGGAGCCGAAGTTCTGCGCGTACTCGGTCGAGCTCCAGTAGAGGTTGACCGGCGTAAAGAAGGAGCTGATCGTCGGGAACGACAGGTAGTTCAGGTCACCGGCGGCGTGCAGCTGCAGCAGGGACGTCGTGTGGGTCGTCTCGATCGCCGCGAGGTCCGCCGCCCCGGCCCGGTACTCGCTGATGCCGAACGAGTCGTCCGGCTCCCAGTAGACGTTGACGTTCGCGATGTAGCCACCGGCCCTCGGGTCGCAGTAGCCCGTGTAGACCGCGAGCCCGCCGGCGCCCGAGCATCCGGACGGCTGCACGTACCCGGGGTTGACCCGCAGTTCGTAGCCGACACCCTCGACGACGCCGGCGTAGTACGGACCGGAGCCGACCATGTTCCACTGGACCTTCGGCTGGTTCGCGGGGAAAGCGAACGCGGTCTCCTCGAAGCCGTCCCAGGAGGTCATGTTGGTCGCGGCGACGTGGTTGGAGGAGGAGGTCAGGTTGGCGAGGTAGTCCGCCCAGGCGGCCGACGAGGTCGACTGGCTGTGGCCGAGCTGAGGAACCGAGCACGGTCCGTCGCCCGCCGCCGCCTTCGAGCCGGTCCAGCCGGGGACGCCCGCGCTCTGCGCCGTGAACCACCCGCACGGCTCGATGCTCGAGCCGAGGTTGTCCGCGACGAGCTGCAGGAAGTACGGCCAGTCGGTGCCGCCCCCGCTCGCGTTGAAGGTGATGCAGCCGTTCTGGCCCGCGACCAGGGCCGCGGCCGGGCAGTACGCCGTATCGTTGATCAGCATGGAGCCGAGGATCTCCCCCGGGGTGTTGTTGAGGGGCGAGTGGTAGCCCTTGTCCCAGGCGGCGTTCCCGTACGGCAGGAGCGACTGCGCGATGATCCACCCGTTCTCCTTGCCGAGGTACGGCAGGTCGGCGAAGCCCATCGTGCGGGCGAGCGAGAACATCACGTCGGTCGGATAGACCGGCCAGGACTTCTTCGTAGCCGGGTCGTAGAAGTGGGCCGCGGGGTCGATGACGAACGTCCAGTACGTCGGCTGGCCCGCGGTGTTGTTGACGATCAGGCTCGACCCGTAGTCGGTCGTGCACTGGGGGGTCCCGGGGACGCACGTGGCGAGGGTCGGGACGTACGTCGCGGTCGAGCTTCCGTTGTAGTTGATCAGCGTCTGGTAGACGTTGATGATCGGCTCGTAGCTGACGGTATCGTACGCCACGGACGGGTCCATCGTATTGGCACCGTTCGGAGCGACCTCGTAGATGTTGATCGTGCCCTTGACGTGACCCGACGACGCCGGCGTGGGCGCGACCGACGCGGCGACCGAGGGCAGGGCGGCGGTGGGGGTCGCTGCGGGCGCCATCGGCGTCCCGACCCCCCGCGCGTTCAGCCCCTCCGGAACGACACTCAAGGCCGTCGAGAGTATCATCACGATCGCTACGCCGACGACGACCAGCCCTTGACCGCTTGAGACCTTCATGTATCCCGTGTTCTCCGGACGCCTTCGTCCGAGGTACATTTATTCCGTATACTTCTGAAAAACCTTTCCTTTGACGCCGGGACCGGGCTCCGGCGGAGATTAGGTCCGAAAACCGGGCCCCCGGAGCCGGGCGAGAGCGATCGGCCGAGCGGGATCGGTGCCGAGCCCGCCCCGGGCCGCGCGCGCTCGGTGCCAGAGGTTATCCGCCAGCCGGGCCTTCCCAGCGGACGCCTCTGGCACGAGGCCGGTAGGCACCGGGGGAGGGCTATGCAGGGCGGGGAGTCGCCGTCCGGCGCCCGTCGCTGGGTATCTATATTGGGGGCCGTTCGTGAGGGGCCGGGGGGCCGGTCCGGAGTGACGGCGTGATGCAGGGGGAGCCGCCGGTCGTCATCGCCGCTCGGAACGTTCGCAAGTACTTTCCGATCCGGGGGGGGCTCCTTTCGAGTCATATCGGCGACGTCCGCGCGGTGGACGGGGTCAGCTTCGACGTGCACGAAGGGGAGACCGTCGGCTTGGTCGGGGAGTCCGGATGCGGCAAGACGACCGTGGGACGGCTGCTCCTCCGATTGATCGACGCCTCCTCCGGCCATACGTTCTACCGCCCCCCGGTGCCGACGATGGACCGGCTGAACGCCCTCTACTCCAGCCTCGAGCCGTTCGCCGGGGTGGCGGACAACGGCGGGACGTACCCCCCGGAAGCCCAGGCCGCCCTCCACGCGCTCGACGAGATCGCCCGCCAGTACTCCCTCTACCGCAAGCGGCCGCGGGCGATGCGAGAGCTGCGAGGGAAGCTGCAGATCGTCTTCCAGGACCCGTTCAGCTCCCTGAGCCCCCGGATGCTCGTCCGGGACATCATCGCCGAGCCGCTCGAGATCCACGGCGCCGGAACGCGCGCGGAGCGGCGCGCCCGGGTCAGCGAGCTCCTGCGCGACGTCGGCCTCAACCCCGAGCACGAGTGGCGGTTCCCGCACGAGTTCTCGGGCGGGCAGCGGCAACGGATCGGGATCGCGCGCGCGCTCGCGCTCCGCCCCGAGTTCATCGTGCTGGACGAACCGACGAGCGCGCTCGACGTCTCGGTCCAGGCCCAGATCCTCAACATCCTGCGGCGGCTGCAGGCCGAGCAAAAGCTCTCCTACCTGTTCATCTCCCACCACCTGTCGGTCGTCCGCGCGATGAGCCAGCGCGTCGTCGTGATGTACCTCGGCAAGGTCGTCGAGCGGGCGGGCACCGACCAGTTGTTCTCCCGGCCGCTGCACCCGTACACCCAGGCGCTCCTCTCCGCGATCCCGATCCCGGACCCCGACCTGAAGCGGGAGCGGATCGTGCTGCAGGGGGACGTGCCGAGTCCGGCCGCGCCGCCCCCCGGCTGCCGGTTCCACACCCGCTGCCCGGCCGTGATGCCGGTCTGCTCGAAGATCGAGCCCCCGCTCCTCGAGACCCGCCCGGGCCATTTCGTCGCCTGCCACCTCTACCCCTCGGGGCGGCCCGAGGCGGCCGCGATGACCGAGAGCTCCGCCGGCGCGCCCCTCCCGTCGGAGAGTCGGCCCCTCGCGTCGTAGGCGGTCGGAGGAGAGTCGATGGCGTCCTCTCCGTCGACGCCCACCACGATCCCCCGCACCGGGTGGACCCCGGAGCCCGGCCTGCTGCTGCCGGACGAGGAGGCGTCGCTCGAAGCCCGGCTGGAGCGGGTCCGCCAGGAGAAGGCCGACGCGCTCAAGGACCCCGGCCCGACCTGGAAGGAGTGGTTCTGCTACACCGCCGCGAAGTGGTGGCTCTTCCTGGGGGTCTACGTCGTCGTCCTGAGCTGGGAGATCGTCCTGCTCTACCCGACGTCGAACGTGCCCCTCTACGAGACCCTCCCGCTCATCGTCGTCACGATCTACCTGGACCTCCTGCTCTGGCGGTACCTCTGGTACCGTCCGCACGGCGAGGAGCCGAGCCGCTCGACCGGGGAGCGGGGATTCCGCCGGAGCCTGCTGCGCCCCGTGCAGTACGGGCGGTGGACCCCGGAGTGGGCGGAGATCCGGGCCGGCCGCATGGTCCCGTCGGTCGGCGGCGGACCCGACCCGAAGGAGTTCCTGTAGCGACGATCGCCTCTGGCGCGCCGCCGGGGCCTAAATACCGGACCGCGTTCGCGCGCTCGTGACGGAACGCCCCCCACGCCGGATCGCTCCGTCGCTCCTCAGCGCCGACTTCGCGGCGCTCGGCGACGCGGTCCGCGCCGCGGAAGAGGGGGGCGCCGACGCGTTCCACCTCGACGTCATGGACGGCCACTTCGTCCCCAACATCTCCTTCGGCCCGGCGCTCGTCGCCGCGGTCCGGGCGCGCACGCGCCTTCCGCTCGACGTCCACCTGATGATCGAACATCCGGCGACCTACGTCGAGGCGTTCCGTCGCGCCGGCGGCGACACCCTCGTCTTTCACGTCGAGTCGGGCGACGACCCGGCCGCCACCGTCGCGGCGATCCACGCCCTCGGCGCCCAGGCCGGGGTGGCGATCCGACCGGACACGCCGTTCGCCCGGGTCGAACCGCTGCTCGATCGCCTCGACCAGGTGCTGGTGATGAGCGTCCACCCCGGGTTCTCGGGCCAGAAGTTCATCCCAACGGTCCTCCCGAAGGTCGCCGCGGCCCGCGCCGCGATCGACGCGGCCGGGCGCACCACGGACGTCTCGATCGACGGGGGCATCACGCCCGACACCGCCCGGCTCGCCGCCGCGGCCGGCGCGACGTTCTTCGTCTGCGGCAACTCGGCGTTCACGGGGGGCCCCGTCGCCGACAACCTGCGCCGGCTGCGCGCCGCGATCGCGGAGGGAGCCCACGATGCGGTACGCTGAGCTCGCCGCCGCGTACGAGCGGCTCGAGGCCACGACAAAACGGCTCGAGATGCGGGCGATCCTCGCCGAGCTGTACACCCCGCTCTCCCCCGCCGACCTCGGAACGGTGCTCTACCTCTCCCAAGGCATGCTCCGGCCCGAGTACGAGGGCGTCGAGCTCGGGGTCGCCGACTCCCTCGCGCGGCGCGCCGTCGCCCTCGCGACCGGGACCGAGGAGGCGGTGGTCGCGCGCCGGACGGAGAGCTCGGGCGACCTCGGGACGACGGTACAGACCCTCCTCGAAGGACTGGCGCGGCTCGCGGTCGGGGAGCCGTTGACCGTGCACGACGTCTACGGCGAGCTCCAGCGGATCGCCGACGCGAAAGGGGAAGGGTCCCAAGAGGCGAAGGTCCAGACGCTCGTCCGCCTCCTGGGCCGGGCCACGCCGCTCGAGGCCCGGTACCTGGTACGCTTCGTGCTCGGCACCCTGCGCATCGGCGTCCGGGAGATGACGATCCTCGACGCCCTCGCCCAGGCGTTCGCCGGCGGCTCGAAGGAGGCCCGAGCCCGCATCGAGGCGGCGTACAACCTCTCGAGCGACCTCGGCCTCGTGGCGACGACGCTCGCCCGGGACGGCCTCGACGGCCTGGGCCGGATCGGGCTCGAGGTCGGGCGCCCGGTGCGGCCGATGCTCGCCGAGCGCGAGCCGACGCTCGAGAAGCTTCTCGAACGCCTCGGGGGTCGCGCGGCCGTCGAGTACAAGTACGACGGGCTGCGGGTCCAGGCGCACGTCGCGACCGACGGCACGGTGCGACTCTTCTCGCGCCGGCTCGAGGAGACCGGCGCGCAGTTCCCCGAACTCCTCGCCGAACTGCCGAAGGCGATCGCCCGTCGCCCCGCGATCGTCGAAGGGGAGTGCGTCCCGATCGACCCCGATACGGACGAGATCCAGCCGTTCCAGGAGGTCTCGCGACGCCGGGGGAGGAAGTACGACCTCGACCGGCTTCGCGCCGAGGTGCCGGTCTGTCTGTTCCTGTTCGATGTGCTGATGGCGGACGGGGAACCGGTGCTCTCCCTCGACTTCGGAGAGCGGCGGCGCCGCCTCGAGCAGCTCGTGCTCCCCACGGACCGGGTCCGCCTCGCTACCCAGCGTGTGGTCGCCTCGCCCGAGGAGGCGACGGCGTTCCTCGACGAGGCGATCGCCGGGGGTGCCGAGGGGCTCGTCGCGAAGTCGCTGAAGGAGGGAAGCGGCTACCGGGCCGGTGCGCGGGGGTTCTGGTGGATCAAGTACAAGCGCGACTATACCGTCGGGCTCGTTGACTCGATCGACGGGGTCGTGGTCGGCGGCTTCCACGGACGCGGCCGTCGGGCCGGAAGGTTCGGAGCGTTCCTCCTCGCGGTGTACGACCCGGGAAAGGACCGGTTCGAGTCGTTTACGAAGGTCGGGAGCGGCTTTGACGACGCCCGCCTTGCCGAGATGCCCGAGCGCCTCCAGCGGTTCGCCTCCGACGAGCGGCCCGCGAACGTCGACTCGGGGATCGAGCCGGACCGCTGGTTCCGCCCGGGGATCGTGCTCGAGGTCCGCGGCGCCGAGCTGACGCTCAGCCCGGTGCACCGGGCGGCGGTCGGCGCCGTCCGCGCCGGCGCCGGGCTCGCGCTGCGCTTCCCCCGGTTCACGGGCCACTTCCGCGACGACAAGGGGCCGACCGACGCGACCTCGAGCTCCGAGCTCCTGCGGATGTACCGCCTGCAGGTCCGGCAGGCGGCGAAGGAAGGCTCCGGGGAGACGGACGCGTGAGCAGCCGGCGCCGGCCCGCAGGTCGCGGCCGGAGACCTCCTCTCCGCCCAAAGACATAAGAAGGGTCGACCCCGTCGCACGCCGCGGGAACGGGCCATGCTCGTCGAGATGACCGAACTGTTGGGACGCCAGATCTACACGCCGGACGGACGGCTGCTGGGCGAGGTCGACAACCTCGTCGTCGACGTCGAGAGCGCGAAGATCGACGGCCTGTACGTCGACGAGACGAGCCCGATGTTAGTGGACGACTCGCGTCCGACCAACGTGCCGTACCGCTGGGTCGCGGCCGTCAACGACGTCGTGCTGCTGAAGTACTTCCCGAAGCGCGTGTCGATGAAGCGGCCGACGGCTCGACCGGCCAAAGAAGAGGAAGCCGCGGTACCCGCCCGCTGAGCGGCGCGGGGATAGCCAAGCCCGGAAACGGCGCAGGACTTAAACGACGGATTCCGCTCGAAGAGATCCTGCCGCATAGGCGTTCGCCGGTTCAAATCCGGCTCCCCGCATCCCTCCCCGGAGCGAGCAGGGGAACCGTCATCCCTCCCCACCCGGTCGCCGGGCGTGCGCCGCTCGGAGCTCCTGCGCGCCCTGGAGAGGATCCCCCCGTTCGCCCACCCGGACGCCGCGCTCGAGCAGGTGATCACGCCGTCGGAGGCCGCCGCGACGTTGCTGGCGTCCGCCGACCGGTTCGACGGGATCTCGGGCCGCTCCGTCCTTGACCTCGGCTGCGGGACCGGGCGGCTCGCCATCGGGGCGGCCCTGCTGGGCGCCTCGCCCGTGCTGGGAATCGACGTCGACGAAGGGGCGATCGACCGGGCCCGGTCCGCGGCGGCGGACGCCGGGGTCGCCGTCGAGTTCGAGGTCGCGGAGGTCGCGGCCACGAGCGGGCGCGCCGACCTGGTCGTGATGAACCCGCCGTTCGGCGCGCAGTCCCCGCACGCGGACCGGCCGTTCTGGGACCGCGCCCTCGCCCTCGCGAAGCGGTCGGTCTACGCGTTCTCCCTCTCGGAGTCCCGAACCTTTATAGCACGACGCGCGGTCGAGCGCGGCGCGCAGGTTCTCGCCGTCGAACCGGTTCCCTGGGCGCTGCCGCGTACGTTCCCGCACCACGCGCGGCGCCGGGTGCCGCTGGACGTCGACCTCTGGGCGCTTCGAACGGAACCGGATCCATGACCGACCCCGAACTCCCCCCGCTCGTCCTGCCCGGCGATTACCTCGGCGCCGCCGAGGAGTACCTTCCCGGACGCGGCACGTACGAGGACCGGGGACGGATCTACGCCTCCGTGCTCGGCAAGCCGTCGATCGACCCGAGCGATCGGACCGTCCGCGTCGCGGCCCGGAACGCGGTACCCGACCTCGCGGAAGGGGACATCGTCTACGCCCGCGTGGACGAGCTCAAGACCGCCATGGCGATCTGCACGGTCCTCACGACGACCACCAGCCGGCGCGCGGTGCCGGGAAAGCCCGAAGGCACGGTTCACATCTCGAAGGCGAAGGACGGCTACACGGAGACCCTCTCCGGGGAGTTCGCGGTCGGGGACATCCTGCTCGCGAAGGTCCTCCAAGCCCATCCGTCGATCAAGCTGACCACGGCGCCGACGTCGCTCGGCGTCGTCTCCGCCCGCTGCCAGGTCTGCCACGCGGTCCTGCGGCTCGGAGGCGCGGAGCTCACCTGCCCGCGGTGCGGCAACCGCGAGCGCCGGAAGCTCGCGAAGGGTCCGCGCCCGGCTGGCTCGGACGCGCATGAACGCGACTCCCGCTGAGGAGGAGCGCCGCCTCGGGCGGCTCGTCCGCGCCCACGACCGATGGCGGGGGCGGGGGGTGTTCAACCTCCTCGCGAGCGAGAACGCCGTCTCGCCGCTCGCCCGGCGGTACCTGGGAAGCGACCTCGCCGGACGGTACACGCTTCCGATGACCGTGCCGTTCGACGGCGAAACGCTCGACAACAGCTACGCCGGCACGCGCTATACCGACCAGATCGAACGCCTCGCGAACGACGCCGCGGCCCGGCTGTTCCGGGCGCGCCACGCGACGACCCGACCGCTCTCGGGGCACATCGCGGCGCTCTCCGTCGTGGCGACCGTGCTCCCCGCGCGCTCGAAGCTCCTCGCGATCCCCCCGGAGTCGGGGGGGTACGACGGCTACGCGCCGGGGTTCCTTCCCGCGCTGCTGGGGCACACGGTCCGACCGCTTCCGGCCGACGGGCCGGGGCACCGGGTCGACGCCGGGGTCGCGACGTCGACGATCCGCCAGGAGCGTCCGAACGCCGTCGTGCTGGGCCAGAGCTTCTTCCTCTTCCCGTACCCGCTCCGTCCGATCGTGGAGGCGGCGCACGAGGTCGGAGCGCTGGTCCTGTACGACGCCTCCCACGTGCTCGGCCTCGTCGCGGGCGGCGAGTTCCAGGACCCGCTCGGCGACGGCGTCGACGTCGTGTTCGGAAGCACGCACAAGTCGTTCCCCGGCCCCCAAGGCGGGTTGATCGTCACGAACCGCAGCGACCTGTTCGAGCAGATGGACCCGGCGCTCGTCTGGCGGACGTTCGACAACGCCCACTGGAACCGGATCGCGGGGCTCGCCCAGACCCTCCTCGAGCTCGAGCGGTGCGGCGCGGAGTACGCGCGCACGGTCGTCGCCAACAGCCGGGCCCTCGGGCGCGCGCTCGCCGACGAGGGGTTCCCGCTCGTCGCGGAGGCCGAGGGGTTCACCGCGTCGCACCAGCTGCACCTCGACCGGCCCCGCCTGCGCGAGCGCCACGGCATCGGCGGCGGCGCCCTCGCGCGTCGCCTGGAAAAGCAGCGGCTGCTGATCGACCTGGTCGGACGGATCGGGACGGCCGAGGCGAGCCGCCTCGGCCTCGTCCCCGGCGACATGCCGCGCCTCGCGGCGTTGCTCGCCCGCGCGGGGCTGCGCTCGGAGCGGGTCGGGGCGGAGGTTCTCTCCTGGCGAAAGACGTTCGGCGCCCTGCGGTTCGCGTGAACACCGTGGGGCGCCGGCCGGCTGCGCTCACCGGCACGCCCGGCACCGGCAAGAGCGCGGTCGGGCGCCTCCTCGCCGGAGCGTTCGGGGTCCTGGAGGTCGACGAGCTGGCGCGCCGGCACGGCGCCGCGCGCGGCGCCGGGCGCGCGGTCGAGATCGACCTGGTCCGATTGCGCCAGGCCCTGCGCGAGCCCACCGCCTGGGGCAACGCGGATCTGATCGTCGGCCACCTGGCCCATCTCCTGCCCGTTCGCGAAGCGATCGTTCTTCGATGCCATCCGGTGGAGCTGCTCGCTCGACTCCGACGCGGCCGACGGGGTTCGCCCGCGGACCGGCACGCGAACTTCGTCTGCGAGGCGACCGATGTGGTCGTCGGCGAGGCGCTCGCGGAACGCCGGCCCGTCTACGAGATCGACACCACCGGCCGGTCCGCGGGGGCCGTGGCGCGCGAGGTCCGGCAACGCGTCGCGGCCGGGGGTCCGACCCGCGTCGGAACCGTCGACTGGCTCTCCGACCCGGCGGTGACCAAGCACCTTTTGGACCGGGACCCGTAGCGTTCTCCGATGGTCCTCGAGGGGTACCGGGAGCGGGCGCGACCGTACATCGACGCGCTCTCGCGCCCGTTCCTCGGCTGGTCGCCGGATCGCCTGAGCTGGCTCGCGCTCGCCCTCGCGGTCGGCGCCGCCGCCCTGAGCGTCCTCGTTCGGTGGACGACCGCGCTGCTGTTCCTGCCGGTCAGCCTGTTGATCCTCGGGGCGGGGATCTTCGATGTGGTCGACGGGGCCGTGGCACGTCGCACCGGCCGGACCTCCCCGCGGGGAGACCTGCTCGATCACGTCCTGGACCGGTACGCCGACGTCGCCCTCGTGATCGGCCTCGTTCTCTCCGGGTTCGCGATCCCGTGGCTCGGACTGCTCGCGCTCGTGAGCCTGCTCCTGACGAGCTACATGGGCACGCAGGCCCAGGCGCTCGGCCAGGGTCGCCTCTACGCGGGGCTCCTCTCGCGCGCCGACCGGCTCGTCGTCCTGGCGCTCGCGTCGTTCCTCGAGTTCGACTGGTCGCTGCCGTGGCCGTGGGCTCCGTCCGAACCGTGGGCGCACTTCCACGTTGTGGGCGTGACGTTCACGGTCCTCGACGTCGCCTTCGCTTACTTCGTCATCGCCGGTCAGTGGACGGCGGTCTCCCGGGCGCTGCGGACGTACCGGGCGTTGAGCCCTCCGTCGTAGGGTCCGTCGGTCGCTCGCGCGTCGTGCCTCCCCGGATCCGGTAGTACTGCAACGGGTGCTTGAGCGAGTCCCGGAAGCAGATCGCGTCACGCTGTCGATCGACCGGCTCCTTCGCCTCCGGGTCCCCCTCGCGCGCGCAGAGGCCGTGGCTGCGCAGGGTGTCGCACTCGGGGGGCTCGTACCCCTCCCCCCCGGCGTGGGAGGTGATGTGCTCGACCTGGTAGCGCGTGATCGACTCTTCGAAATCCGGAGCGCCGCGGTAGGCGTCGACGATCGTCTCGAAGTCCGCCCCGGCCTTGTGCAGGAACGCCGCGAGGCAGAACCGCCCGGCGTGGGAGAGGTTGTCCCCCCGTTCGAGCGTCCGCTGCATCTTGCGGATGCACGGCGGGAAGCGATCCCGACGCAGGCTGGCGGCGCTCGGTCCCGCGCGGGCGACCGGCGCCGGCATCCGCTCGGCGAGCGTGGCCAGCATCTCCGACTCGCGCTCGCGAACGAGCGCGACGACCTCCGCAGTGAGCGGGAACGCCTCGGCGAGCGACCGGCGGACGGCCTCCTGGATCAGCCGCGCGGCGCGGACCGGCTCGACCGTCACGCGGCCCGCGTGCACGTCCTGGCGGGCGAGCCGGAAGTCCGCCTCCCGGATGCCGACGGTCAGCCGCAGGTACTCGGTCAGCCCGAACGAGAGGGAGCGCCCGTGCCGCTCGACCGGGTACCCGAGTCGATGGGCGACCTCCTCGAGCTCCTCCGGTGGGGACGCGACGAGCCGGCCGTAGCTTCGCTTCGCCTCCGAAACGGCCCAGCGCCGCAGGACCGCGGGAGAAGGGGCGGCCGCGAGGACGATCCGCGCGAACAGGAACGACAGGTAGCGCACGTCCCCGGGGGCGCCGGCGAGCTCGGCGACCGTCCGCTCGCCGCGCGGGTCGTCGGCGGCCGCCAGGATGCGGGCCCGCCCGATCGCCCGGGGTCGTTCGTACGCGGCGTCCCGGAGGAGCGAGCCGACCGAGACCGCCTCGGGACCGAGGATCGACTCCGCGCCCGGCAGGAACGGGTACTCCGCGTAGAGCGACGCGGCGTCTAGATGAGATGCGGAACCACGAACTGCCATACGAGGAGCACCAGGACGACCAGCGAGGAGATCGCGACGGCGCGGCCGCCCGCCGCGTCGAGCATGGCCGCATCCCAGCCCTTGCGGAACCGCGCCGCGATCGACGCGGCGAAGTCGCGGAAGAGGAGTCCGCCGTCGAGCGGCACGAGCGGCAGGGCGTTCGATAGGCCAAGCAGGAGGTTCATCCAGGCGATCCAGTAGAGCACGTTCGCGAAGATCCAGAAGTTCCCGGTGCCGAGGCTCGCCAGCGGGCCGGTGAGGTGGAAGAAACTGGTCGTCGTCCCGGCGACCGGCTCGAGCCCGGCGAACGGAAGGATCAGGAAGTAGATCGCCCCGTTCAAAGGGCCGGACGCGCTCGAGAGCGGAGAGACCAGGGTCTGCCGGATCCCGGCGGGCGTGAGGGCGTCCACCGCGACCCCGAGGAACCCTCGTCCGGCGACCGTAGGGCTCTGCGCGAGCGTGATGATCTGACTCTCGGTCGAACCGTTCGTGGAGCGCCACACGACACGAACCGGCTCGCCCGCGGTGGTGTGCTCGAGGGACGTCTCGAACAGGGCGGCCGAGGTGGTCGCCGTCCCGTTGATCGATTCGATGATATCCCCGGGAGCGAGCGACGCGTTCGCGGCCGGCGTGCTCGGCTGGACGTAGGCGACCCCGACGCCCGAGGCGACCGGCTGCACGGACGAGGAGACGACCGCCGCGAGCACGAGGAAGAAGGCGAGGGCGAGCACGAAGTTGGCGAGCACGCCGGCCGCCGCGACGCGGTCTCTGCGTCGGCGGCTCGCCGCGAGCATCTCGGCGTCGTCCTGCTCGACGAACGCGCCGACCGGGACGACACACCAGAGGATCCCGAGGCTCTTCACCCCGATCTTCTGGGAGCGGGCGACCACGCCGTGCGCCAGCTCGTGGAGGACCACGCCGATCACCAGCGCGACGATCCCGTACCCCAGCGGGATGACGGGGTTGATGCCGGGAAGGCCGAGCGCTTCGGCGGGGCTCGGCGCTGGGCCGCCCGTGAGGGTCGAGGCGACCGCGCCGAAGACGAGGAGCACCACGATGAGGACCATCGCCGCGGCCGCCAGGAGGATCCCGACGTCGCTGGCGGCCGTCCAGAAGCGGACGAACCGGCCCCACCGGTCGAGCGCGGACCGTCCGCGCTTGGTCTTGATCATTAACGCCGGGCCGAGCAGGGAGAACGATCGGTCGGCGCCGATCCGTCCCGTGCGCCAGAGCCCGTACACGGCGACGCCGTAGACGAGGACCACGACGAGGGCGATCTCGTAACCGAGGTACGGGTTCACGGGAGTGGCGTTCCGACTCCGGGGCCGGGTTATGAGGTCTTGCGCGGCCCGGCGGAGTGCGGCAAGATGAATATGGGGCGTTCATCGTTCTGTCCACGAGGGTAGGGAAAGTTCGTGCACCGATCGCACCCTCCGTGGTATCGGGCGGCGCTCGTCCTGGCGGTCGTCGCGCTCGCGGCCGTTCCGGGGATCTCCTGGCGGAGCGGCGCGACCTCGATCGAGAGCGTCCGGTTCACGCCGACCGTCTCCTCCGCTCTCGTGCCCGCGGGGCCGGTCGAAGTGGCGCCAGGGCTGGTCCCGGGGGTCGGGACGGAATCCCTCGGCCCGCTCCCATCCACCACGCCGCTCGCGGTCGTGGTCGGACTCGCGTCGAAGGACCCGGCCGGCCTCGCCGCCTGGGACGCCGCCGCGGGGACCCCGGGCACGCCCGAGTTCCGGCATCCGCTCTCCGCTTCCGAGGCAGCCGCGCGCTTCGGACCGCTCCGCGCGTCCGAGGACGCCGCCGTGCGCTACTTCGAGCAGTTCGGGCTTTCCGCGAGCGCGCCGGGGAACGGCTTGCTCCTCGACGTGACGGGCCCGAGCGGAGCGGTCGCGCGGGCCTTCGGGACGAGCTTCGACGAGTACCGCCTCCCGAGCGGACGGATCTTCTACGGCCATCCGAGCGCCGCCGAGCTCCCTCCGGTCGCTCCGTGGACGGGCGCCCTCGGTCTCGGCAACGAAACCCCCCTCCAGCCCGCGGTCCGGGCGACGACCCCTTCCGCTCAACTCCCTCCGGCGACCGGCTGCACCTCCGGACCCGGCGGCGGGTTCTTGCCGTGCACGATCGAGGGGGCCTACTCGATCACGCCGCTCCTTGGCAGCACGAACGGCACCGGCGAACGGGTCGCGGTCGTGGACGCGTACTCGGGCTCCGAAACCGAGTCGGACCTCCAACGCGACCTCGCGAGCTTTGCCACCGGCGCCGGCATCTCCGTCGGCGCGGTGAACTATCTGTACCCGGTGCCCTCCGCAACGTCGCTCAACTCAAGCGGCGTGAACCCGGACTGGGGGCTCGAGGAGGCGCTCGACCTCGAGTGGGCACGGGCGATCGCGCCGGGCGCCACCATCGAGATGACCTTCTCCCCGAACTCGGGCGCCGGACTCTACGAGGCGATCGACTGGCTGGTCTCGCACGGGGCGACCGACGTCATCTCGCTCAGCTGGGGAGAACCGGACGTCGGGGTCTACAACGCGTTCTCCACGTCGTGCAGCGCGGGATGCAACGCCTCGACCGACGGCTCCTACGCCCTCCTCGGTCCGGTCCTCGAACTCGCCGCCGCGGAGGGGATCAGCGTCTTCGCCGCGAGCGGCGACTGCGGCTCGGCCGACGGCACCTCCGGAGTGGCGACCAACTTCCCCGCGTCGGACCCGTACGTCACCGGCGTCGGAGGCACGACCCTCGCGGTCACCGGCAGCGCGTGGTCGGCGGAGGCCGCGTGGGGAGGCAATCACTCGGGGAGGAGCGCGCCGGGCTGTGCCAATCAGGGCGGCAGCGGGGGCGGGTACGCGCCGTTCCCCCGGCCCTGGTGGCAGCTCGGCCTCCCGGTCGGACGCACGGAGCGGGGCGTCCCCGACGTAGCGATGGTCGCGAACACATCCACGGCCGTGAGCGTGTACTATGCAGGGTCTTGGTCCGCCGTCGGCGGCACGAGCATCGGAACGCCGATCTGGGCCGCCATCGGCGCGATCGCCGATCAGTACGCCCACGGGGACCTGGGCCTGCTCAATCCGAGCCTCTACCAGATCGGGGCGGGGGGCCGGCACACCGACGATTTCCACGACATCGTCTCGGGGTCGAACGGCTACCGCGCTCGGACGGGCTGGGACCCGGTCACCGGGCTCGGCTCGCCGATCGTCAGCCAGCTGGTCCTCGACCTCTCGCAGGGCGGCGGGTTCGCGGGCGGCGGACTCGCCGCCTTCCTCTCCGCCTCGGTGACCTCCGGCTCCGCGCCGCTCGCCGTGACCTTCACGCTGACCGCCTCCGGCGGATCCGGGTCGTACCCGCTCGAGGGAGTCTCGTTCGGGGATTCGAACGCCTCGCTCACGAAGAACGGGACGGTGCGATACACGTTCGACGCCCCCGGCGTGTACCTCGCCCAGTCGTTCGTCTACGATTCGGGCGGCAACACGTCCGTGTCGCCACCGCTGACGATCGTGGTCGGCGGAGGCACGACGCTCGCGGTGAGCCTGCAGGTCTCCCCGGGGGCGCCCGCGGTGGGGGTCTCGGTGACGTTCCGCGCAACGGTGACCGGTGGGACGGCCCCGTACGCCTACGACTTCTGGTTCGGGGACGGCGGGTCCGCCGACGGGCTCGCCGCGAACTCGACGACGCACACCTTCCCTGCCGCGGGCCGGTTCTGCGCGGTCGTCGGGGTCACGGACAGCGCCCGCCCTTCGGACGGCGGCTCCAGCCCCGTCGACGAGGTCGCGGTCGGCGGGGCCTCGGGAGCAGCGTGCGGCAACGGCTCCGCTCCGCTCGCCGTGACCCCGCTCCCTTCCCCGGGGATCCGGGACGCACCCGCCGATTTCCCGGCGCTGTTCAACGTCAGCGGTGGTGCGACCGGGAACGGTCACCCGCCGCCGACGATCGCGTACGCCGCGACCGATCCGTACGTCGCCGCCTGCGCGTGCCTGATCCTGCGCCACTCCGGCAACTACTCGGTCGCGGAGACCGCGGTCGACGCGCTCGGGGCCCGCGCGAACAACAGCACCCAGGTGACCGTCGCCCCCCCGCTCCTCGGGTCGTTCACGGCGTCGACGCTCGCGGGTCCGGTGCCGCTGCTCGTCGACTTCACGGCCTCGGTCACCGGGGGGTATCGAGCGAACGCGTCCGACACGTCGTGGGCGTTCGGGACGCTCGGCACGGAGACCGGTTCGGCGGTGGCGTGGACCTTCTCGACGCCCGGCGAGTACTTCGTCACCGCCCGCTCGGGCGACGCAGGAGACGGCAACGCGAGCGAGGGGTTCCTGGTCGACGCCGAGCCGTCGTCGGGCCCCGCACCGGTCGGCATCACCGGGACGGTTCGTCCCGCGGTCGACGTCGACTCCGGCACGACCGTGCAGTTCACGGGCACGATCGTCGGAGCGTCCGGCCCGACGACGCTCTTCTGGAGCTTCGAGGGCGGGGCGAGCGCGGCCGGTCCGGTGACGAACGAGACGTACTTCTCGGCCGGGTTCCCCTCGAATGACACGCTCTGGTTCCATCTGACCCCGGAGGGCCCGGACTACGAGTCGATCGGCGCCCCGGTCCGGGTCGCCATCCCCTCGTTCCTCGCGATCGAGGCGAACGACTTCGAACCGGCGGCCGATGCCCTCTCGCTGACGGCGGCGGTGACGCCCGGGTTCGGGGCGCTGCCGCTTCCGGTCGACGCCACGGGATCCACGAGCGGACCGGGGGGCGCGAGCCTCGCCTGGAAGTTCGGCTCGCTCGGCACGGGCGCCGGGACGAGCGCGTCGTTCACGTTTGCAGCGGCCCGCAACTTCACCGTGGTCGCGAACGCGAGCGACCCGTACGGCGACACGGCGATCCGGTCCACGGTGGTCGCGGTGACCGAGCCGCTCGTCGTGGAGGGCGGCCCGTCGACGATGCGGGGGACGGCGCCGCTGGCCGTCACCTTCGCGGCGACGGCGACCGGCGGGGACGGCCAGTACCTATTCCTGTGGACGTTCGGGGACGGAGGGTGGGCCGCGGCCCCGATCGCGGCCACGACGTTCTCGACCCCCGGCACCTACACCGTGGTGCTCGGGGTGAGCGACGCGCACTTCCAGACCGTGGCGGAGAACTGGACGATCACGGTGAACGCCCCGAGCGCGCTCGCGCTCGTGATCCTGGCCGGGGGCGCCGCGGTCGGGGTCCTGCTCGCGGTCGTGCTCGGTCGGGAGTCCCGACGGCGCGGTCCGCCCGTCAGCCCTTGACCACGCCCAGGGGCACGAGCCGCGCCACCCGGCGCGTGAGCCCGGCGCCCTCCGCGACCCGCACGACCTCTTCGACGTCCTTGTACGCGCCGGGGGCCTCCTCGGTGACCCCTTCGCGGGAGGCGGCGCGCACCACGATCCCCTTGTGGGCGAGGTCGCGCGTCACGTCGTCGTAGCGGAAGGCGCGGACCGCCGCGTGCCGGCTCAGGCGGCGCCCGGCGCCGTGGCAGGAGGAGCCGAACGAACGGTCCATCGACGTCGGCAGGCCCCCGAGAACGTAGCTCGCCGTCCCCATGTCGCCGGGGATCAGGACCGGCTGCCCGAACGGGCGGTACGCCGGCGGGACCTCCTCGCGGCCGGCGGGGAAGGCGCGGGTCGCCCCCTTGCGGTGGACGAGCACCTCCTTCGGGCCTGTGTCGGTCGCGTGCGTCTCGACCTTGGCGATGTTGTGGGCGATGTCGTAGACGACCTCGAGCCCCAGATCTTCCGCGGAGCGGGCGAACGTCGCGGCGAACGCGCGCCGGACCCCGTGCGTGATCATCTGGCGGTTCGCCCAGGCGAAGTTCGCGCCCGCGGCCATCGCCCCGAGGTACCGCTGCCCGTCGTCCGAGGCGATCGGAGCGCAGGAGAGCTGGCGGTCGACGAGGGCGACCCCTTCCCGCGCCAGGCGCTCGTCCATCCGGTGGATGTAATCGGTCGCGACCTGGTGGCCGAGTCCGCGCGAGCCGGTGTGGAGCATGACGACGACGCCGCCGGGGGCGAGCCCGAGCGCCGCGGCGAACGGCGCATCGAACACGGCGTCGACCGCCTGGACCTCGAGGAAGTGGTTCCCCGATCCGAGCGTTCCGAGCTGCTTCGCCCCGCGGTGCTTCGCGGAGTCCGAGACCTGCCCGGGGAGCGCCCCCGAGAGCCGTCCCCCTTCCTCCTGGACCGCCAGGTCGCTCGGCCACCCCATCCCCTCGTTGACGGCCCACGCCGCGCCGCCCGTGAGGACCGCGTCGATCTCCGCGCCCTTCAGCGCCCGCCCCCCCTTCGAGCCGACGCCGCTCGGCACTTCGCGGTAGAGGCGGTCGATCAGCTCGGCGAGCCGGGGCCGGACCTCGGCGACGGTGAGCCCGGTACGGAGGAGGCGGACGCCGCAGTTGATGTCGTAGCCGATCCCGCCCGGCGAGACGACCCCGTCGTTCAGGTCGAACGCGGCGACCCCCCCGACCGGGAATCCGTAGCCGAAGTGGATGTCGGGCATGGCGAGGGCGTGGCGCTGGATCCCGGGGAGCGTCGCGACGTTCGCGAGCTGCATCAGCGACGGGTCGCCCGACACCCCGTCGAGGAGCGCCCGGTCCGAGAAGAGGACCCCCGGGACCCGCATCCCGGGGACCTCCTCCGGCGGGATCCGGTACGTGAACTCGTCGATCATGACGAGCGTCGGGACCTTCGTCACGGCGCCGCGCCAGCCGGGCGGGCTATTAGAGCGCCGCCCCGGCCGCCGGAGCGCGCCCCCGCCCCGGGGCGTTCGCCCCCCAACGCCAAGTAGGCGTACCCCCGTGCCGACGGACGGGCCGGTATGCTCCTCCGCACGTTCCTGTCGTTCGTCAATCTCGGAGTGCTCTTCTCGACGCTCGCGGTCTGGACCCTGGTCCCCGCCGTCTCGACGTACGCCCTGTACTTCTGCCTCGTCTGGGTCGTCCTCGCGTTGTCGCTGATGTACTCGCCCTGGGGCAACCGCCCGATCGGACGGTCGGCTCGGGCCGGGGCGGGAGGCTCGACTCCGCTCGTCTCCGGGGCGGGGGGACCGCTCGACTTCTGCATCTTCTGCGCCGCCACCCTCCCCGCCGGGGCGACCCGCTGCCCGGCGTGCGGTCACGCGCTCGCGGCGACGTAGAGCGCCTTACGCAGGAGCGACGACCAGCATCGTCTCGCGGGCGCGGACGTTCGTGCCCGGCGCGACCGCCAGGCCGCGCACCACCCCCTCCGCAGGGCTCGCGATCTCGTTGCGCATCTTCATCGCCTCGAGGACCAGCAGCACCTGACCGCGGGCGACGCGTTCCCCGTCGCGCACCCGGAGCTCCACGATCTTCCCCGGCATCGGCGGAAGCACCGGGACTCCGCCCGCGATCGGGGCCGCGCCGGGGGCCAGAGGGGGAAGAGCCTCCGGTACGACCGCGGCCGAGGGGGGCGAGGGGCCGGTCGCGGCCCCGGGCGCGCGTTCGGCTTCCACCGACACGGTCCACCGCTCCCCCGCGACGTCGACCGGGGCCGGGGGGGACGGGTACCGATCCGGCCATCCCTCCACCGACACCTTCTCGCCGGCGATCTCGAGGTCGATCCGCAACGGGGACCGGGCGACGACGCGGACGGGGTAGCTCCGGCCGCCCACGGTCACGGAGGCGAGGTCGTCCGAGACCTCGGCGCTCGCGGACTCACCGTCGCGCACGATCGTGATTCGCATCGATCCACCTCCGTTGGGAGTGGAGCCGTACGCGGCCCTCGTGGGCCCAGGCGCTCATTCCGCCGCTCTCCGCGGCGCCGGCGGGCGGGGACGGCCGCGGCGCCCGGTCGTGCGACGACGCGCGCAGCGCGGCGACGACCCCGATCGCCGCGGTCGAAAGGACATCGGCCGTCATCCCCCGATCGATCGACTCACGGTACGACCGGAACACGAGCGGGAACATCGCGTAGGAGAGCGCCTCCGCGGTGTCCGCGGACGGAACGAACGCGCGCACCTCGGCCACGGTTCGCTCGAGCTCCGGGGCCAGCAGGTCCGCCGGCCGGACGGTGATCCCAGGGGCGTCCTTCGTGACGCGGGCGAGCAGGTCGGGGTCGATCGGCCCGGGCGGGGTGCCGTACAGCCCCCGAACGTAGTCGGTCACCTCGCGGGTGATCTGGCGGTAGCGGCCGCCGGTCAGCACGTTCAGCACCGCCTGGATCCCGACGATCTGGCTCGTCGGGGTCACGAGCGGCGGGTAGCCGAGGTCCGCCCGGACGCGCGGCACCTCCGAGAGCACCTCGGTGAGGCGACCGAGCGCCTCCTGCTCCTGAAGCTGGGAGAGCAGGTTGGAGAGCATCCCGCCCGGGATCTGGTGCGTCAGGATCCCGGGGTCGGTCTGTAGCGACCGCAGGTTCAGGAGCGGCCGGTAGTGGTCGAGGACCCCCCGGAAGTAGTCGGCGAGGTCCGCGAGCGCGCCGAGGTCGAGCTTCGGGTCGAGCGCGGTCCCCCGCAGGGCGCCGACGATCGCCTCGGTGGGGGGCTGGCTCGCCCCGCCGGCGAACGGGCTCACCGCGGTGTCGACCGCCGTCGCCCCGGCCTCCGCGACCGCGAGGGTCGTCATCGTCGACATGCCGCTCGTCGAGTGCGTGTGCACGACGACCGGGAGGCCGACCTGCCGGACGAGGGCGTCGACGAGGACCGCCCCGTCCGTCGGCGCGAGGAAGCCGCCCATGTCCTTCACGCACAGCTCGTCCGCGCCGAGCTCGGCGAGGCGCCGGCCGAGGTCGACGAACGCCGGGAGCGTGTGGACGGGCGACGTCGTGTAGCAGATCGTCGCCTGCGCCCGGGCCCCCGCCTTCTTCACCGCCTCGATCGCCACCGCCATGTTGCGCGGGTCGTTGAGCGCGTCGAAGACCCGGAAGATGTCGATCCCCTGCCGGGCCGCCTCGGCGACGAAGCGGCGCACCACGTCGTCGGCGTAGTGGCGGTAGCCGACCAGGTTCTGGCCGCGCAGGAGCATCTGGAGCGGGGTCTTCGGCATCGCGCGCTTGAGCTGGCGCAGGCGCTCCCACGGGTCCTCGTGCAGGAACCGTAGGCAGACGTCGAACGTCGCCCCGCCCCAGACCTCGAGCGACCGGTAGCCGATCGCGTCCAGGCGCTCGGCGGCCGGGAGCATGTGGCGGGTCCGCATGCGGGTCGCGATCAGCGACTGGTGGCCGTCGCGCAGGACGGTCTCGGTGATCCCGACCATCGGCGGCCCCCTCCCCGCTACAGCGGGATGTTCCCGTGCTTGCGGCCGGGGCGCTCGTCGCGCTTCGTGGCGAGGACGGCGAGCCCCGCGACGAGCCGCTCGCGGGTCGTCGCGGGGTCGATGACGTCGTCGATGTACCCGCGCTCGGCGGCGAGGTACGGGTTCAGGAACTCCCGGCGGTACTCCGCGGCGAGCCGCTCCCGGACCGCGTCCCGCTCCGTGGCGGGGGCGCCGTCGATCTCCCGACGGAACAGGATCTTCACCGCGCCGTCCGCCCCCATCACGGCGATCTCGGCCGTCGGCCAGGCGAGGTTCAGGTCGCCGCCGAGGTGCTTCGAGCACATCACGTCGTAGGCGCCGCCGTACGCCTTGCGCAGGATCACGGTCATCATCGGGACGGTCGCCTCGGCGTACGCGTAGAGCAGTTTCGCGCCGTGGCGGATGATCCCGCCGTGCTCCTGCGCGGTCCCCGGAAGGAACCCCGGGACGTCGACGAACGTGACGAGCGGGAGGTTGAAGGCGTCGCAGAACCGGACGAACCGCGCCCCCTTCGTTGACGCGTTGATGTCGAGCACGCCCGCGAGGACCGCCGGGTTGTTCGCGACGACCCCGACCGGCCGGCCCGCAAGCCGGGCGAGCCCGACGACGAGGTTCCCGCCGAACGCCGCCTGCACCTCGAGGAACGAGCCCGGGTCGAGGACCCGGTCGATCACCGCGTGGACGTCGTACGGCGACTGTCCGTCCTCCGGGACGACCCGGACGAGCTCCTGGGCGGCGGCGTCGGGCGGCGCGCTCGCCTCGGAACGGGGAGGCTCCTCGAGGTTGTTGAGCGGCAGGTAGGAGAGCAGCCGCCGGGCGAGCTCGATCGCGGCCCGGTCCGACTCCGCGCTGAAGTGGGAGACGCCCGAGCGTTCGGCGTGGGCGTCCGCGCCGCCGAGCGCCTCCATCGTGACCTCCTCGCCCGTGACGGCGCGGACGACGTCCGGTCCGGTGATGAACATCTCCCCGGTGCCGCGCGCGATCACGACGAAGTCGGTGATCGCGGGCGAGTAGACGGCCCCGCCCGCGCACGGCCCGAGCACGAGGGAGATCTGCGGGACGACGCCCGAGAGGAGCACGTTCCGGAAGAACACCTCGCCGTACCCGCCGAGGCTCATCACCCCCTCCTGGATCCGCGCGCCCCCCGAGTCGTTGAGGCCGACGATCGGAACGCCCGCCTTGCGGGCGGTCTCCATCACTTTCACGATCTTCATCGCGTGCGCTTCTCCGAGCGCCCCGCCGAAGACGGTCGCGTCCTGGGCGAACGCGCAGACCGGGCGGCCCGCGACCTCGCCCCAGCCGGTGACGACCCCGTCGCCCGGGACCTTCCGCTCGTCGAGCCCAAAGGCGGTCGCCCGGTGGACGACGTACGCGTCGATCTCGGTGAACGTCCCCGGGTCGAAGAACGCCTCCAGCCGTTCGTGGGCGGTCAGCTTCCCGGCGGCGCGGTGCTTCTCGACGCGGTCCGCGCCGCCGCCCTCGCGCGACTTCTTCCGGAGGACCGCCCAGCGGTCGAACGCGTCGCTCATGGACCGTCCTCCACCCGAAGGTCGCCCGCTCTTATCGACACGCGTTCGGCTCCCCGGTCGATCAGGAGCGCTCCGTCATCGGCGACGCCGACGATCGTGCCTCGCAGCGTGCCGTCGACCGTCGCCGCTCGTCCGACACCGTAGAGGAGCTCGTCTACGGCGCGCAGCGTGGACAGTGCGCCCTCCGCCGTTCGGAGCGAGCGGGCCGCGCTCCGCACGACGTCGACCGCCTCCTGCTCCAGCGAGAAGAGCGGGGGGAGCGGTCGAACGAACTCCTCGAGCGACGCGACCCGGCCCACGAGGGCGAACGGGAGGGCGTCCGGCGCGAGGTGAACGTTGACGCCGAGGCCGACGACCGCGGCGCTCCCGAGCGTCGGCGAGGCGATCCGGTCGATCAGGATCCCTCCGAGCTTGCGACCGGGGGTCCCCGCCGAGACGACGAACAGGTCGTTCGGCCATTTCAGGGCCCCCGGCACCCCGTAGCGCTGGCGGTACGAACGAAGCAGCGAAGCCCCGATCGCGAGGGAGAGCAGGGGCGAGGCGGGGTCGCGCACGACCACCGAGAGGTAGAGCCCCCCCGTCGGGGAGGCCCAGCCGTGGTCGAGCCGTCCCCGGCCCGCGGTCTGCCGCCCCGCGACGACGCGGCTCCCCTCCTCGGCCCCGTCGCGGGCGAGCGCGATCGCCCGGTCCTGGGTCGACGCGAGTTCTGCGTACGCCTCGCGCGTGGCCACCGAGCCCCTCCGGGCGCGCGAGCGGGCGCCGGACTTAACGGTTCGCGACGTCCCCGACGGGTATATCCTGCCGCGGGCGTGCCGCGCGGATGCCGACGGTGGAGGAGCTGCTCGGGCCGGTCGCCGCGTCGGCCCAGAAGGAGGTCCAGTCCCGACTCCACGGCTTCTTCGGCGGAATGCTCCGGCAGTTCCTCCCCCAGATCTGGGTGTTCCGGACCGAGCGGGGCGTCGCCTCGCTGTGCGTCGCCGCGGACGGGTCCGCGACGGTCCGATCCGGCGCGGTGGAGCCCGCGGACGTGACGATCGAGGTGGGGCACGATCGCCTGACGTCGGCGCTGACGAGCCGCGGGAGGACGAGCGTGCCCGGGCCGTTCGCGGCGACTCCGCACACCGCGAGGGGCCGGACGGCGTTCGACTACCTGCGTTCGCGCCTGGGGCTGTGAGACGAGCGGGCTACCCGAGCTCCCGGAGCCGCCGGACCATCTTCACGACGGCGCGCACCGCGTTCGCCGCGTTCTCGATCCGGTCCTGCGCTTGCAGGCGGGTCTCGCCCGGACCCGAGATGCCGAGCCCGAGCGGCTTTCCGTACTCCACCGAGAGGTCGGTGAGCTTCCGGGCCGCCTGGTTCATGACGACCTCGTCGTGCTTCGTCTCCCCCTCGATCACCGCGCCGAGGGCGACGACCGCGTCGACCTCCTTCCGCTCGAACAGCGCCTTCACGACGAGCGGGATGTCGTAGACCCCGGGGGTCCGGACCACCGGTCCGAGCTCCGCCCCGAGGAAATCGACCTCCTCCTTCGCTCGCTCCAGCATCAGGAGCGTCACGTCGAAGTTGAACTCGCTCGCGACGATCCCCACGCGGATCCCCTTTCCCTCGCCCTTTCCCTTCGGCATCCTGATCGTTCTCCGTTGTTGCTAACGGAGCCGGCGCGCCGGCCCCGCATCGGCGAATCCCTGGCGTAGGCCCCCGCCCGCCCGTCGGGCGAGCGTGTCGGGCCGGAACAGCATCGCGTAGGCGTTGGCGGCGTGCTCCTCGGCGCGGCGCCGGGCGAGCTCGTCGAGCTCCCGCGCGTCGGCCGCCTCCCCCTCGAAGACGAAGCATTCGACGATCGGCTTCGCCTCGAGCACGCCGGTGAACAGGAGCCCGAGCGACGCCTCGTGGGCGCACGTCTTGTCGTACTCCGCCTTCCCGGGCATGCCCAGGGCGAGACAGAGGTCGACCGACTCCTCGTGGAACAGCTGGCGGCACGCCACCGGCAGGTCCTTGATCCCGGGGACCGTCCGTCGCACGATCTTGAACCCCGTCCCCTCGGCCTGGAGCGCGCGGACGGCGGCCCGGGCCATGTCGACGCGGGCGAACGTCGTGTCGACGACGCCGATCTTCTTCACGTGCGGGCCTCCGGCCCCTTCGCCGAGAGGGCCAGGATCCGCTCGACGATCCGGCGGGTCGCGAGCTCGTCGTGGGAGAGCGGGCCGAGGCGGACGACCTTCACGGGGACCCCGCGCTGGGCGCACTCGCGCTCCACCTCCGCCTCGTTCCAGAGCTGGTCGTGGCCGAGGGCGATGATCGCGGGGCGCTCCGCGACGACCGTCGAGTAGATGTCGGTCGTCGAGCCGAGGATCGCCCGGTCGACCGGCTTCAGCGCCTCGACCATCTGCCGGCGGATGTGCTCGGGGACGTACGGCTCGTGCTTCAGGCGTCGCGCGGTCTGGTCGCGCGCCACGACTACGACGAGCTCGTCGCCGAGCTTGCGCGCCTCCGTGAGGAAGTAGACGTGGCCGGGGTGCAGGAGGTCGAAGACCCCCGTCGCCATCACGCGGACGCCCATCTCCGCCACGCCTCGACGAGGGTCGCGCCCTCGAGGAACTCGAACCCGTGCGCCCGCGCGTACTGCCGGGCCGCGTCGGGGGAGCGCGCCCCGCCCGAGTCGCCGAGCATCTCGCAGACCGTGACCGACTCGCTCAACCCGGCCATCCGGGCGAGCGAGATGGCGAGTTCCGTATGGCCCTTTCGTTCGGCGAGGAGCGTCGGCGCGGAGTAGAGCAGGGTGACGTGGCCCGGCGCGATGAACGACGCGAGGAACCGGGCCCGCAGCTCCTCGTCCGAGAGCCGCGGCGCGGCGGCGGCGATCTCGCCGAGGGTCCGGATCGTGAGCGCCCGGTCGTTGTCGGGCACGCCGGTGAAGTTGTCGCGGTGGTTCACGGTGATGCCGAAGGCGCTGCGCCGGTCGTAGCGCGGCTTCTCGGCGAGGCGGGCGAGACCGGGGTAGTCGCGGTGCGCGAGCCCGAGGAGCTCGGAGAAGAACGGGAGGTCGAGGCGGCGTCGCAGCTCCTCCGATATCGCGGTGCAGATGAGGCCTCCCGCGTCCTTCCGGGCGAGGTGGACGAGCTCGGGGGTCGCCCGTTCGGAGAGGAAGACCAGGTCGGTCTCCGCCTCCCGGTCGACGGCGTCGAAGATCAGCACCGGCTCGCCCGCGGCGAGCGCGCGCGCGGCGGGAGCAAGCGCGGGGGGAATCGCACGTTCCGGCGCGAGACGCAGCATCGCCGGAACGAGCGGACCCGCCGTATTAAGGAAAGCGTAACTACTCAAAAATGGGTTGATAGCCTCAAGGGAGAGGGGAGAGAGACCACGACGTCAGCCTCACGGATCGCGGCCCGGTCCGCCCGCGACGTGCGGGCGTTCCTAGGAGGTGATCCATCTGCAGGTTCCCCTACAGATACCTTGTTACGACTTAGTCCCCCTTGCTGAACCGAAGTTCGAGCGACCCAGATGAGCCACCCTCACTCCGACCCAACTCGGATGACTTGACGGGCGGTGTGTGCAAAGAGCAGGGGCACATTCACCGCGGGATGTTGACCCGCGATTACTACGGAATCCATTTTCATGAGGGCGAGTTACAGCCCTCAATCCAGACTACGATGGGGTTTCAGGATTGCCTTCCCCTTTCGGGGTCGGATCCCATTGTCCCCACCTTTGTAGCGCGCGTGTTGCCCGGGAGATTCGGGGCATACGGACCTACCGTAGACCTCTCCTTCCTCTGCTTTAGCAGCAGCGATCCCCCCAGTGTGCTCTCACGACCGCTCGTGAGATTGCGACTGAGGGCGAGGGTCTCGTTCGTTATCTGACTTAACAGAACGCCTTACGGTACGAACTGACGACGGCCATGCACCACCTCTCGGAGAATCGGGCAAGGTCTTCGGCCTGGCTTTCATCCCTCCGTCGCCCCCGGTGAGTTTTCCGGCGTTGAATCCAATTGAACCGCACGCTCCTCCCGTTGCGGTGCTCTCCCGCCAATTCCTTTAAGTTTCAGTCTTGCGACCGTACTCCCCAAGCGGCAGACTTAACACCTTCGCTCCGGCACTGGGAGCCCACGCAGGACCCCCAACACCAAGTCTGCAGCGTTTACACCCTAGACTACCGGGGTATCTAATCCCGTTTGCGCCCTAGGGCTTCGTCCCTCACTGTCGGATTCGTTCTAGGTGAACGCCTTCGCCACTGGTGGTCCCCCCCGGATTACAGGATTTTACCCCTACCCCGGGAGTACCTTCACCCTCTCCCGATCCCAAGCCGAACAGTGTCTCCGGAATTCGGACCGTTGGGCGGCCCGATTTACCCGGAGATTTGTCCGGCCAGCTACGGACGCTTTAGGCTCAATAATAATGAGCACCACTCGGGCCGCGGGTATTACCGCGGCGGCTGGCACCCGTCTTACCCGGCCCTTACTTCTCGAGCTTTTTAGGCTCGAGAACAGCCTACACTTAGTGTAGGCACTTGGAGTTCCCCCATCGTGGTTTCCCACATTGTGGAGGTTTCGCGCCTGCTGCGTCCCGTAGGACCTGGATTCGTGTCTCAGAATCCATCTCCGGGCGACTTCTCCCAAAGCCCGTACCCGTCTCTGGCTAGGGGGTCCGTGAAACCCCCTACTACCTGATAGGCCGCAGACCCATCCTCGAGCCCCGCAGGATTTTGGCCTGGAAGCCTTCCATCATTCCAGACCCATCGGGTATTATTCCCAGTTTCCCGGGGTTATCCCCGTCTCGAGGGCAGATTGTCCGCGTGTTACTGAGCAGTGCGCCGAGGGCTTACCCCTCTCGACTCGCATGGCTTAAGCGAACTCCAATAGCGGTGCCCGCCGGCAGGATCAACCGGATTGTTGGGCACACTTCTCTCGTGTGCTCGGGAATACATTTACTGTGGTCGTGAACCGATCGGAACTGACTGCGGATATTGCTCTTCGCTATCTTGAGCTATTCTTCGCGTACGCGATCTCTCTCTCCTCCGTCAGTCCCGAGAGGTCTCTCCCCGTCTCCGGGAAGGGGATCTCGGGGCTCCACGCCCCTTGGGGCCATCTGTGGCGTCACCTTGGAAGAGCGCGGTTCATCGGGTCCCCGGCTCGCCGTGGTGGCGTCCCCGCCTCGACGTCCCGAAGGGCGTCGCGCGGTGCGGGCGCCCACACGGCCCGCGTATTTAAAGAGGTGTCGGGGCGGCTCGCGCGGCGCTACGCCCGGTGCTCGAGCCGGCGGATGATCAGCGGGACCTCGAGGAGCGACATGATCTCGGGCGGGTCCTCGCCGAGCTCCATCCCCTCCCGGTTCAGCCAGACGGAGTGAAGGCCCGCGGCGGTCGCTCCGCGGGCGTCGGTCGTCGGAAGGTTGCCGACGAACAACGCCTCGTCGGCCCGGACGTTGAGCCGCTCGATCGCCCGGCGAAAGATCTCGGCCGCCGGCTTCGCGACCCCCTCCGTCCCGGAGGAGACGACCCGGTCGAAGTAGTCGAGGACGCCGACCCGGTCGAGGATCCGGCGCACACTCGCCTCGCTCGTCGAGTTCGACACGATCGCGAGCGACCTGCGCTCCGACCGCAGCTGGTCGAGGCAGCGACGCACGTCCGAGAAGAGGCGCACCGGGGGTTCGGCCTCACGGAGGAGCCCCAGGTACTTGGTCGCGAGGCGCGTGTCGACCTCCTTTCCCGAGGAGCGCGCGAGGACCTGGCGCCAGAACTCGACCTGCGTCGCTTCCCGCTCCAGGGACGGAGGCGTCGCGTCGAACTCCCGGACCACCTCGGCGTAGAAGTGCGCCAGGGTATCCGCGTCGAGGTCCAGGTAGACGCGGCGTGCGAGATCGACCCAGGCCCCGTAGTCGCGTTCGTCCACGAGGGTGCCCCCGAGGTCGAACAGGACGGCGCGGATCCGGCCGGCGAGCTTCGCCACGGCACGGCCAGCCGGCCGCGCGAAAAAAAGCTTCCCGGTCGGGGACAGGGGTCGGGGCCCCCCGGCGCCCCGCTCAGCCGACGCTGACGCTGTGGATATCGGTGTGGCGGACGAGGACCGCCCGCGCGACCTTGAGGTTCTTGCCGGCCTTGCCGATCGCGCGGGCCTTCCAGGCCGGGTCGACCGTCACGGTCGCATGGCGCCCCCGGCCCTTCGGAAGGAGCTCGACCGTCTTCGGCGAGTACCAGTAGAAGATGTTCCGCACGAGCGTCTCGGGCTCGTCGGAGTACTCGATCACCTGGATCTCCTTCTTCATCAGCCCTTTCAGCCGGTCGACCAGCACGCCGCCCGGCCCGACCGCCTTCGGGATGTCGCCCGGCTGGACCAGGTAGATCAGGCGGTCCTCCGCCTCGAAGCAGTCCTTCACCCGCGCGCCCGTCCGCTCCTCGAACAGCCGGATGTAGCCGAGCGTCTCGGTGTCGAACGAGATCTCGGCCATCGCACGGCGCCGGTCCGCGGGCCGGCTCAGGTCTGGAGCGTGAGGATCGCGCTCGAGCCGGGCTCGACGATCGCCATCGCGCTGATCGGGAACGGCTTGCCGCACGCCTGGCCGAGGTCGACGGCGCTCCCGTCGTAGTGGTAGATCGGGATCTTGCCGATCGCGCGGTCCGTGCGGAGCGCGGCGTCCGGGCAGCTCTTCGCGACGATCAGGAGCTTCGCCTTCTTCGCCTTCGCCGCCTCGCGGGTCTCCTCGAGGCCGATCTTCACCTTGCCGGTCTCGAGCGCGACCTTGAGCGCGTGCGCGAGATCCATCTACGTCGCCTCCTTCGCCACGACCGGCGCGGCCGGGGCACCGAGCGGCCGATAGATGAGGTTCACGGCGCCGGTCCCGAGCGTGATCGGCTGGCCGACGATGATGTTCTCCGCGACCCCCTTGAGCTCGTCGACCTCGCCGGTGATGGCGGCGCGCAGGAGATGGGCCGCCGTGATCTCGAAGGCGGCGCGCGCCAGCACGCTCGACTTCTTGCCCGAGATCCCGTGGCGCCCGATCGCGCGGATGTCCCCCTCGTTCGTCATCACGTCGGCGACGAGCATCAGGTGGCGGATGTCGACCGAGAGCCCCTGCTCGGCGAGCGTCCGGTTCGCCTCGTGGATCAGCGCGGCCCGCGCCGCCTCGACCCCGTAGACGCGGTAGATCTCGAAGACCGAGTTGGTGGTCGTGCGGACGCCGTCGACCCCGGGGATCTCGATGACCCCCTCGAGGTTCGACCCCTCGGTGTAGATCACGTACTCCTCCTTCTCCTTGCGGATGAGGGCGCGCCGGATGCCGGTGACCCCCTTGATGCGGATCCCCTTCGCCTCCTCGCTCGCGATCAGGAGGCGCTTGAACGGCATCTCCTCGACCGCCTCCTCCTTCTTCGTCTTCGTCTCGCCGGCCGCCGACTCCTTGAGGTGGATCTCGAACGTGCGGGTCTCCCCGCCGCCGCTGCCCGGCTTCACGACGAACAGCCGCGGCTCGAGGTTCTCGAGCAGCGCGGCCTCGATGTCGGCCCGCTTCACGCCGCGCGCCTCGAGGAGCGCGGCCTGCGGGGAGATGACGACCGTCAGGTCCTCGACGACCGTTCCGATGGAGGCGACGTCGGGGATCGTCGTCACCTCGATCTGGAGCGCGATCCGCTGGACCGCCGCCCGGTCGGCCCGGAGCTTCTTCTCGACGTGGACGGTCATCATCGGCGTCGACGGGACGCGCCGGGCGTCCACGAGCTCGATCAGGCGCGGCAGGCCGAGCGTGACGTTCATCTCGGCGACCCCGGCGTAGTGGAACGTCCGGAGCGTCATCTGCGTGCCGGGCTCGCCGATCGACTGCGCCGCGATGATCCCGACCGACTCGTGCGCGTCGACCTCGGCGCGCTTGAAGCGGCGGGCGACCTCCTTCACGACCTTGTTCGCGTCGCCGCCGCTCAGGCGCAGCCCTTGGAGCTTCGCCTTGATCTCGGCGACGAGCAGCGCCGGGAGCGGCGTGCCGGTCTCCTTCGTCGCGATCTCCTGGATCCGCGCGGACGTGTCGCGCGCCGCGGTCTTCTTCTCTTCCGCCATCGTCATTCGCCCCCGAACTCGGGACCCTCTTCGGGCGCCCCGATGTCCTCGGTCTCCTCTTCCTCGGCCTCTTCCTCGAGCTGCGCCTCGGCCTGGAGGTCCATCTCCTCCTCGGTCACGGGCGGCGCGCCGGCGGGGCCCTCGGGCTTGCGCTCGTCGCTCGGGCGGATGCGCCGGCCCAGCACCTGGGCGACGACCTCGTCGAGCGGCACGGGCTGGCCCTGGAACGAGCGGGTCGGGTCGATCCCGTCCTCGCCGTAGCGGTACTCGATGACCGTTCCGGCGGTGTTGCGGACGGTGCCGTCCTCGGAGACGTTCAGGTCCTCGAGGGCGTTGATCAGACGGCGCTGCATGTAGCCGGACCGGCTCGTCCGGACGGCGGTGTCGACGAGCGACTCGCGTCCGCCCATCGAGTGGAAGAAGTACTCCGTCGGCGAGAGGCCGCTCTTGTAGTTGGAGCGCACGAACCCCCGCGCCGCGGAGCCGAGGTCGCCCCGCTCGAAGTGCGGGAGCGTCCGGCCGACGTAGCCGCGGAAGAGGCGCTCGCCCCGGACCGACTGCTGGCCGACGGCGCCGGCCATCTGCGTCAGGTTGAGCATCGAGCCGCGGGCCCCGGATTTCGCGAGGATCACGGCGGGGTTGTCGAGACCGAGGTAGCGGCCGGCGATGTCGCCCGCCGTGTCCCGGGCCTGGCCGAGCTCGCGCCGGACCATCACCTCGAGCGTCTCCTCGAGCGAGCGGCCGGGCATCTGCTCGAGCTCGTTCGACTGGTACTGCTTCACAAGCTCGTTGACCTTCAGGCGCGCGTTCTCGAGCGCCGTCGCGATCTCCTTGCGCGCCCCCTCGGGGACGTCCTCGTCGTCGATCCCCGTCGAGAGCCCCTTGAGCCCGATGGCGGTGATCGCGAGCCGGCTCATCTCGTCCAGGAACTGCCGCGCCCGCGGCATGCCGCGGTTGCGCGCGATGGCGTCCAGGATGGCGCCCTTCTCGAAGGCGATCGCCTTCTTGTCGATCGCCCCGGCCTTGAGGATCCCGTTCTCGATCACGACCCAGGCGTCGTGCTTGCAGTTGAGCGGCGAGCAGTCGCACCGCGCCCAGATGTTCGACCGGAACTCGAGCGTGAGGTCGTTCGGGAGCGTCAGCGAGAACAGCTGCTTTCCGGTCCAGAACGGCTCCCCGTCCTTGTCCTTGCCGGCGGGCGGCGGCATCGGATAGTGGAGCTTCGAGAGCAGGTAGACGACCTCGCTCTGGGTGAACGACGGGTTCTGATACGTGAGGAGGAACGCCGCGGTGATGTGGTCGTGCAGCATCCCGATGATCGGGCCGCCGTACCGGGGCGAGAGGATGTGCTCCTCCACCTTCATCAGGACCTTCGCCTCGGCGCGCGCCTCCTGGCCCTGGAGCACGTGGAGGTTCATCTCGTCGCCATCGAAATCCGCGTTGTACGGAGGGCAGTCGCAGAGGTTGAAGCGGAACGTCTTGTGGGGGAGGATCCGCACGAAGTGCGCCATCATGCTCATCCGGTGCAGGCTGGGCTGACGGTTGAACAGCACGATGTCGCCGTCGATCAGCTGGCGCTCGACGATCGAGCCGGGGGTGACGAGCTCGGCGCACGCCTCGGCGTTCTTCTCCATCACCTTGATCCGCTGGCCGTCCTCGCGGACGAGGTAGTTCACCCCGCAGCGGTACTTCCCCTCGGTCTCGTTCGCCGGGGTCGGTCCGCGCCGGACGAGCTCCTTGGCGACCTCCTGGTTGTGGAGGGTCACTTCGAGCGGGACGGTGAGGCCCCGCGCGACCTCGACCGGGATCCCGACCTCGTTGATCGAGAGGAACGGGTCCGGGCTGATCACCGTGCGCGCCGAGAAGTTGACCCGCTTGCCCGACAGGTTCGAGCGGAACCGGCCGTCCTTGCCCTTCAGGCGCTGGGCGAGGGTCTTCAGCGGACGGCCCGAGCGGTGGCGCGCCGGCGGGATGCCGCTCGTCTGGTTGTCGAAGTACGTCGTGACATGGTACTGCAGCAGCTCCCAGAGGTCCTCGACGACCAGCTGCGGGGCCCCCATGTCGCGGTTCTCGCGCAGGCGCTGGTTGATCCGCAGCACGTCGACGAGCTTGTGCGTGAGGTCGTCCTCGCTGCGCTCGCCGCTCTCGAGGGTGATCGACGGGCGGACCTGGACCGGCGGCACCGGCAGCACGGTCAGGACCATCCACTCCGGCCGTCCGAACCGGGGGTTCAGGCCGAGGAACCGGACGTCCTCGTCGGGGATCCGCTCGAGCCGGGCGCGGACCTCCTTCGGGGTGATCTTGTGCGAGTCCTCGCGGAACGTCGTCGGCTTGTCGAGCACGATCCGGTGCTGGATCTCGTGGCAGTGCGGGCAGGCGCGCTCCTCCTTCGACTCGCGGGCGCGCACGGGGCGGGTCGGGGCGTCGTCCGAGTCCGCGGACGCCTCGGCGCGCGGGTTTGGCGCGTCGGGGAGCATCCGGCCGCAGGCACGGCATGTCGACTGGAGGAGGCGCTTGATCTCCTTCGCGTACCCGACGTGGATCACCGGCATGGCGAGCTCGATGATCCCGAAGTGCCCGGGGCACTCGTTCACCCGGCCGCCACAGGTGCGGCAGCGCAGGTTCGGCTCGATGACCCCGAGGTGGAGGTCCATCAGGCCCATCTCGATCGGGTAGCCGTCGTCGTCGTACGTGTCGGCCGTGATGATCTTCGCGCCGCTCATGCGGCGGATCTCGTCCGGCGACAGGAAGGCGAACTGCAGGCTCTTGATCCGCTTCGACAGTCCCTGGGGCATCGTCGTCCTCCTACCGCATCTCCTCGAGCTGGAGCCGCATGATCACGCCGAGGCTGATCAGCTCCTCCAGGAGGAGCTTGAACGAGTAGCTCATCTCGACCGGGTAGATCGACGAGGTGTTCCCGCAGCTCGGACAGCGCAGGGAGCTCGCCCGCGTGTCCGGGATGGCGATGTGGCCGCAGTCGACGTTGCCGCAGACGTACTGGATCGTGCCGTCCGACTGGTCGAGCAGGCGGTCCTTGATCACCATCGCGACGCCGTGGCCGATCAGGCAGTCGCGCTCCATCTCTCCGAACCGGAGGCCGCCCTGGCGCGAGCGTCCCTCGGTCGGCTGGCGGGTGAGGATCTGGACCGGGCCGCGGGAGCGCATGTGCATCTTCCCGGCGACCATGTGGTGGAGCTTTTGGTAGTAGATCACGCCGATGAAGATCTCCGCCTCGTAGCGGCGGCCGGTGACCCCGTCGTACAGCGTCTCGCGGCCGGACGGGTGGAATCCGAGCGTCTTCAGGTCCTCGCGCAGCGCCTCCTCGCGGGTCCCCGAGAACGCGGTGCCGTCGATCGTGTTGCCCTTCAGCGCCCCGACCTTGCCGCCCAGCATCTCGAGGACGTGGGCGACCGTCATGCGCGACGGGATCGCGTGCGGGTTGATCAGCAGGTCCGGCGTCACGCCGTCGCGGGTGTACGGGAGGTCCTCCTGCGGGACGATGAGGCCGATGACCCCCTTCTGCCCGTGGCGGCTCGCGAACTTGTCGCCGAGCTCGGGAACGCGCTGGTTGCGGACCTTCACCTTGACGAGCTTCGAGATGTTCTCGCCCTCGGTGAGGATCACGTTGTCGACCCAGCCGGACTCGCCGAAGCGGACCGTGACGCTCGTCTCGCGCCGCTTCTGCGGCGTCAATAGGTCGGTCTTCTCCTCGAGGAAGCGCGGCGGGCTCGTCTTCCCCACGAGCACGTCCCCTTCCGTCACCTCGAGCTCGGGGAAGATCAGGCCGTCCTCGCCGAGGTTGCGGTAGGCGGTGTCGACGCGCGCGCCGGCGACGTCGGGCCGCGGGATCTCGAAGCGGTCCTCCTGGCCGCCGGGGTACTTGCGCTCCTCGCCGCGGTACGTCCGGAAGAACGACGAGCGGCCGAGACCGCGCTCGATCGCGCCCTTTGAGAAGACGAGCGCGTCCTGCATGTTGTACCCCTCGTAGGAGAGCACCGCGACCACGAAGTTCTGGCCGGCGGGCCGCTCGGTGAAGTGGACGTAGCGCATCGTCTGCGTCTGCAGGAGCGGCGCCTGCGGGTAGTGGAGGAGGTGGCCGCGGGTGTCCGGGCGCCGGCGGTAGTTCACCGACTCGACGCCGAGCGCCTGCTTCGCCATCCCCGAGCCCATCGTGTTCCGTGGCGCGGAGTTGTGCTCGGGGTACGGGATGAGGCCCGTGCACGCCCCCAGGATCAGGTTCGGGTCGATCTCGAGGTGGGACTCCCGGTCCGTGACGAGGTTGGCGGTCGGGAACTCGGAGTGGCAGAGCCCGCACTCGACGGTCGACTTCTCGCGCTTCTCGCCCATCGAGATCCAGCGGAGGTCCGACCGGCTGAGCGCCTTCCCGCACTTCGGGCAGGCGTCGGGCGGGTCGAACGGTTCGATCGCGACGAGCGAGTCCTCTTCCTCCTCGGCGTCGAGCCACTCGATCTTGCCCTGGCGCACGAGGTCGGAGAACGAGAGGGTTCCGCGTCCGAGGTCGTCGAGGTCGGAGCGCGACACCCGGGGCACGCCGTCCTTCGTGACGATCAGCGGGCGGCGCAGGCGGCCCGAGTCGCAGTGGACGATCACCTCGTTCATCTCGCGGTCGTAGCGGACGTTGATCTCGTAGGTCTTGTCGGCGAGCGTCGGGGAGAGGGTCCCGGTGCGGCGGCGCTCCCGGATCTCCTTCACGAGCTCGACCGGCTGCGAGTGGAGGCCGACCAGGTTGCCGTTGACGTAGACCCGGGCCGCGCGCTTCCCCTTCGGGGCGCTCGCCTCTTGGAACACCTCGGGCCCGATCTCCCGCGTGTTGAGGTCGCGGAGGATCAGCGTGACTTCCTCCTCGTCCGCCCCCTCCGAGACGTCGACGCACAGGGCGTAGTTCTTGACGAGGCCGCAGTTCTGCCCCTCGGGCGTCTCGTTCGGGCAGAGCCGGCCCCACTGCGTCGGATGGAGATCGCGCGCCTCGAAGTGCGGCTGGCTGCGGGTGAGCGGGCTCGTCACCCGGCGCAGGTGGCTGATCGTCGACATGTGGCTCGTCCGGTCGAGCACCTGGCTCACGCCGGCCCGGCCGCCGACCCAGTTCCCCGTCGCGAGCGCGTGGACGAGACGCTGCGTCAGGAGGTCCGGCCGGATGGCGCTCGCGATCCGCAGGTCCTTCTTGCGCGCGAACGACCGCTCGAGCTGGTACTTGAGGTCCTTCAGCAGCAGCGAGAAGGCGACGCGGAACAGGTCCTCCATGAGGTCGCCCGCGAGCTTGAGGCGCTTGTTCGCGTAGTGGTCCTTGTCGTCCTCGCCGCGCACCTTCAGGTGGAGCTCGAGGACCGTTCGGGCCATGCGCGCGAGGTAGAGGGCCTTCTTCAGACGGTCGGTCTTCGTGTCCCCGAGGTGGGGGAGGAGCGACCGGTCGAGGATGCCGTCGACCTTGCGCTGACGGTACTCCTTCGCCTGGCCCGTTGCGAACTTCTTCTCGAGGAAGATGAGCGCGTCCTCGGTCGACTGGATCCCCTCGGGGGGGTACAGCTTCTTCGAGACGCACTCCTCGAGGTTGACGTTCAACAGGTGCTTCATCGTCTGGACGAACGCCTCGTCCAGCGGGAGCAGCTCGCCGAGGACCGCCTGGAAGATCTCCTCGTCGTTCTTCATCCCGAGGGCTTTCATCAGGATCACGAGCGGGATCTGCCCGCTCGCCGTCGGGACCGACACCTGGAGGATCCCGTCCTTCTTCTTCTCGACGACGGTGAGGGAGCGGTAGCCGCCGCGCTGGCTGAACACCTTCGCGCTCTCGATCGGCGTGCCGTAGCGCTCGTTGTGCTCGGCGAAGATGCGGTTCGGGGCGAGGTCCTCGAGGCTGATGATGACCCGCTCGGTGCCGCCGATGATGCAGTACCCTCCCGGGTCGAGGGGGTCCTCGCCGTACTCGACCAGCTTCGCCCGGTACTCCTCGTCGGAGAGCCAGATCTGGTCGTCCTCGGTGATCTTGTAGCGGTTCAGGTTGCACGGGCGGCTCTTGACCATGATCGGAAGGTCGCCGATGTGGACGTCCTCGGGGGCCCGCTCGACCCCGTTCTCGACGACCGTGACCTTGAGGTAGATCGGCGCCTGGTAGGTGAGGTTGCGCAGGCGCGCCTCCATCGGGGTGAGCGTCGGCTTCGACCCGACCGGCTCCTTGACGAACGGCGCGCCGATGAAGATCGTCGGCTCGGCGGACGGGTTCACGTTCCCGCGCGCGTCGCGCCGGCGGCCGACGCGCACGTAGATCGAGCTCTTCGTCTTCTGGACATCGAGCCGGATCACGCCGCGCTCGGTCGAATCCTCGCTGACCCGCGCGTCGTCGACGATCCGCTGCATCCGCGAGTTCGGGTTGTCGCGGGTCGGGAGGAAGTCGTTGAAGCTCGCGAGGTGGTGGTTGACGATCGACCGCTCTCGGAAGAAGGCGTCTACGATCTCGCGCATGAATCCGTCACTCCCCTCCGCCCGTCGCGACGATCACGCGGTAGGCGACCGCCTCGCCCGCCGTGGGGCTCGGCCGGCGCACGCGGACGAGGCGGCCGACGAGGTTCTCGCCGCCGTCCCGCAGGGCCGCGTACTTCGGATCGGTCTGCAGACCGGGGTCGGAGAGCATGATGCGGGGAAGCTGCTCGATCGGGGAACCGATCTGGGCGAGGATCGTCCGGCTCTCGTCCTCGCCGAGCACCTCGTGCGGGGGCGCCAGGTGGTGCGCGACGAACGGTCGCTTCGGAACGGCCGGCGCGGCGGAGGCGGCTTTGCGCTTGGTGCGGCGTGCGGTGGGGGGATTCATGCGGAACTCCGTGGCGCGGTACGGGCCCGGGGGGACATCCGGAGTCGCCCCGCCCGCTCGGCGGAGTCGCTCGTTCGAACCCCCGACCAACTGGTTAAAAGCCAGTTGCTCTTTGCCGGGCCCCCGGCGACGCCGGTCGGCCTACCGGACTGAGCTACGGGCCCGATTCCGCTCCGAGAGGTTCGGACAAGCGGGGCGTATTTCAGGCTATGCCCGGGACCCCTCACTGCAGGCTCTCCAAGCTCGAGATGATCGACCAGATCGCGGTGCGGCCGTGGGTCGGAAGGTTCGGGTCGTTCGCGAGATCGTCGAGCACGTAGACCGCTCCCGCGATCCGCATGTCGAGCGCGACCTGCGGCTTCGACAGCTCCCCCTTCGCCGACTTCGCGCCGCGCCGGATGTTGCGCGGCACCGACGCGTCGTCCGCGAGCTCGTCCAGCGACGCGACGATCCGGGCGAGGCGGGGCGACTCGAGCGGGTCCGCGGGGCGCGGCGCGGCCGTGGTCGGCGGGGGTGCGGTGCTCATCCCGGACGGGTCTCCCCCCCTTCCTTGTAGGCGGTGACGACGAGCAGCGTCTTCGTCTCCCGGATCCCCCGGACGCTGGGGAGGCGGCGCAGGACGAACTCCTTGAGCTCGTCGTAGTGGGGAAAGCGCACTTTGAGGAAGATGTCGGTGTCGCCGGTGACGAGGAAGACGTCCTCGACCTCGCCGAACTTCGCGACCTCGCTCGCGACGACGTCGGCCTCGGCGGTCTCGACCTTGAGGGCGATCAGGGCGACCACGCCCTCGTCGCCCCAGACCTTCGTGAAGGCGCTCTCCACCGCCCGGCTGACGGGAGGCTTTGCCGTGGATGGCCTCTCCATGAGTGTGCTCCGACGCGGGGTCCCTACGAGGAAAGCGAATGCCCGATCTCGCCCCGACCTTAGGCCGTCGGGGCGGACTCGAACTCCTCTTGGAGGTCGTTCACAACCTGGTCGATCACCGTGCCGGAGACCGGTCCGCGGTACTCGCGGATCCCGCCGGCTTCACTCGATACCCGCGCCAAGAGATCCGCGGGTCCGCGAAGGAACTCCACACTGCAAATGAACTCCTCCATGTAGATGGCCGGCTCCCACCGTGCCGGGCGTCCGAAAAAGACCTTCTATTTATGCTTTGTCGAACGGCGGAGCGGGGGCGCCTCCGTCGGTCCGGGGCGACCGTCCCCGCGTCCCCGACGCCGGCCACCGTTATCTCCCCGGTTCGGTAGCAATCGACGTGGTCCGTGAGCGCGCCCCGGCCGCTCGGCCGATCCGGGTCGAAGTCAGGGTCGAACTCAAACCGGGCGTGGTCGATCCCGAGGCCGAGAGCATCCAGAAGGCGCTCGGCCTCCTCGGGATCCCGGCGGTCCAGCGCGTCGGGACCGCCCGCATCTACGATCTCGAATTCTCGGGAGTCGGCGCGGCGGAAGCGCGCCGGCTCGCGGGCGAAGCCGTGGAGCGCCTGTTGGCGAATCCGGTGATCCACCGGGTGACGATCCGACCGGACGCGGACTGACCTCCATGGAGCCGTGGGCCGCCGGCGTCCGGAGCGTCCCGTTCCGCCGGTCCTCGGCCCGCGCGCTCGCCGAGACGTCCCGGGCGATGGGGTTGGGGTTCAGCGCCGCGGAGCTCGCGCGGCTGCAACGGTACTTCGTGCGGGAGGGGCGCGACCCGACCGACCTCGAGCTCGCCGGACTCGCGCAGAGCTGGAGCGAGCACTGCAGCTACAAGAGCTCGAAGCGGTTCCTCCGGGCGGCGTTCGCCCGCGTGCGCAACGGGCCGCGCGTCCTCGGGACCGGCGACGCCGGGGTGATGCGCTTCGACCGGGGCAGCGCCTACGCGCTGCGGATCGAGTCGCACAACCACCCCTCCGCGGTGGAGCCGTACGGCGGGGCGGGGACCGGGATCGGGGGGATCCTGCGGGACGTGCTCGCGGTCGGAGCGAAGCCGATCGCGCTCGCCGATCCGCTGTTCTTCGGGCCGCTCGACCTTTCGGATGCGGAGACCCCGAAGGGGGTCAAGTCCCCCCGCTACCTCGCGGAAGGGGTCATCGCCGGGATCCGCGACTACGGGAACCGCGTCGGCGTCCCGACCGTTGCCGGAGGGATCTACTTCGACCGCTCGTACGTCGTCAACCCGCTCGTGAACGTGGCGTGCGTGGGCTGGCTGCCGAACGGCCGGCCGCTGCCCAACCGGGCGCGCGCCGTCGGCGACCGGCTCGTTCTCGCGGGGGGCCGGACCGGCCGGGACGGGCTCGGGGGGGTCGCGTTCGCGTCGAAGGAGCTCACCGACCGCAGCGAGACCGAATCCCGCGGCGCGGTCCAGCTCGGGAATCCGATCGTGAAGCAACCGCTTATCCGCGCCTCGCTCGAAGCGTTCGAGGCCGGGCTGGTTCAGGGGTTGAAGGACCTGGGCGGCGGCGGGCTCGCGACCGCCTCGGGAGAGCTCGTCCACGCGGGCGGGTTCGGCTCGCGGATCGACCTCGCGCGCGTGCCGTTGCGGGAGACGGGGCTCCGCCCGTGGGAGGTGTGGATCTCCGAGTCGCAGGAACGGATGATCTTCGACGTCCGGCCGCGCGACGTCCCCGGCGTGCTGGAGATCTTCCGTCGCTTCGGGGTCCCCGCTACCGACATCGGGGAGGTCGCGCCCGGGCCGTACGAGACGGTCGAATGGGACGGCGCGCCCGCCGGTCGCCTGCGGCTCTCCTTCCGCGTCGAGGCACCCCCCACCCGTCGCCCGGTTCGCCCGCGTCCGCGGCGGCGCAGCGCCACCCCCCCGGTCCCGGACGACCGGCCCGGGGAGCTGTTCGAGGAGCTCGTGCTCGCCCCCGACTCCGTCTCGCGGGAACCGGTCGTTCGGGTGTACGACCACGAGGTCCAGGGCCGGACGGTCGTGAAACCGCTCCACGGTCGGGTCACCTCGCCGTCCCACGGCGACGCCGCGGTGATCGGCCCCCGGCCGGGCGGCCGGTCCGGTCTCGCGCTCGCGGTGGCCGCGCAACCGTGGGCCTGTCGGGAGGACCCGAAGGCCGGCGCCGTCTGGGTCGTGGAAGAGGCGGCGCGCAACCTCTACGCGGTCGGAGCGATACCGGATGCGTTCACGAACTGCCTCAACTTCGGCAACCCCGAGGACCCCGCGGTGCTCGCCGACTTCGCGGCGGTCACGGGCGGTCTCGGCGTCGCGGCCGAAGCGCTCGGCTTCGCCGTCCCGTCGGGCAACGTGAGCCTCTACAACGGGGGGCTCGGCGCCGGGATCCTCCCGACGCCCGTGCTGCTCGCCACCGGGATCGTCCGCGACCTCGCCCGGACGATCACGAGCGACCTGAAGAGCGCGGGGTCCCGGCTGTACCTCCTCGGCCGCTCCGGAGCCGAGCTCGGCGGGTCGTTGTGGGCCCGGCTCCACGGCGCCGAGGGGATCCCCGGCCCGGTCCCCGATCCGGTCGCGCTCCGGGGAATGGGGGAGCGACTCGTCCGCGCGGCGGGCCGTGGACTCGTGGCCTCCGCGCACGACGTCTCGGACGGGGGCCTCGCGGTCACGCTCGCGGAGATGGCGTTCGGCGGCGGCCTGGGAGTTGACGTCGACCTCCGGGCGACCGGGCTCGACGGCCCGGGGATTGCGCTCGCCGCGGAGGGTCGTTCTCGGTTCGTCATCGAGGTCCCCGAGCGGTCGGCGGCCGCGTTCGAGAGGGCGGTGCGGCCGTCCCCCGCTACCCTTCTCGGCACCGTCGCGGAGGGGGAAGGGCGCCTGAGGTGGGGCGAACGGCCGGTCGCGACGATCGATCTCGACGCGCTGTACCCGCGCTGGCGCGGCGGCCTCGGCCTCCCGTAGCGGTGGCCGATGACGGTCACCGCGCTCGTCTCGGGAGGGAAGGACTCGGTCTACGCGGCCTACCTCTCGGATACCCAGGGGTGGCCCGTCGACGAGCTCGTGACCCTCCGGCCCGACGACCCGGAGTCGATGCTGTTCCACGTCCCGAACCTCGACCTCGTGGCCCTTCAGGCCGAGGCGTGGGGACGGCGCCACCGTTCCGTCGCGGTCCGCGGCCGAGGGGAGGCCGCCGAGCTCGACGCCCTCGAGCGGGCGCTGGCGGGAGTCCGGGGACCGGTCGTGGCGGGGGCGATCGCCTCCTCCTACCAGTGGGCGCGGCTCGTGCGCATCGCGGACCGCCTCGGCCGGCGCGTCTACGCGCCGCTGTGGCGCAAGGATCCGGCCCGCGTGGTGCGCGAGGAGATCGCCGCGGGGCTCGACATCCGCCTGGTGCACCTCGCCGCCGACCCGCTGCCCGCGGAGTGGGTGGGTTCCCGCCTCGACACGGATCGCCTCGCGGAGCTCGAGCGTCGCGCGGACTCCGGTCGTCGGATGAACGTGGCCGGGGAGGGCGGAGAGTACGAGACGCTCGTCGTCGACGCCCCGTTCTTCTCGCAGCGGATCGAGATCGACGCGAGCGCGACGATCGTCACCGGGTCGACCGCGCGTCTCGACATCTCGAGCGCACATCTCAAGAGAAAGAAGATTCCTGGATCGGGTCGACCGCTCGGATGACCGCCCGCAAGACCCCCTGGCGCCTCGACTCGCTGCCCGAGGAGGCCCAGGCCGCGGTCGAACGGGCCCGCCGCGCGCTGGGCGACCGACGCGCCACGCCGAATCTCGGCTGGCTCGCGGAGCTCACGGGGGCGCGACGGACGGAGATCGCGCGGGTCGCCACCGAGCTTGAGCGGCTGCTCCCGATCGAGGAGGAGATCCGGCACCGCCACCTCGCCGCCGGACGCCCGTCGTACGCGCAGATCCGGGCGCCGTTCGAGCTCTACGCCCTCGTCCGGCTGCTCCGGCCCGAGCACGTGATCGAAGCGGGCGTCTCGAGCGGCGTCTCCTCCGCCCATTTCCTCGCGGCCCTTCGCCGCAACCACCGGGGCCGGCTCCATTCGATCGACCTTCCGACCCGGCAGCGGGGACCGACCTTGCGCCCGGGAGAGTCGATGGTCGCCCTCCCGCCGGGCCGCGACAGCGGCTGGTCGATCCCGGACGCGCTCCGCGACCACTGGGACCTGCGGATCGGCCCGAGCCAGGAGCTCCTCCCCCGGCTGGTGCGCGAGGTCGGGTCGATCGGGCTGTTCCTGCACGACGACCTCCACACCCCGGCCCACCTCACCTTCGAGCTCGAGACGATCCGCCCGAAGCTCGCCCCCGGGGCGGTCGTCCTCGCCGACAACACCGCGTGGACCGGCGACGCGTTCCCGCGGTTCGCGCGATCGCTCGGCGTCCGTGTCGTCCGTCGGGGACGCGGCGACCTCGTCGGCCTGCGCGTGCCGCCCCGGCCCCCGGAGTTATAGACGGGGGCCCCCTAGGTCCGGCCGATGGCCGGTAGCGGCGCGACGACGGCCCCGCGGTCCCGCGCGCCCCGCCCGGGCTCCGGCGACCCGGTCGTCGACGCGCAGCATCGATGGGAGGCCGACGTCCTCGCCCCCGCGCTCGAGAAGAGCCCGGAGAGCCGGGGCTCGTTCGCCACCCTCGGCGGCATCCCGGTCGACCGCCTCTACACGCCCCGCTCTCCCCGATCCGGGTTCGACCGGATCGGCTACCCCGGCCAGCCGCCGTTCACCCGGGGCGTTCACCCCACGATGTACCGCGGGCGCCGCTGGTCGATGCGGATGTTCTCGGGGTTCGGCTCTCCCGAGGACACGAACCGCCGGTTCCGCTACCTGCTCGCCCACGGAGAGTCGGGGCTGTCGATCGCGTTCGACGACCCGACGCTCTACGGCATCGACGCCGACGATCCCGAGGCCGAGGGCGAGGTCGGAAAGTGCGGCGTGAACGTCAGCTCGCTCGACGACATGCACCGCCTCCTCTCCGACATCCCGCTCGGCGAGGTGACGACGAGCATGACGATCAACGGCCCGGCGAACATCGTCTGGGGGATGTACCTCCTTACCGGGGCGGCCCACCGGGTGCCGATGGCACGCCTCGGCGGGACGACCCAGAACGACATCCTGAAGGAGTACATCGCCCAGAAGGAGTTCCTCTACCCGCCGCGGCCCGCGCTGCGCCTCGTCATCGACACGATCGAGTACGCGACCCGGCACACCGCCCGCTGGAACCCGGTGTCGATCTCGGGCTACCACATCCGCGAGGCCGGCTCGACCGCCGCACAGGAGCTCGCGTTCACGCTCGCCGACGGCCGGACGTACGTGGCGGAGGCGAAGAAGCGCGGGCTGGACGTCGACGAGTTCGCGCCCCGCCTCTCGTTCTTCTTCAACTCCCACAACGACTTCTTCGAGGAGATCGCGAAGTTCCGCGCGGCGCGCCGCATCTGGGCCCGGGTGATGCGCGACGAGTTCGGGGCGAAGAACGAGCGCTCGCTCTGGCTCCGTTTCCACACCCAGACCGCGGGCTGCTCGTGCACGGCCCAGCAGCCCGAGCTGAACGTCGTCCGGACCGCGATCCAGGCGCTCGCGGGGGTCCTCGGCGGGACGCAGTCGCTGCACACCAACTCCTACGACGAGGCGATCCAGCTGCCGAGCGAGGACGCGGTGCGGATCGCGCTGCGCACGCAGCAGATCCTCGCCTCCGAGTCGGGAGTCGCCGAGGCCGTCGACCCGTTCGGGGGCAGCTACTACGTGGAGTGGTTGACCGACCGGATGGAGGAGGAGGTCGACCGCTACTTCGACCGGATCGACGAGATCGGCGGGGTCGTTCCCGCGATCGAGCGCGGCTTCTTCCAGCGGGAGATCCAGGAGGCGTCGTTCCGCTACCAGCGGGCGGTCGAGGCCGGGGAGGCGAAGATCGTCGGGGTCAACGCGCACGCGGTCGCCGGGGCGGTGCGGGTGCCGCGGCTCAAGATCAGCGAGCAGGCGCGCCAGCTCCAGTCCCGCCGGCTGCGGGACCTGCGGGCGACGCGGAACGCGCGGCGGCACGCCGCCGCCCTCGACCGCCTGCGGAAGGTCGCCGAGACCGAGGACGGGAACACGATGCCGGCGGTGCTCGACGCGCTGCGGGCCCGGGCGACGCTGGGCGAGATCGTCCACGCCTTCCAGGACGTCTACGGCGCCTACCGCGAGCGGTCGACGTACTGAGCCCGCCCTCGAACGGTTAAGCACGGGCGCGGCTCGCCGAAGCGATGCCTCCCTCCTCCGCCGCGTACCGCGCGGCCCTCGACCGGCTGTACCGCCGGCGCCGGTTCGGGCTTCGTCCCGGGCTCGAGGTCGAGCGGGCGCTCCTCGCCGGGCTCGGCGACCCCCAGCGGGCCTTCCCGGCCGTCCACGTCACCGGCAGCAAGGGGAAGGGGTCGGTCGCGGTGATGACCGCCGCGATCCTGAGCGCGCACGGCCTGCGGACCGGACTGTTCACCTCGCCCCACCTCGCCAGCTACCGCGAGCGGATCCGCCGCGACGGGCGGACGATCGCGCCCGGTGCCGTCGTCGAGGGGGTCGAGCGGATCGAGGCGCTCGCGGGGTCGCTCGAGGCCGCCGGCCGGATCGACCGGAGCCCGACGTTCTTCGAGGTGACCACGGCGCTCGGCCTCGACTGGTTCGCCCGGCAGAAGGTCGACGCGGCGGTCGTCGAGGTCGGGATCGGGGGCCGCCTCGACTCGACGAACGTACTGGACTCGCGCGTCGGGGTGATCTCCACCATCGAGCTCGAGCATACCGACCTCCTGGGCTCGACGCTCGAGGCGATCGCCGAGGAGAAGTCGGGGATCCTCCGCCCGGGGATGCGCGCCGTCACGGGCGCGCTCCCGGACGGCCCCGCCGCGGTCGTGCATCGGACCGCCGACCGGCTCGGCGTGCCGCTCTGGCGGTTCGGACGGGAGATCACGACGTCCGACCGGGAGCTGTCGGCCGACGGGCAGTCGTTCTCCCTGTCGCTCCCCGGCGTCGCCGTCCCCCGGATCGAGCTCCCTCTCCTCGGGGGGTTCCAGGTCGGGAACGCCGCGCTCGCCTGCGCGGCGGCGGTCCGGCTCCTCGACGGGCTCGGGAAGCGTCCGTCGCCCGACGCGATCGCCGCCGGGCTCGCGCGCGTGAAGTGGCCGGGGCGCCTCGAGCGCGTGGCCCGCCGGCCGGAGCTGTTCTACGACGTCGCGCACACCCCCGAGAGCGCCCGGGCGGTCGCGGAGAGCCTCGGGGAGATCGCCCCGCTCGCCGACCCCGCCGAGAGCGCGATCCTGTTCGGCTGCCTGCGCGGCAAGAGCGTTCTACGCATCCTCGATGCCCTCACGCCGCTCGCGCAGACGATCGTGCTCGTTCGCGTCCGCTCGGAGAGGGCGCTCCCCGCGGCGGACCTGCGCGTCGCGGCCGCCGGGCAGTTCCCCCGCATCGTGGAGGCGCCGGACGCCGTCACGGGGCTTCGGCTGGCGCGCGTCGCGACCGGCCCGGACGGGCTGACGCTCGCGATCGGCAGCGACTACCTGATCGGGGAGCTCCTGCGCGGGCCCGGCGACTCGGACGAGCCGGACCTCTCCGACCCGGGGACCGAGACCGTGCCGGCGCCGGGGCCAGCGGGAGGAGGCCGATGAGCCGCCCCCCCGATGCGGCGATGGACTGGGAGCGGCTCCTCGACCGCCTGTCGGAGTTCTACGGGACGGGCGACTGGCGGCGGCCGTACCTGCGGGACCACGCGGAGGACCCCTTCCAGGTGTTGATCGGCACAATCCTCTCCCAACGGACCCGGGACGAGCAGACCGGCGTCGCGTCGGCGCGCCTGTTCCGTCGGTACCCCGATGCGCGCTCGCTCGCCTCCGCGCGGGCGAGCGATGTGGAATCGCTGATCCACTCGGTGGGGTTCTACCGGGCGAAGACCCGGACGATCCGCCGCTGCGCGCAGGAGGTGCTCGACCGGTTCGACGGTGGCGTGCCGCGGACGCTGGCCGAGCTGACGACCCTTCCGGGCGTCGGGCCGAAGACCGCGAACTGCGTGCTCGTCTTCGGCTACGGAATCCCGGGGGTCCCCGTCGACACCCACGTCCACCGCCTCGCGAATCGCCTCGGCGTGGTCCGGACCGACAGCCCCGAGGAGACGGAGGCGGCGCTGCGGCGCGTCCTGCCCGAGCGGTTCTGGCTGCCGCTCAACCCGCTCCTCGTGCAGCACGGACAGAACGTCTGCCGTCCCCGCCGCCCGAAGTGCCCCGAGTGTCCCGTCGCCGACCAGTGCGCTACGGGACGTGCGCTGAAGGCAGGGCGGGCGCCGCCGCGGCCGGAGGATCGACCTCCACCGGCCTCGCGGGAGTCGACGGCAGGGCGAACAGCGCGACGAGCGTCACGACCTCGAACACGGCGAGCACCTCCCAGCCGACGGCGTACGACGTCCGCGCGACGACCCGTCCGAAGACGTACGCCACCGAAGCGCCGCCGGCGAGCTGTATCGCGTTGAACAGGCCGATCGCGAGCGGCACCTGGTCGGCCGGGATGTTCCGCCAGTAGTGCGGGACGACGTACATCACCGCGTAGGCGAAGCCGTAGGCGAACGAGAAGACGGCGCCGATCGCGATCGCCCCGGCGAGCCCGGCGACCGGGAGCCAGGCGAGGACGAACGCGCCGATCCCCGCGGCGGCGGCGAGCTGGGTCCGATGGTCCCGTCGCCGGTCCGCGATCGGGCCTCCGACCGGGCCGCCGACCACGCTCGGCAGCACGAACATCATGCCGACGAGACCCGCGACGGTGGGGGACCAGCCGCGGAGCGCCTCCCCGTACGGGACGATGAACTGGCCCGTGGCGAACGACGCCCCCTCCATGCCCACGAACGCGAGGCCGATCGCCCAGACCCCGCGGAACCGCAGGGCGGCGAGCGGGGCTGTCGGCGCCGCGGGGGTGGAAGCGGGCGGCCGGTCGACGGACGCCGGGATCGCGAGGATTCCGGCGATGCAGAGGACCCCGAGCTCGACCCCTCCGACGAGGAGCGCCGCCTGCCACCCGATCCTCGGGAGCAGCAGCGCCGTCACGAGGACGCCGGCGGCGGCCCCCGCGCTGAAGGCGGAGGAGAACCCGCCCACGGCGAGGCCGCGCCCCCCTTCCGGGTACATGCCGGCGACCAGGCTGATCGCCGGCGAGAAGAACAGGCCGGCGCCCGCACCGGCGATCACCCGGAACGCGAGCAGACTGAGGAACGACGGGGCGAGGCCGCTCGCGAGCCCGAAGACCGAGAGGATCACCGCCCCCGACAGCGCGATGCGGCGGTTCCCGTACCGGCGGCCCAGGAGCCCCGCCGGCACCTGCAGGAGGCCGGCCCCGGCCAGGAACGCCCCCGCGAGGAGGCCGAACTGCGCGGGACCGACGTGGAACGAGGCGCCGATCCCGGTGAGCGCCGGACCGATGTCGAACCAGTTGTACGCGTAGCCGGCGCGGATCGCCACCAGCACCCAGGTCGCGCGGACGATAGAGGCGGGGGTCCGCGCGCCGGCCGCTCGAACCTCGTCCGCGACCACCGTCGACCGTCCCGTGCATCGGGTCCCGGGGGAACCCGGCGACCCGAGCGGCAAAACCGTTTAAACCGAGGGGGGGCGTCCGCGCTCCGCGATGGACGACGCCGAGTACGACCTCGCGTTCTTCCACCGGTCCGGGTTCCACCGGAGGGCGTGCGTCGTCTGCGGCGCGGCGTTCTGGTCCCTAGGCGACTTCGACCGTTGCCAGGAGGCCCCGTGCCGGGAGTACAGGTTCATCGGCCACCCGATCTTCCGCCGCCCCGCCGACCCGACCGCGATGCGGGAGACGTACCTCTCGTTCTTCGAGCACCGGGGCCACACGCGCCTGAGCCGGTACCCCGTCGTCGCGCGGTGGCGCAACGACGTCTTCTTCACCCAGGCGTCGATCTACGATTTCCAGCCGTGGGTGACGAGCGGGGCGATCCCGCCGCCCGCGAACCCGCTGACGATCAGCCAGCCGGTGCTGCGGTTCATCGACATCGAGGAGGTCGGCCGCAGCGGCCGGCACTTCACGGAGTTCGAGATGCTCGCCCACCACGCCTTCAACCGTCCGGACCACGAGGTCTACTTCAAGGAACGGACGATCGAGCTGTGCCACGAGCTCCTGACCTCGGAGCTCGGCGCCGACCCCCGGGCCATCACGTACAAGGAGGAGGTCTGGGAGGGGGGCGGCAACCTCGGCCCGTCGCTCAGCGTCGGGATCTCGGGTCTCGAGGTGGCGACGCTCGTCTTCATGGAGTACGTCCGGGAGGCCGGCGCCCTGAGGCCGATGCCGCTCACGGTGGTCGACACCGGCTACGGGCTCGAGCGGCTCACCTGGGCGAGCCAGGGGACCCGGACCGCCTACGAGGCGGTGTTCGGTGCGGAGTACGAGGAGATGCGTCGCACGTTCGCCCCGCGGGAGGCGGCGGTGCTGATCGACCACGCCCGGACCCTCAACTTCCTCCTGACCGACGGGGTGGTCCCCTCGAACAGCAAGGAGGGGTACTTCGCCCGCCTCCTCCTGCGCCGCTCGCTCCGACTGCTCTCCAAGACTCCCGAGGCGCCGACGCTCACCGCGGTCCTCGACCGGACGGCCCGGGAGATGGCGAAGGCGTTCCCCGAGATCGGCGCCCACCGGGACGATCTGCATCGGGTCGTCGAGGCCGAGATCGAGCGGTACGGGGAGGCGATCGGCCGGGCGCGCCAGACGATCCGCCGTCAGGAGGAGCGGACGAAGGCGGAGGGGGGCACGATCGGCGTCGAGCAGCTCATCCAGTGGTACGACTCGCTCGGGGTGCCGCCGGACGTGGCGGCCGAGGAGCTCTCCTCGCCCCCGGCGATTCCCGACGACTTCTACCGGCAGGTGGCGGCGCGGCACGAAGGGGAGACGCCGACGACCGACTACGCGGAGCCGACGGGGGATCTGCCGGAGGTGCCGGCGTCCGTCCCGGCGACCGACGTCCGGTACTACCTCGACCCGCACACGGTCTCCTTCGAGGCGCGGGTCCTGTTCGCGAGCGGGCCGTTCGTCGTCCTCGACCACACGTTCTTCTATCCGACGGGCGGCGGGCAGCTCGCGGACCGGGGCCACCTCGCGGACGTGCCGGTCGTCGATGTCGCGCGGCGCGGTCCGCACGTCTACCACCGGCTCGACCGCGACGCCCCGTTCTCCGCGGGCGAGCGGGTGCGCGGCCGGATCGACCCGGTGCGGCGGACGCAGCTGATGCAGCACCACACCGCGACCCACCTCCTCAACGGCGCGTTGCGGGAGGTGCTCGGCCCGCACGTCTGGCAGGCCGGGGCGTACAAGAGCCCCGAGTTCGCCCGGATTGACGTCACGCACTACCGGCCGATCTCGAAGGAGGAGCTGCGCACGATCGACCGGCGCGTGAACGGGGTCGTCCGCGAGGACCGCCCCGTCAAGAGCTACTTCGAGAGCCGGTCGGAGGCGGAGCGCCGGTTCGGGTTCACCCTCTACCAGGGCGGGGCGGTCCCGGGCGGAGAGCTGCGGATCGTGGAGGTCGAGGGGTTCGACGTCGAGGCGTGCGGGGGCACGCACTGCACGCACACGAGCGAGGTCGGCGCGGTGTCGATCCTCGACGTCGACCGGATCCAGGACGGCGTCGTCCGACTGACGTTCGCGAGCGGCGAGCGCGCCCTCGAGCTGCGCGAGGAGCGCGACGAGATCCTGAAGGAGGCGGCCCGACGGCTCGGCGTCCCGGTCGGCGGGCTCCCCGACGGGATCGAGCGGCTCCTCGCGGAAGTCGAGGCGAGCCGCCGGAACGCCCGCACGCGGCAGAAGGAGGACCTGGCCGCGGTCGCCGAACGCCTGCTCGCCGACCCCGCCCGCACCGAGGTCGTCGGCCGCGTCACGATCGTCTCGGCCCGGCTCGACCTCGACCGCACCGAGCTGATGGAGCTCTCCCGCCTGCTCGGCCGCGTCCCCGACCGGGTCGCCGTCCTCGCCGGGGAGAAGGACGGGCGCGGGACGCTGTTCGTCGGGTCGACCGCGCCGGGCGTCTCGGCCCAGGCGACGGTCGAGGCGGCGCGCGACGCCTTCGGCGGCAAGGGCGGCGGGAATCCGTCCTCGGCCACGGCGGTCGGCGAGCCCGGGAACCCGCTCGCCGCCGCCCTCGATCGCGCCCGCGAGGCGGCCCGCCGCGCGGCCCGTCCGTGACCCGGAGGGCGCGCCCGAGCCGGCGAAAGCTTTACTTTGTGACCCTCCCCATTCGACAGCGGGACACGGAATGGTTCGCTGGGCTCCGGGACCCTCGGTCCGGCCGTGACAGAGAAGGACGCGATGAGCACGAACAACGGTAGCGCGGTCGGGGGCGTACCCCCGGAAGTGGTTTCGTTCCTGAGCGGAAAGGGCGGCCGGTCGCTGATCGTCAAGGGCGGCGCCGGTACGGGAAAGACGACCTTCGGCCTCGAGCTGCTCGAACGGGTCGGGCAGCCGAGCCGGTCGTTCTACCTGTCGACCCGGGTCGGGGACGAGGCGCTCTACCGCCAGTTCCCGTGGCTCAAGACGAGCGAGATGCGCTCGCGCGTGCTCGACGCCGCGAAGCTGTTCCTCGACGCGATCCAGGCCGGCGGCAAGGGGAAGGAGACGGAGCTCCCCGAGACGGAGCAGAAGAAGATCCGCGCCGGGCGCGAGGTGCTCGGCAGCTTCGGCCAGGAGCGCGGCCCGCCGACGAAGGTCGACCGTGGCCACCTGACCGCCCTCCTGAAGCGCGGGCCGATGCCCGAGGTGGAGAACGTCTACCACCGCATCGAGCGCTGCCTGCCCGAGAAGTCCCTGCTCGTCATCGACTCCCTCGAGGGGGTGACCCACAAGTACGGTCTCGAGATGGAAGAGTTCGTGATGGCGCTGCAGAAGGACCTTGTCGAGGGGTCCAGCACCGACGTCGTGATGATCCTCGAGAAGCCCGAGGCCGGCGGCATCGAGTACCTCGTGGACGGCCTGATCTCGATCCAGCGCGAGGAGCTCGACGAGCGTCGAGTCCGCCACCTGCGCCTGGAGAAGCTGCGCGCCACGATCATCGAGCGCGCGCGCTACGCGGTCACGCTCAACGGGGGCCGCTTCGACGCCCTCGGGATCGCGAACGGGCACGACGGCCGTTCGTCGACCGCGGCGTGGAAGCCGATCCCCGACCAGGAGAAGTTCTACTCGACGGGGATCCCCGACTTCGACGCGCTGCTCGGCGGGGGGTTCCGCCGCGGGAGCTTCAACGCCTTCGAGGTCGACGTCAACGTCGGGATCGACGACTACTACACGCTGTTCACGCCGACGTTCCTGAACTTCCTCGCCCAGGGGCGGGGGATCCTCGCGGTGCTCGCCGCGGGGGAGTCGCCGGACAAGCTGCGCGAGACGCTCGTGCGGCACGTCCCCGGGAACGTCTTCGACACTCGGGTGCGGATCCCCGACTACACCGTCAACGACACCGAGGACCCGTACATCCTGCCGATGGGCCGGTTCGGGCGCGAGGAGGCGATGCGGGCGATGGTCACCGCCGAGAAGGCGGTCATGGGCCCCGACCGCAAGCCGTTCGTGGAGTACCAGGCGTTCGACACGTTCGAGAGCCTGATGGGCGACCAGGTCGCGATCCGCATGTACTTCCAGGGCGTTTCGCGGACGAAGCACGTCGGGAATCTCGGGATCGGCCTCCTGAAGCCGGGGCTGCTCGTCTCGAGCGAGATCCTGAACATGATGGACACGTACTTCCGAATCATCAACATCGACAACGCCCCGTGCATCTACGGGATCCGTCCGCGGACGACGATCTACGCCATCAGCCCGGACCCCGAGAAAGGGGCCCCGCACGCGACGCTGACCCCGATCGTCTAGGCGCGCTACACCGGCCGGTGCAGCACGAGCACTGCGAGCAGGTAGAGCACGAGGGCCGGGGCGAACGTCATCGCGAGGTCGTCGTCGAACCAGCCGATCGTCGGCCACTCCGCCGCGACGGCGACCGGCGCCGCGACGAGCGCGAGCGCGGCGCTGGTCGGGATCGGCCAGCGACCAATCAGCGCGAGGCCGATGAAGGCGAGCTCCCAGTAGACGACGAGCGGGACCGCCGGATACGCCCGGGCGACGGCCGGGCGGGCGCGAAGCTCCCCCGCGATCGGATCGACCAGCGCGGTGCCGAGGACGACCGCCGCCGCGATCGGCTCGGGGAAGAGCACGATCGCGCCGACGACGGCGAGCGCGTAGAACGCGTAGCTCCCGACCCGCGCGCGCTCGTAGGAGCGCAGGGTAGGTAGGTCGACGATCTCGGCGTGGCGCAGCACCTCGAGCCCGAGGACCACCGCGAGCGCGATCAGGAGGACCGTCCGCTTCGGGGCGACGACGAAGATCCCGTTCGGCAGCGCGTAGTAGACGAGGATCACCGCGACGATCCCGTGCAGGACCCGGCGCCAGACCCGGTCCCCGAGTGCTTCGTCCCCACCGAGGCGCGCGCCCAGCCACCGGCGGAACCGTCCTCCCCGGTGCAGGCGGAGCTGGAACGACATGAGGGCCGACGACCCTCGTGGCCGATGGCTCATCACGGTTTCGCGAGGAGCCCCCGCCAAAGGTTTTTGGGCTGCGTCGCTCGGCGACGGGCATGAAGGTCACCGTCCTGGTCGGGAGCAAATCGGACCTCGAGATCGCCGGAAAGGTGGCGGCCCGCCTCGGCGAGTTCCAGATCCCGTGCGAGGTCCACGTCGCGTCGGCGCACCGCAACCCCGAGAAGGTCGACCGGCTGGTCCGGGACCCGGCGACGGACGTCTTCGTCGCGATGGCCGGACTCTCCGCCGCGCTCCCGGGCGTCGTCGCCGCGCGGACCTTGAAGCCCGTCATCGGGGTCCCGCTCCACCGGGGCCTCGGCCTCGACTCGCTCCTCTCGGTCGTCCAGATGCCACCGGGTATCCCCGTCGCGTCGGTCGGCCTCGACGCGGCCGAGAACGCCGCCCTCCTCGCCGCGGAGATCCTGGCGCTGAAGTTCCCGGAAGTGATCCCGCACCTGGAAGCGTACCGCGCGCGGTGGCGCGAGGAGCCCGCCGCCGGCGGGAGCTCCCCGTGAACGACCCGGCGGCGTTCGTGCGCGAGGCGGAAGAGAAGCTCCGCGCGCAGGTCCCGGGGCGGACGGTCATCGCGGCCTCCGGCGGGATCGACTCGACCGTCGCCGCCGCCCTCGCCGAGCGAGCCCTCGGAGAGCGGGCGCGGGCGATCTTTGTCGATACGGGCCTCCTGCGGGCCGGCGAGGCGGAGCGGGTGAGCGGCTACCTCCGCACGAGCGGCCTGCGGCACGAGGTCGTCGCTGCGAGCGACCGGTTCTTCGCCGCGCTCGACGGGGTCGTCGACCCAGAGGAGAAGCGCCGACGGGTCGGGGCCGCCTTCATCCGCCTGTTCGAGGAGGAGGCGGCGCGCCTCGGCACCGACCGGCTCGTGCAGGGGACGATCGCCCCCGACTGGATCGAGAGCGGCGGCGGTCTGCGCGACACGATCAAGACCCACCACAACGTCGGCGGAATCCCGCCGGACAGCACGCTCGTGCTGGTCGAGCCGCTGCGCGACCTCTACAAGGACGAGGTGCGGGCAGTCGCCCGCTTCCTCGGCGTTCCCGAGGCCGACCGGCAGCCGTTCCCGGGCCCGGGCCTCTCGGTGCGGGTGAACGGGAAGGTCACCCCGGAGCGGGTCGCCCAGGCGCGGGTGGCGAACCGGGTGGTGGAGGAGGAGATCGAACGGGCGGTCGCGGCGAAGGAGATCGCCGCTCCGTGGCAGTACTTCGCGGTGCTCCTCGACGCCCGGACCGTCGGCGTGACCGGCGACAACCGGGTCCGCGGCGACGCGGTGTCGATCCGGGTCGTCGAGTCGATCGACGCCATGACCGCGACCGCGATGGAGCTCCCCCGGGCGCTCCTTAGGCGGATGGCGGAGCGGATCACCCGTGAGCTCGCGGGGCAGGTCGTCCGCGTCCTGTACGACGTCACCGACAAGCCTCCCGCCACGATCGAGTGGGAGTGACCCCGCCGTCGCGCAAACGGGATATCCCTCGGGCCGCGTCGCCCGGGATGCCGATGCCGACGACCCCGCCCGCGGCCCCCGGGACCGTCGCGGTCCATCTCCCCGAGGAGATCGTGAAGGCGATCGCCGCGCGGATGAAGGGGACCGCGTTCGATTCGGTCGACGCGTACGTGGCGTTCGTCCTCGCCCGCCTGCTCGAGACCCCCACGCACGAGGGGTTCAGCGAGGAGGACGAGCGGGTGCTCCGCGAGCGGCTGCGCTCGCTCGGCTACATCGACTAGCGCCGCCAACGATTTTGGCCCGGGGGCCTTCGCCCCACCGTGCTCGAGTGCCCGTTCTGCGGCGCTCCCGAAACGGAGCGGATCGACCTCGAAGGGAAGCGGTTCCTCGTCTTCCGGTGCATGTTCACCCCCGAGGTCGAGCCGTCGCTCACCGACGCCGAGATCGCAGAGCGCCTCGCGACGACGTTCGGAACGGACGGGCGCGAGTTCTTCCGCGGAACGTGCGACCGCCTGCACGTCTACGTGACGAAGGGCGACGGCGCGCGGGTGCTCACCGGCGGAGCCGGTCGCGCCGCGGGCCCGTGACCCAAGAGCGGCCGACCGCTACGCGCGCACCGACGGGCGGATCTTCGCCACCGCGGCCGTCGTCGGTACGAGGTGGCGGGGGAGCCCCAGCTCCTCGGGGGTGGCGCCGAGCGCGAGCCCCACAACCTGCGGCAGGTGGAACACCGGCATGTCGAGCGGATGACCGACCGCCTTCGCCGCCTGGTTCTGGTAGGCGTCGAGCGAGATGTGGCAGAGCGGGCACGGGGTCGCCATCGCGTCGGCCCCGTGCGCGCGGGCGTCGTCGATCTGGTGGCCCGCGATCGTGCTCGCGACGGCGGGCTTCACGAACTGGATCGGGAAGCCGCAGCACATGACACGACCGCGGTAGTAGACGGGCGTCGCGCCCAGCGCCGCGAGGAGCTCTTCGAACGACTTCGGCTCCTCGGCGCTCTCGGAGAGGAGCTCGTCGGACGGCCGCAGGAGATGGCACCCGTAGAACGCCCCGACCTTCAGGCCCCCGAGCGGCCGCACGACCTTCGCGCGGATCGCGTCGAGCCCGACCTCCTTCGTGAGCACGTGGAGCAGATGCTTCACCTTCGTCGTCCCGCGGTACTCGATGCCGAGCGGTTTCAGCGCGCCGTCGACCCGCGCCTTCACGCGCGCGTCCCCGAGGCGCGTGTTCGCGAGCGACAGCATCCCCTGGCAGGTCGAGCAGATCGTGAGCAGGTCGAGGCCGGCCCGCTCCGCGATGGCGAGGTTCCGGGCGTTGAGCGCGACGTTCAGCACCTCGTTCGCCTCGTCGACGAACCCGGAGCCGCAGCAGGAGAAGGTCGGGAACTCGACGAGCTCGATGCCGAGCGCCCGGCAGACCCACCGGGTCGCCATGTCGAGCTCCTTGCCGGACTCCTGCGCGACGCAGCCGGGGTAGTACGCGAGCTTCACGTTCCGCCCTCCTTCGGGTCGTCCAGCGCCTCGTAGATCTTCTCGACCTCGTCGCGCCCCTCGATCGGGGGAGGGCGCTTCAGGATCTCCGGTTTCTTGCGGTAGATCCGGACCCCCTGGCCGAACTGGCTCGCGACCCCGGCGAGTCCCGACGTCTGGCGCACGAGCTTCGACTCGTGGAGGAGACCCCGTTCGCGGATGTTCTCCTTGAAGCCGACGGCGTGACGCGAGCCCGCCTCGGTCGCGCCCTGGACGCGGATCGCCATCTCCTTCAGGTCGCGGATCCGCTCCGAGGGCCGCACGTCCTTCGGGCACGCCTCGGTGCACAGATGGCAGCGCAGGCAGGTCCAGAGGCCGCCGGGCTGGATCGCGAGAAGGCGCGCGTCGTGCGCGGTGTCGCGGGGGTCGACCACGAATCGGAACAGCTTCGCGAGCGCCATCGGCCCGGGGAACGTCGGGTCGGCCTCCACCGCCGGGCATGCCGAGTAGCAGGCCGCGCAGGCGATGCACCGCGGGGTCTCCCCGAACGCCTCGACCTGCTCGGGGGTCATCGGGGTCTCCTTCCCCTCGGGCATAGGGTTTCGCGGGTCGAGGATCAGGTGCGGCTCGATGCGGTCGTACTGGCGCCAGAACGGCGCCTGGTTGACGACGAGGTCCCGCAGCACCGGCTGGTTGCGCATCGGCTCGACAACGATGCGGCCGTGCCGCTCCATCTCCGGTCCGATCGGCGTCTCGCAGGCGAGTCGGCTCTTCGAGTTCACCTGCATCGCGCAGGAACCGCAGATCGCGCTGCGGCAGGAGTAGCGGAGCGTGAGCGACGGATCGATCTCGCCCCGGATCCGCAGGAGCGCGCTCAGCACGGGCGTGTGGCGCGGCAGGTCGAGGGTGTACCGGTCGTACCGGGGCGCGGGGTCCTTGCCCGGGTCGTACCGGTAGACGTCGAACGTCGCCGAGACCGTCTCCTCCGGCATACTAGTAGACCCGCTCCTTCGGGTCCCAGCGCGTGTACGCGACCGGACTATAGGATAGCCGGGGGCCGTCGGGGCCCTTCTCGGCGAGCGTGTGCCGCATCCAGCGCGCGTCGTCGCGCTTCGGATAGTCGGTGCGCGCGTGCGCCCCTCGGCTCTCCGTGCGCGCGTACGCGCCGACGACGATCGTTTCGGCGAGCGTGAGCATATGCCCGACCTCGAGCGCGTCGCTCAGGTTCAGGTTGTAGACCTTCGAACTGTCGACCACGCGCACCCGGTCGAAGCGGGCCTTCACGGCGCGCAGGCGCTGGAGACCCTCGAGGAGGGTCGGTTCGTCCCGGTAGATCCCGACGTACTGGTCCATCACCCGCTGCATGTCGGCGCGCAGGGTCGACGGGTCCTCGCCGTCGGTCCGCGCCGACCAGGCGCGCAACGGGGCGACCGCGGCGTCGAGGTCGCCGTCGTGCATCTCGGGCGCCGGCGCGGTCGCCGCGTACTCCGCCGCCGCGAGGCCGGCCTGCCTTCCGAAGACGAGCGTCTCGAGCAGCGAGTTGCCGCCGAGACGGTTCGCGCCGTGGATCGACACGCACGCCGCCTCGCCGGCGGCGTAGAGACCGCGGATGTTCGTCTCCCCGCGGATGGTCGTCCCAATGCCGCCCATCATGTAGTGCTGGCCGGGGTAGACCGGGATCGGCTGCGTGACGGGATCGACGTCCGCGTAGATGCGGGAGAAGTCGACGATCTCCTGGAGGCGGCTCTCGACCTTCTCCTTGCCGAGGTGCATTAGTTCGAGGTGCACGTACGGCCCGTACGGACCGGGGAACCCCCGGCCCTCGGCGACCTCCGTGACGATGGCGCGCGAGACGACGTCGCGCGAGGCGAGCTCGAGGACATGCGGGGCGTAGCGGCTCATGAACCGCTCCCCGTTCGCGTTCTTGAGGATCCCGCCCTCGCCGCGGGCCCCCTCGGTGATCAGGATCCCCGACTCGAGCAGGGCGGTCGGGTGGAACTGGACGAACTCCATGTCCTTGAGGAACGCGCCGGCGTCGTACGCGACCGCGACCCCGTCGCCCGTGCAGCTGTGGGCGTTCGTCGTCCGGCCGTAGACGCGCCCGAACGGACCGGTCGCGAGGACGACGCTCTTCGCGGCGATCTCCTCGAACTCGCCCGTCTTCCGGTCGAAGGCGACGATCCCGTGGACCCGCCCGTCGCGGACGACGAGGTCGGTGAGGTCCCACTCCTCGTAGAGCGTGTAGCGCGCCGTGCCGAGCCGCTCCCACAATCCCTGCAGCAGCGCGAGCCCGGTCCGGTCGGCGGCGTAGATCGTCCGCGGGAATCCGGCGCCACCGAACGCGCGTCGCGCGAGCGAACCGTCGGCCCCGCGGCTGAAGATCGTGCCGAAGTGCTCCATCTCGACGACGGTCGGGCCGGCCTCCCGGCAGAAGAACTCGATCGCGTCCTGGTCGCCGAGGTAATCGGACCCCTTCACCGTGTCGTAGATGTGGGTGTCGACGGAGTCCTCCGCGCCGAGCGCGGCGTTGATGCCGCCCTGGGCGGCGCCCGAGTGCGAGCGCAGCGGATGGAGCTTCGAGACGATCGCGACGTCGCGGCCGGCTTCGACCGCCGCGAGGGCGGCGCGCTGGCCCGCGAGGCCCGCGCCGACCACCACGACCTCGTGACGCCGCATGCTCGTCGGGCGCCCCGAGCAGGGTCCCCCATTAATCCCTGTCGCGCTTTGCGTCGACCGGCGGGCCGGAACGCGCTCCACGAGCTCCCTTCGGGTTCCTCGGTGGTTCGAGCGTAATCGCTCCGTGAGCCCTTATATAGCGAGCCCGAGTCGGTCGCACGGTTTCCTCAGACGGGGGTCCTCGAATGCACGGAGAGTCCACGATGAGCGTCGAAGATCGGCTGCGCACCGGGACGACGACCATCGGGATCGTCGCGAAGGACGGGGTCGTGCTCGCCACCGAGCGGCGGGTCACCGCCGGCAACATGATCTCGAACAAGGCCGCCCAGAAGCTGTTCAAGATCGACCAGAACATCGGCATCACGATCGCGGGGCTCGTGGGCGACGCCCAGGTGCTCGCGCGGTACCTGAAGGCGGAGGTGTCGCTGTACCGGCTCCGCCGCAACGCGCCCCTCGGCGCCGAGGGCGCCGCGACGCTCCTGGCCAACATCTTGAGCGGGAACCGCTACTACCCGTACTACGCCTGGCTGATCCTCGGCGGGACCGACGCGAAGGGGGGCCACATCTTCTCGGTCGACCCCGCGGGCGGCTGCATCGAGGACCGGTTCGTCTCCGTCGGCTCGGGCTCGCCGTTCGCCTACGGGATCGTCGAGGAGGGGTACTCCCGCGACATGTCGAGCTCGGACGCGGTCGACCTCGCCCTCCGGGGCCTCACCGCGGCGATGAAGCGCGACAGCGCGAGCGGCGACGGATACCTCGCGCACGTCATCTCCGCGAAGGAGTACCGCGAGCTCTCCGACGACGAAATCAATAAACGCTTGAAAGCGCTCAAGATACCGCTGCCTCCCGTGCTCCCGTAGGTCTTCGGGGGGCCCGGGCGGCCCAACCTCTTCGACCCAACCCCTTCGAACGTGAATGAGTTACGACTCGCTCTTAGAGCAAGCAAGGGCGGCCCTCAAGGAGGTCCTCCCCGACACCATCGAGGTCACCGACATCGAGCTGGAAGGCCCGCAGATCGTCCTGTACACGAAGCAGCTCGACCTGTTCCTCTCGGGCGGCGACTACCTGCGCCAGGTCGCGCAGCGCCTCCGGCGCCGGGTCGTCGTCCGCTCCGACCCTTCCGTGCTCGCCGAGCCGAAGGAGGCGGAGAAGGTGATCCGCGAGGTGATCCCGCCCGAGGCGGAGATCAACCAGCTGTTCTTCGAGCCCGAGACGGGCGAGGTGACGATCGAGGCGGCGAACCCGGGCGCCGCGATCGGGCGCGGCGGGTCGGTCCTGAACGACCTGAAGCGCAAGATCGGCTGGGTGCCGACGGTCGTCCGCACCCCCCCGATCCCGTCGAAGACGGTCGAGGAGGTGCGGATCCACCTCCGGAACTCGTTCGACGACCGCCGTTCGTTCCTCAAGAAGGTCGGCATCCGGATCGCGCGCGACCCGCTCCCCGAGAAGCTGTGGGTGCGCAACACGTCGCTCGGCGGCTACCGCGAGGTCGGCCGCAGCGCCCATCTCCTGACCACGCAGAACTCGAAGGTGCTGATCGACTGCGGCATCGACCCCGGCTCCGACCGGACCCCGTTCTTCAACGCCCCCGAGCTCCTGCCGCTCGACTCGCTCGACGCGGTCGTCGTCACGCACGCGCACCTCGACCACTGCGGCCTCGTGCCGGTGCTGCTCAAGTACGGCTACAAGGGGCCGATCTACTGCACGGCGCCCACGCGGGACCTGATGACCCTGATGCTGCTCGACGCGATCAAGGTCGTCAACCAGGAGGCCCGGCGGGGGCTCTACGACTCCTCCCACGTGCGGGAGCTCGTCACGCGCACGGTCCCCCTTAGGTGGGGAGAGACTACCGACATCGCCCCGGACATCCGCCTGACGATGCACAACGCGGGGCACATCCTCGGCTCCTCGATCTGCCACTTCCACCTCGGCGAGGGAGACCACAACCTCGCCTACTCCGGCGACATCAAGTTCGAGCGGAGCTGGCTGTTCAACCCGGCGACGAACCGCTTCCCGCGCCTCGAGACCCTCGTGCTCGAGTCGACGTACGGCGGATTCCGCGACATCCAGCCGAGCCGCCAGCAGGCGACCGAGGAGTTCACGCACCTCGCGAACAAGGTCCTCTCGCGCGGCGGGAAGCTGGTCGTGCCGGTGTTCGCGGTCGGACGGTCGCAGGAGGTGATGCTGGCGCTCGAGGAGAAGATGCGGGACGGGAAGATCCCGAAGGTGCCGGTCTACCTCGACGGCATGATCTTCGAGGCGACGGCGATCCACACCGCCTACCCGGAGTTCCTCAACAGCCAGCTGCGCACGCAGATCTTCCAGCAAGGGGACAACCCGTTCCTGTCGGACGTCTTCCACCGCGTCGACTCCGGCCAGATGCGGATGGAGATCCTCGACTCGCGCGACCCGTGCATCGTGCTCGCGACCTCCGGGATGATGAGCGGCGGGCCGGTGATGGAGTACTTCCGGGCGTGGGCCCCCGACGAGAAGAACGGGCTCCTGTTCGTCGGGTACCAGGCCGACGGGACGTTCGGCCGTCGCCTCCAGCGGGGGATGTCGGAGGCGTCGTTCCTGGACGGGTCGCGGCAGGGGTCGGTGCCGGTCCGCTGCGAGATCGCCACGATCGAGGGGTTCTCCGGGCACTCCGACCGCGTCCAATTGATGAACTTCGTCGCGTCGCTCGACCCGCGCCCGCAGCGGATCCTCCTGAACCACGGGGAGGAGTCGAAGACCGTCGACCTCTGCTCGAGCCTGTACAAGCGGTTCGGCGTCGAGTCGCGAGCGCCGTACAACCTCGAAACGGTCCGGCTGCTGTAAGGCGGGAGACGGGACATAACCCCATATATTCGGGGTCGGCTGGAACCGTTCGGACGATAACCACGGCAGGCCACATGGTCGGTTCCTCCCGCAGATTCTTGGTCCTCGGGTTGGACGGTGGCACGTTCGACCTGCTCGACCCGTTGTTCGCGGCCGGCGAGCTTCCGTTCCTCCACTCGCTCGTCCACCGGGGGGTCCGGGCGCCCCTCCGCTCGGTCTATCCGGCGAAGACGATCCCGGCGTGGTTCTCGTTCGCGACCGGCCAGGACCCGGGGGAGCTCGGGATCTTCGGCTTCACCGAACCGGACGGGAGGCCCGGGCGTTCGCGCACGGTCCGCTCGTTCCGCCCGGCGGAGGCGCTGTGGGACCGCCTCTCCCGACTCGGCCTGAAGGTCGGGGTGCTCAACTTCCCGATCACGGCGGGGTATCCTCTGCACGGGTTCATCCTCCCGGGGATGTTCTCCGACGCCTCGGCGACGTTCCCGAAGGGACTGCGCGCCGAGGTGACGAGCGATCTGGGCGCCGCGTATCCCGGCGAGCTCCCGCTGTTCCGGGAGTCGGAACGGGACGCGTGGGTCGCTCGGGCGACCCGGGCCGTCGCGCAGCGGGGCCAGGTCGCCGCCACGCTCGCCGCCCGGCACCGGCCGGATTTCCTGTTCGCCCTGTTCCGGGAGACGGACCGGCTCGAGCACCAGCTCTGGGAGGAGCTGAGCCGCCCGGTCGCCGAGATCCCGGCCGACCTCCTCGCGTTCTGGCGCACCGTCGACACCGCCTGCCGGGACGTCGACGCCGCGTTCCGCTCCGCCGGGGAGCGCGCGGTCACGCTCGTGATCTCCGACCACGGGCACGGCCCCATCCAGTCCGACTTCCTGACGAACCGGTGGCTCGCCGAGGAGAAGCTGCTCGTCTTCGATCGCAGATCGGAGCTGGCGCGGCGCCAGCTGCTCGCCCGACTGACCCTGCGCACGCAGCAGCTCCCGCTCGCCGGTAGGGTCGCCCGCCGCATCGCCGACTTCCTCCGGGACTCCCGCCACGCGGCCCTCGCCGACCTGATCGGCGGGGACGCGTCGTTCGAGCGCGCGGCCGCGCGGATCGACTGGAAGCGGACGGTCGCCTTCTCCTACCCCGTTCCCGAAGGGATCTACCTGAACCCGTTCAATCCGGACCTGACCCCCGACAAGCGGGCGACGGTGCTCGCCGAGATCCGGCGCCGGCTCGAGCAGTTCCCGGACGCGCACATCGAGGTGTTCGACCCCGAGACGATCTACCGCGGTCGGAACCTCGGCTCCGCCCCGGCGCTCCTGATCCGGGTCGACGACATGCGGACCGAGCCGCGGATGGATTTCGGCTACCCGAAGTCCCTGATCAAGGAGCGGCCCCGATTCTTCTACGGCTCGGGGACGCACCGGATGGACGGCATCCTGATCGCGGCGGGGGACGGCATCCAGCCGGGCCCGTGGGCCGGCAAGCCGAACCTCCTCGACATCGCGCCGACCGTCCTCGAAGGGATGGGCCTCCCCTCGGGGCCGGCGATGGCCGGCCGGTCGTTCGCCCGCGAGCTCGGCCTCACCGCCTGACGCCCGAGCGCCGGAACCCTTTTCGGGTCGGCCCGACTCGCGGCCCTCGGATGGCGGGGCGGACGGTCGACCTCCTGGCCGCCGGGCCGGCCCCGGTCGACCCGTACGAGCCGGCCGCGGCCGCCTGGGCGCTCGCGGAGGGGCTGCGGGACCGACGCTGCTCGGTGCGGGTCCTATTCCCGACCGGGCCGGGCGGCGGCGCCCCGCCCCCCGGCGTCGAGACCGCGAGCATCGAGATCCCGATCCGCCGGCCGGGGGCGGCCGTCGAGCCGGCCGACTTCGCGCGCGCGGCCGCGCGCCGGATCCGGCCGGACGCGGAGCTCGTGCTCCGCGACCCGTCCGGGCTCGGCCCCCTCGCCCTGTCGCACCGCGGCGGCGGGCACCGGATCGACGCGATTGTCCGCGCGGTCCACCTCGGGGAGTTCGACCGGGAGCGGGCGAGCCGCCGTCCGAACGGGCTCATGGACCGCGTCGACACCTGGCGCGACCGGCGCGCGGTGCGTCGCCTCGAGAAGGAGGCGCTCGACGAGGCCGACGCGATCTTCTGCGATTCGCCGGTCGTCGCCGATGAGATCGTCGCCGCGTACCGGATCCCGCGCGACGGGATCCGGCCGACGATCCCTCCCGTGGCGCTCGGTCCCCCGCCCCCGTCGCGCGACGAGGCCCGCGCGGAGCTCGGCCTGCCGACGGACGTTCCGGTCGTCGCGGCGCTCGCCGCCTCCGAGAACGCGGAAGAGGCGGGGATCGACCGGGTGCGGGAGGCGTTCCGCCGGATCCGACCGCTGTTCCCCGGGGTGCGGCTCGTCGTCGCCGGTGCCGAGGCTCCCGTAGAGCCGGGCGTGCACGCCGCGCCGGAACGGGACCGCGCCGTCTTCGTTCGCGCGCTCGCCGCCGCCGACGTCGCCGTCTTCGCCCGCCGCCTGGTCGGCTTCGACCCCGGGCTCGTGCTGGCGCTCCGCCAGGGAGTGGCGTCGGTCGCCCTCGCGACGGCGCGTCTGCCCACCGAACCGAACGGCGCGGTCCGGACCGTCCCCGGCGACGACCCCGGGGACCTCTCCTCGGCGGTCGCCGAGCTCGTCGCGGACCTCGCGCAACGCCGGGCGCTCGCCGCGCAGGGGCCCGCCTACGCGAGCCGCTTCCTTCCCGAGCGCGTCGCGGCGGAGCTGCTCGGAGAGCCGGCAGCCGCGCGGGTCTAGCCGGCCCCGTCGGGCGGTTCGTCGAGCCGCCACTCCCGGAACCCTCGGCCCCCGGACGCCCGTCGAAGCTCCCCGCCGAGCCCGTCCCAGGGGATCCCCTCGGGGATCTCGCCCCGGTCGATCCGGTCGAGGACCTCCCGGAACCGAGCCCGATGGGCCGCGAACGGATCGTCTCCGGCGGGGAACCGACGCGCCGGTCGGACGATCCGGACGGCGTCGCCGTCCAGGACCCAGATCCCGACCGGGTCCGCCCGCCTCCCGGCGGTGGACGCGGCGAGCCGGTCCGCCGTGCGGGCGGAGGGGACCACCACCGCGACCCAGTCCCCCCACGGTCTCCGACGCAGCGCTTGGACGAGGAGGTCTCGGGGCCGGTTCAGCTTCGCCTCGATGAGGCCGACCTCCCCGTCCCGACGGACCACGAGGTCGAAGTAGTCGCTCCCGTCGGGATCGACGTACGTGCGATAGCCGTCGCGCGCGAGGTGTCTCGCGACGACGGCGACCAGCTCCGCCTCCGACCCCGTCCAGGCGGGGACGCGGGCGGGACTCACGGGCCTCGGCGCAGGAACCAGCCGTCGAGCCGGGAGCGCGGCAGCCGGACGAAGATCGGGCGACCGTGGGGGCAGGTGCGGACCCGCTCGGGGAGCGCATCCAGCGATTCGAGCACGCGGAGGATCTCGGCCGGTGCGACCTCGTCGCCCGCGCGGATCGCCGCGTGGCAGGCGATGCTCGCCGCGGTCCGTTGCTCGAGACCGTCGGGCAGCGTCGGGCGCCCCCCTTCCGCCAGCTCGGTCAGGAGGTCGTGGATCGCTTCGTAGCGCGGGGAGCGTCCGCGGTATGCCGGGACCGACCGGACCCGCACGGCTTGCGGACCGAACGCGTCGAGCTCGAACCCGGCGGCCCGCACGGTCTCGCTATGGGCCGCCCAGGCGGCCCGTTCGGCGGACGTGAGCCGGACCGTCACCGGCTCGACGAGCTGCTGCCGTCCGAGCGCCCCGTCGCGCAGGATCGATTCGTAGAGCAACCGCTCGCTCGCCGCGTGCTGGTCGATCAGCGTGAAGCCGTCGTCGGTCGCCGCGACCCAGTAGAGGAGGTCGACCACCCCCAGGAGCCGGAACGTCCCGGGGGGGGCCGGCACCGCCGACGACGCCGACGCTGCCGGCTCCGCCCGCGCGACGGACCCGAGGGTCTGCTGCGCCGTCGGGTGGGTGGTTCTCTCGCGCGCGACCGGCGGCAGGATGGGCCGGTCGTCGGCACGGCCGGACCAGGAGGGGCTGCGCGCTGCCGGCGCGGCCTCGCCGCCCCCGGGGGCCGCCAGGAGGCACTCCCGGACCCGACGGCGGATCGCGTCGGTGAGCTCCCGTTCCCGGGCGAACCGGATCTCGCGCTTGGTCGGGTGCACGTTGACGTCGAGCGCTCGCGGGTCGATCTCGAGATGGATCACCCCGGTCGGGAACCGGCCGCGCGGCAGGCTCTCGCCGAACGCCGCCCGGACCGCCTGGGCGATCGGACGGGAGAGGACCGCGCGTCCGTTCGCGGCGAGGAACAGCTGGCCGGAGGTCGACGCCGCCACGGACGGCAGCCCCAGCGAGCCGGCCAGTCGGCCGCCCGGAAGCTCTCCGCGGAGAGGGAACGAGGCGTCGAGAAAGGCGGCTCCAAGGACGTGCGCGGCGGCGTCGGAGAGCCGGGACGTCGGGGGGTACGCCGCGAGCTCCCGGCCCTCGGACTCGATCCGGACTCCGACCGTCGGCCGGGCGAGGTAGGCCCGCTCGACCGTCCGCACGAGCTCGACCTGTTCGCTCGGCGCCGACCGGAGGAACTTCTTGCGCGCCGGGGTGTTGAAGAACAGCTGCTCGACCTCGACGGTCGTGCCCGGAGCGCGCGCGGCCGGGAACCGACCCCCGACCGCGCCCCCGACCACGGAGATCCCCTCCCCCGACTCCCGCTCGGGCGGGCGGGAGACCAGCCGTAGGCGCGCCACCGCTCCGATCGCGGCCAGCGCCTCGCCCCGGAACCCGAGCGCCTCGATCGTCTCCACCGGGCCGTCGGGCGCGAGCTTGCTCGTCGCGTGGCGCTCGACCGCGAGGCCGAGCTCCTCGGGAACGATCCCGGCGCCGTCGTCCGCGACCTCGATCCGGTCGATCCCCCCGCCCACGAGCCGGACGACGATCGACGTCGCCCCCGCGTCGACGGCGTTCTCCACGAGCTCCTTCGCGATCGACGCGGGTCGCTCGACGACCTCGCCCGCGGCGATCCGCTCGACCGTCTCCGCCGAGAGCCGCCGGATCGGCCGACGGGGGGCGCTCTCCGTCCCGCTCACTCCGCGCCCTCCCGCGGGTCGGCGGCGATCCGCCGCAGCTCCTCGAGAAGCTTGCGCGCCTCGGGCTCGGTCAGGCGGTCGGGCTCCAGGGTGCGCAGCCGCTCCCGGATCGGGTCGTTTGAGGCTCCGCCCGCATCCCAGAGCACCGCCTGCGTGTACTTCGTCGAGCGAGGTCGCTCGGTCCGCCCTCCCGGGGGCAGCGCGACCCCCTCCGCCTCCAGCCGACGCAGCAGCCGGTCCGCCTCGCCGAGGAGCGACTCGGGAAGCCCCGCCAGGCGCGCGACGTGGACCCCGTAGCTGCGGTCCGTCGCGCCTGGTACCAGGCGGTGGAGGAACACGATCCCGTCGGGAGTCTCCTGGACGGCAAAGTGGGCGTTGCGCGCGCCGCGCAGGCCCCCCACCAGCTCGGTGAGCTGGTGGTAGTGGGTCGCGAGAACGCTCCGCGCCTTCGTCGTGTCGTGCAGGTGGCGAAGGGTCGCCCAGGCGATCGCGAGACCGTCGAACGTGCTCGTGCCGCGTCCGACCTCGTCCAGCAGGACGAGCGAGCGCGCGTCGGCCGAGCGCAGGATCTCGGCGACCTCGGTCATCTCGACCATGAAGCTCGACTTGCCGCGGCCGATCTCGTCGGTGAACCCCATGCGCGTGAACAGCTGCGTCACCAGGCCGACCCGGGCGAAGCGGGCGGGAACGTACGACCCCGCCTGGGCGAGCACGACGAGGAGGCCGACCGCGCGCATGTACGTGGATTTGCCCGACATGTTCGGGCCGGTGAGGACCAGAAGCCGACATGCGCTCGCGTCGAGCTCGATGTCGTTCGGAACGAACCGCTCGCCGAGCTGGCGTTCGAGGACCGGGTGCCGTCCGTCCCGCACGACGAGGCCGGGTCCATCGTCGACCGTGGGACGGACGTACCCCCGGCTGCGGGCGAGGTGAGCGAACGTGGCGAGCGCGTCGACCTCGCCGACCCCGCGGGCGACCCGATGGATCGCGCCGACGTGCCGATCGAGGCGCCCGAGGAACTCCTCCCACGCGTCGATCTCCGCGGCGCGGGCCGCCTCCCGGGCGGTCCGGATCCGCCGCTCGATCTCGTCGAGCTCGTCGCTCGTGAACCGCTCGGCCTGGCTGACGGTCTGGCGCCGGCGGAAGTGCGGCGGCACCCGCCCGAGGTTCGGGCGGGTCACCTCGAAGTAGTATCCGAACACCTGGTTGTAGCCGACCTTGATCCCTTTCCCACCGGCGGCGGCCTGCTCCCGGTGCTCGAGGGCCGAGAGGGCGTCCAGCGCGGCGCGCTCGTCCTCGCGCCATCGGTCGACCTCGGGAGCGAACCCCGTCCGGAAGAGCCCTCCGGAGTCGTCCGTCGCCGGAGGCTCGTCGGGAAGGGCCGTGGCGAGCAGCGTCTCGAGCTCGGCCGGGGCGGCGAGCTCCGGCACGATTCGCGCGAGCGCGCCCTCGACGCTCCCCTGCGCGAGCTCCTCCCGGAGGAGCCGCGCGGTGGTCAACCCGGTGCGAAGGACGCCGAGCTCGGGCGGGTGGGTGCGTCGGCCGGCGGCGCGCGACGCGATCCGGTCGAGGTCGCCGAACGAGCGCAGACGCGACCGGACCGCTTCGAGGCCGGCGCCCCGCTCGATCAGCGCGGCGACGGACGCCTGCCGTGCCTCGATCGCCGCGACGTCGCACAACGGGTTCGTCAGCCAGAACGACAGCGTCCGTCGGCCCGCGGCGGTCCGGGTCTCGTCGAACGCGCCGAGCAACGTCGCCCCCGCAGGGTCGTCCGGATTCATCGGCCGGGCGATCTCGAGGTGCCGGAGGGTCTTCGCGTCGAGCACGAGGCGGCGGCCCGACGTTCCCCGGTCGACGATCGCCAGATGGGGAAGCAGGCGCGGTTGCGTCGCCCGCAAGTAGGCAGCGAGCCGAAGCCCCGCCTCGCCGATGGTCGGCGCTCCCGACGCTTCGCCGCGGAGCCCGGGGGGCAGCTCGTCCTTCGAGAGGGGGGACGGAGCCGGCTCGATCCGGGCGACGGGGAACTCCCGGTGCATCAGCTCCGGGACCGGCCCGCGGTCGGACCCTCCCACGACGACGATCTCCCGCGGCTGGAACGGCGCCAGCGCGGAGACGACCCCCTCCAGGTCGGGCCCGTCGGCCTCTCCCTGGAACCACTCGCCGGTGGTGATGTCGACGGCCGCGTACGCTCCGACCCCGTGGGGGCGGACGACGGCGCTCGCGAGGAAGCTGTGGTCGGGGCCCCCCAGGATCCTCTCCTCGACGACCGTTCCGGGGGTGACGACCCGCGTCACCTCGCGGCGCACGAGCCCCTTCGCGTACCGTGCGTCCTCGACCTGGTCGCAGATCGCGACCTTGTACCCCTTGCGGACGAGCCGACCGAGGTACGTCTCGACGGCGTGGTACGGCACGCCGGCCATCGGGGTCCGGGCCCCGCGGGCGTCCGCGGAGCGGGCGGTGAGGACGACGTCGACCTCCCGGGAGAGGAGCTTCGCATCGTCCCCGAACGTCTCGTAGAAATCGCCGACGCGGAAGAGGACCAGGTGGCCCGGGTACTGCGCCTTGACCCCCTCGTACTGGTCGAGGAGAGGTGTGGAGACGCTCGCGGGGGCCATCGACCGCGTCGCATCGGTGGACCCCATATAGGCAGAAGGGCGGCCGCGAGGCGCGCTGAGGGGGAGATTCGAACTCCCGTGGCGGGATCGCCACCAGCTCTCAAGGCTGGCGCCTTACCGGGCTAGGCTACCTCAGCGCGCGAGCGGGAGCGGGCCGCGAGGGATTAAACCGTCGCCCGAAGAGCCCGCGGCGGCGCGATGCAGGTGCCGGGATGCTCGCGGCGAACCGGCTCCGGTCCGTCGTTTCGAACCCGGGTGGTCAGCTTGGAGGGCTGACATCCTACCACTAGATTACACCTGCACGGCGGCCGCCCGCGGACGGCGGGCGACCGACCCGGGTCGTTAATGCTTTGGGGTCGAACCGCGGACGGCGGGCGCCGTGAGGTCGACGAGCGCGACGCGCTCGAGGACGAGGCCCTCCCACGCGCTCGACGGAACGGCCGACCGCTCCGCCTCGGTGATCCCGAGCCGCTCGAGCAGGGCGGCGTCGACCGGTCGGGGATACGCCGACGGATCCGCCTCGAGACCGAACCGGTCCAGCAGCGCGTCCGGCTCGAGCGGCCGTTCGGCGACGAGGACGCACCGCACGGTCGCCTCCGACATCCCGACCTTGGCGAGGGCGCGCGGGAGCTGGTCGTCGCCCGCCACGTAGAGGGCGAACTCGGCCCCGCGGTCGCGCAGGCGCGCCTCCCCGCGGCTCCGGGAGCGGCCGAGATGGGCCCAGGCCGAGAGCAGATGCCGCTCGCCCGCGATCGCGTCGGCATCGAACAGCGCGACGAGCGCCGGCGACTCGGCTGCCACGGCCCGAAGCGTCCGGATCAGATCGGGAAGGGCCGGCGTTCCCGGGCTCCGCCGTCGTGCCCCGATCGCCCGCAGCACACGGTCCTCGGGGGCAGGAAGGGGCGGCATCGACGTCCGTCACTCGGCGAGGAACCGGAGGAACTCCTCGCGGGTCCGCGGCGCGAGCGTGTAGTTTTCGGCCCGCTCCCGGCCGATCGTCGAGGTCGGCGTCGCGCCGTAGTCGTGCCCGGGGAGGACGACGAGCGCGTCGTCCAGGGCGAGGACGCGTCCGTGGAGGCTGTCGTACATCTCCGACGGGTCCCCGCCCGGGAGGTCGGTCCGCCCGCACTCTCCCACGAATAGTGTGTCGCCGGTCGCCAGGTGACCCTCGAAGAGGTACAGGACGCTGTCCTTCGTATGCCCCGGGGTGTGGATCACCTCGACGGAGAGGCCGCCCGACTTGACGACGTCCCCGTCCTCCACCGAGACGTCTTGCCCGAGCGGAGCGACGCGGTGGGCGACGATCTTCGCCCCCGTGCGGGCCTTCACGTCCGCGTTCCCCGCCACATGGTCCTTGTGGCTGTGCGTGTTCATCACGTAGCGGACCCTGACCCCGAGCTCGTCGATCGCCTCGAGGACCGGCTCGATCCCGTACGACGGGTCGATCACGACCGCCTCGCCGGCCTTCGAGGTCGCGACGAGGTAGGTGAAGTTCAGGTAGGGACCGATGCGGAACTGACGGAGAAGCACGCGCCGTCGAACGGGGCGCGGTATTTGACGGTGGAGGCGGAAGACGCGCCGGGGGACGCGCGCCGGGCCGACCGGACGCTCAGGCGCTCCCGTCCGGACCGGCGATCCGAAGGCCCGTGACCGCGTCGAGGACGACGCGCCCCTCCATCCCTTCGGCGTACCAGTGGGGCACGTAGACGAGCGTGAACGGGCCGAGGCGCACGTCGTCCGGCGCGGGCGAGACACGACGGGTCTCGATGACGAGGGCGCCGCCGTGCTGCTCCGTGTGGTCGACCCGGACCGCGTGGTAGCGGCGGATCGCATCGATCGCGATCGGCCGGGCGAGGCCCTCGGTGACCTGCGGCTCGAGCTGCTGGTGCGGCTCGGAGATCTCGGCGACGACCTCCCGGTCCGCCTCCTCCCACACCTCGGCGCGACGGGTCGTGGCGTTGACCGCGATCAGGCGACGGAGCACCGGCCCGGCCTCCCCGTGCGGCGACGGGGACCGGACGCGGTACGGTGCCACGTAGTACGGCACCAGGCGTAGGGTGTACCGCGGTCCCTCGACGCCCGCCAGCGCCTGGGCCTCGCCGCGGCCGATCCGGGGTCGGATCGTTCGGGCGTTTCCGGGGGAGACGGGGAACGGGCCCTCGAGGTCCTCGGCGGCCGCCTCCGCGCCGGGGTCGCTGGGCGGGGGGAGAAGGATCTCGCCGAGCGCGGGTCCGAGCGTCGACGGGTCGATCACCTCGATCCCAAGCTCGGCCGCCGCGCTCCGACCCTCCGGGCCGGGCTCGTCGTCGTAGACGACGGTGCGCCGCACCGACCCGCTCGGGAACAGCGCCTCGAGGTCCGCGGGGGAGCGGTCGGCTCGGGCCACGACGACCGCCCGGTGGTCCCGGGAGCGGACCGCGACCAGGGCCCCTCCGCGGGAGTCGATGCGGTACCCCGCGGCGACGAGCAGCCGCTCGAGCGGGGTGGAGTTCGGGGCGGGCCGGACCATCGGGCTCCCAGCGGGCGGGGGGGATATCTCCGTTCCGCTCGTCAGGCAGCGAATCGGCCCGCGAGACCGCCCACCGGGCGTCCGTTCCGAGACAACCTATTTAGGCCGCCCCGGGGTCCAAACACCATCGATGGCCGAGGCGCTCACGCTCCGCGTCGCGGAGGCGTTCCAGCAGGACATCGGCCTCGGGACCGCCCGCCTGGACGTCCAGACCCGTCAGCGGCTCAAGGTCGGTCTCGGGGACATCGTGGAGATCCGGGGCCGCAAGGCGACCCCCGCGATCGTCTCTCGGGCGCAGCCGGACGACGAAGGAAAGGGGGTCGTCCGGATCGAGGCGGTCGTCCGCCGCAACGCGGGCGTCAGCATCGGCGATCGCGTCTCGGTGCAGCGGGTCGAGTGCCCGAACGCCGAGGCGATCACGATCGCCCCGATCTACGCGGGCTCGGCCCGCATGGACCTCGGCCCGGGGCTCGAGAGCTTCGTCGCCAAGGCGCTCTCCCGGCGGCCGTTCGTCCGCGGGGACGTCTTCGTCATCCCGGGCGTCTTCCTGATGGGCGGGTCGCTGCCGTTCATGGTCGTCTCGACGGCCCCGAAGGGGATCGTCCAGGTCGCCCCGGCGTCGCTCATCACGATCCGCGAGGAGACCGTCTCCGAGACCGAGGTCGCCGCTCCCCGCGTCTCGTACGAGGATATCGGCGGGCTCCGCGAGAAGCTCGGCCGCGTCCGCGAGATGATCGAGCTGCCGCTCAAGCATCCCGAGCTGTTCGACCGGCTCGCGATCACGCCCCCGAAAGGGGTGCTGCTGTACGGGCCGCCCGGCACGGGAAAGACCCTGATCGCGAAGGCGGTCGCGAACGAGGCCGGCGCCCACTTCATCGGCATCCAGGGCCCCGAGATCATCTCGAAGTACTACGGCGAGAGCGAGAAGGAGCTCCGCGAGAAGTTCGAGGAGGCGGAGAAGAACGCCCCGAGCGTGATCTTCATCGACGAGCTCGATTCGATCGCCCCCCGCCGCGACGAGGTCGTCGGGGAGGTCGAACGCCGCGTCGTCGCCCAGCTCCTGACCCTGATGGACGGCCTCTCCGGCCGCGGGAACGTCATCGTGATCGCCGCGACCAACCGCGAGGAGGCGATCGACCCCGCGCTCCGCCGCCCCGGCCGCTTCGACCGGGAGATCGAGATCGGCGTGCCGACCCAGGAAGGCCGGCTCGAGATCCTCCAGATCCATACGCGCGGGATGCCGATCGATGCGAGCGACCGGGACCGGGAGCGGATCCTCAAGGAGCTCGCCGCGCAGAGCCACGGTTTCGTCGGGGCGGACCTCTCGTCGCTCGCCCGCGAAGCGGCGATGCGCGCGCTGCGGCGGTACCTGCCCGAGATCGACTTCGACCAACCGATCCCGATCTCGCTCCTCGAACGGATGAAGGTCACCGAGACCGACTTCCGCGAGGCGTTGAAGCAGATCGAGCCGTCGAGCCTGCGCGACGTCGCGGTCGAGGTCCCGTCGACGCGGTGGGAGGAAGTCGGCGGGGTCGAGCGGGTCCGGCGCATCCTGGAGGAGTCGGTCGAGCTTCCGTTCAAGAACCCCCAGGTCTACAAGCACATCGGCATCGACCCGCCGCGCGGGATCCTGCTCTACGGGCCCCCCGGGGTCGGGAAGACCCTTCTCGCGAAGGCGGCGGCGACCGAGAGCCAGGCGAACTTCATCTCGGTGAAGGGCCCCGAAGTGATGAGCAAGTGGGTCGGCGAGAGCGAGAAGGCGGTCCGGATGATCTTCAAGAAGGCCCGTCAGGCCTCCCCGTCGATCGTCTTCATCGACGAGATCGACTCGATCGCCCCGCGCCGCGGCCTGCAGACGTCGAGCGGCGTCACCGAGCGGATCGTGAACCAGCTCCTCACCTCGATCGACGGGCTCGAGTCCCTGGAACGGGTGCTGGTGATCGCCGCGACGAACCGTCCGGATATCCTGGACGAGGCGCTGCTCCGGACCGGCCGCTTCGACCGGCTCCTGTACGTCGAGCCGCCCGACGCGGGCGGGCGCCTCGAGATCTTCACGGTGCACACCAGCCGGATGCCGCTCGCGGACGACGTCGACCTGGCCGACCTCGCCGCGAAGACCGAAGGGTACGTCGGGAGCGACATCGCGGCGCTCTGCCGGGAGGCCGGGCTCACCGCGATCCGGGAGAGCCTGAAGGCGTCGAAGGTCACCCGGGCGCACTTCGATGCCGCGATGAAGCAGGTCCGCCCGTCGTGCGATCCCGAGGTCCTGCGCTTCTACGAAGAGTTCGAAAAGCACCTCCTCCGCGAGCGGGTCGCGAAGCGCCGCGAGGAGCCGGTCGAAGCGATCTACCGCTAGCGCGTCCGCCGGCGGCGAACCGAGGGCGTTTCCGCTTGGGCAAGCTATATGTAGCGGAGCTAGGTTCGCCGCGCCGCCCTCGATAAAACGAGGGATACCGAACGGGAGACGTGGAACAGTTGGTCCGCCTTTTGCACCGCGCTGCCCTCTGCGCGCTCGTGCTCGTGCTCTTCCTGAGCGCGATCGCGACCGGGACGGCAGCCCCGAGCCCCGCCGCGAGCACCTATACGCTGACCGGGTATGTCGACCAGCCGGGCGGACACTCCGCTCCGCCGGTCCCCTCCGGGGTCACGGTAGACCTCGTCTCGGCGGCCACGGGCACGACGTACAAGGCGGTCACGGGCGCGGGCGGCGTCTTCACGTTCACGAGCGCGAGCACCAGCAACGGGCTCGGGCCGGGGTACTGGAAGCTGATCGTCCCGACGGAGACGAACGTCAGCGTCGGGAAGTGCACCAAGTGCGCCGTCCTGCCGCAGGACCAGAACCCGACGTACGACTACTTCACGGGCGCCGAGTTGACGAACAAGGAGTTCGCGACGACGATCCCGAACGTCCTGGTGCTCCCGTACAACGCGACCCAGAACGGCACCGTCCACCAGGGCGGCCTCCCGGTCTCGGGCGCGACGGTCGACCTCCTGGACGCGGACTACAACGGCCTCGTCCTCTCCAACACGACCACGAACGCGAGCGGCGAGTACACCTTGAAGGTCCCGTGGGGCCACTGGCTGCTCCAGGCGGTCCACGTTTCGGGGAAGGACACCTACACGAACACCTCGCAGCTGACGATCGCCACCCCGACCCCGGCGCTCGTGAACCCGGTGCTGTACGCGTTCTCCGTCTCCGGATGGATCAACTCGACCCTCGGACGCGTCGCCGCGAGCGGGAACGCGACCCTGTTCGACCCGACGAACGGCTTCATCTACTCGACCCCGACCCCCGCCGGCGGCTACTACTCGCTCACGACGTATCCGGCCGGGTTCAGCCACGGCGCGCAGCGGTTCGACGTCCTTCTGGCGGCGAACGGCTACGAGACGACCTGGTACCCCCTGCTCGTCAACCATCCGGGGGGACTCCAGCGCAACGTCGTCGTCGGCAACATTGCGCCCAGCTCGATGGGGGTCTACACCACGACGCTCAACTTCTCCGGGATCGACACCGCGACCGGGACGGGCTCGCTGAACGTCACCACGTTCGCGAACCTGGGCAACGACTCGGTCGTCCCGTCCCTGCCGAACGCGACCGTCGGGCAGCTCTGGGCGCAGCTCGGCCTCGACTACAACCACGCCCTCGCGTTCCCCGCGGCGGATGCGGCGGAGGTCCAGGCGTACCTCAACGCGCGCGGACCGTCGTTCCTGCCGACCCAGGCCGCGATGACCTTGAACGCGACGCCATTCGTTCCGTTCACCACGGCGCAGACGCTCGCCGGCTTCACGTCGGGATGCGCGGTCTCGTGCAACCAGACGAGCAGCGCGAACCTGACGTACAAGTGGGCGGAGACGTACGCGCTCAACGGGACGCTCTCGAAGAACTCGTCGACCTACTCGCTCGGGTTCACGTTCCAGCACCCGGCCTCGAGCTCGCTCGTCTTCAACTACTCGATCGTGCTCCCCACGGGCTACGTCCTCTCGGCGGACACGACCGCCCCGGTCCACACGACGCTGACCCCGACGGGGCCGAGCGGCACCTGGGGGACGTTCACGCTCTCTTCGACGGCGGCCTCGACCGCGTCGGCGAGCGTGAAGTTCGTCATCGTGAAGGCCGCGTCCGTGACCCCGGTCGTCAACGTCACCTCGACCAACTTCACCTTCTCCTCGGCGAACGTGCTGAACGACTCGGAAGGGAACTACACGGTCGTGCTCGGGCTCAACGAGCCCGCCTCCTTCAGCGCCGCGAACTCGAAGTACGGAAGCTCGACCAACGGCTCGATGTTCACGTGGAACTTCGGGGACGGCACCCCGATCGTGCACACGGCGAACGCGTCCGGCGCCTACAACCACACCTACACGGTCGCGACGCCGACCACGAACTTCCCGACGAACACCGACGCCGACCACGGCACGCTGACGATCACGACGTCGGGCGGGCAGACGAACTCCACGAACTTCACCGTCTGGGTCTTGACGAGCACGCCGACCGCGGTGATCTCCTCGAACGCCACGGCCGCCGAGATGAAGCTCGCGGGGGTGAAGCCGTACCTCGAGATCAACTGGAGCACGACGCTCTCGTTCACCGCGAACAACTCCACGCGCCCCGTCGGGAACCCGCTCTCCGTCGCCGCGTTCTCGCTGGTCGCGACGAAGGCCGTCCACCAGTCCGCGAACTTTACCGTCGCGAGCGGCGGCAACGTGAGCGCGAACTGGTCGGTCGACTTCTCGCCGCCGAAGACGATCGGCACCGGCAAGTACATCCAGGGCGACCTGGACGTCGGCGGGACGCTGGTGCCGCTGAGCGCGGGCACGTTCGGATGGGAGTACAACCTGACCCTCACGGTCTGGTCGGCGACCGGCACGTCATCGACGGTCACGCTCCCGATCCTGGTGGTCGACACGCAGGCCCCGACCTCTGCCTTCACCGTCCTCAACGGCGCCGGCAAGCCGATCGCGGGGAACGCGATCACGGAAGGGGCCGGGGGCACGGCGAAGATCGAGCTCAACGCGGCGAGCGCCGTCGACCCGAACAACGGGACGATCGTCACCTACTCCTGGAACGTCACCAACGGCAACAACACGTCCCTCGCCTTCCCGGTCGACGTCGTGCACTCGGTGAAGCCGTACCCCGTGTTCACCCTGATGCCCGAGACGAACCCGTACACGATCAACCTGACCATCACGGACGAGAACGGTAACATGGCCAACAAGACGTTCTCCCTGACGGTCTCCCCGAACGCCACGACCCGCCCGGTGATGTTCGCCGCGACCCTGACGGGGCCGACGTCCCTCACGCAGGGGAAGTCGGCGACGTTCTGGGTGAACGTCACGAACCAGGGGGGCTCGAAGTCGACCGCCGACTCGGTCGCCGTGGTCTGGTACGTCAAGTCGGCGTCCGGCACCGGCGCGGACAAGTACATCACGAGCCCGACGACGTTCTACAACTACTCCAGCGGCACCCCGGTCTCGGTGCCGTGGGCGAAGAGCGTCCCCGTCGACCTCGGGAAGAACCACACCGTGCGCGCCGTCATGACGTGGACCCCGTCGTTCACGGGCAACTACGTCCTCTACGCCAACGCGACCGCGACGAACGAGTTCCACCCGGACTACCACGGCTCGTCCAGCGTCGCGGCGTTGTCGATCTCGATCCACACGAACCCGGCCACGGAAGCCCTCGAGTACGGGGCGATCGCCGCGGTCGTGATCGTGGCGATCGTTCTCCTGATCTGGTGGACGCGGCGCCCCTCCCGTAAGGCGGGCGGCGGCCGGTCGACCGGACGCGGCGGGCTCGAGCGCGGCTCGAAGAAGCCCGACACCGAAGCGAAGGACGACGACGACGCGTAGGTAGGCCGAACGTCGGGGCCGCGCGAGCGGCCCCGAACAACCCCTTCCGTTCTTCTACGATCCGGTGACGGAGCGCAGCCCGCGCTCAGCCGTAGGGGCCGACCTCGTCGAGCAGGTCGACGTGGGTGAGGAGCATCCGCCGGCAGCAGTAGCGCTGGAGCCCGAGCCCGTCCAGCACGGCGCCCGCGGGCTCGCCCCGGGAGGTGCGCTCGCGGTACTCGTCCCAGTGCTGGCCGATCACCGCCCCGCAGGTGAAGCAGCGGACCGGCACCATCATCGTCATGGGGCTCTCGTCGCCTCCCGCCTAACGGTAGGACTTCTGCCGCCGGGCGCGCGCGCCGCGGCCGCCGGGGCGCTTCGGAAGCTTGCGCCGGGGGTCGTTCACGATCAGCGAGCGGTCGTACCGCTTGAACGTCTCGCGCAGCTCCGCGTCCTTCATCCACGCGACCAGGCCCCGGGCGACGGCGGTCCGCGCGGCGGACGCCTGCCCGACGATCCCGCCGCCGCTCGCCTGGACGGAGATGTCGAGGCCCTTCGCGCGGTCCCCGACCATCATGAGCGGTTCCTGGATCTTGTGCCGCACGAGCTCGGGCTCGACGATCTCGAGCGGACGGTCGTTGAACCGGACGAGGCCGTTCCCGCGCCGGATCGTCGCCCGGGCGACGGCCGACTTTCTCTTGCCGGTCGCCAGGACCACGGTCGGGGCCTTCATACGCGGGCTCCGAGCAGCCGGCTGATGTCCGCGAGCGTGAGGGGGGTCCGGAGGGCGGGGCGGGCCTTCGCTTCCGCGAGCGTCTCGGCCTTCGTCCCCTTCCACTCCTCGGGAACGCCGATGAACACCTCGAGGCGGTCGAACGCGACCTTGCCGCGGGTCTTGAGATGGGGGAGCATGCCGCGGACGGTCCGGCGGAAGATCCGGTCCGGGTTCCGCGGGAAATGCGGGCCGCTGCGCACGGAGCCGCGCGCGCGGGCCGCGGTGTAGGTGTCGAGGACGAGCTTCCGGCCGCCCGTGACGACGCTCTGCTCGGCGTTGACGACCACGATCGACTCGCCGTTCAGGAGCCGCTTCGCGATCACGCTCGCGGCGCGGCCGAGGACGAGGCCGCTCGCGTCGACGACGGTGGGGGTGGGCGCCGGGGACGGGTTAGGCAAGCAGCCGGACCCCCGCCCCTTCGGGCTTCGACTTGAGGAGCGCATGGAGCGAGACGGCGGAGCCGCCCGCCGCCCGGATCTTCTCGCGGGCGCCCGCGGAGAACGCGAACGCGCCGACCGTGAGGGCCTTCGACAGCTGCCCGTCGGCGAGGATCTTCCCCGGGACGGCGACCGTCTCCCCCGCGGCGGCGATCCGCTCGAGCGCCGAGACGTTGACCGGCTCCACCGAGTGCCGGGCCCGCTCGAGGCGCTCCGCGACGGACGCCCAGAGCGGGGCGTGGTGCGCGCGGGCCGTGCGGCGCAGCTCGATCAGGAGCCGCACCAGCTCGGGGTTTTGCTTACCTACACGGCGGGCCATGGACGGGTCGGCTCCGACCCGGGTACCCGATATAAGCGTTGGGGAGCGGAAGGCGCGGGTCGCGTCCGAGTTTGTCGTCAGCCCTCGCGCGCGCGCACGCCGTTGCCGATTCCCGCCAACGATTAAATACGCCCGCCCGCCCATGGCACCCCGAGGCGCCCTTCCATGCGCAAGTTCCTCACTGAGCTCCGCGGCAAGACCGTGATGACGAACGACGGCCAGATCCTGGGCATGATCGACAACTTCGTCGTCGACACCCTGACGGGCGGGATCGCCCACGTCCTCGTCACCCCGAGCGAGGACGTCGAGCAGCGCCTCTTCCAGAGCGACGCGACCGGCCGGCTCGTGCTCCCCTTCAAGAGCATGCGGGCGGTCAAGGACGTCGTCGTGATGGACATTGGGAAGTGAGTCCGCCGGCGGCCCCCTGATCTCGGTCGTCACCACCGTCCGCAACGAAGAGGCGCACCTCGGGCGCCTGCTCGACAGCCTCGCGGTCCAGGAAGGGCCGTTCGAGATCGTGCTCGTCGACTCGGAGAGCCGCGACCGCACGGTCGCCATCGCCGAGGAGTTCGCGCGCTCGCACCCGGGGCTCCTGCGGATCTTCCGCCGTCCGGGCTCCCGCGGGGTCGGCCGGAACGAAGGGGTCCGCGAGGCGCGCGGAGCGTTCGTCGCGTTCATCGACGGCGACTGCTTCGCCGACTCCCAGTGGCTCGGCACGCTGCGCGCGGCGCTCGCCCCGGGCGCGGTGATCGCGGGACAGACGGTCGCGGTCGGCAAGCCGAAGTACGGCCAGCTCGAGCGGGTCGAGCTGTACCAGGGGGGCTTCGACGTCACCTACCCGTCGTGCAACCTCGCCTACGACCGCGCGCTGTTCTTGAAGCTCCACGGCTTCGACCCGCGCTTCATCACGGCGGAGGACATCGACCTGAACCTCCGGGCGGTCGACGCGGGCGCCTCGATCCGGTACCTCGGGACCGCGCTGGTCTACCACCACATGCGCGACAACTTCGTCCGGTTCCTCTACCAGGCGTTCTGGAACGGCTACGGCCGCAAGCAGCTCACCGAGAAGCACGGCAACCTGTGGGGCCGGTATCGGGTCCGACGCTTGCTCTCCGGGCAGAAGGGGCCGATCGCCTGGGCCCGCCTCACGGCGGCGTTCGCGGGCTACCTGTTCCGGGTCGTGATCGGCGAAGGTCGCCGTCTCACGGAACCGTGGACGGGATCGGTCGGCTAGCGCCGAGCGGCGCGCCCGGGCCGGCCTAGTTCGCCTTCAGGAGGTCGGCGACCTTGACGACCTCGCCGAGGATCTTCGCAACGTCGGCGGCCTGGTCGACGACGGCGACGAGCAACGCCTTCTTGCCGCTGCCGACGATGATCGTCTTCGAGTCGTTCCCCTCGACCACGATCCGTTCGGGCGGGGCCCGGTTCAGCTCGGTGTTCGCGGTCGCGGCCGCGCCGAGGATGGTGGCGCACATGATGGCGAACGTCTCGGTGTAGACCCCGGCGGGGACGTCCGCGTACAGCACGAGACCGTCGCGCGACACGAGCGCCGTTGCGATCCCGCCGATGCGGGTCTTGAGGTCCTTGATCACCGTGCCGACGTTACCGGTTGCCATCATCGCTCCTTCCCCTCAAACTTCTTCCACGTGGAAACGGCATTCCTTCTGACCGGTGCTGGTACAGGCCTCTTCGGTGCATTTAACGCGCCCCCCCTTAAAACGTTCGTAGAACTCGCGAAGGATGCCCCGGAGGCGGTGGCAGGTCGGAATGTCGCTCGGGGAGACCTCGATCGACCCTTTCGCGACGACCTCGTGCTCGGAGAAGCGGATCTCCTCGACCCATCCGCGCTCGACCAGAATGTGCGAGGCGCGCTCGAAGAAGTGGGCCCGGTCCTTGAGCGCTTCCTCGGCCATGTCGGTGCCGATCACCGAGCCTTCCTTGAAGAACAGACCGTGGCAGGCGTGCGACATCACGCCCTCGTAGAGCTCCTTGATCTGGCGGAGCTCGCCCTGGTCGATCTTAACGTACCGAAGGGACATCGCCGGGCCGGGCACCGCGGCACCCTCTATATACGTTCCGAACCGGCGGACGGCGAGGACGCTCCGTCCGGCGAGCCGGAGCCTTCGCCCGGCGGCGGCCCTGGGCCGCGTTCGATCGTCGCTTCAATCTCCCCGAGGGATCGCATCCGTCCGATCGCGACCCCCGGGTTCGCGTCGGGTCGGTCGAGCAGGAACGCGACGAGCCCGGCCCGATGGGCGGCCCGCACGTCGCTCCAGAACAGGTCCCCCACGTACGCCGTCTTCGCCGGCGTGCTTCCCAGCCGGTCGACCGCGGCGCGGAACGCCGCGCGGTCCGGCACGACCGGGGCCTCCCCGCCCCCCGTCCCGAGCAAAAGGGCCTCGGGAAGACCGGCGCGCTTGAGCATCCACCGGGCGCTCTCCTCGGGGAGCGGGGTGACGGTCCCGCAGCGAATCCCCCGGGCGGCGAGACGGGCGAGCGCCGGAGCGGTGTCGGCGAACCGCTCGATCTCCCCGGCCGGATGCAGGATGCGCCGGACCACCGCGGCCTCCTCCTCCGGCGGCAGGGGACGGCCCGCGAGCTCCCGGAGCGTCTGCGTGAGGTGGTCCGTGAGCGCCGCGGCGTCCGCGGGCGGCGCCTTGCCGGTGACCCCCTGCCATCGGCGCCGGTCCCACGCCTTGAGCGAGCGCTTCAGCGCGGCCTGGACGCGGCGCTCGCCGAGCGGGGGCCCCTGCGGATGCCAGGCCCACTGCCAGGCGGCCTGCGTGTGGAACGGAACGAGGACGTCGTCGAGGTCGAACAGGACGGCGTCGATCTCGGCCTCCCCGGAGGAGATCGGCACGGCGTCCTCGCGCTACGGGCGGCCGCTCTTCTGTAGCTCGAGCAGGTCCTGCGTCGACACCTTCTCTCCCTTCTTGAGCCGGGCGAGGAAATCCTCCTCGCGGGGCGGCTCGACCGCCGACCAGCTCGCGGGGGCGCGTCCGCCGCGCGCGGCGTAGAGCAGCTTCTCGAGGTCCCGGACCTCCTCGATCGCGCTGATGTGCCCGCGGTGGGCCTCGTCGGCCCGCGTCTTCACCTCGATGAGCTTCGCCTGCACGTCGTCCGCCTTGCGGCGGAGGTCGTCGACCGTCTCGTACAGCGCGACCATCGTCTCGTGCTCGCGCTGGGCGGCCTCGGCGAGCTCGCCGACGCGGGCGTGGTGCTTCTCCGCCTCCGTCCGTGCCTCGGCGAACGCCTTCAGCGTCTCCTCGACCTTCGGGTCCTGGCGGAGCTGGTCGTCCTGGTCGCGGATCGCCGCCTCGAGCCGCTTCATCTCCTCGATGAGGCGCTTCTCCTGGTCGCCGGTCAGGGCGGTCGTCATGTGGCGGAACTCGAGCTCCTTGAGCTCCTTCTTGAGGCGCCAGACCGGCACGGCACCGGTGCGCGGCGGCCGGTTCCGCTTGAGCTCCTGGACCTGCTCGCCGAGCTCCTGGAACTTCCGGTTCCACTCTTCGCGCAGGCGCTTCGCCTCGCGCACGTCGACGTTGAGCGCGTCGCGGTGGCGCCGATGCTCCTGCGCTTCCCCGCTCTTGTCGTGGATCTCGTCGAGGGTCCGGGACCGCTCCTCCGCGGCGGCGCGTGCCTCCTGGTTGAGACGGTCACGTTGGGCGCGGGCGTCGTCCGCCCGGGCGTTGCATTCGGCCCGCTTCTTCTCGAGCTCTTCGATCGCGTCGGTCAAACGGCCAGCGTCCCGCCGCCGGAGCCTCCCCGGTGCAGGGAGCGATTCGACAGGTCCGCGCGATATAAAGGCTCCCAGCCGACTCCGGGGGAGCGTTTCGTCTGCCGCGTCATACTAATATTCGAGGGCCCCGGTCGATCGGCCGTGGAAGAGGTCGGCCGCATCTACGGGGACGTCGGTCTCGGCCAGTTCCAGCTCAACCTGTTGAGCCCGGTGGAGCGCGGCGACTACCTCGCGGTCGAGGACGAACTGCACGGCAAGGTCCTCTGCCAGCTCGACGATCTCCACCGCAAGAGCGATCTCAACCTCGAGCGGGCCGAGTCGCTCGGAACGGGCGACGACGCCTCCATCCACCAGAGCCTCCTCGGCATCGCGCGGATCATCGGCTACCGCGACGACGGCGGGGTCGTCAAGTGCCCGACGATCCCGTTCCGTCCGGGGGCCCACGTCTTCCGCGCCGAGGAGCCGCTCATCGCCGAGGTGCTGGGGCTCAAGCACCGGACGAACACCGGCGCGTACGTCGGGCTGCTCCGCAACCACTCCCTGCGCGTCGAGCTCGACATCAATCAGCTCGTGCAGCGCCACGTGAGCGTGCTCGCGAAGACCGGCGGCGGGAAGAGCTACCTGCTCGGCGTCCTGATCGAGGAGCTGCTGCGGCACAAGGTCACGTGCGTCATCATCGACCCGCACGGCGAGTACGGGTCGCTCCGGGTCCCGGCGGAGAAGGACCACCGCCACGACCGCTTCGGCGTGGAGTCGCAGGGGTTCGCCCGCCAGGTCCAGGAGTACTCCCCCGACGTCTCCCTGAACCCGCAGGCGAAGCCGCTCACCTTCTCGCTGCGGAACATCGACCCGCGCGAGCTCCTCGTCTTCATGGGGCTCACGAACGTGAAGTCCTACCTCGCCCCGTTGAAGCAGCTGATCGAGCGGGTCGCGACCGCGAACCCCGAGTTCACGGTCCGCGACCTCGTGCGCGCCGCCGAGGGCGAGGAGGGCGCCACGGCCGAGATGCTGCACGAGCGCCTCGAGTACGTCGAGCAGACGAAGCTCCTCGGGCCGGTCGGCACGAGCCTGAACGACCTCGTCCGGAAGGGCGACGCGACGCTCGTCAACCTGCGCGGGATCACGCCCGACGTCCAGGAGCTCGTCGTGGCGCGGATCGCCGCGACCCTGTTCGAGAACCGCAAGAAGGGGAAGATCCCGCCGCTGTTCCTCGTCATCGAGGAGGCGCACAACTTCGCGCCGCAGCAGGGGACCGCGAGCTGCTCGCGGGTGCTGAAGAACATCGCGAGCGAGGGCCGGAAGTTCGGGCTCGGGCTGTGCGTCGTCACGCAGCGGGCGGCGCGGATCGACAAGAGCGTGCTGTCGCAGTGCAACACGCAGCTGATCCTGCAGGTGACGAATCCGCTCGACCTGAAGGCGATCGCCCAGTCGATCGAGGGGCTCACCGCCGGGATGACCGACATGATCCAGTCGCTCCCCGTCGGGGTCGCGCTGGTCACCGGGGGCGGCTACCACACCCCGCTCTTCTGCGAGGTCCGGCCGCGCGCCACCCGCCACGGCGGGGAGAGCGTGCAGATCGTCGCGGCGTAGGCCCGCTCGGACGGGGCCGGGGCACCGCTACGGGCGGGTCGTGGACGCCCCTTCGAGGTAGCGGGTCACGAGGCGGACGGCGAAGCCGGTGGCGCCCACGCCCTGGTACGGCGGCTGCCAGCGGCGCGTCAGGACGTTCGTGTACGCGGGCCCCGCGATGTCGAGATGGGCCCACGGGACGCCCCCGACGAACGACTCGAGGAACGCCGCCGCGGTGAGCATCCCGGCGACGGGGATCTCGGTCGAGTTGCGCACGTCCGCGACCTCGCTCTTGACCATCTCCCGGTGGAAGTCGGTGAGCGGCATCCGCCAGAGCGGCTCGCCGGTCAGCGCCGACGCGGCGAGCAGCCCCTGGGCGAGGCGCTCGTCCGTCGTCACGAGGCCGGCCGTGTCGTCGCCGAGCGCGACCACCTCGGCGCCGGTGAGCGTCGCGAGGTCGATGATCTCGTCCGGCTTGTACGTCTGCGCGACGTAGGCGAGGCCGTCCGAGAGGACGACGCGGCCCTCCGCGTCCGTGTTCAGGATCTCGATCGTCTTGCCGTTGAAGGTCCGGACGACGTCCCCGGGGCGGTACGCCGAGCCGCTCGGAAGGTTCTCGGCGCAGCAGAGGACCCCGACGACCCGCGGGGCGATCTCGAGGGTCGCCGCGGCCCGCAGGATGCCGAGCGTCGCGACCGCCCCGCACTTGTCGAACTTCATCTCGCCCATGCGGGGCCCCGGCTTCAGCGAGATCCCGCCCGAGTCGAACGTGATCCCCTTGCCGACGACCGCGACGGTCCGGCCCCGCCGCGAGCCGCCCGGGTACTCGAGGACGATCATCCGCGGAGGGTGCGACGACCCCGAGCCGACGGCGAGCATCCCGCCGCAGCCCATCTCCGCGAGCTTCTTCTCGTCGAAGACGGTGACCTTGAGACCGAACTCCTTGGCGAGCCCCCGAGCGATCTCCGCGAGCCGTTCGGGGGTCGCCGTATCGGGGGGCAGGTTCGCGATGTCCCGCGTCCAGACGACGGTCTCCGCGAGCGCCAGCTCGTCCGCCGTCGCCTTCTTCACGAGCGCCTCCTCGCGCGCAAGCTCCTCGCCGAGGTGGATCGCCGCCTCCTCGACCCCCCCGTCGCTCGTCGACCGGTACTTCACGAACTCGTAGGCGCCGAGGACGGCACCGTCGACGATCGCCCGGGCGGCCGCCTCGGCGGGGAGCCCCTCCGCCGCGAACGCGGGCAGGCGGAAGGCGACGGTCCGAGCCCCTTTGCCCTTCAGCGCCCGAACCGCCTCGGCGGCGGCCCGGCGCACGACCTCCGCGTCGAACCGGGCCCTCGGGCCGAGCCCCACGACCAGGATGCGCCCGCGGGTGTCGGGACGGTGGAAGACGGTGAGCTCGCGGCGCTTGCCGCGGATCTCCTTGCGCTTCCACGCGGCGGAGATGAGGCCGCGGGAGGCGGTCTCCTCCCGCGCGAGGTTCTTCGGGAACGTCTCGTCCTTCTCGCCGCGCTCGAACAGGCCGGTGACGATCGCGTCGGCGGCCGCCTCGACGGCGTCCCGCCGGTCGACGGGGACCTTCACGGTCCCCCCGCGCCCCTAGAACGAGGGACGGATCTTCTGGCGGTCGATGCGAATTCCGGCGGGCGTGATGCAGAGCAGGTTCTTTGCGATCCCCGCGACATCGCCCCCCGTATCCTTCGTGACGTTCTTCAAGTCTATGCTCATCCGCTTGACGGCGATCTGGTCGTTCGCGATCGACGTATAGTCGAGCAGCACGATGTCGCCCTGGTAGGCGAACTTGGAGATCTGGTGGAGGTCGTCGAACCGCAGGATCTCGGCGAGGCGCACCGTGCCCTTCGCCCCCGCAAGGCCCGCCGCCTCGTCCTCGAACTGCATCGATCCGAGGTCGACGAACGACCCCTCTTCCAACGTGTCGGTCCCGTGATGGCGCCGGAGAATCCCGCTCTTTTTCATCATGGAGGCGCGCCCCTCTACTCGACCCGAGCGACGCGAGGTTCGGCTCTTAAGTCTATGGTTCGACGGGCGCGCCGCCGGCGCTCGCGCCGACGCCCGGAGGGAACCGAAGGCAGAACGTGACCCGGTAGAGGTCCTGGCCGTCCTTGCGGCCGTAGAGGCTCGCCGACTCCGTGATCTTCGCCCCGAACTTCTGGCGGGCGAGCCGCGCGATCGATCGCGCGGCGAGGGTCTCGGTGAAGTAGCAGTTCCATCCCTCGGGAAGCTCCTCCCGCCAGGAGCAGGCGTCCTTCCAGTCGTGGCGCGCCTCGCGGACGATCGCCGCCCAGACGACCTCGAGCCGGGCGCGCAGCTCCCGCGCGCGCTCCGCGCGGCTGTCGCCCGAGCCGCGGAGCTGCACGATCGCGGTATAGTACCGGCCGCTGCGACGGCTGCACGCCGGGCACGTCCGGTGGACGGTGCGCACGGACAAGCGAAGCTCGACGTCCCGCGCGACGCCCCGGAACTCCACCGAGGCGGCGCCGAGGAGCTCCCGGGTCGTGGCGGTCGTCTTGACCTCCTCCCAACGGACCGTCCGCAACGTCGTCTCGGGGTCGTAGACCAGGAACGGCGCGAGGTCCTCGGCGGTGAGGACGGAGCTCTTTCCCGTGCCGTCCCAGTGCCGCCCGTGGAGCCGCGCCCCGCACGTCGGGCAGAGCACGACCTCCGCGTGCTCCGGGACGGAGACGAGGGTCTTGCGGTCGGCCGCGCAGTCCGGGCAGAGCCCGTCGGTGAGGGCCCGGCCGGTGCGGCCGCAGACGACGCAGAACTCCGGGTCGGTCATCGTCGCTCCGGCGCGTCAGTGGGCCACGGAGAAGATCTGGGCGTGCGGGACCCCTCCGAGCTCGCCCGCTCCGCCGGGAGCGATGTACCCCTCCTCCTGCGCGAGCCGAAGGACCCGGTCGCCGAGCAGGTTCGCGATCGTCGCCCGGGCGAGCGCCCAGACGAGCTCCTCGCGGGAGACCCGGCGCTCCCCGTAGAACTGGCTCGAGACCGTCACCGTGCGGCCCTTCTCCCCGACCGGCAGCTCCCGCCCGAGCAGTTCGGCGTCGCAGGCGGCGACGACGACCTCCGCCCGGACCCGGTGCACCCGCATGACGAACTCCCCTCCCCCGCTGGCCATCGATCGCTCGGGCCGCCGAATGGCGGACGGGGGTATATGAGCGGGCCGCGCGGCGGCGTCGGCTAGTAGAACCGGACGAGCTGGAGCTGACCGGGGCGCGCCTCGATGATCTCACCCTGGTTGCGCAGCGACTGAAGCAGGGCGTCCGCCTTCGGGGCGGGGATCCCCGCCTTCTGGGACGCCTCGAGGTACTGCTCGGGGGAGAAGTGGCCGCCGTGCGCCTCCTGCAGCTCCCGCATGATCCGCATCACGATGTCGAGCCGTTCGCGCTGGCTGTGGCTGACGCCCGTCTGGGTGAGGTCGATGTCGTACTTCCCCTCGGTCGTCATCGAGACGCGCCGCAGGAAGTTCTCCATGATGCGGACCGCGCGGTGCGCGTCGTCCGGGGTCACCGTGCTCGAGAGGCGCGCCCGGGCGGCGGCCTCGCTCAGGCGGACGAGCGCCTCGAGCTGCCGGGCCGTGATCGGCACCGGGGAGTTCGGCTCCTCGCCCTGGTGGCGGATGCGGACGTAGAAGTCCTCGAGCACCCCGAGCGCGTCCTCGGAGAGGCGGGGGCGGATCGTCCGGCGGGCGTAGGCGATGTACTTCTTGAGAAGGTCCGGGGCGAACGGCGCGACGTCCCCGTCGTCCCCGACCCCGCCCGGCCGCTCGACCTCCCGGTGGGAGGCGAGGATCCGGTTCGCGAGGCGACGGTCGCGGTCCTGGTCCGGCACGTCCTTGATCGAGAAGATGACGTCAAAGCGGGAGAGGAGCGTCGGCGGCAGGTCGATCTGCTCGGCGATCCCCCGGTCCGGGGTGAACCGGCCCCACTTCGGGTTCGCCGCCGCGAGGACCGGGCAGCGCGCGTTCAGGGTCGACGTGATGCCGGCCTTGGCGATGGAGACGGTCTGCTGCTCGAGCGCCTCGTGCATCGCCGAGCGGTCCTCGGGGGTCATCTTGTCGAGCTCGTCGATGATCGCCATGCCACCGTCGGCGAGGACGAGCATCCCGGCCTCGAGCACCCAGCGCCCGCCGGCGAAGTCGTCCTTCACGGCGGCCGCGGTGAGCCCCGCGGCGGTCGCGCCCTTGCCGCTCGTGTAGATCCCGCGGGGCGCGACGTCGGCAATGTAGCGGAGCAGCTGGCTCTTCGCCGTCCCCGGGTCCCCGACGATCAGGCAGTGGATGTCGCCCCGCACCCGGACGCCGTCGGAGTGACGCTTCTCCACGCCGCCGAACAACTGGAGGGCGATCGCCTCCTTCTCCTCCTCCATCCCCTTGATGGTCGGGGCGAGGGAGAGGACGATCTTGTCGACGACCGTCGGGTCGTCGCGGAACCGCTCGATCAGCGCGGTGTCCTCGGGGGAGATCTCGATCTCGGTGTACTCGAGCGTCTTCGACTCGAAGGAGTTCGCAAGGACCAGGAGGTCGAACGTGGTGTTGCGGACCACGCCGCCGCGGGAGGCGCTCGCCCGCTGGAAGCTCTTCAGGACGCCGTTCAGGATGATGCGATTGCCGGGGAGGACCCGGCCCGCGAGGTCCTCGGTGAGCAGCGCGGTGAGCCCCTGGGGGTGGGCCCCGTGCTTGAGCGACTCGGGGTGCTCCTGGATCTCGATCCGCTGCGCGTCGACGTACGTCGACAGCTCCGCGACCAGGCGGAACCGGGTCCGTCCCTGCGTCTTTCCGCACCCGCCCTGGGACTCGGGGCATTCGAGCGGCTCCCGGAAGACGAGGGACGCCTCGTCCTGCGGCTCGTGGAACTGGGTCCGGCACGCGACGCACTCGAACACCGCGTCCCGGATCTGCGGGCGCACCTCGGTCACGCGGCGGACGATCCCGTCGATCGCGACGAACCGGTTCAGGTCCGTCTCCCGGATCGCGCGGATGTGGCGGTGGGCGGTCGGAGGGAGCCCCACGACGCGCATCCGCAGGCTCTCCGCCTCGGGGGCGCTCGCGGGGAGGAGCTCGCGCATCGCGCGGGCCCCGGCGCCCAAGAGCTCCTCGGGGCGCTCGAGGAGGAGGTCCGCGAGCGGCGTGTCGACGGCGTCGAGCAGGGAGAACGGAACTTCGAGGGAGCGCTCCTCGGGGTACCGGTCGAGGATCTGGAGGATGCGGGGCCTCAGGCCGGCCTCCTCGAGGACGGCCGCCCAGCGGCTTTGCAACTCGGGCGGCGCGGGCAGGGCCCTCTTCCCCACGACCATCGCTCTCGCCTCTCCGCGGCTACGGGTCCAGCCGGTACCGGTCCCGCGGGAAGAGAATCGCCTCGCGTATATTGGGGAGACCGGCGAGCGCCTGGACGATGCGGTCGATCCCCAGTCCCCACCCCCCGTGCGGCGGCATGCCGTACCGGAACGCCTCGAGATAGCCGGGGAATGCGGCCGGGTCGAGGCCGGCGGCCCGGATGTTCTCCATCAGCCGCTCGAGGCGGTGCTCGCGCGGCCCGCCGCTCGCGACCTCGAGACCGCGGTACTCGAGGTCGAAGTACCCGGTCAGGCGCGGGTTCGCCTCCTGCCGCTCGGCGTAGAACGTCGACGCCTTCACGGCCGTCGGAAAATCGGTGATGAAGTAGAACGGGGTGCCCCCGTCCGCGGCGACCTTCTCCCCGATCGCCTTCTCGTCCTCGGTGCCGAGGTCCCGCTCGGTGCCGGGGCGGCCGAGCCACGTCTCGCAGGTGGAGAACGGGATCCGCAGGAACGGGGTCGTGACGTCGGGGAGCCGCTCCGCGAGCGGGTTCTCCTCGGCGGTGAGGGTCCTCTTCGTTCCCTGGACCGTCTCGGCGACGATCCCCTCGAGGATCTCCCGCAGCTCCTCCGCGCCGGAGAGGGGGCCGACCTCCCCGTCGAGCATCGTGATCTCGGTGACGTGCCGGACGGTGTCGGACGGCTCGGCCCGGAACACCGGCGCGATCTCGTAGACGCGCTCGAAGCCGGCGCCGATGAGCATCTGCTTGTACAGCTGCGGGCTCTGCGCGAGGTAGGCGCGCTGGTCGAAGTAGTCGACGGGGAACAGCGTCGCTCCCCCCTCGGCGCCCTGCCGGAGGAGCTTCGGCGTCTGGATCTCGAGGAACCCCCGGCGCGCGAAGGCGGCGCGGAACTCCGCGGTCACCCGGCTCCGGAGCTCGAAGATCGCGCGCACCGCGGGCTTGCGGAGGTCGAGCACGCGGTGGTTGAGCCGGGTGTCGAGCTCGGCGCCGACCTTGTCGACGACGCCGAGCGGCAGCGGGGACTCGGCGCGGGTCACGACGCGGACGGTCGTCGGAAGGAGCTCGACGCCGCGGCGGGACTTCGGGCTGACGAGGACCGTTCCCTCGACCTCGACCACCGACTCGCGCGGCAACGGCTCGAGCAGCGCGAACAGGGCGGGGTCCGCCGTCCCCTTCTTGAGCGTGACCTGGGTCGTGCCGCTCCGGTCTCGGACGAGGGCGAACGCCACGCCGCCGAGCGCCCGATACTCCTCGAGGAACCCCGCGATCCGGACGGCCTCGCCGTCGAGACCCTTGAGCTCACGCGACTGCCGGCGGGGAGGCGACAGCGGTCGCCACCTCCTTGCGGGCGAGGGCCGCCCGGACCAACGCGAGGTAGAGCGGATGCGGCGCCTCGGGGCGCGAGAGGAACTCGGGGTGGTACTGGACGCCGACGAAGAACGGATGGTCCCGGATCTCGAGCCCCTCGACCCGGCCGTCGACGGCCGTCGCGGTCACGTCGAGGCCGCGCGCCCGGAACCGGTCGATGTACGCGGGGTTGATCTCGTACCGATGGCGGTGGCGCTCCCAGATCTCGGTCTTCCCGTAGACGGCGGCGAGGCGGGAGCCGGGGACGAGGGCGACCCGCTGCGCGCCGAGGCGCATCGTCCCGCCGAGGTCGGAGAGCGTCTTCTGCTCCTCGAGGAGGCAGACGACCGGGTCGGGGGACGAGGCGTCGATCTCGGTGGTGTTCGCGCCCTCGAGGCCGAGCACGCCCCGGGCGAACTCCACCGCCGCGATCTGGAAGCCGTAGCAGACCCCGAGGTACGGGATCTGGTGGGTGCGGGCGATCTCGACCGCGCGGACCTTCCCCTCGACCCCCCGCGCCCCGAAGCCGCCGGGGACGAGGATCGCGTCCGACCGCTCGAGCCGCGCGGCGAGCGCCGGGTTGCGGGGGATGTCCTCGGAGTCGTACCACTGCAGGCGGAGGTCGACCCCGAGGTGCCCCTGGCAGTGGTGGAACGCCTCGGAGTGGGAGAGGTAGGCGTCGCGCAGCTCGACGTACTTGCCGACGACCGCGATCTCGACGCTGCGGTCGGCGCCGCGGTACGTGGCGAGGAACTCCTTCCAGGCCGTGTAGTCCGGCGGTCGGTCCGGGAGGCCGAGGATGCGGCAGAGGAGCGGGCCGACGCCCTGTGCCTCGAGGACGAGCGGCACCTCGTAGATCAGCGACTGGTCGGGGACGGAGATGACCGCCTCGGGCGGGACGTCGCAGAAGAGGGAGATCTTCGCCTTGATGTCGGGGGCGAGCGGCGCCGGCCCGCGGGCGATGATGATGTTCGGCCGGATCCCGATCGCGCGGAGCTCGCGGACCGAGTGCTGGGTCGGCTTCGTCTTCGACTCGCCGGTCGGGCCTACGACCGGCACGAGCGTCGTGTGGACGAACGCCATGTGGCCCTCGCCGAGCTCGTAGGAGAGCTCCCGGAGCGCCTCCAGGAACGGCATCGACTCGATGTCGCCGACCGTGCCGCCGACCTCGACCAGGACGACCTCCGCCCCGGCCGACTGCGCGACCTCGCGGATCGATCGCTTGATCTCGCCGGTGACGTGCGGGATGATCTGGACGGTGTTGCCGAGATAGTCGCCCTTGCGCTCCTTCTCGATCACCGACCGGTAGATCTTGCCGGTGGTGAGGTTGTGCGTCCCCGAGAGGCTCTGGCCGAGGAACCGCTCGTAGTTGCCGAGGTCGAGGTCGGCCTCCGTGCCGTCGTCGAGGACGAACACCTCGCCGTGCTGGTACGGGTTCATCGTCCCCGCGTCGACGTTCAGGTACGGGTCGATCTTGACGATCGTGACGGAGATCCCGCGGGCCTTCAGGAGGCGGCCGAGCGAAGAGGTCGTGATCCCCTTCCCCAGGCCCGAGATGACCCCGCCGCTGACGACCAAAACCTTCACGAACGACTCCCCCGCCCGCTCGTAGCCGGGCCGGGCATAAAGTCTTAGGTCACCGCCCGGCGCGGGAGCCTCGCCGGGGTGCGGCGCGCCGACGAACCCCTCAGAACGGGCGGCGGCGGCCCGACGGGTCCCGGTGCGAGCGGGCGAACTCCGGCAACGCCGTCAGACGGCGCGCGTCGAACACCGGCCCGTCGACGCAGACGTGCCAGGGGCCGAGGGCGCAGGCGTCGCACATCCCGAGCGCGCACTTCATGTGCCGCTCGACCGCGCAGGAGACGGGGATCCCGCGCGCCGCGCCGAGCGCCGCGACCTTCTGCATCATCACTTCCGGCCCGCAGGTCCAGATCGCATCGAACGTCCGCGCCGAGACCAGCCGCGTCGCGACGCCGGTCACGTACCCGCGCTCCCCGTCGGAGCCGTCGTCGGTCGCGACCTCGACGGTCGCCCCCATCGTTCCGAACCGGTCCCGGAAGAGAAGTTCCGACCGCGTCGTCGCCCCGAGCGCGACGGTCAGGCGGGCGCCGTTCGCGCGCGCCCGTTCCGCCGCCGGGGCGAGGACCGCCGCCCCCGAGCCGCCGGCCACGACGAGGATCTCCCGCGACGAGAGGTCGAACCGATTGCCGTACGGTCCGCGGACCCCCACCGCCGCACCCGGGGCGACCGACTGGACCCGACGGGTCGTCTCGCCCATCGCCTTGATCGTCAGTCCCTTCGAGAGACCCTCGGTGTACGAGACGGACATCGGGAGCTCGTCGTCCCCCGGCAACCAGATCATGAGGAACTGTCCCGGGTCGACGGGGGGGGCGTACGGGAACCGCAGCGTCACCGTCGAGGGCGTCTCCTGGACCCGTTCGGTCACGCGCACGACCTGACGCACGGGCCGGCGTAGCGGGGGGCCGATATAGCCCCTCGGCCGCGTCAGGCGGGCTGGGCCTGGTGCGCGACCCCGACCGCGTCGCTCACCCGGGCGAACCCGAGCTCGTCGAGGAGCGCCGCCAGGCCCGTGGCGAGGCGTCCGAGCACCCCGATCCCCTCGAAGGCGACCGCGGTCCCGACCTCGACCGCGCCGGCCCCCGCCATGATGTACTCAAGGGCGTCCTCGGCCGTTCCGATCCCGCCGACCCCGATCACGGGGATCGAGACCTTCTCGAAGATCTGCCAGACGCAGGCGAGTCCGACCGGCTTGATCGCCGCCCCGCTCAGCCCGCCCAGGCCGTGGGAGAGGACGGGGCGACGCAACCGCACGTCGATCGCGAGCGCGCGCAACGTGTTGATCGCGCTCACGGCGGCGGCGCCCCCCCGCTCGGCGGCGACGGCGAGCCCCGCCGGGTCGGCGGTGTTGGGGGTGATCTTCGCGATGACCGGGATCTTCACGGCCGCGACCACCGCCCGGACGATCTGCTCGACGTCCTCGGGGGTGCTGCCGACCTCCGTGCCGAACCCTTCGGCGTGCGGGCAGCTGAGATTCAGCTCGAGCGCCGCGACCCCGGTCGCTTCCATCCGCGCGGCGATGCGCGCGAACTCGGCCGCATCCCCGGCGAAGACCGAGCCGATGATGGTCGCACCGGTGGCGTGGGCCGCCTCGATCTCCCGGGGATACTCGTCGATCCCGGGGTTCGGGAGCCCCATGGCGTTGAGCATCCCCCAGCGCTCGTACGTTTCGACGGTCGGATTCGGATAGCCGAGGCGCGGGGACGGCCCGATCGACTTCGTGATGACGCCCCCGGCGCCGGCCGACCAGGCGCCGCCGAGGGACTCGCCGCTCTCCCCCCAGATCCCGGAGGCGAGGAGGAACGGGTTCCGCAGCGGAACCCCGGCGATGCGGACCCCGAGATCGGCCACGGCAGCGACGGACGGGGGTGCGACTTAAATTAACCTTCCCGGATGGCGAGCGATGCGCCTCGAGCGGCTCACCGACGCCGGGCGGCTCGCCCTGGAGGGGGCGATCCAACGCGCCTCCGAACTGCGCCATCCGGCGGTCGAGCCGGAGCACCTTCTCGCGTCGCTCCTCTCGGAAACGGACGGCCCGGTCGTCTCCCTGCTCCGCTCGCTCGGCGTCCCGGTCGATTCCCTGCGCTCTCGCACGGAGGAACGCCTGGCGGAGCGCCCCACGGCCGACCACGTCGCCCCGTCCGACCAGTACCTCTCCCGGACGCTGGGCGAGGTGCTGGGGGCGGCCGAGGCGCAGGCCGGCAAGCGAAAGGACCGGTACGTCACGGTCGACCAGCTGCTCTTCGGGCTCCTCTCTGTCGCCTCCCCGGCGCGCGACCTCCTCGAGGAGTTCGGAGTGCGGAAGGCCGCCCTCGAGGCCGAGCTCCAGAAGGTCCGGGGGGGCGATCGCCCGGTCGAGGGCCGCGGCGAGGAAGCCCAGTACCAGGCGCTCGAGAAGTACGGCAAGGACCTGACCCAGCTCGCCGCCCAACGGAAGCTCGACCCGGTGATCGGCCGGGACGAGGAGATCCGCCGGGTGATCCAGATTCTCTCGCGACGGACCAAGAACAATCCGGTGCTGATCGGCGACCCCGGCGTCGGCAAGACCGCCGTGGTCGAGGGGCTCGCGCTCCGGATCGCCACCCGGGACGTCCCCGAGGCGCTGCGGGAGAAGCGGCTCGTGGCCCTCGACCTGGGCTCGCTGCTCGCCGGCGCGAAGTTCCGCGGGGAGTTCGAGGAGCGCATGAAGGCCGTCCTCCAGGAGGTCGAGCGGTCGAACGGCGCGGTGATCCTGTTCATCGACGAGCTGCACACCCTCGTGCACGCGGGCGCGACGGAGGGAGGCGCGCTGGACGCGTCCAACCTGCTCAAGCCCGCCCTCGCCCGCGGCACGCTCCACTGCATCGGCGCGACGACGACCCAGGAGTATCGCAAGTACATCGAGAAGGACGCCGCCCTCGAGCGCCGGTTCCAACCGGTCCCCGTCGCCGAGCCCACCGTGGACGACACGATCTCGATCCTGCGCGGGCTCAAGGAGCGGTACGAGCTGCACCACGGCGTCCGCATCCTCGACTCGGCGCTGGTCGCGGCCGCGACCCTGAGCGCCCGGTACATTCCCGACCGGCGGCTCCCCGACAAGGCAATCGACGCGATCGACGAGGCCGCCTCCGGAGTCCGGCTCGCGCTCGATTCTCGCCCGGGCGAGCTCGACCAGCTCTCGCGGCGGATCCGTCAGCTCGAGATCGAGCGGATGGCGCTCTCGAAGGAGAGCGATCCCGCGAGCAAGGAGCGGCTCGGTCACCTCGAACGCGAGCTCGCGGGCCTCCGGGAGCGGGAGACCGCCCTGTCGGCCCAGTGGAGCCGGGAGAAGTCCGAGGTCGAACGGGTCCGCTCGATGCGCGCGGAGCTCGACCGGGCGAAGGCCGAGGAGGAGACGGCCGAGCGGGCCGGGGACCTCGAGGCGGCGGCCCGTCTGCGCTACGGCAAGATCCCCGAGCTGCAGCGCGGGGTGGAGAAGCTCTCCCGCGAGGCGCAGGGAGGGGCGGCGGCGACCATGCTCCGCGAGGAGGTCGGCGAGGAGGACGTCGCGCGGGTCGTGGCGAAGTGGAGCGGGGTGCCGGTGAGCCGGCTCCTCGCCGGGGAGAAGGACCGCCTACTGCACATGGAAGAGGAGCTGCGACGTCGCGTCGTCGGCCAGGACGAGGCGGTCGACTCGGTCGCGCGCGCGGTGCGCCGTTCCCGCTCCGGCCTCGGGGACCCGAACCGCCCGATCGGGACGTTCCTGTTCGTCGGCCCGACCGGGGTGGGGAAGACGGAGCTCGCGAAGGCGCTCGCCGCGTTCCTGTTCCACTCGGAGCGCGCGCTCGTGCGCATCGACATGAGCGAGTACATGGAGAAGCACACCGTCGCGCGGCTCGTCGGGGCGCCGCCCGGGTACGTCGGCTACGAGGAGGGAGGGCAGCTGACGGAGGCCGTTCGGACCCATCCGTACACGGTCCTCCTGTTCGACGAGGTCGAGAAGGCCCACGCCGACGTGGTGAACGTGCTCCTCCAGCTGATGGACGACGGGCGTCTCACGGACGGGCAGGGCCGGACGGTCGACTTCCGCAACACGGTCGTGATCCTCACCTCGAATCTCGGGACCGAACAGCTCGGGCGCGCGACCACCGACGAGGCGCGCCGCCAGGTGATCGAACCCGCGCTCCGCCAGCATTTCCGACCCGAGTTCCTGAACCGGCTCGACGAGATCGTGATCTTCCACGCCCTCACCGAGAAGGAGATCGCGGAGATCGTCTCGCTGCAGCTCGAGCAGGTCGCGGCGCGCCTCGCGGACCGGCGGATCCGCCTGACCGCCAGCGCGCCCGCGAAGGCGCTGCTCGCCTCGGAAGGGTTCGATCCCGACTTCGGCGCGCGGCCGCTCAAGCGCACGATCCAGCGTCGCGTCGTCGACCCGCTGACGGCCCGCCTGCTCGCGGGGGAGGTGCCGGACGGCAGCACGGTCGAGATCGGGACGAAGGCGGGCGAGCTGACGATCGGCGTGTCGCCCCCGAAGAAGGGGGGGTGAGCCGTGGCCGGGTCCGTCACCGTCGCGCTCGTCGGCGCGAAGGAGATCGCGAAGGAGCTGGGAAAGAAGGGGACCGCCTCCGACCTCACCCTCTTCAACGCGGTCCGGGACGACCACGCCGTCACGATCGTCGAGCCGACCCAGTTTCCCGAGAAGCTCGCCCCGCTGTTCGAAGCGCTCGCGATGGCCGACCGGTGCCTGCTCGCCGTGGTCGAGCTCACGCGCCCGGTGGCGGAGGCGATCGCCGTGGTCGACCTCGAGGACGTGCCGACGACGATCGTCCTCGGGCCGGCGGTCGGCGAGGCCGAGCTCGGTCGCGTGCTGAAGGGGAGCCGCCTCGAGAGCGCGCCCCGGGTCCCGCTCGACCTCCCGCAGCTTCGAACGATGCTCGAGGGGTGGAGTGCCCCGGCGCGGGACGGGCCGGTCGAGGTCCCGATCGATCACTCGTTCCCCGTGAAGGGGGTCGGCGCCGTGGCGCTCGGGGTCGTGCGCCGCGGCACGCTGCGCGCCCACGACCGACTGCGCCTCTACCCGACCGGAAAGGACGTCGAGATCCGGTCGATCCAGGTCCACGACGCCGACCGGAAGGAGGCGACGAGCGGAGAGCGGGTCGGCGTGGCCCTCCGGGGGGTCGACGCGGAGGAGATCTCCCGGGGACAGGTGCTCGCACCGCCCGGTTCGCTCGCGGAGTCGTCGACGGTCGTCGGAGGACCGCTGACGCGGTGCCGGTACTACCGCGGTGACGCCGCGGCCGGAGCGCAGCTCCACCTCGCGCTCGGGCTCCAGGTCGTCCCTGCATCCCTCGACCGCTCGGACGCGACCGGCGTGACCGTCACCGCGGACCGGCCGGTCGCGATCGCCCCGGGATCCACCGCCTACCTGCTGGACCTCTCGGTGCCGGCGGGTCCGCGGCTGTTCGCCCGCTTCCCCACCCGGCCCCCGCCGCCCGGCTAGGGCTGGCGCGGACCCGGGGAACGCGTCGGTCTAGGCGAACATCGTGACCGACTCCTTGCGCAACTCCTCTTCCCCGACGACCTTCTCGATCGCCCGGTCGAAGTCGGCCACGGTCACGCTGTCGCGCTCTTCCCGGATCGCCCACATGCCGGCCTCCGTGCAGATCGCGCGGATGTCGGCGCCGGTCGCCCCTTCGCAGCGGCCCGCGAGGGTCTCGAAGTCGATCGTCTCGCGGATCGCCATGCCGCGGCTGTGGATCTTGAAGATCTCGGCCCGCCCCTGGTAGCTCGGCACCGGGATCTCGATGATCCGGTCGAACCGGCCCGGCCGCAGGAGGGCATCGTCGAGGATGTCCGGTCGGTTCGTCGCCGCGACGATCTTGACGTTGGAGAGCGGTTCGAAGCCGTCCATCTCGGCGAGCAGCTGCATCAGGGTCCGCTGCACCTCCCGATCGCCGCTCGTCGCGACCTCGAGTCGCTTCGCGCCGATCGAGTCGACCTCGTCGATGAAGATGATCGTCGGCGCCTTCTCACGGGCGAGCTGGAACAGCTCGCGGACGAGCCGGGCTCCCTCGCCGATGTACTTCTGGACCAGCTCGCTGCCGACGAGCCGGATGAACGTCGCGTTCGTGTGGTGCGCGACCGCCTTCGCGATCAGCGTCTTTCCCGTGCCGGGAGAGCCGATCAGCAGGACGCCCTTCGGGGGGTCGACGCCGATCTTCTTGTAGAGGTCCGCGCGCAGCAAGGGGTACTCGACCGCTTCGCGGATCTCGCGGATCTGGTCGGAGAGTCCGCCGATGTCCGGATAGCTCACCGTCGGCTTGTCGACGATCTCGCTCGCCGTCACCAACGGATCGAGCGAGGCGGGCAGGACCCCCATGACCGCGAGGGTCTGCTTGTTGAGCGCCACGCGGCTTCCCACCGTGATCTTGCCATGCTCGACGGTCTCCGCCGAATTGACGACGAAGTCGGGGCCGGTCGACGACTTCACGATGACCCGGCCGTCGGTCAGGACGTCCCGGACGCTCCCGACGATCAACGGCGGGTAGCGCAACCGGTCGAGCTCCGTCTTGAGACGTTTGACCTCGCGCTGGAGCCGGAGGATCTCGGCCTCCATGTAGTGCCGCTCGCTCTCGACCCGCTTGATCGCCTCCGCGAGCTGGGTGTTCCTCAGTTCGAGGAAATTCACCCGGTCGAAGCTCTCGTGGGGGGTCGCGGGGGCCGTGTCCGGATCGCTCATCGGGGTGCGCAGCCGAGCGCCCTCGGGCGCCGGTACTTATGAGACAGCTACGGGGATTATAAGTAATCGGCCATCGAACGAGCGCGCGAGGAGAGCGTGGGGGTGCCGACCGGTCGTCGAGCGATCGCGTTCGCCCCCGGCCACGTGACCGGAGCGTTCGCTCCCTGCACCGACGGCCGGGATCCTCGCGGTCGCGGATCGATCGGGATCGGGCTGGTCCTGGACGAAGGGGTCGTCGCGGAGGCGGAGTGGCTCCCCTCGCCGCGCACGAGCGTGGCGGTCACGTCGCGGCCGTCCCTCGACGCCGCCATCTCGACCGAGGTCGCCCGACGACTCGTCGCGGGGCATCGGGGGCGAGTGCGCGTGCGGTTGACGCACCGGCTGCCGGTCGGGCAGGGATTCGGGATGAGCGCCGCCGGCGCCCTCGCGACGGCGCTCTCCGTGGGCGCCGTGCTGCGGGTCCCCCGGGGTCGCCAGATCGAGACCGCGCATCTTGCCGATCTGTTCGGCGGTGGGGGGCTAGGGGGCGTCGCGTCGATCCTCGGGGGCGGACTGGAGCGCCGGCTCCGGCCCGGGATCCCCCCGTTCGGGCGCATCGTGCGACGACGGACTCGGGCTCCGGTCGTGGTCGCGGTGCTCGGCCGGCCCCTCCCGTCGCCGTCCATCCTCTCCGATTCTCGCCGGCTCCGACGCCTCGCGTCGGCCTGGGACGGGCTGGACGATCCCGGAACCCCGCCGACGCTCGAGCGGTTCTGGGCCGCGAGCGAGCAGTTCAGCGACCGACTCGGGTGGGCCCCCCCCGAGGTTCGGCACGGGATCCGGGCGATCCGCCGTCGGGGCGGGAGGGCGGCGCAGGCGATGTTCGGCCGGAGCCTCTTCGCATCGCTCCCGGAGGAACCCCGGCGGACCGAACTGCTCGACTGGATGCGACGTACCGGGATCCGAGCCGCGGAACTCGGGGTGGCCCAGGGCGGCGCCCGGCTGCGGCAGGCCCCCGTGCGCGTCCGGCTCGAGCCGGCTCCTCGGCGGTAGGGCCCCGACGCCCATCGCAACCCTTTTCAAGCGGACGCCATCTCGCCGCGTCCCATGACCCGCAAGCCGGCCCGCATGTACCGCAAGGTCGAGGGCCAGGTCTACACCCGCCGCGAGTACATGGGCGGGGTCCCCGCGCTCCGCATCACGCAGTTCGACACGGGGAACCTACGGACGCAGTTCCCGCTCACGCTCTCGCTCGGCATGGAGGAGGCGGCGCAGGTGCGCGACACGGCGCTCGAGGCCGCGCGCATCAGCGCGGTCCGTGTGCTCGAGAAGGCCGCCCCGAACGAGTACCGCCTCAAGCTGCGGCGATTCCCCCACCAGATCCTCCGCGAGCACAAGATGGCGATGGGGGCCGGCGCCGACCGTATCTCGGACGGGATGCGGCGCGCGTTCGGCAAGCCCGTCGGGCACGCCGTGCGGGCGGGGATCGGCGCGGAGATCATCACGGTCTACACGACCCACGCGCACCTCGACGCCGCGAAGGAAGCGCTGCGAAAGGCGTCGCACAAACTGCCGGTGCCGACGCGCGTGATCGTCAGCTCGAGTGCTTCGTAGGCGGCGGCCGGACGACCAGCACCGGGCACGGGGCCCGGGTGACGAGCGCGGTGGAGACGCTGCCGAGCAGGATCCGCTTCGCCGCCGAGAGCCCGCGGGAGCCGACGACCAAGAGGTCCACGGGGTGGTGCTCGAGGAAGTCGAGAATCTCGTCCGCGATGACCCCCTCCTCGCAGACCCCGTCGACGGCCCCCAACCCGGCGGCCTGGGCCCGCTGGACGGCCGCGTCCACGAGCTGGCGGTACTGAGGGACCGTGCTCTCGGGGAGGAGCGGGGGCAGCATCGGCTCGTTGGGCATCATGAGGCCCGGATTGAGCGGCGCCACGGCTACCACCGTGAGCCGCGCCGCGTAGCGGCGGGCGAGATCGATCGCCCAACCGAGCGCCGCCGTCCCGTGGTCCGAACCGTCAATGGCGACCGCGATCGACCGGACCGGACTCTCCATGGCGGCTGCCGAATCCCTTGGGGCCTACATGGGCGTTGCGCCGGCCGACCCCGGTCCGGCCCGAACTGCTTTGTAGGGGAGCCGAGCTTCGTTCGGTCGTCGGGTGTCTTCCGTGGCTCCGGTCTGCAGCAATTGCGGTGCGTCCGAATTCGTCTGGGTGAACGAGCTTCGCACCGGAACGATGGGAGGCGGCAGCCTCTCGATCCGTTCCCGCGGAGAGCTCTCGCTGGGGACCCGGCTGTGCCGGAACTGCGGGCACGCCGACCTGTTCCTGAAGGATCCCTCGGTGCTCAAGATGCCGCACACCTGGAGGCCGGGCGAGTTCGTCCCGATCCCATCGCGGCCGGCGCCGACCGCGCCCGCTCCCCCGCCGGCGACCCCGTCCGTGCCGCCGGCCGCTCCGGCACCGCCACCGCCCGCGCCGGTCGCCCCGGCGACCCCGGCGGCCGTCCCCCCTCCCCCTGCCGCGGCTCCCGTCGCGGCGCCCCCGCCGTCCGACACGCCGCCCTCCACGTCGCCGTCGCTCCCTCCTCCGCCCGATGCATCCGACCCTTCGGGGGAGGCGGCCTCTACCTCGAAGCCCCCGACGCGACGCCGCAGCTCCAAGACGAAAGGCTCGAGCTGAGTCTCCGGTCCGCGCCGCGGACCGTGCGATCGGCCGGCCGTCTCGGTCGGACCGTCCTCACCCGTTCGGCGGAGGGTCCCGTCGGACCGCGCAGGTCATGCAGTGGGCGCCCCCGTAGCCGCCGGTGATCTCGAGCAGCGTGAGGGGGATCGATGCCACGCCGGCGTCGCGCACGCTCCGCTTGCCCGGGAAGAAATCCCGGTGCGCCCGGAGCGTCCCGCGCTCCTTCCGGGCGAGGGCGAGGAGCGGGCCGTACCGATGCGGGTCCGCCGCCGAGGCGGCCCCGAGCGACGACAGCACGCGGTCGACCTCCGCCGCGACGTCGACCGCGAGGATCCGGCGGTCCGCGAGGCAGAGGAAGTTCGAGGCGTAGCTCATCTGCTCGAGCGTCGTGATCTCGAGGATCCGGAAGCGCTTGCGCTCGAGGAACTCCCGGAGGGAGACGGTCCGGCGTTCCCGGAGCAGCCGTCCGCGCGCGGTGCGTCGGAAGACTTCGGTACGCGCTCGGTCGAGCAGCGGGGCGCAGCCGACGGCCAGCCCCTCCCCCGGGATGTTCAGGTAGGTGTCGAGATGCATGTTGATCATCGGGTCGGGGTGGTCCCCGGGGATCGCCGGGTGCGACGGCTGGTGAACGACCGCGATCTCGTCGAACCCGACCGGAGCCGCTAGGATCTGCCGGACCGCGTCGGCGTTCGTCCGGTCGCCCGTGCCGAGCAGGGCGAACTCCCCCATCGGAAGGAAATCCCCGCCCTCGAACGTCCCGGGCGCGCGCACTTCGGTCACGATGTCCGCCCCCCAGGTCCGCAGGAGCGCGCCGGTCAGCGCGGGCTCCTCCCGCCGCTGGGGCTTCGACATCCGGCCGAGGACGTACCCGTTCGCGGTCAGCGCCTGCTGATCGCGCAGGAAGCAGAGGTTCGCGAGCGGGGTGTCGAGCTCGACCGTCGGCAGGATCGCCCGGACCCCGGGGTGGCGGGCGAGGCGCACCGAGGGGCGCAGCAGGAGGATGTTGAACAACGTCTCGTCGTCGAACCGGTCGAGGTTCCGTCGGAGAGCCGATCGGGCCCGGTCGACCATCGACCGCGGACCGAAGTACCGCACGATCGACGGCACCCGCGCCCGGACCTTCTCCAGGAACTCGGGGTGGCGCGCGCCGACCTCGATGGCGAGGTGGATCAGGCGACGGACCGTGACGCCCTCCTGGGAGAGCGTGCGCTCGAGCGTCTCGTGCTCTCGGGTCGCCTGCTCGATGCGGAACGCCCGCTCGTACAGGAACGAGAACGGCTCCATGAGGCCGAAGAACATCTCGATCCCCGGACGGTGGATCAGCACCTCCCGGAGATCGTGCCACTCGGCCCGGGCCCGGGTTCGGCCCGCGAGGCTTCCGCGCGGCGGGTCGGTTCGGTCGCCGACCGGCCGATCGGCCGGGCCGTGGCGACCGCGCCGTTCGGGCCGTGATCCCGTCATGATCCGTGCGTTTGCGCCCGGGGGGCTCCCCGCCGGCTACCCCGCGCGCGGTAGATAGTCAATCGCCCGACCGTCGGCGCGCGCACCTTTCTCGCCCGACGGGGCCGGACGACCGGCCGCACCGCCCGATACGTGGGGCGTGCGGAGACCCGTCCGGGGCACGACCCGTCCGCCGACGCTCAGCCCGTGACGAGAGCTCGCTCGCCGGGGAGCGAATAGCGGGGCATGGATTTGAACCATGGATCTACGGGTTATGAGCCCGTCGGGATTTCAGGACGGACGGACGACGCCGGCCGCTTTCCTGACTACCCTACCCCGCTGCGCGGCGGCCATAGAGGCCGCCGTATATGAACGTTGAAGGGCCGGAGAGCCGGCCCTCGGCGTGTCAGAGCGACGACCGCTCGCTCGCGGCCGCCGGCCGGCTGAGGGCGAGACGGGATAGGTCCGTCAAGCCGAGGAACAGCATGACGATGCCGACGAACTCCGCGTAGTACAGGACCACGGGGAACGAGGCGACGTAGAACGCCCCACCGGCGCCCAGGACGCACGCTCCCGAGATCATCAAAAGCCCCTTCGGCCGGAACGTGCGGCGCAGGTGGACGACCGCGGCGGTCAGGAGGACGATCGTCGCCGGGATCGTCACGAGCGAGGAGAGGATCAGGAGCCAGAGCGAAGGGTTCCCCACGATGATCCCGTTCTGGACCATCGAGAGCGACATCGGGGTGGTGAAACTGTACCACGCGACGAGGCCCATCGCGACGGCCATGTAGCCGGTGTAGACCGTCTCGAACCGGCCGGGTCGGAAGCTCTTCGCCGAGCCGAGCGAGAGGACCCCGACGATCGCGGCCGAGAGGAAGACGTACGCTTCGAGGAGCGGGGAGTTCACCGCCCCCAGATACGCGATCAGTTCGACCACGAGGGCGGCGGTCCCGCACACCAGCCCGAGGCCGAACATCGTCTGATGGCGCGAACGGTCCCGGTACGAGCGGTAGAGACCCCGCACCGCGAGATAGCCGAGGATCCCCGAAAGTACCGCCAGCGAGAGAGCGATCCCTGCCGACTCGGCCTGCACTTCGGGCCCCCGTCCGTTGCCTACGAGGTCGGAGCAACCATCCCCCTTGCGTACGAACTGTTAGAATTCCGGCCCCCCGTGGGGCGCTAGGCCCGAGGGGGAGGGCCAACCCCGGGCGACTCCGGCCTTGGGCGCGCGGCGGGCGGGTTCCCCATTATGTATCCGTCGCGAATTCACATCCGGGGTGAACGATGTCGCCGTCCCGTAGACGCCCGTCGCGCCGAGCGAAGCGGTCGTCCCAACCGTCCCCCATCCCCCCCGGATACCCCACGATCATCCCGTACCTCGCCGTCACCGGGGGTCCGGCCGCGCTCGACTTCTACAAGAAGGCGTTCGGCGCGAAGGAGATGGCCCGCGTCGTCACTCCCGACGGAAAATTGATCCACGGGCGCCTGAAGATCGGCGATTCGATCTTCATGCTTTCGGACGTCTTCCCCGGGTCCGGGGTCGCCGCCCCGTCGTCCGCCGGCACGACCACCGTGACCCTGCACCTGTATTCGAAGGACGTCGATGCGCTCTGGGACCGCGCCGTCGCCGCGGGGGCGAAGGTCACCATGCCGCTCGAGAACCAGTACTGGGGGGAGCGGTACGGCCACCTGCTCGACCCGTTCGGCCACCACTGGTCGCTCTCGATGCGGGTGAAGATGACGAAGGCCGAGAAGGCCGCGAAGCAGAAGGAAGCGATGGAGTCGTTCGCGCACGGCGAACACCCCGGCAGCGACCCCCCGTTCGGGGACGCCTAGACCGACTCCGGTCTCTCGGACGAAGAGGGCGCCGGCCGGCGGCGGCCGCAGCGACCCGCGTACGAGAAGTCCCGCCGCGGGCTATCGCGGTGCGGGGACCGGGATGCTCCATCAACGGCGCCTCGACGCCGAGGGACCGCTCGGTCCCGGAGCCAACGAAGGCCGACTCGAGGTGTTCGCCCTCCTGGAGGAGACCACCCGTGTCTCGGGGATCGGCTGGCGGCTGACCACCGCCGGCGGCCCGGGCCCCGTCCTGAGCCGAACGCGACGGTACGGCCACAGCCGGATCGACTCCGAGCTCGCAGCGGTGCGGCTCGGACTGCTCGACGCCCAACGGCGCGGGTGCCGACGGGTTCGCGTCTCCTCCACCGAGCCCGCGCTCGGCCCGCTCCTCCGGGGCGAGGCGATGCCGCGGTACTCTCGGGCGGCGGCCACGGCCGCCCGGCTGAGGCCGCTGCTTGACGCGTTCACCGGCGTCGGCTTCGAACTGACCCCCGAGACCGACCCGGAGCTAGCGCACGCCGTCGGCGAGGCGTTGGAGGTCGGGCTGCATCGCGTCGCCGACCAGGAGGAGCACCGGGCCGCCATCATCGAAGGGATCCTCGAGCGCGCGAGCCATGTCCGCCTCGCCCGGAGTGAGGCGGGGTGGATCGCGAACGAACGATACCGAGTCTCGCTCGATCCGATGCGGTGCGACTGCCCGGCCTGGACGGCGCGGTGGCGCAGGGTCCCGATCGCCGGTCGCCGCTCCGCCCGGTTGCCGTGCAAGCACATCGTGGCCCTCGCCCGGCGTGAGGGGGTCGCGGTGCCGGCGGACCTCGCGCTCGGGGCGCGAAGGGCGATGGTGTAACTCCCGTCCGGCCGGGGGGCCCGAGGGCCACTACTCGACCTTGAGATACCGGCTCGCGACGAGCGTACCGATCCCCACCATGACCGCGGCGAAGATCGCGAGATAGCCGAGGTACGCCCAGTTCGCCGTTCCGTCGACCAGGATCCCCCGGCCGAGGAGGGCGGAGAATCCGACCGGGTTCACGCGGGCGATCGCCTGCATCCAGGTCGGGTAGTTCTGGGAGGGGAACAGCGCCCCGCTCGCGAACATCAGCGGCATGGTGATGAAGTTCGAGAGGACCCCCGGGGTCTGCCAGTCCGTGCTCGAGGCGGTGACGGCGAGGAAGAACGCGGAGAAGCCGAACCCGAGGAGCACGAGGCCGACGAGCCAGCCCGCCCACATCACCGGGTCCCCCTCGAAGCGGACCCCGAAGACGTACGCGGCCGTGATCATCACGGGGATCTGGACCATGCCGCGGGTCGCCGAGCCGAGCGCCTTCGACAGATAGACGGTGCTGCGCCCGGTCGGGGTCAGCAGGACGCGCTTCATGAAGCCGAACCGCTTGTCCTGGATCGTGCTCATCGAGCCGAACATCCCGATCGAGAGCATCGACGTGGAGACCACCCCGGGCAGGAGGAACTGGAGATAGCCGGTCCCCGGCGGCGCGTTGAGCAGGGCGTCCAGCTGCGCCGTGGGTACGAGCGCGAAGCTGCTGCCGAAGAAGGCGAGCCACATGAACGGCTGGACGAGCGTGATGACGAGGACCCACGGGTTGCGGAACGTCTTGATCAGCTCGCGGGCGTAGAGGCCGTAGAACTGGCTCCCCTGCCCGATGTAGTCGCCCGTCGGCGCCCCGGGGCGGCGCGGCCACCACGCGAACCGGTGCTCCGCGCTCACTGCCGCGCCCTCCGCACGTTCAGGTAGAACTTGCGGAAATCCTGGACGTCCCCGCCGGCCTGGTCGATCCGCTTTCCCGTGATGTCGATGAAAACGCTCTCGAGGCTCGGCTTCTCGATGCTGACCCGCTGGATCGCGTTCTCCGGGAGCGCCGCGAACAGTCGGGGGAGGGTCTCCTCCGCCGAGACGACCTTGAGGATCCACCCCTTGCCCTGCGACCGGGCCTCGAGGACCCCGGGCAGCGCGCGGAGCTGAGCCTCGGAGACCGGGGAGGACGTCTCGAAGTCCAGGAAGTCGTTCTGGATCCGGGCCTTGAGCTGGGCGGGGGTCCCGGACGCGACGAACCGCCCGTGGTCGATGATCGCGACGTGGTCGCAGAGCGCGTCGGCCTCCTCGATGTAGTGGGACGTGAGCAGCACGGTGATCCCGAACTCCTTGTTGACGCCGGTGATCAGCTTCCACAGCATCCGGCGCACGTTCGGGTCCAGCCCGATCGTCGGTTCGTCCATGAAGACGACCTGCGGCTGGTGGAGGAGGGCGAGGGCGATCTCCATCTTCTTGCGCATCCCGGTCGAGTAGGTGCCGACCCGGTCCTGCTTGCGGTCGGAGAGCTCGAAGTAGGCGAGGAGCTGTTCGGCCCGCTCCTTCCAACCGGTCAGGCGCTGGAGCTTCGCCTGGAGCCACAGGTTCTCCCAGCCGCTGAGCTCGTCGTCGAGGATCACCTCGGCCGCGACCCAGCCGATGTTCTGCTTGACGTGCATCGGCTGACGCCGGACGTCGTAGCCGGCGACCGACGCCTCCCCGGCCGTGAGGTCGCTGAGCCCGGTCAGCAGTTTGATGATCGTCGTCTTGCCCGCGCCGTTCGGTCCCAGCAGGCCGAAAACGCCGCCGCGCGCGACGGTCATGTCGACGTGGTCGACCGCCGTCAGGTCCCCGTAGACCTTCGTGAGGCCCCGCGCCACGATCGCCTCGTCGACCATCGCCATGCGGCCCGAACTATCGAAATCGATGCTCTTAACGCACGCGACCTCCGTCCGCCCCGCGGGCTCGCCGCCCGTCGGCGCGAACACCTCATCTACTCCCGCCGAAAGTTGGTTCCCGTGGCCGAGGATCGGAGCCTTCCCCCGACGCCCGCCCCGCCCGCGGGCCCGGGGGCTCCGATCCCCAAGACCGTCGAGACGTTCGACCGGGCGTACGCGAACCGTATCATGCTGCTGCTGGCGGGCGTGGTGCTCGTCGTCCTCTACATTGAGGGGATGCTGACCCCGTCCCTCCCGACGATCCAGGCCGGATTCGGGGTCGACGCGGCCCAGGTCGCCCTCGTCATCTCCGCCTACGCGGCGGCCGGCGTGGCGCTGAGCCCGGTGATCGGCAAGCTCGGGGACATCTACGGAAAGCGCGCGGTGATGGTCGCGGTGATGTTCACCTACGCGGCGGCCGTTACTGTCACGGGGTTCTCCCCCAACTTCGCCTTCATGGTCGGGGCCCGGGCGGTCCAGGGCGTCGGGCTGACGATCATGCCGCTCGGCATGTCGCTGATGCGGGAGGAGTTCCCGCGCGAGATGGTCCCCCGTGCGCAGGGGATCCTCAGCGCGATGTTCGGGATCGGCTTCGCGGTCAGCCTGCCGCTCGGCTCCTGGGTCTCGCAGGACTACGGCTGGCGGTGGACCTACCACTCGGCGGTGCCGTTCGTGATCCTCATGGCCGTCCTCGTGTTCCTGCTCGTCAAGGAGTCCCCCTACCGGCGGCCGGAGACCCGGGTCGACTACCTCGGGGCGCTCTTCCTCGGCCTGGGTCTCGCCGGCATCGTCGCCGCGCTCTCCCAGGGAGAGGCGTGGGGCTGGACGTCCCCGCTGACGCTCGGCTTCGGGGTCCTCGGCGCGGCGATGTTCCTCCCGTTCGCGCTCGTCGAGCGCCGCCTGACGGTGTTGAAGCGGGAGCCGATCGTCGACGTCCGCCTGCTGACCGAGCGCAACGTCGCGGTCACGAACGTCGTGCTGACGGTCGCGGGGCTCGGGATGTACCTCGCCCTGTTCACGCTGATCTTCCAGTTCGAGTATCCGGTCGCCTCGGGTGGGTACAATCACGGGTGCCTGTCGGCGTTCCAGTGCAACTTCGGGATCCTCACGGCGGGGATCGACATCCTCCCGCTCGCGGCGGGAATGACCGTGGTCGCCCTGGTCGCGAGCGTGCTCGTCTCGCGCGTCGGCGTCAAGCCGCTCGCCATCCTGGGGGGGCTCGTCACGGCCCTCGGGTTCGCGCTCGAAGCGTTCGCGAGCTCGCTCGACCTCGCGCTCGCGATCGAGGTGGTCGTCGGGGCCGGGATCGGGCTCCTCAACGCCTCGATCATCAACCTGCTCGTCCTGACGGTCGACCCGCGGGACATGGGCCAGGCGACCGCGATGAACAACGTCTTCCGGAACGTCGGGGGAAGCGTGGGGGCGCCGATCGCCGGGTCGTTGCTCGCCACCTACGTGCTGACGAGCGGCCTCGCCACGGGGTTCCCCCTCCACATCGCGTTCGAGTATGCGTTCTTCATCGCGGCCGGAATCACCGTGGCCGGGACGGTGAGCATCGTCTTCGCGCAGGAGGTGCTCGGCGCCCGACGCCACCCGAAGTTCGCCCACCTCCCGACGCTCGCCCGTCGGGGGGCCCCCCGACCGAGGACGAGCTCCCCGGTCCCGTCGCCCCTCTCCGAGACCCGCTCGGGGACCCCGCTCGAGTCGCCGAGGGGGAGGGGCGGATGACCGGGACCGCACCGGCCCCGGGCACCGCGGTGGCCGAAGGCGTCGGACGGATCCCCGGCTTCGTGAACGCCTACACCTTTGCCGACGGAGAGGAGACGGTGCTGATCGACACCGGGTTCAACCGCCGCGCCCGGTCGATCGTCCGGGCCTTCGGCGCCGCCGGCGTGCCGCTTGACCGCGTGCGGAAGGTCCTGCTCACCCACCACCATGTCGACCACATGGGCGGGGCCGCCTTCCTCCGAGAAGCGACCGGAGCGCCCCTCGCCTGCCATCCCGAAGATACCCCGCTCGTGGACGGCCGGGCGCGCGCCCGGATGCCGCTGCTCCTGCGTTTGTTCGTCCGGGTCCACCCTGCGCCGGTCGCGGTGGCCCTGCACGACGGAGACCGGGTCGGATCGCTCGAGGTTGTTCACACGCCGGGGCATACGCCGGGCGAGGTCGTCCTCTTCGACCGGTCGAGGAAGATCCTCTTCTCGGGGGACGCCGTCGTGCACCGGAAGGGCCGCCTCACGCTCCCCGGCCGCCGATACGCGAGCGACCTCGGGCAGGCGATCCGGTCGCTGGCGCGGGTCCGCGCCCTCGCGCCGGAGATCCTGCTGCCCGGTCACGGCGAGCCGGTGACGCACGACGTGGTGGCGCAGCTCGACGAACTGATCCGCCGCGCTCCCACCGAGTTCGCGCGGCAGCTCCGTCGCCGGTAGGACGGCTCCCCCGCGCGGCGGGGGGGGAGTGGGTGGCGGAGCTCAGCCCGGGCTCGCGACGCTCACGGAGTGGATCCCCGGGAACGCGAACGGAACGAGGCTCCACTTCTTGCCGCCGTCGGGGCTGACGAACAGCTGGCCCGTCGTCGTGCCGACGTAGATCCCCGGCGGGTCGAGCGCGTCGGTCGCGATCCCTTCGCGCTGGACGCCGTAGTGGCCCGGGAACGCCTTGGGGGAGAGGAGCTTCTTCCAGGTGCGGGTCTTGTCGTTCCACTCGAGCACCTGGAAGTGTCCCTCGCCCGTCACGCGCGCGCGACCGTCCAGCCGGACGAAGTACGCCTTCCCCGGCGCGGCGGGCGCGGAGGCGACGCAGAAGCCGAAGTCGTCCCCGAGCGGCTTGCCGATCCGGACCCACTTGTCCATGCGGTTGTGGGAGACGTAGATCCCGCCGTGGTCCTGCCGGTAGAACGTATCGGGGTCGGCCGCGTCCGCGCAGACGTGGTGGACGCACTGGCCGGTCTCGGGGTACTTGTTCGGAAGGAACGGCGCCTCGACGCCCTTGTTCGTCGGCGTCCAGCTCTTCCCGCCGTCCTCCGACCGGAACGTTCCGACCGCCGACATCCCGATGTACAGTCGGCGCGCGTCCCGCGGGTCGACCAGGATCGTGTGGAGGTTCGCGCCCCCCGCGCCGGGGCTCCAGGTGCCATGGTCGGGATGGTTGTTGATGGCGTTGATCGGCTCCCAGGAGTCGCCCAGATCCGTCGTCCGGAACAGCAGGTGCGGCTCGGCCCCGAGGTAGAGGGTCTTCGGTTCGCTCGCGAGGCTGGGTTCGACGTGCCAGAGATTGATGACGGGCCGCTTCGTCGGCGCCGGGTCGTCATAGGACGGCTTGCGCTCCTTCTTGGACGGAGTGAGCGGCGTGCTCGTCTCCTTCCATGTCTTGCCCCAGTTGCGGGAGCGCTGGAGCATCGGCCCCCAGAACGTGTTGTTCACCGCCGCGTAGAGGTCCCCCGGATGTCGAGGATCGGCGACGACGTGGAACACCTCGTCCCCCTCGTGGGCCACGGGGCCGACCTTCCACGTCTTGCGCCGGCGGTCGCCGGTGACGACGTACGTTCCCTTGCGCGTTCCCACCAGAATCCGCACTTTGTTGTCCCTCGGCATCGGTATCGCCCCTATCCCCCCGCTATCGAGTGGAGGATATCTATCGTTTGGGCGCCCGAGAGGGGGGTCTGCACTCCTGTGGTGCCGCTGACGTCCTCGCCGTCCACGAAGACCCGCACGTAGCGCCGGAGCGCCCCCGTCTCGTCCCGCAACTTGAACCGAAGGCGCGGATAGCGGCCCTCGAGCGCGTCCAGGAGATGCTCGACGGAGTCGGCGTCGATCGTCTCCTTCCCCCGGGGTCCGAACTCCCGAAGCCAGCTGTCGAGATGAACCTCGAGCATGGTCGCCTGCTCCCGGAAGGAACCGGAAGGTCTTGAAGGTCCGGACGGGGGCCCCCGGCCGCGGTCGAGGACCCGGGTCCGCTCCGCCGTCCGAACCCCCCTCCGCCCCCGGGGGAGATGAAGAACGAGAACGGGATGGGGCCCCGGCGAACGGACAATGCGAATCCTCAACGACGCCGAGGTCACGCGTCTGGTCGACCGGAAGAGCGCGGTCGACCGCATGACGGAGGGGTACCGCGCCGACGCGCGAGGAGAGGTCTACCCGCTCCCTCGCCGCCGCACCGAGGCCCACGACGTAACGGTCGCGTGGATGGGAGCGGCGATCCCCTCCGCCGACATCCTGGGCTTCCGGACCTACCTGTACGACCGGAAAGGCGCGGACCGGGGAGATCAGGTCGTGGCGCTCTACCGCTACTCGACCATGGAGCTGAAGGCACTCTTTCTCGGCCGCACGGTGGGAACTCTACGAACCGGGGCCGCGATCGCCGCGGCGGTGGGGTTCGCCTCACCGAACGTAGACTCGCTCGGCCTGATCGGGACAGGCGCGCAGGCGAGACACGCGCTCGCGTGCGCTGCGACGATCCGGCGCTGGCGATCCGTCTCCGCCTGGAGCCCGAACCCAGAGCGAAGAGCCACGTTCGCGCGTTGGGGGGAGGAGACCCTGGGCCTTCCCGTCCGGGCGGTCGGCGGGGCCGACGAGGTCCTGGCCGAAGCGGCCGCCGTCGTACTGACCACGTCGGCCGACTCGCCCGTCGTCACCCCCAAGATGCTCCCCGGACCCAGATTGCTCGTCAGCCTGAGCGCCTACCGGCGTCCCGAGATCGATCCCCGGCTGCTCGACGCCGCCTCCCACGTCTGGACCGACAGTGTCGAGCAGGCGAGCGGTCCGGGGACGTTCTTTCAAGCGGGGACGATGCGCGACAAGCTTCGGAAGCTCGCCGACGCCGACTCTCTCGCGGATCTCCGCGACCCCGCGTCGACACGGATCGTGATCAACACCGGAGCGGCCTGGGAGGAAGTGGTGCTCGCGGAGAGCCTCTGGCAATCGGCCGAGCGTTCGGACGCGGGGTGGAGCACTACCCTACCGCGCGAACCGTGAACTGGTTTTCTCGGGCCTGAAGTACGGGTCGAGGTCTTCCCCCGAGGAGGGAGACCATGCCACCCTGGTTGGAGTGGCCGTGCTGGATCGGCGTCGATGACCCGACCATGGTGCGCAGCGCCCGGCGGGCCAGGAGGTGATCGCCAATCGGCATCCTTCGCTGCCCCGAGAGGCACGGCCTCATCGATCGACTCCCCCGTCCACCGGAGAAACTCTCTCTTGGGCGATCCGGAAACCTAGACCGAGACCGGGCGTCCCCGCGGGACGATTCGATCAGCCGCGGGAGGGATTTGAACCCTCGGCCTGCTCCTTACCAAGGAGCCGCTCTGCCAGCTGAGCCACCGCGGCGTCAGGCGGACTTCGGTCCCGAAGGCTTATCGCGCTTTCTCCCGCCCGGGGGGGTCGTCGGGTCCCCCCAGGGAAAACCGGCGGACTGGCGTTGCCAGTCGGACCGGTCGGTCGGGGCGAGCGGGCGTTTTGCGATGAATGCTTGCATTCCGGCCTTCTGGCCCTCGGTGCCGAACAGCCGGGCCCACAGATCGAGCTCGTAGGCGAGCCCATCCTCGATGGCGGGGTCGGTCGCGCGCGCCAGCGCATACTTCGCGGCGGCGAGGGCGACGGGAGGCTTCGTCGCAAGCTGATCCGCGAGGGCGAGCGCGCTCGAGAGTAGCTCGGCCCTCGGCACGACCTGGTCGACCAGCCCTTCGGCGGCCGCCTCCGACGCCGGTACGGCGTCTCCGAGGAGGATCCATCGACGCGCCCGAACGCTCCCGATCCGTCGGGGCAGGCGACGGGTCCCGCCCCACCCGGGCATGACGCCGAGGTTGATCTCGGGCTGACCGAACCGCGCGTCGTCGCTCGCGAGGATGAAGTCGCAGGCGAGGGCGATCTCGCAGCCGCCCCCCAAGCAGACACCGTGAACCGCGGCGATGACGGGGAGCGGAAGTCGCTCGATCGCCCGCGTCACCCCCTGACCGCGAGCGCCTTGGACGCGGGCTTCGTCCGGACCCATCGACTCCATCTCGCGGATGTCCGCCCCGGCGGCGAACGCCTTCTCGGCCGCGCTCGCCAGGACGACCGCGCGTGCCTCGGGGTCGGACTCGATCGCCTCGATCCGCTCCTGCAGGCGCTCGAGGACGGGGCGGGAGAGGACGTTGACCGGGGGATGGTCGAGCGTCAGGAGGATCGTTCGCCCCCGTCGCTCCTGGCGGACGAGCTCGCGCGCCTCGTTCTCGGGCATCGGCCCGGTCGAGCCGGGCCGCCGTATTAATCTCCCGCGTTCTCGCCACCCCGTGCGGGCCCTGGTTACGGGAGCATCCCGCGGGATCGGGCGGGCGACCGCGCTTCGGCTGGCGCGGGATGGGTTCGAGGTCGCCTGTCACTTCCGTTCGCACGAGGACGATGCGGAACGGCTCGTCGAGGAGATCGAGAAGGGCGGAGGCTCCGCGTTCAGCGTCGGAGCGGATCTAGGCTCTCGCGACGGGGTCCATCGGCTGGCGAAGGCGGTCCGGGCGCGCTGGCGCACCCTCGACGCCCTCGTGCTCAACGCTGGAAGCTACCCCCGCCAGTCGTTCCGGGAGGTCGACCCGGACGATTTCGAGGCGTGCTTTCGGGTCCACGTCTTCGGACCCGCCGAGCTCGTGCGCCAGCTGCTGCCGCTCCTCGAAGCCGCGCCGGCCGGCGGCATCGTGTTCGTCTCGAGCGTCCTCGCCTTCGAAGGGTCGCGCCACGGCGCGCACTATGCCGCCGCGAAGGCGGCCGCGCTCGGTCTCGCGCGTTCGTTGGCCCGCGAACTCGCCCCGCGCGTACGCGTCAACATCGTCGCCCCGGGGGCGATCGAAACCGCGATCCTCTCGGGCGATACCCCGGCCCAACGGTCCGATCGCGCCTCACGGATCCCCCTCGGCCGGATCGGGCGACCCGACGAGGTCGCCGAGGCGATCGCCTTCCTTGCCTCGGGCGGGTCGAGCTACGTCACCGGGACCACGCTCCACGTGAACGGCGGCGTCCGGATGGAGTAGGCGGGCCATGGCGAGGGCGTTGGTCACGACATGGTACGGAAGCTTCCTCTGCGACGACGGCTCGGTCGTCCGCCGGGTTCCGGCGCCCCGCTCGGTGGAGGCACTGCTCGAACGCGCCCGACTTCGATCCACGGGCCAGAGGACCCCCGAGGAGGAGGAGGTGCTGCGCGAGCGGGGAACGGAGGAGTGGGTGACCCGGGACCGGCGGCTCGTTGGGACCGGGATCTCCTACTCGGACGCCGCGCCCGCCACCGTGCCGTCGGACGTGGACGAGAGGCTGCACCGAGAGTACCTGTTGCGCGCCGCAGACGCCGCGCTCGCGGCCGCATGGGATCCGTCCGTCCATGTGGAGGAGGCCGTGCGGGCGGTCCGGGACCTCGACCGGGCCGGCAATCTCCTGGGGGAGCGGATCGCGAGCTGGGTCGGGCGAGACACTCCGGATGTCGACGCCTCCGACCCATCGAAGGCCGCCCGGGCTGCCCTGGAGCCGTCGGCCGACCCGTCGCTGGGTCCGGCCGATCCGCGGCTTCGGGAAGCCCGCCAGCGGCTCGCCGAGCTGTACACTGCGATCGGGACGACGCGCGACGCGCTCGAGGAGGCGGTCGCCGCATCGGTGCCGGTCCACACGCCCAACCTCCATGCGCTCCTCGGGCCGGAGCTGACCGGGCTTCTGCTGGCCCAGGCGAGCGGGCTCGACCGGCTCGCCCGCCTGCCGGCGAGCACGGTCCAGGTGCTGGGCGCCGAGCGGGCGTTCTTCGAACACCTGCGGGGGCGTGCGCCGCCGCCGCGCCACGGCCTATTGTTCCTCCATCCCCAGATCCAATCCGCGCCCCGGTCGGACCGGGGGAAGCTCGCGCGGGCGCTCGCCGGAAAGGTCGCGATCGCCGCGCGACGGGATCAGGCCGGGTCGCCCGTCGCCCCCGAGCTCAAGGCGTCGTTCGAACGGCGCGAAGCCGACCTTCGAGCCCGACGGTCGGCCGGCCGCCGCAAGGGCGGTGCCGCCGGCTCAGGGCTTCCACTTGACCGTGCAGCCCGCGACCGGTAGCTCGGCCGGCGTGGGGACCCCGCCGGCGAGCGCCTGGTCGAGCGCCGTTTCGAGGTACCGGTGGCGGACCCGCTCGGGATGCTGGTGGTCGTCGTCGATCCGCCCTTGGAAGATCAAGCGGCGGGCCGGGCCGAACAGCATCGGGTGGGGGGTGACGAGGGCGCCGTAGGCGTGGGCGACCGCTTGGGACTCGTCGCGAAGGTAGGGGAACGGATACCCCTTCTCCTTCGCCCGACGGGCCATCGATTCGGAGCCGTCGTCCGGATACGCCTCTGCGTCGTTCGAGTTGATCAGGACGGTCGCGACCCCCTTCGGGGCGTACTTTCGTCCGATCTCCACCATGCGGGACTCCCACGCCTGGACGTACGGGCAATGGTTGCACCAGAAGACGACGAGCAGGAGCGGTTGCGAGGCGTATTCGCTGAGGCGGTGGGTGACCCCGTCGACGCCGGGCAACGCGAAGTCCGGCGCCGGATCACCGGGGTGGAGCTGGTAGCTGCTCAGTTCGGCCATGGGCCAGCGAGCGGCGGCGACCTCTTATCGTTTGAAGGAAAGCAGGGCGGACGACCGCGTTCCGGGAGGAGGGGGTCGTTCGGGGTCCGACGGTGGAGGAACCGCACTCGGTGGATCCGGAGCTCGCGGGAGAGGTCAGCCCCGAGCAGTACGCCCGGGGCGACGAGGCGTGGCTGCACCGCGGCCGACCCGGGGTTCGGGTCGCGGTCCTTCGCGATCGATGCGTTTCGTTCGGGGTTGGGGTCGACCCGCGTGCCCCGTTCGTCCGGCGAGCGGAGGAGGAGCGAATCCCCGTCGTCGCCCGGAGCACCGGGGGCTCGGGCCTCTTGCACGAAGCCGGGGACCTTGCCTGGAGCACCGTGCGCTCGCGGGACGACCCTCTCGTGGGAGCCGACTACCCTCGAGCCTTCGAACGGCTGGGCCGGGGGGTCGTTCGATGGCTGGCCACCCTCGGCCTGGACGGCGACTGGGTGCCGGCGCCCCGCCGGACGGCATCCTACTGCACCCTCAGCGATCGCGGCTCGGTCCTCGCGATCGGCGGCTCGATCGTAGGCGGGGCCGCCCAGCACATGGCCCGGGGTGTGCTCCTGCACCACGGCACGGTCTCCGTCGGGATCGATCGCGCAGCGATCGATCGGCTGTTCGAGCTTCCCGCTCCCAGCCCGAGCGCCGATCTGGGCTGCCTCCGCGAACTCGGCGTGCGGGCACCGAGTCCCGAGCTCGCACGCGGGTTGGCGCAGGCGCTCTCGGCCGAGTTCCCCGGGTAGTGGAAGGACGTTACGTCGGGCGGTCCGCCCACAGTCGATCGGCCGCCCGTTCGGCACTCGTCCGGATCTCGGACCAGTCACCCCGTACCAGCGTGCCACCGCGGACGACCGCCCGGCCGTCGACGAAGACCGAGTCGACCGCGTCCGTCTCGGCGGAGTACGCGAGATGCGAGACGATCGCCTCCGGCCGCGCGGGGAGGAGCGACGGATGGTCGAGGCGCACCAAGGAGAAGTCGGCCTGCTTGCCGACCTCGAGGGAGCCCAGGGCGTCGGCCCGACCGAGCATCCGAGCCCCGTCGATCGTCGCGAAGTCGAGGAGGGTCTGCGCCGGGAGCACCGAGGCGTCCCATCGCTGGTTCTTGTGGACGAGCCCCGCCAAGTGCATCTCGCGGAACATCGAGAGGGAGTTGTTGCTCGCCACCGAATCGGTCCCGAGCCCGACGGTCGCCCCTGCCTCGCGGAGCTCGACGACGGGCGCGAGCCCGCCGGAGGCGAGCTTCAGGTTGGAGCTCGGGCAGTGCGCGATCCCGACCCGGCGTCGGGCGAGGATGCCGATCTCCTCGCCGGTGATCCAGACCGTGTGGGCCGCGACCATGCCGGGGCCGAAGAAGTCGATCTCCTCGAGCCAGACGACCGGTCGCCGGCCGGTCTTCGCCTCGTGTTCGTGGACCTCCCGGCGCGTCTCGGAGAGGTGGAAGTGGCAGAGGCCGGTCGTCCGCTCGGCGAGCTCCCGTGCCGCAAGCCACGTTTCGCGGTCGCAGACGTAGACCCCCTGCGGCGCGACCAGCGGCGTCACGGTGGCGTGGCCCTTCCACCGGTCGATGAACGCCCGCGCGTTGTCGACGGGCCGTCCCTTCTGCGTCGTCTTGTCGGCGTCGAGGACCGCCCATCCCAGGAACGCCCGGATCCCGAGCGACTCGGCGGCCCGGGCGACCCCGTCCTCGAAGTAGTACAGGTCGAGGAACGACGTCGTCCCTCCGAGCAGCATCTCCGCGACCCCCGCGCGCGCCGCGACCTCGACGTCCGACTCCGTCCGGTGGGCGTCCACCCGGAAGAGGGTCTCGAGAAAGCCGGAGAGGTCGCGGTCGTCGGCGATGCCGCGCAGCACGCTCATCGCGACGTGCGTGTGCGTGTTGACGAACCCGGGGACCGCGGCGAAGTTCCGCCCGTCGATCTCCTCCGCCCCGTCCCGGTCCGCTCCCGGGCCGACGTGGACGAAGCGGCCGCCCTCGATGCGCAGATCGCCACGGACGACCCGGCGCGCCGGATCCTGGGTGACCAGCAGCGCGTCGCGGACGAGGAGCGGGGTCGGGGCCGTCACAGAGCCCGCTACCGGGACGGGGCGATAAATCGTTCGGCCGAGGGGGACTCGGCCTAGATGTCGAGGTTCTTGACCTCGAGCGAATGCTCCTCGATGTACTGGCGGCGGGGTTCGACCTCCTCGCCCATCAGCACCTGCATCAGCTCGTTTGCGCGCGCGGCGTCCTCGACCGTCACCTTGAGGAGCGTCCGGGCGCCGCGGCGCATCGTCGTCTCGGCGAGCTGCTCGGCGTTCATCTCGCCGAGCCCCTTGTACCGCTGGATCGTCACGCCCTTCATGCCGCCGAGCTCGGAGAGGACCGAGTCCCGCTCCTCGTCGGTGTAGCTGTACTGAACCTTCGCGCCCTTCTGGATGCGGTAGAGCGGCGCCTGGGCGATGTACACCCGGCCCTCCGAGATCAGGAGCGGCATCTTCCGGTAGAACAGCGTGAGCAGCAGGGTCCGGATGTGGGCGCCGTCGACGTCGGCGTCGGCCATCAGGATGATCTTGTGGTAGCGGAGCCGGCTCATGTCCTGCTCCTCGCCGATGCCGACCCCGATCGCGGTGATCAGCGCCCGGATCGCCTCGTTCTGGAGCATCTTGTCGAGCCGCGCCTTCTCGACGTTCAGGATCTTCCCGCGGAACGGCAGGATCGCCTGGAACTCCCGGTCCCGGCCCTGCTTGGCCGTGCCGCCGGCGCTGTCCCCCTCCACGAGGAACAGCTCGCACTCGGCGGGGTCACGGGAGTGGCAATCCGCGAGCTTCCCCGGGAGACCTCCCCCGTCGAGCAGTCCTTTGCGACGCGTCAGCTCGCGCGCCTTGCGAGCGGCCTCCCGTGCCTGCGCCGCCTGCAGCGCCTTCGATACGAGCGCCTGGCCGACCGCCGGGTGCTCTTCGAGGTACTCCGTGAGCTTCTGATTGACCGCGCTCTCGACCTGGCCCTTCACCTCGGAGTTCCCGAGCTTCGCCTTCGTCTGGCCCTCGAACTGGGGCTCGAGCACTTTCACCGAGAGGACGCACGCGAGCCCCTCGCGCACGTCGTCGCCGGTCAGCCCTTCCTTGTCGCCCTTGAGGAACGAGCGACCCCGGGCGTAGTCGTTCAGCGTCCGGGTCAGCGCGGCCCGGAGGCCGATGACGTGGGTCCCTCCGTCGACGGTGTTGATGTTGTTGACGAAGGCGAGCGAGGTCTCGTTGTAGCCGTCGTTGTACTGCAGCGCGACCTCGATGTCGGTCGAGTCGCGCTTCGTGTGCAGGTAGATCGGCGGCCGGAACAGCACGTTCGTCGCCTGGTTCAGGTCCTCGACGTACTCCGCGATCCCCCCGGCGTGGTGGAACGAATCCTCCCGGTTGTTCCGTTCGTCCCGGTACCGGATGGTGACGCCCGGATTCAGGAACGAGAGCTCCTTGAGCCGGCGCAAGATCGCCTCGGGGTCGAAGTCGATCGTCTCGAGGATCGTCCCGTCGGGCTTGAAGCGGGTCTCGGTGCCGGTCGCCTGCGCGGGTCCGACGATCTCGAGGGGAGAGACGGGAGCGCCGCGCTCGTACCGCTGGAAGTACTCGTGGCCGTCCCGCCGCACGCGCATCTCGCACCACTCCGAGAGCGCGTTGACGACGTGGACCCCCACGCCGTGCAGCCCGCCCGACACCTTGTAGGTGTTCCGGTCGAACTTCGAGCCGGCGTGCAGCACCGTCATCACGATCTCCAAGGTCGGTCGGTTGTACTTCGGGTGGGGCTCCACGGGGATCCCGCGCCCGTCGTCCCGAACCGAGCAGGACCCGTCGGCGTGGAGGGTCACCCAGATCTCCGTGCACGCGCCCGCGAGCACTTCGTCGATCGAGTTGTCGACGACCTCGTAGACGAGCTGGAGAAGACCCCGGGCGTCGGTCGAGCCGATGTACATGCCCGGGCGCTTCCGGACGGCAGAGAGCCCCTCGAGGATCTGGATCGAGCTCGCGTCGTACGCCGGCGCCGGAACGGACTGCTGGACCATCGGAAATCGGCGGCGTTCGCCGCTCGAAGGGAACGAGCCGGACTCGTGTTATAACGCTTGGGCTCGGGAAGAAAATCGACATCCGCCGGAACCCCCTTTCGGCGGGACGGCGGAGCCTCGCGCCCCCTGCGGGACGGGCGGCTTTCGACGCGAAATCCGGACGCGGTCCAGGCGGCCGGGGTCCCGTTCCGATACCGCTAATATGACGGCTGGGCCTCCGAACGCCCGAGGCATGACCGAGGAGCGGACCGAGGGGCCGGTGCCGACCGGAACGGCGCCTGCCGAGGCCGGCGCAACGCCTCCGGCCGAGCCGGTCGAGGACTGGGCGACCCGATACAAGTACCTGCTCGCCGACTTCGAGAACTATCGACGGCGGTCCGAGCGCGACCGGGAGTCGGTCACGCGGCAGAGTCGGGGCGCGATGCTCCGCGAGCTGCTCCCGATCCTCGAAGCGTTCCAGGCCGCACGGCAGGCGGCCGAGAGGTTGCCGGCCAGCGACCCGCTCCGGCAGGGATTCACGTTGCTGGATCGGGAGTGGATGACGTTCCTCAAGCACGAAGGGGTCGAACCGGTGGCCCGTGTCGGCGAGCCGTTCCACGCTCATGAATCCGAGGCGGTCGGCGAGGCCCCTCCCCGACCCGAGGCCCCCGGGGGATCGATCGTCGAGGTCGTGCAGCAAGGCTACCGATTCTTCGGCGGCCTGCTGCGGCCCGCCAAAGTGATCGTCGCTCGGGCGCCCGCCTCGCCCGACGACCCGCGTCCGGGCGACGCGACCGCCGTCGCCTCCTCCGAGGAGAAGCCGTGACCGGTTCGTCCGAGGTCCCCGGCTTCTACAAGCGCTCCGTCGCGGAGCGCCGCGCGTTCGTCCGCGAGTGGGCCGGACTTTCCGAGCAGGAGGCGGGCGCGTTCGAGTTCCCGCCCGGGATCGACCCCGGAACCGTCGATCGCATGATCGAGAACGTGATCGGCGTGATGCCGCTCCCGCTCGGCGTCGCGACGAACTTCCGGATCAACGGGAAGGACTACCTCGTGCCGATGGCGATCGAGGAGCCGAGCGTCGTGGCGGCGGCCTCGAACGCGGCGAAGGTCGCCCGGGTCGCCGGGGGGTTCGCCACCCAGTCCACCGCGCCCGTCATGATCGGCCAGATCCAGATCCTCGACGTCGTCGACCCGGCCGCCGCCCGCCACCGGATCCTCGAGCGGACGGACGCGCTCCTCGAGGCGGCAAACGCGAAGGACCCGGTCCTCGTGAAGTTCGGCGGGGGAGCGAAGCAGCTCGAGGTCCGGATCCTTCCGTCGAGCCGGGGGACGATGCTGATCGTCCACCTGCTGGTCGACGCCCGGGACGCCGGGGGGATGAACGCGGTCAACACGATGTGCGAGGCGCTCGCTCCCGAGATCGCCCGCCTCGCCGGGGGGCGCGCCGTGCTCCGGATCATCTCGAACCTGGCGGTCCACCGGCTCGCGCGGGCGAGCGCGACGTTCCCCGCCGAGCTCCTCAAGACCGAGACGTCGAGCGGCGCCTCGACCGTCGAGGGGATCCTCGACGCCTACGCCTTCGCGGCGGCGGACCCGTTCCGGTGCGCCACCCACAACAAGGGGATCATGAACGGGATCTCGAGCGTCGTGCTGGCGACCGGCAACGACTTCCGCGCGATCGAGAGCGGCGCCCACACCTACGCGGCGTGGCTCGCCTCGGGGGACGGAGCGGTCGTCCGACCGCTGACCACGTACGAGAAGGACCGGAACGGAAACCTGGTCGGCTCGATCGAGCTCCCCGTTCCCGTCGGGCTTATCGGCGGCGCGACGGCGGTCCATCCGACCGCCAAGGCGAACGTGCACCTCCTGGGAGTGAAGAGCGCCCGCGAGCTCGGGGAGGTCTTGGCCGCGGTCGGGCTCGCCCAGAACTTCGCGGCGCTCCGCGCCCTCGCGACGGAGGGGATCCAGCGGGGCCATATGGAGCTCCACGCCCGGAACCTCGCCGCGAGCGCGGGGGCCCGGCCGGACGAGGTCGACCGGGTGGTCGCCCGCCTCATCGCCGAGCACAAGATTCGCTTCGACCGCGCGAAGGAGATCGTCGACGAGCTGCGGCGCGGCCCGGCATGAGCGTGGGCGTCCTGGCGCTCCAGGGGGACGTCCCGGAGCACCTTCGGGCCCTCGCGCTCGGCGCGAACGGCCGACCGGTCGTGGCCGTGCGCTCGCCGGCCGACCTCGAGAAGGTCGAGGCGCTGTTCCTGCCGGGCGGAGAGTCGACCACGATCGCACGCCTTCTCCACGACACCCATCTCTGGGAGCCGTTGCGGCGGCGGATCCGGGATGGGCTGCCCGTCCTCGCGACGTGCGCCGGCCTCATCCTGCTCGCGCGCCGCCTCGAGCCGAGCGCGACGGGACGCGACCCCCCGACGCTCGACGTGCTGGACGTCACCGTCCGACGCAACGACTACGGTTCGCAGGTCGACTCGTTCGAGGAGCCGATCCGGGTCGACGGCCTCGGGGACGAGCCGTTCCCGGGCGTCTTCATCCGCGCGCCCCGGATCCTCGCCGTCGGCCCCGAGGCGGTTCCGATCGCCTGGCGGGGCTCCGAGGTCGTGGGGGTCCGGGGGGGGAGGCTGTGGGGCCTGACGTTCCACCCCGAGCTCTCGGACGACCTGCGGGTGCATCGTCGGTTCCTCGCCGAGGTCCCGACCGCTCGGTAGCCGGCCGGCGCCCCCGGCGCGGCGTCGCCGTCGCTCAGTGGTACGTGTCGAAGCGGTACGGCTCGAGCGGCAGCTCTCCGAGCGCCATCAGGAACTCGGGGGGTGTCAGCACCGGCTTGGGGTAGTTCCGACCGTCGTCGATCGCGATGCGCGGGCACGCGGTGCTCACGTACGCATCGAACGACCGCCCTTCGAGATCGCGGGGGTCGATCCGGTCCGCGAGCAGGATCTCCGCCTCGCGCCCGCGGGCACGGGCCCGCTCCTGCAGCGCGAGGGCCGACGGCATGCGCATCTGCCCGACGAAGGTGGAGACGAGCACGCCCCAGCGCCGGGCGTCCCGGGCGGAGGCGACCAGTAGTTGGCGACCCCGGACGAGGGCCCCCCGGTCGATCGGTGCTTCGAGAACCCCCCGGAACGGATCGACCGACCAGACGGGCCGGTCGACCGCGAGGGCGAGGCCGATCGGATGGAAACGTCCCGAGCCCAGGAACAGGTAGGCGTCAACGTCGCTCCTCGTCGCCTCGGCGCCGGTGTAGTTGCAGCCGAGCGCCTGCGCGGGGTAGGCCAGACGTCGGTCCCCCTGGCCGATCCGCACGTCGTACCCCCGGCTGCGCAGCGCGTCCGCCAACGGGGCCACCAGATCCATGTGCTGGACCGACGCGACGAGACCGAGCCGGCGCGGGACGCCGCCCGAGCGCACGGTCTCCGCGAGCGCGACGGCGTCTCCCACCGGCGAGCGCATCTCCACGAAGAACGTCGTCCGCTCGGGGAGGGCGTTCGGGATGGGGGCATGGCCGAGCACGATGGCGAGGTCGGCCCGCGGCGCCTCGTCCCGGGACGGGGGATCGCACGCCCCGAAGCACGCACGGGCCGCGACGTCCACCGGTGACCCGACCTCATCGCGGAGCCGGGCGGCGAGCTCGTGGGCGTCCCGGACGAGACCGGCCGGCACCTGCAGCACGATCCGACGCGGCGACCGGGCCCGCACCGCGGCGAACAGTTCGGGGCCGACGACGGCGAACACCTCGGGAGGAGGGCGGGGAGCGGGGGCAGACGGGGTCGCCGATGCCATCGGAGTGCCCGGACCCACCCTCGCCCTAAACCTTTGAGGAGGGGACGCGGCCGAGCCGCTCCGCGAGTCGACGGACGGCCGCCTGATTGTCCTCGAAGTGCAGGCGGCCGAGCGCCTCGTCGAGGGAGACCCATTCGAACGCGTCGTGCTCCGGGCTCAGCACGGGCTCGAAGCTCCGGGGCACGCGAACGGCGTACGCGTGCAGCTGCCAGGTGTCCCCGTTCTCCGCCCGGAATCGAACGTGCCAGTCGAGCGCCTCGAGCGACGCGGGGTTCGTCAGCCCCGTCTCCTCCACCAGCTCCCGGGTCAGCGCCGCTTCGAACGTCCGGTCCTCGGGGTCGACCTTACCGCTCACCGGCACCCAGATCCGGCCGCGCGACGGCGGACGCCGGAACAGGAGCAGCTCGAGCGGCGGGGTAGCGTAGAGGTACCCCTCGACGCACTCTTGGACGACCGGGCCGAGCGGCTCGGTCACCGACCGCCCCGCGTCAGGATCCGGAGGATCGCTTCCGCGGGGGCCCCGTTCGTGCCGAGGAGCGCCTCGATCGCCTCCTCGCGGGAGACGTTCGCCTGCTCCATGACGAGGCGGATGTCGTCCTCGGGGGGACCGGTCGGCGTCGCGGCCGCGGTCGACGCGCCCGGGGCGGGGGCGCCCGCGCCGCGGGGCCGGACCTCGGGGTTCCCCACGACCTGGTACGTGCGGACCCCTTGGACGGTCAGGATGGTGACCTCGGGGGTTCGGAAGACGTGCTCCTTCGTGGCGGTCCGGACGATGACCTCCTCGACGCCGGGGACCGGTTCGGTCGTCATCCCCATCCGGCGCATCATCATCTCGACCTGACGCGGGTTCCGTCCGCCGCTCGGGAGCATCGAACCCCTCCGTCACGCCCCGTCGTCGCCCGTCGCCGCTCGGATTTTCTGCTCAAGG